>Ga0247843_1000251_pt1 | contig 127490 bp, 108 predicted proteins | sample LaCruzMarch2017__FD_192420 | JGI IMG/M metagenome (GOLD analysis project Ga0247843, IMG submission 192420) | Freshwater microbial communities from meromictic Lake La Cruz, Castile-La Mancha, Spain - LaCruzMarch2017_8m | ecosystem: Environmental > Aquatic > Freshwater > Lake | place: Spain...
GCTTCGTGGCCCAACCTTCGGGGGCCGATTGGCGGTGGGGATTGGAGTTGGAGCATGTTTCACTGGGAGCGTGGCAGTGGGCGGTGGAAGAGAGCGATGCGTCCGCTAAGGCCGATGGCAATCGCTTAAACATTCGGCGCGGGGCCGGGGTGACCGAGTGGTTCGTCAACGACGGACGTGGTCTGGAGCAAGGCTGGACGATCGCGGAGCGGCCAGCGGGCGTCGGCGAAGGCCGGGTTCGTCTGGAGCTGGCGGTGCGTGGGGATCTGAAGCCAGTGGTATCCGCGACTACGGTGACCTTCACCGGAGCGGCGGGAGTTGCCGTGGTGAGCTACGGAGGGTTGAAAGCCTGGGACGCGGACGGCCGGAACTTGGCGGCACAGTTTGCGACGTCGGAAGGCGGGATCGCCGTGGAAGTGGACGAGTGTGGAGCCCGGTATCCGATCACCATCGATCCGCTCGCGCAGCAGGCGTATTTGAAGGCTCAACAAGTGTCAGCGGAGGACCGCTTCGGCTGGTCGGTCGCGGTATCAGGCGACACCGTTGTCGTCGGGGCCTACCAGGAGGACAGCAGCACCACCGGCGTGAACAGCACGCCAAACGAAGCGGCTGCGGGTTCCGGAGCCGTGTATGTGTTCGTGCGCAGTGGAAATACGTGGGTCCAGCAGGCCTATCTGAAAGCCCATCAGGTTTCGTCCGGCGACGCCTTTGGTGTCTCCGTCGCCGTGTCGGGGAACACCATCGTTGCCGGAGCGTTTGGGGAAGACAGCAGCACCACGGGGGTGAACAGTTCGCCCAATGAATTGGCCAGCAATGCCGGTGCGGCCTACATTTTCGTCCGTACCGGGACCACCTGGAGCCAGCAAGCCTATCTGAAAGCGCCACAAGTGACCGCAGGAGACGAGTTCGGCTACTCAGTATCGGTCTCGGGGGATACCGTGGTAATTGGCGCGACGCGGGAAGACAGCAGCACCACGGGCGTCAACAGCACGCCGAATGAGTCGGCCAGCGGTTCCGGTGCTGCCTATGTTTTTGTGCGCAATGGGACCACCTGGACCCAGCAAGCCTACCTGAAAGCACATCAGGTGACCGCGGCGGACGAGTTCGGCATTTCCGTCGGCGTCTCTGGTGACACGGTGGTGGTCGGGGCGAAGGAAGAGGACAGCAGCACGACCGGCGTCAACAGCACGCCCAACGAATCTGCCACCAGCTCCGGCGCCGCCTATGTCTTCATGCGCAATGAGACGGCCTGGACCCAGCAAGCTTACCTCAAGGCGCACCAAGTTTCCGCGGACGACTACTTTGGTACGGCGGTAGCGGTGTCCGGGGATACCGTGGTCGCCGGAGCTTGGGGAGAGGACAGCGGCACGACGGGCATCGACAGCATGCCCAATGAATCCGCCGCAGTCGCCGGGGCGGCGTATGTCTTTGTGCGCAATGGGACCACCTGGACCCAACAGGCCTACCTCAAGGCACATCAGGTGACCGCTGGGGATTCGTTCGGCTCGGCGGTCGCTCTTTCGGGAAACCTGTTGGTGGTTGGCGCGAATCGGGAAGACAGCGGCACCACCGGGGTGGACAGCACACCCAATGAAACGGCAACCGATGCCGGAGCAGCGTACGTGTTCGAACGCAATGGGACGACTTGGAACCAGCAGGCTTATGCCAAGGCCCACCAAGTGTCCGCCGGTGATCTTTTTGGCTACTCGGTGGCGGTGTCGGTCGGCACCGTGGTGATCGGAGCTTGGGGGGAAGACAGCAACACGGCCGGCATCGACAGCCCACCCACGGAATCCGCTACCGATGCCGGAGCCGCCTACATCTTCTCCTCGGCGAGCGGACCGGGGGCTTCCTTGGTGTCCAACCTCACCGCCGCGCAACGAGCAGGGACAAAGTTCGTGGACATCACCTATGACCTGGCCGCGCCCGGTTTCACGGCCGTAGCGGTGGGCTTGCAGATCTCCAGCGATGGCGGCGCCACCTGGACGGTTTCAGCAGTATCCGTGAGCGGAGACATCGGCGGCAGCGTCGCGCCGGGCACCGGAAAAACCATTGTGTGGGACGCAGGCTCGGACTTCCCGCAAAGCTACAGCAGCCAAATGCGCTTCCGCGTCACGGCGGACGATAGTGTAACCCCGCTGACGGGCTTTGCGTATATCCCTGCTGGCAGCTTCACCATGGGCCGGACCAGCGGCGACACGGACAGTGATGCGCCGCCAGTGACGGTGACGGTGAGCGGGTTTTACCTGCAGGAGAACGAGACGACAAAGGCTCAGTGGGACGAGGTGCGGACCTGGGGCTTGAGCAATGGCTACTCCGACCTCGCTGCCGGAGCGGGCAAGGCCTCAAGTCATCCGGTGAATGAGATAAGCTGGTGGGACGCGGTCAAGTGGTGTAACGCCCGCAGCGAGAAGGAAGGGTTCACGCCGGTTTACACCGTTTCCGGAGTGGTGATGAAGACCGGGACCATAGCGCCGACGGTGAACTGGATCGCCAACGGATATCGTTTGCCGACGGAGGCGGAGTGGGAAAAGGCGGCACGCGGCGGAGTGAGCGGGAAGCGCTTTCCTTGGGGCACCGACATGATCAGTCACTCGCAAGCGAACTATTACGGGGCGGATTGGGTCGCCTACGACCAAAGCCCGATCAACGGCTTCCACCCGACATACGCAACCGGCGCATTCCCTCACACCTCGCCGGCGGGAAGCTTCGCGGGCAATAGTTATGGGCTGAGAGACATGGCGGGGAATGTGTTTGAGTGGTGTTGGGATTGGTATAGCTCGAACTATTACACGGCAGAAGTAGCGAATCCGCGAGGTTCGGGCAGCGGCACCAGCCGTGTGTTTCGCGGCGGGTCATGGAACAGCGCTGCGAGCGTGGCGCGATGCTCCTACCGCGACTCCTTCTCCCCCGACAGTCAGCACTACGGGATTGGGTTCCGTCCTGTCCGTGGCCGACTGATGAGCGACTTCGTCGAGATCCCCGGTGGGGCCTTCACCATGGGCCGGACCAGCGGAGACACGGACGTGAACGCGCCGCCGGTGACAGTCACGGTGAGTTCGTTTCACATTCAAGAAAAAGAAACGACGAAAGCCCAATGGGATGAAGTCCGGGCTTGGGCATTGAACAACGGTTATACCGACTTGGGTGCTGCCCGTGGCAAGGGCTCGAACCACCCAGTTCAGGGCATGACTTGGTATGAGGCAGTGAAGTGGTGCAATGCCCGGAGCGAGAAGGAGGGGCTGACTCCTTGCTACACGTCCGGAGGTTCCATCATGCGAACGGGGACTTCGGCTCCTGATGTGAACTGGATGGCTAATGGCTACCGGTTGCCGACTGAGGCTGAGTGGGAGAAAGCCGCCCGCGGCAGTGTTGAGGGCAAGCGATATCCATGGGGCACCGATTCGATTTCGCACTCGGAGGCAAACTACTATTCCGCCGGTAGCGCCTTCGGAAATCAGAGCGGCAACGCGGGCTATCATCCAACTTACCTCGTATCGCCCGAGCCGTATACGAGTCCCGTAGGAAGCTTTGCCGCCAACGGGTTTGGATTGTGGGACATGGCGGGCAACGTTTTCGAGTGGTGCTGGGATTGGGGCGCTGCGGATTACTATGCGACCAGCAATGGAACCACGGATCCACGAGGTCCAAGTTCTGGCTCCAACCGTGCAATGCGCGGCGGCGGATGGCAGAACGATCCGTCGAATACCCGGATTGCGGCGCGCAACTTTTGGCCTCCAAATTTGACCGAATACATCGGTTTCCGCCCTGTCCGGAGCTCACATTGACTTACTCGTAGAACGCGAAGCCGTGAATCGAGAAACAGCCAGCGGGGACCGAACCTTTGGTGCTGTGACGTGACGAAGGCGGCAGCCAGCTGGCAGTCCATTATCGCGATTCACTCGGTCTACACGCAATAATCCCGGATAAACCGCATTAACTTGAATGAAACATCCACGAATTCTGATTTACTTCCTCGCAGGCTTGCTCACTCTGATGCCGCCGAGCATCGGGCGCGCCGCTATCGGCAGCGCGGAGACAGACGACATTGCCGTCGATACCCGGGATGCACCGTCCGTGACCACACCCACCAACACCAGCATCACCGGGGACAGCGCCACATTGGGCGGAACCGTCACTTCTGATGGGGGGGCGACCATCTCCAAACGCGGCGTCGTCATCGCCGCGACGGCGACGAACGCGAATCCGCTGATCGGCGGGACGAGTGTGACCAAGATCGTCGCTAGCGGCACCACAGGAATCTTCACGACGTCCGTTACCGGCTTAACGCCAGGGACCGGCTACAGCTTCAAGGCGTTTGCCACCAACGCTGCAGGCACCAGCTACACCGCAGTCGCCACCTTCACCACCCTGGCATTCCCCGACATCGCCGTAGAGGATGAGGTGGCGACGAATTTGATCTCCGGCAGCGCCACGAAGAACATGGGTTCCGTGTTGCGCGGTGCATCCGGGGCCGCGTTGACGTTTACCGTCCGCAACACCGGGCAGGCTCCTCTGACCGGGTTGGCTCTGAGCAAAGTGGGCGGGAATGCGTCTGATTTTGTGCTGGGATCCTTAGGTTCCACGTCCGTTCCCGGCGGAGGGAACACCACGTTCACGGTGACCTTCTCCCCGAGCGCCGTCGGTCCCCGTTCCACCGTGCTTCACATCGCCAGCAATGATCCCGATGCGGCGGAAAATCCGTTTGTCATCGCACTGAGCGGGACTGGGTTGAACAATCCGCCCACGGACATCACGTTGAGCGCAAACAGTGTGACCGAAGGCAATTCCGTTAACTTGGAGATCGGAACCTTGGCTGCCGCCGATCCCGATGCGGCGCAGTCCTTCGTCTACACCTTGGTCTCCGGAGCCGGTTCCGCCGACAACGGGAGCTTCAGCCTCAGTGGAAGTTCGCTGCGGATTGGGGTGCAAGCCGATTTCGAAGGCCAGAGCAGCTACCAGATCCGGGTGCGCTCCACTGACGGTGGCGGCTTGTTCTTCGAGAAGGACTTCGTGATCAACGTGACCGATGTGCCGGAAACGACGCCCGTCATCACGATCGCCGGTTCCACCGCTTTCCGCGCGGTGATCAACAAGGCGGTGATCCAACTCTTGGGTGGCCCCTCCAAGTGCAAGTATGCCTACACCGGAACCGGGGGAATCTCCGGCGCGGAAGCCGCAATTTTCGAAGGGACGACCGGTCCGAACTCTCCCTTCATCGTGAGAACCTTGCTGCTCGGCTCCGGCAAAGGCATCGCGGATCTCATCAGCGAAACTTCCCTGGCCGATTATCTCGACCCAACCGCGACCGCCTCGGACCGGATCGTGGGAGGAAAGGTCATTGATCCGGTCGGGAAAACCGCCTTTGCCACTCCCCGGTTTGCCTTCTCCGATGTCGAGCAAAGCATCACCCGGACGCCAAGCCCAGCCTTGACCGGCCAAGCCGTCGCGGTGCTGCCCTACGTCTTCGTCGCCAATCCGGGCGCACCCGTCACGCTGACGAACATGACTGACCAGCTCTTCTATTTGCAATGGGCGCTCGGCGATCTGACGCTCTCTTCCTTCACGGGAGTTCCGGGTCAGAATGGGCGGGTGGTGAACGTGGGGCCAAGTTCCACGAGCGGAATGCGTGGGCTGATCCAAGCGGAAACCAAATATGGCCCGTTCACCCTGGTGGTGCAGCGTTCGGGAACCGACCCTGTGACGGGGGCGGAAGGCACCGGTTCCGTGACTGCGCTGGGCAACCTCGGCGATGGAGGTTACGCTTCCACGGCTGCTCTCCGGGCCGTGCTGGCCCGCGGGACGACCGCCGTGAATATCGATGGAGAGGGTGCCCAAAACGTCACGTTGATCGGATACCTTCCTCTGTCCGACGCGGCGGCGCTCACCGATGTGACGGGTGGGGCTGGCGTGGGTGCTGTGGATCTCAAATACAATGGAGTCGCTTATTCCGAAGGGAACCTCAGGAATGGAGCCTACACGCTGTGGAGCTACGAGCAGCTCTATCAGGCTCCCAGTCTGTCCTCTGAGGAAACCTCCTTCGGTAACGCGATCGTCACGAAGATCTCGGAAGTATTGGATCCGCAAACGAACGGAGTACGGCTCTCCGACATGAATGTGACACGGTATGGTGGAGATGGCGGCGTGGTCTTGCCTTGATTGCGAATTCCCGGGGACAGCCAATTCTTGGTCCCCCGGCGACCGGCCGAAGCTGTTACCAGCTTGGCTACATGCCCAGCGGTCGTAGCGAAGCCGCTGCTGCGGCGTCGGGCGGGACCAGGGTCGAACCCACCCGCCAACCGCCCGAAGCTGTTACCAGCTTCGCTACATGTCCGGTCGTCGTAGCGAAGCCGCTGCTGCGGCGTCGGGCGGGACCAGGGTCGAATCCACCCGCCAAGCTGCCGAAGCTGTTACCAGCTTCGCTACATGCCCGGCCTTCGTAGCGAAGCCGCTGCTGCGGCGTCGGGCGGGACCAGCGTTGAATCCAACCGCCAACCGCCCGAAGCTGTTACCAGCTTCGCTACATGCCCAGCCGTCGTAGCGAAGCCGCTGCTGCGGCGGCGGGCGGGACCAGGGTCGAACCCACCCGCCAACCGCCCGAAGCTGTTACCAGCTTCGCTACATGTCCGGCCTTCGTAGCGAAGCCGCTGCTGCGGCATCGGGCGCGAAGGCGCACGGGGACAGGCTTTTTGTGCGTAGACGAACGGCCCCCGCTCAACTTGCGGTGCACTGTGCCAGGCGACATGATTCTAAACGTTTATGATCGGCTGAGCCTAGACGCCCACTGAGCCTGAAACCAAACTCTCAATGGCCGCAGGGGTTAAATAGGAAAGCCCTGTCAGCTTAACGCGTGGGCGGGCAAAATGCGCATCGCGTGTAACTTTGGCGTGGTCTTTCCTCAGTAAAAGGTATGCCCCTTGATCCTTCATCACCTTCCGGTCCCGAAAAATGCCCGAATTGCGGTGTAACTTTGCCCGAGCAGGCTCCGCAGGGACTTTGCCCGAAGTGCCTCTTTGTCGGGCTGGCCGTCCCGACGGACGACGGCACGCGCGCGGCGGCTCAGGTGCCTTCGCAAACACCGGAAGAGCTGGCCCCTCATTTTCCTCAACTCGAAATCCTCGAATGCCTCGGTCGCGGCGGGATGGGGGTGGTCTATAAGGCGCGGCAAAAGTCGCTGAACCGCCTGGTGGCCCTCAAGCTTCTTGCGCCAGAGCGCGTGAGCGATGCGCGATTTGCAGAGCGCTTCACCCACGAGGCGCAGGCGCTTGCGGCGCTGAACCATCCGAACATCGTGACCATCCACGACTTCGGCCAGGCGGGCGGCTTCTACTTCCTGCTCATGGAATTCGTCGATGGCGTGAATCTGCGGCAGGCGATGAAAGCGGGGCGCTTCACGCCGGAGCAGGCGCTGGCAATCGTGCCCCCGGTCTGCGAGGCGCTGCAATACGCGCACGAGCACGGCATCGTGCATCGCGACATCAAACCGGAGAATCTGCTGCTCGACAAAGAGGGGCGAGTTAAGATCGCCGACTTCGGCATCGCGAAGATGCTTGGCAGGGATACCGACGCTGCGGTTCAAGACGAGGCGCCGCAGGCCGGCACGCTCGCCTCCGTCGCGGGTACACCGCAATACATGGCTCCCGAGCAGAAGGCACATCGCGCCACCGATCATCGGGCGGACATCTATTCACTCGGCGTGGTGCTCTACGAACTGCTCACCGGCGAGCTGCCCGCCGAAAAACTCCAGCCGCCCTCGCGCAAGGTGCAGATCGACGTGCGCCTGGACGAGATCGTCCTGCGCGCGCTCGAGACGAAGCCGGAACTACGCTACCAAACCGCAGGAGAGTTCCGCACCCAGGTGGAGACGATCGCGCACGCGGGCACGGCGCAGCCCGAACCCGCGAGCAAGCCGAGTTGGGCTACCTGGTCTCCGGGACAACCGCAGCTAATCCGGGACATTTGCAGCCACATGACCAAGGCGGAACGCCGGGAAGCAGCCGCGCGCTCGTTGCTTTTCTCGGTCTGGAATGCAGGCACTTGGTTTGCCCCCTTCTTTTCCTGCATGTTCATTCCCAGCCCGCTCGGTTGGGTTTTTGGTTTTTGTGCGCTCGTGATCGGACTTTCCTTCTTTCCGTTCATTCAACGGCTGATGCGCGATTTCGTCGTCTCGACGCAGTGGGCACGGCAGCAGGGCATCACGCTTCAGCAGCTCGATCAGCTCCAGCAAACTCACCAGGAAAAAGGCGCTACACTGAGCCGCTGGCTCATCACCATCCTGAGTTCGCTGGGCCTTGTGTTGGTGCCGCTGGCGCTGTTCTTTTTCATGAAGGGTTCGCCAGCGGCGTCTGCGCCCGAGTTTTCGTGGGTGGTCTTCTGGGAACTGCCGGGGGTCAAGTCCATCCTGATGACGCTGTTCGGTTTCACGATTCTCGGCTGGATTAACGTCAGACAGGTTCGTTGCTCGGAGGGAATGCTCCCCGGGCTTGGCCTCGCCGTGTTTCAAGGGGTGTTCTTCCCGGTGATCGTCTTCAGCGGACTACTCGGCTGGGGAACTTACCAATTGTTGGAGCTACTCTTGCTGGCGACCGAACCTTCGCAGACCGAGTTCGGCGATCCCGGCCAAGTTGCCATCGTGGTGATCAGCGCGCTCCTCGTGCTTGCAGCCGATTTGAACATCGTCGCCTTTGTCTGGCGGGCGCTGCAAAAACCACCCGCTCAGATGTGAGGATTCGTGACAAATTGCTGCCGCCCATCACTGCCGCAGCGCAAACGCGCAACCCTTTCCGCAAATCCAATCACCATTGCTCGACTCATAGCGCCTGGCTCACAATCGCCGGACGCCTGCCTCTTCGATCCACCCCATGACTTCACCGGGCGACCACTTCCTGACTACACGCTGGACCCAGGTGCTCGCCGCGCAGGGCGCATCCACCCAGGCGGGCGCAGCGCTGGCGGGTTTGTGTGCGGCTTACTACGCGCCCGTGCAGAGTTACATCGCGTGCACGGCGCATGACCTCGGTGACGCACGCGATTTGACGCAGGATTTTTTCGCGCGCCTGCTTGCAGGGCCCGTGATCGCGGGCGCGGAGCGGGAAAAGGGCCGGTTCCGCGGCTACCTGCTTGGTGCGGTAAAGCATCACCTCGCCGACACCCGTGACCGGCTCCGAGCAGTCAAACGCGGTACGCAGCATGAGCATGTGCCGCTGCGATCGGGTACGGAAACCTCACCTGGACACGAATGCTCCGCGTCGGAACCGCAGTCTCCGGATTCCTTCTTTGATCGGCAATGGGGGCTGGCCGTTCTCGACCTCGCGCTCGCTGCCCTCGCGGCGGAACACGAGCGGCAGGGGAAGGCTGAGCAATTCCAATTGCTGAAGCCGTGGCTCTCTGGAGACGCTGCCGGTTTGAGCCAGGCCGAAGCGGCGGCGCGGCTCGGGGTGAGTGAGGGAGCGGTGAAGGTCGCGATCCATCGGTTGCGGAAGCGATTCCGGGATTTGGTGAAGGCGGAAATCGCCCAGACGGTTTCGACCGAGGAAGAGGTGAGGGAGGAGTTGCGCTATCTCATCGAAGTCGTGTGCTAACGGTCGCGCTCTGCCAGGCAAAATGATTCTCGTTTTGGTGGTAGGCTGACGTTCAACGCGCAATCCTGGGGGGCAGCCAATTCTTGGCCGCGCCGACGTATACAGACAAGCTTGAGAAGTGCGGGCTAGCCCTGCTCCGGAAAATCGAAGTGTTTCTTCCGTTCCGGGCGGAGCCGGGTGCGACCGCCGCGCTGTTTGCGGAAGCTGTCAAATGCGATGTCGGAGCCGTCCACCTTCATCTGGTAAACCATCCGTAACAGCGTCCCTAGGCGGCCTGTTGGGAAACCGGCCTTGGTCGCAAACCAACCAAGGTAATCGGCTGGAATGTCGTAAATGGGAACCCCTGCGGGTGGATAGTTCTGAGGGCCGTATTTGCCGAAGGGCATGTGCGTCCGCCCGATCTCCGCAAGATCGCTTTGCATCTGGGCGGCGAGGTCTTCCATCGGCCATATTAGCGGCGTTTTGATCCCGCTGTCCAGGGTGAAGGGGGGTGAATGGAAGCGAATGCGGAATTCTGGGGAATTCCGCTCCAGCGCTCTCCCTTCGCGCAGCGGAATCGCCCACGCCTTCCGCCTTTAAGCCCATCAGATTCATTCACACCCGCCCTCCTTGGTTGTCTTGCACGAAGGGGCTCGGCTTTACTATGATCGTGAGAAGCCGGGCTTCTTCAAGGAGAACGCGGATTATCTCGCGCTGATTGTCACGGTCACCCTCGCCCTCGCGTCCTGGTTCTGGGGCCTGAAACGCCGGATTGAGGGCAAGATGAAAGACCGGGCCGACCGCCACAATCTCGAACTGACCGAACTGATGGCCCAAGCCCTTGACGCCACATCCCAAGAAGAAATCACCCGGATTCGCCGTCGGCTCGTCGCCATCTTTCAGCAGGTGATCCAGGAACTGGACACCGGCCGGCTGGATACAGGTTCGCTCCATTCCTTCGCCCTGGTCTGGAATGCGGCCTCTGACTCCACGCGTGACCGGGAATCGACGCTGACGTGAGCCTTTTCCATCTCCAAGAAGGTCTTGAATCCTGGCACCGATCCCGCCATGACTTTGCGTGATCGTGAATCTTCAGAATGATGACTTCCGCAAGAAGACCCGATTTGTCATCAGACTGGGGCGAGCGCTTCATGGTTGCGGAGCATCGAGTCCGCGAGTCGAAACGCATCTTTCCAATGTCACCCGGATGCTCGGGCTGAAAGGCAGCTTCCTGGTCACCCCGACCACCCTCACTTGCGCCTTCTGGCAGGACGATGAGATGGACCAATTCATCCACTTCGAGCGCACCGAGCCCGCCGACCATGACCTTGGCCGCCTGTGGGAAATTGACGCAGTGGTCGAGGGGATCGAAGCCGGACGGACGAGCTTTGCGCAGGGAGCTTCTGAGGTCGAGCGCCTCAGCCTTGCCCCGGGCCACTATTCCTGGGTGGTGAACGCCGTTTCCTGGGTCGTGATCGGCTCATCATTCGGCGCCCTCCTTTCCAACAACGCCCTCGACGTCATTGCCGCCGCCGTCCTGTCCCTGCTGATTTTCGCCTTAGCAGGATGTGGAAAGTACCTGCCCCGGCTCAACCCGATCCAGGCCATTCTCGCGCCGTTTCTTTCCGGCATTCTCGCGACGTGCGCCGCCGCCGCCGGAATTGAAATCAATGTCCCGTTTGTCGTCCTCTCCTCCGTGGTCATCTACATCCCTGGCTTGGCCCTGACGGTTGCGCTGAGTGAGATTGCTTCGCGTGACTTGATTTCGGGGACCTCCCGTCTCGTGGACGCCGTCATGCTCCTGCTGAAGATCATCTTCGGAGCCGTTCTCGGGATGAGCGTGGCGCGGATGTGGTGGTCGATTCCGCCATCCGCGAGCGACGTGATCCTGGCCATGCCCGCGTGGAAGACCTGGCCGGCGGTGATGGGACTCTCGTTTGGTCTGTCGATCGCTTTCAACATCCCCTGGCGCAAATCTCTTTGGGGCCTCGGCTCAGGCGCGCTTGCCTTCGCCGTAGCTGCGGCGGGGGAATCCCACTTCGATATGGTCGGGGGGATGTTCGTAGGAGCTCTGGCGGTGGGGCTTTACAGCAATCTCTTCGCCCGGGTGACGAAGGCTCCCGCTTCCGTTTTGGTCACCCAAGGCATCGTCCTCCTCGTGCCCGGAAGCAAAACCTACATGATCCTCAACAGCTGGGTCTCCGGCCAAGATATCGTGCCCGGTTCACCCGGATTCAGCCAGGCGCTCATGATCTTCGTCGCCCTGGTGGTCGGCCTTCTCTTCGCGAACGCATTGCTGCCGCCCAACAAGAGTCTTTGAGTCACGCATCGCGGATGCCATCAAGGGCGGGATCGACCTCTGAGCCGACTTTTTTGCCGCGATCACAGACTGGACGTGTCGCACGTTCTCGATTGGATTGGCGGATGAACCAGAATTGGACGGACAAGATCGTGATCGTCACCGGGGGTGGCGGGGGAATGGGTCAGGCGGCAGCGAGGCGCTTTGCCGAAGCGGGCGCGAAGACGTTTGTGTTTGGCCGCACCCTGGAGTCGCTCCAGGAAAGCGCTGCGCTCTCCCCGAACATCACGCCCGTCGTTTGCGATGTGGCGGATTCCGGCAGTGTGACCAGCGCGATGGAAGTCGTCCTGAGAAGCGGCCCGCCGGACGCACTCATCCACACCGCCGGGATCAATACGCCGGATCGATTCATGGCGCATGCCGATCCCGCGAAACTCACCACCGAGGCGACTTGGCGGAAGGTCATGGAGATCAACGTCATCGGCGTCGTCAACATGATCCAGGCTGTGGCAGGGCCCATGGCCGCGAATGGAGGCGGGCGGATAGTCGTGGTGTCGTCCACCGCAGGTCACGGCTATGATTCCTACGCCGGCGTTCCCTACACCGCCAGCAAGTGGGCCGTGCATGGTTTGCTCTTCACCGCGCGCATGCAGCTCAATGCGCATGGCATCGTCGTCTCCGAATACGCACCTGGCGAGGCCGATACGCCCCTCGTCGCCAAACGCCCCGTGCTGCCCACCCCGGAGCACAAGGGCGCGATGATCACGACAACTGACTGCGCTGATGCGATGTTTTTTATCGCCAGCCAGCCACACAGCATGAGCATCATCCAGCTTCCCGCCTACCAGCCCTTCGGCGGCATGCCCCCGCAGATCACGTCACCATGGTTGGAGGGACTGGAGATCAAGCCCGCGCCGAGGGTGGGCTGAGTCTCCGTGGGGGCTTCACCCCATTGTGATTCCGCGAGATGTGCCAGAGGGTATGACCCATGAAGAGGTCATCAATTCTCACAGGGCCTGTGTCGCAGGCGGGCTTGGCTGTTGTTGCCTGCCTGCTGGCCATACCCCACCATGCCCAGGCCGACGGTCGACATTCCAATCACGGTCGCGGAGGTGGTTGGGGAGATCAGAACCACTATCAGCGGAGCGGAAACTACCACCGTGGCTATCCATCAAGGGCCCGTTCCACAGCGATCATCTCCGTGGGGGCGGGATACGGAGGGGGCTTTTCCCGTTACGGTAGCCAGCATTTCTCGAGTTACCCGGGATTTGGCTACTACGCGGGGCCGAGCGCGTTTTCAGGCTACCGGGGGGTGGGCTACATGGGCTACGACGGCTGGGGTGGCCCGCGTTACGGTGGGCCGGGCTACACTAGTCGCTATGCACCAAGATATTCGAGCGTGGCATACCCCCGTCAGAGCGTGCTCCTGCAGACCGCCAGTTATAACGGCTCGGTCAGGGGATACCAAGGAAACTCTACCAGCTCAAGCGTCCAGGTCGCTCTGGCCCGGCGGGGGTATTACAACGGCCGGATGGACGGGGCCATCGGGCCCCAATCAAGAAGGGCAATCGCAGCCTTTCAGCGTGACAAAGGCTGGTCGCAGACGGGAACTATCGACAAGAGATTGCTCAAGTCGCTGAACGTAAGGTAGCCCTGGCTGCCGTGGAGTGTGAGAACGCTTGACGAGCGAAAGACGAGATGAACCGCAGCACCCGACCGGGGCTTCATCGGCCGCTACGGTGCTGCGCTTCTTTTTCGTCAAACCCCGAGCCGATCAGTCGTGCTTGGGTGCCGGTGTATCCGGTCCATTCTCGGGCAGGGCAGGGGCCGCGATGTATGCTTTGTCGACCCGCCCGGTCAAGGCCTTGAGGAATGTCGCGATGTCCGCCACGTCTTCCGTGGGCAAGGTGCGGCCCAGTTGATACTCCGCCATCATGGCGACGGCGAGTTCGAGACTGTTGACCGAACCGTCGTGGAAGTACGGGCCGGTTTCGGCGATATTGCGCAGGCTCGGCACCTTGAAGAAACCCTTCTCCGCTTCGTTGCCCGAGATTTTAGAGCGACCTTCGTCGTTGAGGAACGGCCATGGCTTTACCAAACCGAATTTTTGGTAGAGCATGCCCCCCAAGGTGGGGCCGTTGTGGCAGGCGGTGCATCCCGTGGAAAGGAACTTCGACAAGCCGCGCTTTTCGTCTGCGGTGAGCGCATCGTCCTTGCCGTCGATGTAGTCGTCGAAACGGGAGGGAGTGCTCAGCTTCCGCTCGAACGCGCCGATCGCTTTGGCCACGTTGTCGTAGTTGATCGGGTCTGCCTCGCCCGGGAATGCCGCAGCAAAGAGCGGCTTGTAACCCGGGATGGAGTTGAGGACCTTGAGGACGTGCTCGGGGCTCGGCATCGCCATCTCTCCGCCGGCCAGGATCGGACCCTTGGCCTGGGCCTCGACGTCGGCGGCGCGACCGTCCCAGAATTGGGCAAGGTGTCCGGCTGCGTTGTAAACGGTGGGGGAGTTGCGGCCAGTCTTGTGCCCGGCATGGCCATCGCTGAACGCTTTGTTGTCGACGCCGAAGGTTTCCAGGCCGTGGCAGGAGTTGCAGGAAATCTCCTGACTTAGGGAGAGCCGCGGTTCGAAGTAGAGCATCCGGCCCAGGGTGATTTTTTCCGGAGTCAGAGCGTTTTGCGGATTCGGCCATTCTGCGGGCAGTTTGCCGAAGAGCGCGAGTTGGGCGCGATCGACCTCCTCCGCGCCGACTGGCACGGTGAGGACGAGAAGGAGAATGGGGGCCAAGGATTTCATGGGGAAGGGCTTGAGGGAATCTTTCGAGCTTACGCTTGAACGAGAGCCTCGGACTTTTCAAGCCGCAATCTTTCCCATAGCGGCCCTTCGTTCGCCAATGCGGTTGACTTTCCCTGTCACATCGCCATCTTCCCGCCCGTTAAGCAGATCACTTTTTCCAGAAAATCACAGCCATGGCTCTTTACGCAATCAACGGATTTGGACGAATCGGACGCAACGTGTTGCGAGCCATGACCGACGAGCAGCTTCGCAAGGTCGTCGCAATCAACGACCTCACCGACAACCACACGCTCGCCCACCTTCTTAAATACGACTCCACCGCCGGGCGCTTCAATGGGACCGTCGCTTACGATGAGAATTCTATCACCGTGAACGGCCATCGCATTCTCGCCACTGCGGAGCGTGACCCCGCCAAGCTCGATTGGGCCGGCAAGGGAGTCGATGTCGTTCTCGAGTCGACTGGTTTCTTCGTGGATCGGGCCGGAGCGGGCAAGCACATCGAAGCCGGGGCCAAGAAGGTCCTTATTTCTGCGCCGGCCACCGATCCGGACCTGACCTTCTGCATCGGGATCAACAGCAACGGCTACGACTCGGCGAAGCATCACATCGTTTCCAACGCGTCCTGCACCACCAACTGCTTGGCCCCCATGGCCAAGGTCCTCAACGACAAGTTCGGGATCATCTGCGGCTTCATGACCACGATTCACTCGTACACCAACGACCAGAATCTGCTCGACCTGCCCCACAAGGATCTGCGCCGCGCTCGTGCCGCTGCGGAAAACATCGTTCCCTCCTCCACCGGGGCCGCTAAGGCCATCGGCTTGGTCATTCCCGAGCTCAAGGGCAAGCTCAACGGCGGTGCTTTCCGGGTCCCGACCCCGACCGGTTCTGTGACCGATCTGACCGTCCGTCTCTCCCGTTCCGTGACCCGGGAGGAGATCAACGCCGCTTACCTGGAAGCCGCTTCCGTCGGTCCGATGGTTGGCATCCTGCGCTACACCGAAGAGCCGATCGTGCTCAAGGACATCGTTGGCGATCCCGCAAGTTGCATTCTCGACGGCCTTTCCACCATGGTCCTCGAAAGCTCGGGTGACTTCGTCAAGGTCGTCGGCTGGTATGACAACGAGTGGGGTTACTCCAATCGCGCGGTGGATGCCATGGAGTTGATCGGCGGCAGTCTCTGATCCGATTTCCCCCACGCTCGATCATGGCCAAACGATCCATCACCGGACTCGACGTCCAGGGCAAACGCGTCCTCGTGCGCGTCGACTTCAACGTGCCGCAAGACAAAAGCGGCGCGATCACCGACGACACCCGGATCCGCGCGGCGCTTCCGACGATCAACAGCCTTGTTTCCAGTGGAGCCAAGGTGATCCTCATGTCGCACCTCGGACGTCCCGATGGCCAGCCCAAGCCCGAGTATTCTCTGGCACCGGTGGCCAAACGGCTCGGGGAATTGGTGAGCGTTCCCGTGAAGTTTGCGGCGGATTGCGTTGGCCCAGTCGCCGAAGCGGCTGTCGCCTCGCTTGGGGTGGGGGAGATTCTCTTGTTGGAGAACGTCCGTTACTATGCCGGGGAAGAGAAGAACGATCCGGAGTTCGCTCGGCAATTGGCCAGCCTTGGTGACATTTACGTGAATGACGCGTTTGGCACGGCTCACCGGGCCCACGCCTCGACCGCTGGGGTCACCGCCTATCTGCCTATCAGCGTCGCCGGGCTCCTCATTGAGAAGGAGCTGGAATACCTCGCCGGGAAATTGGACGTGCCCGCCACTCCGTTCGTCGTCATCATGGGTGGCAAGAAGGTCTCCGATAAGATCGAGATCATCACCAGCTTGTTGCCCAAGGCGGACGCCTTCCTCATTGGTGGTGCCATGGCCTACACCTTTCTCAAGGCGCAGGGGTATCAAGTTGGAAAGAGCCTCGTCGAAGCCGATAAGCTTGATCTGGCTCTCGAAATCTTGAAGAAGGCTGCGGAGCACAACACCCGTTTCCTGCTCCCCATCGACTCCCGGCACACTGCGGAGTTCAAGGAGGGAGCCGAAACCCAGGTTTGCGCTCCGTTCCCCGACGGCGGGTTCATTCCCTCCGATCGCGAAGGGATCGATATCGGCGATCGCACCATTGACCTCTTCAACGCGGAGATCGCCCACGCCGGAACCATCCTTTGGAACGGTCCGATGGGCGTGTTCGAGATCGAAGCGTTTGCCAAGGGCACCCGCGCCGTGGCCGAAGCGGTGGCGGCTTCGCATGCGGTTAGCATCATCGGGGGCGGAGATTCGGTGACCGCGATCAACAAATTTGGCTTGGGCGACAAGGTCACCTTTATGTCGACTGGTGGCGGCGCGTCGCTGGAGTTGCTCGAAGGCAAGGTTCTTCCCGGCATCGCGGCGCTCAACGACGCCTGATCGGCAGTCGTTTTTTGGTGGGGCGCTTGGTCCTCCAAGCGCCGGTCTCCGTTTTTCACCTCGCTCCCAGAGCGGCGGTTGGGGGACCAGCCGACCCTACCGGAAGCAAAGCGACCATTTCCCTCGCCCTGAACCGTTACTCCTCACCTTCCGTCAGGAGCACGCTCACGATCAGAATGTCCGCACCGGGGTTTGATTTGATGAGTCCTTTCAGAGAATCGCGGCCTGTCACCGTGTGGTTGATCACCCGCATCGCATAATAGATGGCTGTGGCTCCATCGGCCATCCCGGTCGAATCATGCAACGAAGCGGCACCGTTGCAGTTCGTCAGATCAAAAGCGGACTTAGGCAGATCGAGGGGGCCGGCCATGGTGCTTCCGTCGCCCGCCCGAAGGCTGTGCCAAATGCGCAGGTGCCCAGGTTTGGCTGGATCCAGCGAAATTTTGTCGAGATCGGCAATCTGCACAGACACTGTAACGGTTTTCTGTGGCGATAGTGGAACCACGCCCCCGCTTGTCGTCATGACTTTCTTGCCGTCGCGGAAACAATCGATGGTGAGCCTCGCGTAACGGAACGGGCGTCGCGCCTCACATTCGACAAGAATTTGCGTCACATCGAGCAGTTCCGCGATTCTCTCTTGTTCGTTGTTCGCTTTGGAAACAAACGAGATCGGCTCCGTCCCAGCTACGGTTCGTGAACCTCCAATGAGGACCAGACAGAGGAAGAGTTGATATCGTCTCGTCATGCTTGTGATTTCCTAGGTGGACGAGACCCAGGCCGTCAATTCATTTCGCAACCAGCGAAAGGGCTCTTAATCCTGCTGACCGGTCTCGTCGGAATCGACAGAATGATCGCCTAGTCTTGACTCTATCCCCGGTCTCCGCTTTTCTGGCAGGGACAGATGAAGGGTCCAGGCCGCTCCTCGCTCGACCGAACTCGAATCGCCGGTTTCCTTGCCCCGCGAGTCTGGTTCCTCCTGGCCTGTGTCGTTTTGGTGGCTCTCGCGTTGCTGCCGCTGGCCAAAAGAGCTCGGGAGGCAAGTGTAGTGGATCAAAAGATCGCGCGGCCTCCATCCCACCCGGACGTGGTTCCCGCCGATCCTGCGGTCACAAGCGAGGTTACGGATCCCGTGGCGGACTTTGTTCCTCCGGTCGGCGGCGCGGCAGTCGCCTCGGGCCCGCTCAAGGAAGCGCGCGCCTACCAGCTCGTCTTGAACGGTGCCACGTGCCAATTGAAGGATATCCAGGATCTTCGGGGGGATTTCAAACGGCTTCGCGCGATCCGGCGGTCGCCCGGAATGATTTCCTGCCGCCTTCTCGATGCCGGGGGGAATCTTCTTGCGGAAGAGACCATGCCCGCTCCGGACGAGGCGTGCCTGGTCCTCGACCCTAACGTCCCGGGCCCCAACGGTGAATCGACTCCTGCGATGCTGGCTCCAGGCGGGGAGACCGTTTTCCAAACGCGCCTGCCCAAGGTGGCCGGAGCCGTCACTTTGGAGGTGCTTCGGCTCTCTGGTGGGAATGGGGCGACCCCGGACGCCAGACCGCCCGGCGAACTGTTGGCCTCCATCCCTCTGCCCCAGTCATGAAGCGAATCCTCCCGATGGCGGCCCTCTGGCTTTGTGTGATCGCTGGGGCTCGCGCGCAGACCTCCTCGGTGTTCACTGTGGAAGAGAGTGGGCCTCGGTCGAAGCGGATCAACATCGTTCTGCTCTCCGAGGGCTACACTGCGGCGGATATGCCGACCTTCGCCACGCACGTGGACACCGTCCGCAATTTCCTCTTCACCAAGGAGCCGTGGCAGCAATACCGGTCCTACTGCAATGTCTACCGCATCGAGATCGCCTCAAACGAGAGCGGCACCGACAACGGAGCCGCCGGGGGGCTCAAGGACACCTACTTTCAGAGCGGCTTCAATACCCCGACCGTCACTCAGTTGCTGACCCTGACCGGCACCGGAAACTCCCGGGCGCTGACTCTCTTGAATACCCATGTGCCCGAGTACGACGTCGCCTTGGTGATCGTCAACGACACCAAGTACGGTGGGGCGGGCGGTGGCATCGCCACGACATCGATCCATTCCTCCAGCGCGGGCATCGCGGAACACGAGATCGGCCACTCCTTTGCCGGTTTGGCGGATGAATATGACACCGAATACACCCTCTACACCCCGGCCGAGCGGACGAACAACACCGCGCAGACGGTGCGGTCTTTGATCCGATGGAACATCTGGATCGATCCGGCCACCCCGGTGCCCACCCCGGAGACCATGACCTACGACAGTTCGGTGGGACTTTTTGAGGGCTCGATGTACCGGACCGCCGGTTGGTATCGCCCCCACAATAACTCACTGATGCGCAATCTCTTCCGTCCCGTCGGTCAGGTGAATCGGGAGGCGTTTGTTCTCAATATTTACTCGCGGGTCGGTCCGATCGATGGATCCTCGCCGGCGACGACCTCCCGGACTCTCACCGGGTTCGAGACACTCAGCTTCAGTGTCACCCCGAAATCGCCCAGCAGCGGGCTGGCCCTGGGAGTGACTTGGCAGATTGACGGCGTGGCTGTCCCGGGCGCGACCTCACCCTCCTTCGTCACCACCTCGGACGCCCTCGGCAACGGCAGCCATTCCGTCACCGCCGTGGTGCGGGATCCGACCACCTTTGTTCGCAATGATCCCAGTACCTTGCTCGACGACTCCGTGACCTGGCCCTTCACCATTTCCAATCAATTACCGGCCACTCTCGCCGCCTGGCGAGCGGCGTATGGGAGCGACAGCGGGAATCCGACCGGCGACGGCCTGTCCAATCTGGTGAAATACGCGTTGCGCCTTGATCCACTCAAACGGGCATTGCCGGGGGAGCGACCCGTCATCAGCTTTGTCTCGGACGGCGGCAACGATTACCTGACGCTCACCGTGCCGCGCGCCAGCAGGCGAGCCGATGTGAACTACGTGGTGGAAGTGTCTTCCGATCTCTCTGACTGGAGGAGCGGTCCCGGTTACACCGTCACGATCCAGGATTCCGATAATCTACTCGTGGTTCGCGATACGGTCCCGAAAGGGCCCTTGATCCCTCGTTTTATTCGGCTCACGGTTGCCCTGCCCTGAGTCTCCGAAATCGAGGGCGAGGACGAGTGGAAGGCGGACATTGACCCGCCGTCCCGGAAACGGCAAACTGACGGTTCCATCCATCGAGCCGTATGAACCTCTCCATCGATCGCCGCCGTTTTCTCCAAGCCTCCACCGCCTCCCTGACAGCTTCCGCGTTTGGCGCGGCCCAGGGAGCCGATCCCGTCACCGGCAAACCGCGTCGCGTCGGGCTGATCGGGGCCGGCTGGTATGGGAAGAGCGATCTCTGGCGACTTATGCAGGTCGCGCCGGTCGAGGTCGTTTCGATGTGCGATCCGGACAAGAACATGCTGGCCGGTGCCCTGGAAATCCACAGCCAGCGTGCTCAGGCCAAGGTGGCCCCCCGTCTGTTCAGCGATTACCGGGAGATGCTCAAGCAGGAGTCCCACGATCTCATCGTGATCGGCTCACCCGACCATTGGCACGCCCTACAGGCCATCGCGGCGATCGAGTCCGGCGCCGATGTCTACCTGCAGAAGCCGATCAGTGTCGATGTCCTGGAAGGGGAGGCGATCCTTGCCGCCGCGCGCAAGCACAACCGGGTGGTCCAGATCGGCACCCAACGCAAGAGCACGCCCCATCTGATCGACGCCAAAAAGCAGATCATCGAGGGCGGTCTCCTCGGTCAAATCGGCCATGTGGATATGTGTTGTTATTTCCACATGCGGGCCAATGGCAATCCGCCGGTGGAGCCGGTTCCTGATTTCCTCGACTACGAAATGTGGACCGGACCGGCACCATTGCGGCCCTACGATGGCCTTCCGCACAAACGCTGGTGGCGCACCTTCATGGAGTACGGCAACGGCATCATGGGCGATATGTGCGTCCACATGTTCGACACCGTGCGCTGGATGCTCGGTCTCGGCTGGCCCAAGCGAATCTCTTCCAGTGGAGGGGTCTTCGTTCAGAAGGACGGCAAATCGAACATCGCCGATACCCAGAGCGCCGTCTTTGAATATGACGCCTTCAACTGCAGCTGGCAGCATCGCAGTTGGGGCTTGCCGACCGATCCCGATTATCCCTGGGCCCTCTTTATCCACGGGGAAAAAGGCGTGCTCAAGGCCAGCACCCTGCGCGCCGATTTCATCCCATTCGATAAGCAGGCCCAGCCGATCCACTTCGACTGCCTCTACGAAAAAGAGCAGTATCCCGAGGACGTCACCGAAAAGGATATGGAACTGAATGCCGCGCCGGCCACGCGTAGGCACATGCGTGATTTCCTTGCCGCCGTCGATGCCCGGACCAAGCCCGTCGCCGATATTGAGCAAGGTCACATCTCCACCGCGAGTTGTCTGCTCGCCAACGTTGCCATGCAGCTCGGTCGTCCGGTGAGCTACGATCCGTTGAAACGGATCATTACCGGCGATGAGGAAGCGACCCGGCTGCTTGCCCGTCCCTACCGCGGGCCGTGGACGCGTCCGGTGGTGGGGTGAAAAAAACCGCCAGGTCGCCTCACCCCAGAAACCGGCTGCGGATGTCCTCGCTCGGGATCAGGCAACTGTCCTGTTTCCCGAACCACTTGTAGCGCCGACGGGCGACTTGGGAATAGACCCAATCCCGCAGCCCTCTCGGCAGTGCTTTGAAGACCACGAAGAGCCTCCAAATCCCGCCAAGCAGCCAGGCGATTTCAATGGCCGCGTCGCTGCGAATCAGAGTCTGTCCCTTCGAAATTAAGGCAAACGTCTGCGGATCGTCCGGGTCGAGCCCCGCCGCCCGGTAAATCTCCCGGCCCAAGTCCGACTGAATCGAAAGGAATCGGAAGATCCCCGCCTTGTCGTGCCGGATGATGAACTGGACGAAGCTCGCGCAGAAGTTACAAACGCCATCGAAGAGCAGGACGTGATCGTGGGGGAGCGTCATCGAGGCAATCCTACCCTTTGTGCTTCACGAGCGCAATCGGAGGGTGGCTTCCCGTCGCCCGGGGACCCGTAAAGACATCCACCCTTTCTCACCCCTCGTTGACTGGCGTCAGGATGGCATTACTATGGCGGCGAAAGCTCCCTAACATAGAGTAAATCTCCCATGGACATCCAAGTCTCCGATTACGAAAAGCTCGGCAAATTCTTCCTCGGCCGGATGTACGACATCCACACCAAGGAGATGGCGGACGAACTGGTCCTCTACGATTCCAAGGACCTGGTCACTCATGGCGTGGTTCTCGGAATGACGGGATCGGGTAAGACCGGACTTTGCCTAGCGCTGCTAGAGGAGGCGGCCATGGACGGGATTCCCGCCATCGTGATCGATCCCAAAGGTGATATTCCCAACCTCATGCTCCAGTTCCCGGAGTTGCGCGGGTCAGACTTCCGGCCCTGGATCAACGAGGATGACGCCTCCCGCAAGGGGCTGAGCCCGGACGACTTCGCCGAGAAGCAGGCGGAGCTTTGGAAGAGCGGCTTGGCCGAGTGGGGCCAGGACGCCGACCGGATTCGGCGGCTCCACGAAAAGGTGGACATCAACGTCTTCACGCCAGGGTCACGCGCCGGCATCCCGGTTTCGATCGTGAGTTCTCTGGACGTTCCCGAGACCGCGATTCTGGAGGATCACGAGCTGCTCGCCGAGAGGATTGAGTCGACCGTTTCCAGCCTTCTCGCGTTGATGGGGGTCAACGCCGATCCGATTCAATCGAAGGAACACATCCTCATCTCGAACATTTTTTCGACCTGCTGGCAGAATGAGGAGAGTCTGAGCTTGGCCTCGCTCATCGGTTACATCCAGTCGCCGCCGTTTAGCAGCATTGGCGTCGTTGAGGTCAACGAGTTCATCGCCGAGAAGAAGCGCCAGGAGTTGGCGATGCGCCTGAACAGCCTCCTGGCTTCGCCCGGATTCAGCGCCTGGCTCAAGGGCGTCCCGCTCGATATCAAGCAGATGATGCACGCCCCGGACGGCCGGGCTCGGATTTCCATCTTCTCGATCGCTCACCTGAGCGACACCGAGCGGATGTTCTTCGTATCGCTTCTCCTCAATCAGATGCTTGGTTGGATGCGGGCGCAGTCGGGGACGACCTCGTTGCGGGCGTTGCTCTACATGGATGAGATCTACGGCTACTTGCCGCCCACTGCGAATCCGCCCTCGAAGAAGCCGATGCTGACGATGCTCAAGCAGGGGAGGGCGTTTGGTCTCGGCCTGCTTCTCGCCACGCAGAACCCGGTCGACCTCGACTACAAGGCACTTTCGAACATCGGCACCTGGTTCCTCGGACGTCTGCAAACGGAGCGGGACAAAGCCCGGGTCCTCGATGGTTTGGAAGGTGCGGCTGGTGCCAAGGGGATGAACCGCGGCGCCATGGACGAACTCCTTTCCGGCCTTGCGACGCGTGTCTTCCTCATGAACAACGTGCACACCGGGGTCCCGATCACCTTCCACGTGCGCTGGGCCATGTCCTATCTCCGAGGGCCGTTGGCCAAGGATCAGATCAAGTTGTTGATGGATCCAAAGCGGGATCAGTTTCCTATCCAGGAGCACAAAGCGGCGGCTGGCGATGTGCAGCGGATGACGGCGGCGGCGCAAAAGAGCGACAGCAACAAGCCGGTGGTAGCCACCAAGGTCGATGAATACTTCCTCCCGGTCGCTGCGGAGTATATTGACCAGGAAGTGATCTACATGCCGGCGGTGGTTCGTGCGGCGGAGGTCCGCTACAGCGATGCCAAACTCCAGATCAATGGTGGCAAGTCGGTGGTGAAGTTGAACCGGCTCGACGAGGGTTCCAGCCAGATCGATTGGGATGCCGCCGTCTCGCTTCCGGAGGGCATGAATTTGACGCATTTCCAGCGCCACCCCGGCAAGGTCACGGAATGGGGCGGGCTTCCAGCTGGCGCGACCGATCCATCGTTCTACACGGCGCTGCGCAACGAATTCGCCGATTGGCTGCAGCAAAACGAGAAGCTGGCCCTTTGGTCCGCGCCTCTGTTCAAGCTCGCTTCCAGGCCGGGGGAGAGCGAAGGTGACTTCCGCGGCAGGCTGCAGCACGCGGCCCGGGAACTCCGCGATCAAGCAGTAGCGGAGTTGGAATCCCAGTATCAGAAGAAAATTGTGGCGGCCCGGGGCTCGCTGGACAAGGCGGCGGCCAAAGTGGAAGAGCAAGCCGCTCAGGCAAATGCCGCCAAGATTTCCACGGCGATGTCGATCGGCAGTTCCATCCTCAGCTTTGTATTGGGAGGTCGGTCCAAGGGCATTTCCGCGACCAAGGCCCGCGCGGCCACGACCGGTGCTTCGCGGGTCTGGAAGGAAGGGCAAGACGTCGGTCGGAGTAAGGAAGAGGTTCGCCGCCTGGAAATGAGCCTGGGCGAGGTCGAGGCGGAAATGGCCCGGGAAATCGAGAAGCTCAAAGTCAACCTCGATGCCACCACGACGCCCTTGGAAACCATTCAGGTCGAGGCGCTGAAGAAAAACATCGTGCCGAAGGCTTGCGGCTTGGCGTGGTTGCCTTACGTCCGCAAGAGCCAGTTCGAGTTGCAGGAGGCCTGGTTTTAGGGAAAGCTACGTCTCCGTGGATCGTCGGAAGCGGAAGAGCTTCCGCTACGAGGTTTGGTGATCATTGTAGCGGAACGGCTTCCCGTTCCGATGACCGTTGTTCCGGAAGCTCCGGCGGCGGAACGGCGTGAATCTTCCGCTCTGGCGTTTTCCAGAAATGAATCTACTGTCCCGACCGCCCTATGCTGACGATTCGAAAATTGACCAAATCGGTCGCGACCAAGGTGCTCTTCCAGGATGCCAATCTGACGATCAACCCTGGAACACGGGTCGCGCTGGTCGGGCCCAACGGTGCCGGCAAGACCACTCTGTTTCGCATGATCCTCGGTGAGGACACGCCGGATTCTGGCAGGATCGAGCGGGATGATTGGTCCACCACCGGCTTCTTGCCGCAAGAGAGTGAACCCGTCGGCGACCTCACCGGGTTGGACATTGCCCTTGGCCGTGCCGGAGAGTTGGACCGACTGGAGGCGATCCTCCAGGATCACGAATCCAACGGGACTACTGACGAGCCCGCTTATTTTGAGGCGCAGACCAAGCACGACCAGTTGAGCGATCCGGCGTTGGAAGCCAAAGCCAAGGCGATGCTCCGCGGTCTGGGGTTTCGCGAACACGATTGGCAGAGGCCGGCCCGTGAGCTTTCCGGTGGTTGGGTGATGCGCGCCCACCTCGCCCGGCTCCTCGCCATGCAGCCAGACCTGCTGATGCTCGATGAACCGACGAACCACCTCGACCTTCACGCTCTCTGGTGGTTCCAGAACCATCTCAAGAATTATCCGGGCGCGGTCTTCATGATCTCGCACGACCGGGAATTCATGGATGCGATCGTCGATTCGACTTACGACATCAACGAAGGACAACTCGACTACTACAAAACGAACTACTCGGGTTTCCTAAAAGAGGCTCGCGAACGGTTCGAAACCCAGCACGCCGCCTGGAAGAACCAGGAAAAGGAGATCAAGGAGATCCAGGACTTCATCGACCGTTTCCGTTCGGTCACCTCCAAGGCCGCTCAGGTGCAGAGCCGGATCAAGCAACTCGAAAAGGTTGAACGCGTTCCCAAGCCCAGGCCGCCTCGCAAGGTCTTTCGCATCCAGTTTCCGCAGCCGGAACGCAGTGGTCAGCGCGTCATCTACTTGGAGGACGTTCAGTTTTCCTATGGCCCGGTCAAGGTCTACGAAAACCTCGGCGTGGAGATCGAGCGCGGCGATCGCACGGTCCTCGTCGGGCCGAACGGTGCGGGCAAGTCAACCCTCTTGAAAATCCTCGCCGGGGTGGTCGAAATCCAGTCGGGGATCCGCAAGCCCGGGCACAATTGCAAGATCGGCTACTTCTCCCAGCATCGAGCCGAGATGCTAGATGGCGATGCCACTGTTTTGGACGAGGTCCTCAAGTCCAACCCCAAGATGAAAGAGGACGAGGCGCGCGGCGTGCTCGGCTCTTTCCTTTTCCGCAAAGAAGAGGTTTTCAAGAAGTGCCGGGTCCTCTCGGGTGGGGAAAAAAGCCGTCTCAGCCTGGTAAAGTTCCTCGTCGATCCGCCCAACTTACTGCTGATGGATGAGCCGACTACGCACTTGGACATCGTCTCCATTGAGGCGCTCACCATTGCGCTGCGCGAGTACGAAGGCACTTTGGTGTTCATTTCCCACGACGTGCACTTCATCCGGCAATTGGCGACCCAGGTTTATCACGTTAACGCGGGGCAGCTCACCAAGTTCTCCGGTGGCTACGATTACTACCTGGAGAAAACCAATGCGGTGGAGAATGCCCGCGCCGCCGTCGTGGCGGGGACTCCGTTGGAGAACGCTCAGGTGGTCTGAATGGGGGGCGCGACCGGGACGGCCATGGAGACCGAGTTACCGGCTCCATTCAAACTGAAACTGGGTGCCTTCTTCCCTTCGATCGCCCGTGTCCAAGTCAGAGCGTTGTCGGTGCCAGTGAACTTAGCGGCACCTAGCGTCCCGATGTTCAAATGGTTGTTGCTGCCCAGCACGCTGACAGCCACAACCGCGTGAACTTTTACCTGGTGATCACTTCCAATCACCTTTAGTTCCCGGCAATTACCCGACAACTCCACCCGGCAGCCATTTCCGGAGATGATCACATCCCGGCCCTCGGCATCCATCACGGGTTGTCTCACTGTGCCGGGAGTGATCACTAGCGAGTCGCTCATTGAGTGGGACCATAGCGAATCGCGGCAGGGGAAGCAAGCCGTGACTGGCTCACCCGCCAAGAAACGAAAAAACCCGCTCCCCAGCGGCAAAGCCAGGGAGCGGGTGACTCTCCAGTCACGTCCGCGGATACCGTCCGCGTCGCATCACATCCTTAAAAATTCAGGGTGCCCGTCAGAAGCAGCGGAACGAAGAGCAGAGCGTCCCCGTTGTTGAAATTTTCGAGCTCGCTGCCGGAATCAACCTCATCCAGCGGTCCTTGATAACGCAGCCCGCTTTCGAGCCCGATCCGGAAGGCATCGCACACATCGTAAGATATGCCGGCGGTCACCTCTGCGGTGAATACCGTCGATTCGTTGTAGAACGGAACATTTCCGGTCTTGCCAAACGACGCGGAAGATAGGTTCACGTCGATGCTGTCAACGAATCGAATACCGGCTTCGAACCCAAGATAGGGGTGGAGTCTGCCGGGCTGCATGAACTCCCGGCGGATGCCCCCGAGCAAAGCGAAATCGGTGTAATCACTGAACTGGCCCGTCACGGAGTTGCCCCGATCGACGCCGACTGGTTCGCTACCGCCTTCGGCTTCCGTGTAGGCAAAGCGAAAGTAGACATCATGAAGGCCGACCTGCCGACCGACTCGAAGGCCGAGAAGCCACGCGGTGCCGTAGATGTCCCCGAAATTAAGGGCATCCAGGTTCGCACCAGAGAAGGACTCCGTCGCATGAGTGAGATCGCCGCCCACTCCGAAGACCGGGCCTCCAGTCGCTTCGAAAAACCAAGTGCGGGCAAGTCGCTCATTGGACTGCAGCACTGATTTTCCGAGGGAGCTACTCGTAAATAGGCTGTCACCGGCCTGCGCGGAGAGAAGTCCGGCACCAAGGATCAGGGAGAGAAGTGATGTCTTCATGAGGGTGAGATCGAGGAATCAAAACGCATACAGGCTAACTGAGCAACCAAAATATAAGGTCTTATAAACTATCAACAATCGAAAGCAACCTCCGTCTTTGGAAAAAAGCGAAGCTCCTGCTTGTTTTTCGGGGGATGCCGGATAGCTTGCGAATCCTCTTTCGCCTCGCTAGCTCAATGGTAGAGCAACGGACTCTTAATCCGCAGGTTGATGGTTCGAGTCCATCGCGAGGCAGCTCAAAACTCAGCGGGTTAAGATTGCTTCGGGGCTTTGGTGCCGAGCTGCCAGGATCGACCTTAGGGAGGAGTTCATCCACTGCGATGAGCGGCGATCCGTTAAGCGGTCGGGCCGTCGAGGTCCCCGCTGACCGTCCCAGTGCCATCCAGCGCAGGATGGCTCATCACCGGCAGTGTGTCGGCCTGGACTTTGCGGATTTGAGTCGCCGTAGTCGGTGGTGGTGACCCCTTCGCCATCGAATTCCTTGAAAAACGCCGCAGCTTCGCCGACTAGCACCACCTTTACGCCGGTCTCAAGCTCTCAAGCTCTCTCCAAGATGGTTCCCCTCCTCGACGTCAATGCCCAGAATCACCCGCTTGAAGCTGAATTTACGGAGGCCTTTCTTCGGGTTTTCCGGAGCGGCCAATTCATCATGGGACCCGAGGTGACCGAATTGGAAACCGCCCTGGCGGAAATGACGGGTTCCAAACATTGCCTCGGAGTGTCGTCGGGCACCGACGCGATCTTGCTAGCGCTCATGGCCCTGGAAATCGGCCCGGGCGATGAAGTCCTCGTTCCCACTTACACGTTCTTCGCCACGGCGGGGTGCGTGTCCCGATCAGGTGCCACGCCGGTTTTCGTTGATGCCTGTCCGGTTTGCTTCAACATCGATGCCAATGACGCCCGCTCCAAGGTGACCTCCCGGACCAAGGCGATCATCCCGGTTCACCTCTTCGGACAGTCGGCGGACATGGATGCGATCATGTCGCTGGCCCGGGAACACCGTTTGATGGTCATCGAGGACGGAGCGCAATCCATCGGTGCTTCCTTCCGCGGCAAACCCTGCGGATCGATTGGCGATATCGGGACCTACAGCTTTTTCCCGAGTAAAAACCTTGGCGGGTTCGGCGATAGTGGGGCTTTGGTCTGCCAGGATGACGAGTTGGCCGAGCGGTGCCGGGTGCTGCGGGTCCACGGCTCCAAGCCGAAGTACTACCATCACTTCATCGGGGGGAACTTCCGGCTCGATCCGCTGCAGGCGGCCATGCTCATGGTCAAGTTACCGCACTACGGTGAGTACACCAAGCGGCGCCAAGCCAATGCCGCTTATTACACGGAGCATCTCAGTCAGCTTCCGGACGTCTTTGTGGCGGATCCGGCGCATTGCCGGTGTTCGGAAACTCAATCCACTTGGCTGGAGAAAATGGGCGCGCGCATCGTTTTGCCGGTCGCCTATCCGCACCACGAGCATATTTGGAACCAATACACCCTGCGCATTCTGGGTGAAGGCCGCCGCGATGCCTTCAAGGAGTTCCTCACGGAGCGGAAGATTGGCTGCGAGATTTATTACCCGGTCACCATGGACCAGCAGAAATGTTTCGCGGAGACCCCGGAAGGCTCCCGTCAAGGGTGCGGAGTGGCCCATCGCTTGGCGGCGGAAGCGGTCAGCATTCCGATTTACCCAGAATTGACGGAGGCACAGAAGGATGAAGTAGTGAGGGCAATAAAGTCCTTCCTCGAACTGGAAACTGTGCGATAAGCAAACCTCACGAATGGAGCCGGAGAAAATGAAAAAGGCGTTGATTACCGGGATCACCGGGCAGGATGGTTCGTATCTGGCGGAGTTTCTCTTGGCCAAGGGTTACGAGGTGCACGGGATCATTCGCCGCGCATCGTCGTTCAATACCGCCCGGATTGAACACATTTATCGGGACCCCCATTCTGCGGACAATCGGCTCTTTCTGCACTACGGGGACCTCACGGACTCTGTGGCCCTCGTGAAATTGCTCTACGCGTTACAGCCAGACGAGATCTACAACCTCGGCGCGCAATCGCATGTTCGGGTGAGCTTTGACGTTCCGGAGAGCACCGGTGACATCGTCGGCTTGGGAACCCAGCGCATCCTTGAAGCCATCCGCGAGACAAAGCTGATCGATAACGTCAGATTTTATCAGGCGTCCTCTTCGGAGATGTTTGGCAAAGTCCAGGAAGTGCCGCAGCGGGAGACCACCCCATTTTGGCCACGTTCTCCCTACGCATGCGCCAAGGTCTACGCTCACTGGCTCACGGTGAACTACCGGGAGAGCTACGGGCTGCACGCCAGCTCAGGCATTCTCTTCAACCACGAGTCTCCTCGGCGCGGGGAAACCTTCGTCACCCGCAAAATCACACGGGCGGCGACGCGGATTAAATTGGGTCTCCAAGAATCCCTCTACCTCGGGAATCTCGACGCCAAACGGGACTGGGGCTACGCGAAAGACTACGTCGAGATGATGTGGCTCATGCTTCAGCAAGATCAGCCGGACGATTACGTCGTGGCCACCGGGGAAACCCATAGCGTGCGCGAGTTCGTCCAAGAATCTTTCGGCTGCCTCGACCTCAACTGGGAGGATCACGTCAAATACGACCAACGTTACGAGCGCCCCGCCGAAGTCGAACTTCTCATTGGTGATCCTTCGAAGGCCAAGGAAAAGTTAGGCTGGGAGCCCAAAGTGAAATTCAAAGAGTTGGTCCGTCTCATGATCGAATCGGATCTGGAGTTGGCCAAGCGCGAGGCGCACAACGCCAGTTTCACCGCCTAGCCGACATTTTTCGCGAACTCCGCGCAGACTTGGCGCAAGCCTTCTTCGATTCCGATCCTTGGCTCCCACCCGAGAGAACGGAGGAGCGAGGAGTCCATGACTTTGCGGGGCGTGCCGTCAGGTTTGCTGGGATCAAACCGGATCGTGCCCTCGTAACCGGAAACCTGGGCGATGGTGTTCGCCAGATCGGCAATGGTGATCTCTGAGCCGGAGCCGACGTTTACGAGGTCGGGCGGGGAATCGAGCGAGAGAAGGTGCAAGCAGCCTGCGGCGAGGTCGTCGACATGGAGAAATTCCCGCAGTGGACGACCGCTCCCCCAAACGACGACCTCGGGAGCGTCCGCTTTTTTGGCTTCGTGGAAGCGGCGGATCAGGCCAGGAATGACGTGGGAGTTCTCCGGATGATAGTTGTCCCCCGGTCCATAGAGATTGCACGGCATCGCCGAATGGAAGAGTTTGCCGTGTTGCTTGCGATAGTGTTCGCAGAGCTTTAGTCCAGCGATCTTGGCCAGTGCATACGCCTCATTGGTCGGCTCCAACGGTCCGGTGAGAAGGCTGCTTTCGGCAATCGGCTGCGGGGCAAATTTCGGGTAAATACAGGAACTCCCGAGGAACAAAAGCCGTTTGGTGCCCACCCGATGGGCACCCTCAATCACGTTCGCGGCGATCGCGAGATTGTCGTAAATGTAATCCGCCGGGTAGGTCGAGTTCGCCAGGATGCCCCCAACTCGCGCGGCTGCCAAAATGATAATGTCCGGCCGGTGGTGAAGAAGAAACTCTTCTGTCGGCGCTTGGCGGGTGAGGTCCAGTTCCGCATGCGTGGCCGTGACTACGTTCGAATAGTCATTCGCTAGCAGGGCTCGCAGAATGGCGCTTCCCGCCATTCCCCGATGACCGGCCACATAGATTTTTTCGCTCGCTTTCAAGAATCGATGGATTTCGGTGTTGAGACGCTCCGGAAATGATGACTGGGCCAGGGTTCGGCACCCAAGTAGGCTCGCGCCACAACCGCGACCGAGCCATCATAGCCGGAGCGGCCGAGCGAGTCCGCGAACCCGGCGATGTGGTATATGCTGTAGTCCTCAGGGACACCGGAATTGACGAACAAGATGTTCATCCCGTGGGCGGCGTCCGATGTTCAATATGAGACTGGAACCGAACCATCCACTGGCGACCGATCAGGGACCGAACTTCTCTTTTTTGTTCGTCGTTTGGGTGGGGATCAGACGTCACCGATAGCTATTGTTCTGAAACTCTTGGCGATCGGAGCGGACAAAGACTAAATCCATCTGCCAGAGGGCTCCGTCCCTCTCTCGGTACATCACATCAGCCAAATCCACGCAGCGAAACCCGAGGGATTGCATGTGGAGGCACATCTCTGGGAAAGGGATGCAGTCCGGGCTGATCCGGAAGTTGTAGCATTCCATGATCACCGCCGCGGTATTCTGAAGCGTTTCAACCGCCCCCGCTAGAATCTGCATTTCAAAACCGTGGGTATCGAATTTCAGCAGAAATGGGCCCGTCGCTTGGCGTGCGGCCACTTCATGGTCCAGGGAAATGACAGGGACGGTGATATTACTAGTAGGGTACGGAATGCTCGATGCTTGCCCCCCGAACGGATCACTCGCATCGAAGTAAATCTCGCCTAAAGCTGCACCAGCTGCCGCCATGATGATGTCCACGTTCGGATGCTCTTGGGCGAAAGCGCGGAGTGCTGCGTCGTGGACCGGCTGGGCTTCAATCAGGAGGTATCGCTGAAGGGGAAAAGACTGCATGGCCAAACTCGTCCAGCGTCCATCGGAAGCTCCAATGTCGATGACTGTTTCGAAACGTGGGCCTTGTTGGTGCAAGCGCCTCAAGAGGCCTGCCATTGATCCGGGAGGCGAGGGAGGGGCGACCTGCAAGGTCCCAAATCGAAGCTCCAACGTTTTGCGCAACCTTTCGAGTTCCTTCCAAGTGCGCTTTTGTTCGTTGGCGCCTTCTCGTAGTGCGGAGCTGACTGCGTCGATTGATTGGGGCGAGCCAGGGCGGCTTCCCAGACGCTGAAGGTATTGTTTGAGGGACGGCATGACTTAACGACTCGACGCGAAATTAGTCCACCGTTCATCGTAGGGCCAACCTGTGTCGAGCGATTTTCCCAGCCAAACTTCCATGTCATCGCAGGCGAATGCAGGTGCCAATTCCGCCGCTCGGCGGCGGAATTGCAGTTGTTGTTCCGGTCGGCAAATCGAATCGACGGCACGACGGAGTTGTTTGGCGTTATACGGAACCACCAACCCGAGTCCGTGTCTTCTAACGAAGCGAGCGACACCGGTGTCGTCGTGCCCCACCACGATGACGGGGAGGTTGCCGACCGCAGAGAGATAGAGCGTCCTTGATGGCAAACTGCAGCGGGCGACCTCGGGTAGGTCGTCGTCCTCGTCTAAAGTTCCGGTCGGCACGATTGCGAAGGGATGTTGGCGCAGTCCGGCGATCAATTCTGGTTCGGAGACAAAGCCTCGAAGCTCGACTTGAGGATCAAGGAATTGATACTTGAGCAATTGAGCGGACTTGTGTCCGAATGCCACAAGCGGAACTTTTGCCTCCGTCACCGTGGCGGCCAGCTTCCTCATCCAGCGTCCGCTCCAGAAATTCCCGAGCAGAACGCCTTTTGGCGGCAGGAATGAGTCCGCGGGTAAGTGGAGAAGGGCGTTTTGGCCCAGCTTTGCTTCTACGACCGGTGGAGCGAAATGGAAGCGATGCCCGAATTGAGCCTCGTAGAGCTCGCACATTTCTGGGGAGATTCCCAGTCGCAGCTTGGCCCGATTGAGCAAACCCTGCATCGATTCTGTAGAGATCTGCTGCGGGCCGTCGCCGAGATTGTTGTCCATGATCCAGACGCACATCGGCGCACCGGTCGCACCCGCTAGGGCTAGACTGTTCTCGATGTCGCTGAGGTAGTAGGGCACTGAAAGAATTCGTTCGATCGTACTCCCTTGCAGCAATGCGTCGATGTCCGTGGTGCGGGCGCTTCCGGCAGGCAGGCAGATCCGCAACGCGCCACCGGTCTCTCCACCATAGACATTTAGGCTGCGGAGATGGATATAATTAGGGGATTCCTTAAAGATCCGGTTGAGCAATACACCCGTTCCGTGGCGGTCATTGAGTTCGCCTACCGTGAGAATCGCAGTCGCTCCTTGGACGGCATGGCCCTCGACCGAAAGGGTTGCCGGTGCTAACGCAGGCTTAGGAACAGAAGCCGATGGTTCGGGCCGCTGCTTTTTTGCTTTTTGCTCGTTGAGCACTTGCACTTCCTGCCGCAAGCGATCGCGTTCTCGCTTCAGCGCCAGATTTTGGGGAAAGATAAACCAGAAAGGATTGCGTCGGGATGACTTCAGAGATGTCTCGACCCTTTTGAGGGCCTCTTTCGGACTTTGCTGTTTTGAGTGGGATGCGGATTCGGTGGGGGGGGGCTGCCGGAGGCGTTCCGTTCGCTCCTCGCGCAGTTGATCGGCGGCCCTCGCACAAGCGTCTTGTAGATCGCGGGTTGCTTCTTCCACGGCGGGCAAAACAGTGCCAACTTTGTGGTGAGAAGTCTCCATGAGTAGCTCCTCATGGAGTTGGCTGTAGGCTTGCGCCTGATGCCGCAGCGCGTACTGGCGCTCGCACTTCGCTCGGGCTTGGATGCTCCAAGTGGCCAATACTGCCGGTCGGGAGATGATGTGTGCCAGAGCACGGGAGAGCGCCGCGGGATCATTCGGTGGCACCAGCATGCCGTGTTCGCCCTGGGTGACCATGTCAGGGATGCCCCCGACATCCGTGCCCAACACGGGCACGCCACAGGCCATCGCTTCCATGACGGTGTTGGGCAGGTTATCTTCGCGGCTGGGGCAAATGAACAAATTCGAAGCGCTGAGCAGTTTAGCCATGGCTCCTGGTGTGGCCTGCTCGCCCAGAAGCACCAGCGGCAAGCGCGTGGCGCGGAGTGCATCGGCGTTCTGCCCATAAGCGGCAAAGACGACCTTCTTTTCCTCGACCAGACGGGCGATGGCAGAATCCTCGAGCAACTGCTCAAGGGCGGCTTGAATCAGGTCAAAGCCTTTGCGTCGCTCGGCCAGGTTTTGGGCACCGAAGAGCAGGACGATGGCTTCCTGCGGAAGTCCAAAATGCGTTCGTGCAGCATGACGGTCTCCGGCCTTGAAAACATCGAGATCAAGTCCATAGGGGATGCACTCGATCCGGAATTGCGAAAACAAAGCGCTGCGCCGGGCTTCGTGGGCGAGCCATCGGCTGGGAGCCACGATGACGGGTGCGGGAACACCTTCCAGACAGGCACGACTCAGAGCCAGGGTACTTGAGGAAATCCCATGGAACGCTGGGCGGAGTTGTGGACACCGGGCGCAGGAATCCACAAACCCGTCGCATCCGGCGGTGTAATGACAGCCTCCTGTAAATGCGCGTTGATCATGCAGAGTTAAAATTACCGGCTTGCCCTGTAAGAGCAGCTGCCGAACAGACTCAGGCGAAAGAAACTGGCCGATCCAGTGGAGATTGATGATGGCTGCGGACTCGACCAGAGGGTGTGAGGCCACGTATTCTCCGGGCCACGGAAGCGTGAAATAAGTCGAACTGAGATCGGTGCGCGCGTTGAGCCGCAGGTCCTCCGAAAGTGTGGCCAGCGTGGCTTTTCGTTCCGCTTCATCTCCGGGCACCACAGCCACATCCACGTCTATACTCAGCTTCTGACGCACCAACATCCGGCTTTCCTGCCCGATCTGGCGCAGTCCATCATGCAGGCGATAGGCGGCGATCGCCGCGCCGCCACCGATGTCGCTGGTGCTGATGATCAAGGATTTCATCCGCAGGAGCTGTGCTTGACTGCCTCCATGAACAAAGAATCCGGCTTGCGCACATTCCCGTCAGAATCGGCATCGAGCCCGTAGCGCTGGAAATCCGGAATAGACGATTCGATCGCCGTGCAAACACGAACGTTCCTGAAACCTGCCGCCTCCAGCAGACTCGCCAGCGAGAGCCGATCGTACATCCATCGGTGGACCTCACCGCTCAGGCGGAAGGCACCGACGGCCTCCGGAGTTTCATCAATAGGTGGCTGATCACTCGCAGGCGATTGGGCCCGGCTCTTCTGAACAAAGTCTGACGCCTCTCTCCCCATGCGCTTAAGCACGAACTCCTCTGCGGGCATTGGACTCTGCTGCCAGTAAGCCATCATTCGTCCGCCAGAGCGATGGCGGGCGAGCTGATCTACGAGTTCGTAAATCATCCACTCATGCTTCGCCTGATCGCCGGCATCGAGCTGCGCCAGATACTCCCTCGCAATCCCTTCCAGGTCGGGTACGGCGAGGCGAATTACGCCACCTTCAACGAGCACGCGGCAGCATTCCTGAAGGAAATTAGGCACCGCCGTTGGGGGGATGTGTTCCAGCACGTGGGAGTGATAAACCACGGCGCAACTGCCATCCTCAAACGGTAAAGGCTCGTGGGATAGATCATGTTGAATGACTTCTTTGCCGACGGGCGAAATATCCAGGTTTGTCCACGCGTTATGGTAGTGACTCCCGCAGCCGAGATTCAGCAGCATAAGATCAGAACTTCCGCGATCCGGGCGCTGCAGCCACACGCCCGTAGCGTCGATGATGTGCACAGTAAATTCAACGCCGCGCATCTTCCCGTATTCGGCCATGGCTTTCCGGCACCCTTCCCAGTGGCCGAAGTCATCCACCTGAATGAATCCTTGCGGCTGAACTCGTTCATAGAGGTTGACGAGAATATCCATCGTCGATTCATACCAGTCTCCATCCATGTGGAGAAAGGCGATGCCCTCAGGCAGTCGATCCCTCAGGCCCGGAAGGGTGTCCTTGAAGAAGCCCTGAACGGGCACGACAACGTGGTCTACTCTGAGTTTGGCGCAGATCTCAAGAAGTGATCCTGGCGGTGCCGCGCAGGTGCCGGACCCCCATCCGCTGGCCTCCGCCTCTACTCCATAGGCGACATCATTCTCACCTGGAACGGGCATGCCTTCGAAGGTGTCGCACGAATACAATTTTCGCGGACGGCGTGTGTGCTTCATCATCGTTGCCGCGATCAATGCGGAACCGCCCCCCGCCGCCACCCCGCATTCCACCAAATCACCTGGAATGTCCATTTGGCAGACGAGACGCGTACGCAGATACAACGAGTAAAGACGCTCTTCGCTGAGCATGGTATAGGGACGAACCGCCGAGTATAGCTGGTGAAATTCGCGTCCTCCGATCTTAGGTTTGCCTGGGAAGAGCTGCCGAAAGAGAGACGCCCGCATCGTGTCCGCCTGAATATGATCCGGGAAGAAGCGGAGTTCCTCTTTCGCCGCCTCGCACGCGCCGTGGACTGCACCTTGCTCCAGGAAGCACACCGCCCGTAGGTAGTCGACACCGCGCTCGGGCTTGCGGGCGGCTTTGCGGAGGTTCAAATCATCGAGCGCCGCTTTCCAGTCGCCCTTCTCCATTAGAGAAAGCGCATCGCTCAACCCCGGCGCGGCGTTAGGATCGAGCGGCGAGATGCCGGTGTGTTGAAACGCGATTACTCCACACGCGATTCCGTCCGGGCCAAATTGCTTGTCGAAATCCGGCAGGACACGATACTCTACGGGATGACGCGCAGCGAAACGCAACAGCGCATGGACGGATGATTTCTTCGCTTCAGGTGGGAGCGCAGGATCGGCGTCTGGCTCGTTGACCACGCAGAGGACATCGTCTTTGCGCATCCACTTGTGCATCGAACGCACTGCGGGCCAAGTCACCTCATGGCCACCCATCGTTCGCACGAGCAGGAGCGACGGCCCTTCCATGTTCTTGAGTAACGCCCCGGGCCAAATGCCTGAAGGTTTCCGGAGATCACCGCTCCAGAACTGCACGTCTCCGCTCTTTGTCGCGACGCCCCAGTCCGCGCTGTGGATCGTGGTGATCAACCCCAACCCCCGACAGTAAACATGGAGCCAAAGCGCCGTTCCTCCGCCGCATGACCCAATCTCAAGAATCGTGCGTGGCTTTACCTCAAAGACGAGCTGTGCCAACGCCATCGCAGGCCCCGGCAACAGGCCCAAGGGCGCACCAAGCACTTTGAGCTTTGTCCAAGGATTGCTCTGGACTTTGCGGCCTGCCCGTCCCAGAGCCCAATGGTGAAGTTTGCGGAAATGATCTGGATCCTCAGTCTTACTGTTCGCCCGCTCCAGGGCAAGTAGTGCGGTCACCCAGTCATCCGCTGCCTTCGCCGAAAGCGCAATTCGTAGAGCTTCCTCCCCAGAAAGCGGGTCTGGAGTCGGGGCGGACATTGCCGAAGCCGGGGAAATGAGCCTCCGCAGCCGTTTCATGACTTTGCTGTTGAATCCAAGGTTGTGGGAGTGGCGGTAGTGGTCGGAGGCGATGGGACATCACGTCGGACATGAAACACGGAGTGGCGGCTGTATTCGTCAGCTGCAAGGTGGCGGCGGACCTCTGGAGGATGGGCCAATGGGAAACCCATTTCGTAGACTGGCAGTCGCGCCAGGGGTGATCCCTGGTTGACCGTGTGCGTGGCATCCGCCACAAATCCGTGGTTACTGACGAGATTCCTCGATGGAAGGGCAGTAAGCATGCCGCCTCGGAGTTGGGAAAACGTCCAGATCATAGCCCATGAATCCAAAGCTCCAGAGGCCACCTGGTTCAAGGTCTTCTTCCAGTAATCGGCCTCCCCCTGGTGGCCGAACCACTCGACCAATCGCTTCTTTTTGCGAGCTTCGGGCCAATCTACGAGATCATGGTCGTAGAACTTCCAGGCACGTCGCCAAGTTGCCCAGCCCCAGCAGTGAGGGTAAACCGAGAAATAATAACTGGCACCGCAATTGAATCCCTCAGGCTGAAAACTGTTACCCGATATAGCCCCAACCGCAGCGTTTCTTCGGTAGCGACGTAACAGTTGAGAGCAGAATGGAAAAAAAGTTGGATGAGGCTGCACATCGTCCTCAAGGATAATGGCTTCGGTGACTTGGGAGAATACCCAATCTAGGCCGGAGGAAACACGCCGCCGACACCCAAGGTTGATATCAGAAAAGGTGGTGTGGACTTTCGCCGGCCAAGTTACTGCATCGAGCACCGCGCGGCGGGCAGCGTCACACCGGGCCTCCTCGCCCTCGTGCCCGGCTCGGGGGCCATCCGCCACGACAAATAGTTGCCTCGGACGAATATCCCGAAGGATAGCCATCAGATTGCTGGCCTGATCGGGTCGATTAAAGATGATGATGACGACTGGGGTGTCGAAAGAGTCGGCGTCTGAGTGCTTCTGGAAGCGGTTCGTGAGATTTCTAAACCAGGAGTTCATAAACTCAGCAAGATTACCTCGGACTCGTTTCGGATGAAGTGCTGATTATTTGATCGCGCAGCAGGACGTTGCTGTTCCATGGATCAAAAGGGACCAGCTTCGCAGATGGCAGGTGGGGCCGCGCGAAGATGGTTGCAGCTGTGTTGAGCATGCAGGAAGCGAAAGAAAAGGAACTGTTGGAGATGGCCACTGCGTGGCATTGGGTAAGGAGGTAGAAATCATTGATGAAGCTCTCCTCTCCGTCTACCCCTTCACCCAGGTCTGAGGAGATAACGGTCGGGTAATCGGCAAAGTCCAACCGGCATTGTTCGGGTTCGTCGCTAGCAATGAAGAGAACCGGTGAGTCCAGTGTATGCCAGAAGCCCCTGAGCCACTCCTTGTACCAATCCGAAGGTGCGCGGTAGATGACCGCCGCCCGCTCATCGGTCAGTGTAGCCTCGTAGGGGCGGTAGTCACCTCGGCGTAGGTGGATGCCCACGATGGTTTTACCCTGGGACAACAAACGGGCCTTTAGAGGTTCTGTTTTCGCCAGTGTGTCCTCATTGAACCGAAAGAGTGACCGCAAATACTCTCGGTAGGGGCGATAATAAGAGGTGTGGAATTGGAAGTAACCCCAAAAATCCACGTTGGATGGAGGGGGGGATTGTCTAAGCCAAGTTGCGTTGAGAATGTCATTATCTGGCTCCCTAAGCTCAGCAAAGGTTGTTGAACAGGGGGTGTCCGTGATCTGGAAAATGCGTTGACCGATCCAGGGCGGGTTTTCAACGTTTAGATTGTGAGCGAGTCCATACGTCTTTAGAAAGGCATACTGGAAGAACTGATTTCCAAAGCGCCCATTCTCGCCGAGAGAAGACATGGATACGACGTCTTTCCTCCTCGTGGTTCCATGCTTCACATAAAACGCGTCTCCCCAGAGTGGATGGTAGGGGGTATCAAGCCAAATCCGCTTGAAACCATGTGCTTCGAGGAACTCGTCGATTTGATCGAGCAGCGCACATCCCTCGTAGAGTTCTTCCAGATTGACTTCTAGATTGATGGCGGAAACGGCGGCCAAGATGTTTTCGGCTCCTCTCAGGACGTACAGCTCAGCCCCTTGAACGTCGATGTTCAGCAGGTTGTAATCGGCGGCGACTTCCTGATGCTTGAGAAGAAGATCATCCAGCCGAAAGCAGGGGACCTCACTTGTCTCGACTTCCTTGATGTCGGGATAGATGTCTTTGTGGCGCTTGAGTTTGAGAATGGAACTACTTTGATCCATCGAGGTGATGCGGAAGGTGGTAACTCCGTTAGAGTCTGAAGCTGCCGCGCAGGCCAGTTTCACCCCTGGCTTCCCCCCTATGTTGGCTTCCAGCGTTTTGAATACGGTAGGATTTGCCTCCACGAAAAACATTCTATGGAAAGCGGCATCACGGTAGGTTTCATAGTCAGACCCAATGTGCGCGCCCACATGAATCACGCCGGTCGCTACCAAATCTGTGGTTTTCCATGCCGGACGCCAATCGAGTTTCCGTTGTTCCCCGAGGATAAGCCCGGCAAGGCGATTGTGGATAGCTATGTAGTTTTCATATGCGTAAGTATCCGTGGATGTTTCGACCTCGGTGCATGAGATCAGGCCCCCTGGGGTGATGCGGAATAGCTTCATCCCAGCTTGAGCCAGACGTGCTGCGACTTCCCTCAGGGTTACCCCGGCATCGCGGAAAGTGCCGCCATATTCAAACTGCAGAGCATCCACATTTCCACGCTCAAGCATGCTTTGCGCCCCGATCATCACATCAAGTTCGGCGCCTTCGACGTCAACCTTAAGGTAGTGAATCCGGTGAATGTGATTCGAAGAGCAGTAGTCGTCCAAGGAGGTTACCGGAACGGAGAAGGTGTTCTGCGTCCCGGCTGCTGCGATGATTTCCGCACCCTGGCGGGGGTAGAATCCCGACCAGGCCGGTGCATCGGCGTATTGGTTGAAGGTTTTGGCTCCTGTCTCGGCACCTACGGCCACGCCGTTCAGCTTCAGCTGTCCGCTGGCGAGCTGGGTTGTGAAGCGGCGGGCTATCAGGCCGGCGGCGTCGCCTATCGGCTCGAATGCATGGATCCGTGCCGCGGGGAAGGCGCGTAACGCTTCATAGGACCAATCACCGACGTGCGCGCCCACGTCGAAAACGATGGCTTGCTTGGGTAGCAAACGGGCGATTTGCGCTATGGCGGATCGCTCTCCGGTGGTCTCAAGTATGTGGTCTAGGGACTCGGTGATCACCCGGTCGCAAGTGGCTTTGAGCAGGGGATGCTGGTTTCCGGTCCGTTCGAGTGGACGAGTGACTTCGAAAGCTTTCAGACGGAGCCCACTCTGAAGAAGACTTTCAGCGAGGTAGCAGGAGACTCGCCAATGCCGGACGTCCAATTCGAGTGCGCGGCGAAGGAACGTCGAAGCTTCTCGCCATTGTTTCTGTCCCATGCTGGCGAGGCCCGCCCAAAGGTGGTAATGACCGCCAAGTCCAAATCGCTCCGAATTGGGGTAGCTTCTTGCCAATTCCTTCAACAGAAGGGTGGTTTGCTTGTTAACCGTCCGGATTCTCTCTTCACTATCGATGGCGTCTTTGAGGCGCTTCTCCAGGGCAGGGGAGCTTTCGTCAAAAACCCGGCTGTCTAGCAGCCAACCGGACACCCGATCCAGTGCGCAATTGTTACTGCTGGAGAAGGCGACGATTGCGTCACCCCAGATTCCGATTCGGGCATGAGGGTCAATCTGATGGATTTGCTCAACAATGGACCGAGCCGTCGGGTAGCCAGAGAGGGTCGGTTCGTTGGTTTGGGTGTCGCCACGGAAGATTCGGAGGTCGTCAATAGCGATAACCCAGTCGGTTAGGCCGCTGGTGCGGATCGCATCAAGTTCGGCCACAATCGGTGTGTTGCAGTCTCCCTTGGCGGTTGGGCCATCGCTGTAGTGTCCATCCAGCCAGAAAAAGACGGTACGCCCCTGAAATCGTTCAAGCAGCGTCGGCAAAACTTTCGCTGAATCGCCAAAGTGGCATGTGATTTTCTCGTCGCCGGCGAAGCGCCGTGAAGCCGCTTCGAAAAGCTCTTTACTGAGTTCGACCGTGTGAACTTCCTCGAAAAGATTCGAGGCCATTTTTGAGGTTTCGCCCATGTATGTACCCGTTTCCACAAAGACCTGGCGCTTTCCTTGAGTGAGGCAGGCCCTGAGGAATGCTGGCCGGAGCCCAGCATCTTTTGCCTTGGGCAGGCAGAAGTTCACCGTGCGCTTCGGTTTTCGAGGGGCGGGCTCTTGATTGGGGATTCCTAGCGCTTTGTTAACGAGATGTCGGAATTTCATTGAAGCTATTTTACTTCAGCGCCTGACGATTTGTGGAACAGGCACCTGTGTATGCGAACGGTTGGAAGTGATTTTTCCGCACAGAGATCGACAGAATTGCTATGCTGCCCTCTAAGCGGTCGCGTCGCGGCTCGCTTTTCCGCAGCTTTGCTTGATAAAATCAGACGCAAATGGCGGTTTGAACCATGCGGCGCTCGCATCACGGTGGTTCTGGAAGGGGAGCTCATCCATCTCTGGCTGATTTGACGGCTGGATGACTCGCTCGTCAAGGGTTTTGGCGGACGGATGGCGGATAGACGGCTTCGATGATCTGCTTCTCTGCTTCGGCATCACGGTCAGGTTTGGCTCGTTGGCTGGTCGGCGGGTCGATCAGGAACCACTCATCATGAAATCACTCCCCAAAATCCTGCCACGCCAAGCCGCTTACCCCACTTGGCGACTCTGGCTACTCGATATATCACGATGTGGTTTGCGGCAGCGTATGAGTCATAGCCGCAGGCAATTATCGCTCACCCCAAAATCCTTCGCGCGCCTTGCGGGTAAGGCCACCTCCCGGCGCCTCGCAACTCGGTCCTTGAGCTTGACTTCCGTAATCCCCGTCCGCTTCAGGCCCTTGATCAATGCTCGAATTTTGCGCGCCATGAAATCGACCGAAAGAGGCGCCAGTTGTCCCCGCGAAAGCCTCTCGATTTTTTGCAGCGATAGCACGGTAGGGCCCGAATCGTCTGTCAGACCGTCGCCTCCACCTTCACCTCGGGGACAAGCTCGTCCAGGCCATGGCCCTGGAATTGGAGGTCGTAGAGTTTGCGATAGCCTGGGCAGGTTTCCATCAATTCGTGGTGGCGTCCCGAGGCCACGGCCCGGCCGTTTTCCAAGAAGATGATTTGGTCCGCCTTCAGGATGGTGGAGAGCCGATGGGCGATAGCGATGACGGTCTTGCCCTGGGAGAGGATGTCGAGGGCTTCCTTGATGTGCTTTTCGGCTTCGGAGTCCAAGGCCGATGTTGCTTCATCAAGGAGAAGAATGGGCGAATTGCGCAAGATGGCCCGGGCGATCGATAACCGTTGGGCCTGACCTCCGGAGAGCTGATTGCCGCGGTCGCCTATGACTTCTTGATAGCCGTTCTTTTTCTCCATGATGAAGTCATGGGCGTGGGCCAGAACTGCGGCCCGTTCGATGTCCTTGCGGGTGGCGTTGAGTCGGCCGTAGCGGATATTGTTGTAGATGGTGTCGTGAAACAGGAAGACGTCCTGATTCACAATCCCGATCTGATTGCGCAAGGACTTCTGGGTGTAATCTTTAATGTCGCGCCCATCGATGAGGATTTGACCACGTTGCGGGTCATAAAATCTCAGGATCAGGGACATGATTGTGGTCTTGCCGGAACCGCTAAGTCCCACCAAAGCGTAGGTTTTGCCCAGATCAAAATTGAGGTCGAGCTTCGTGACTGCCGGGGTCGCCTTGTTTTGGTAGGTAAAGGCGACGTCGCGGAATTTCATTCCCTCCTTGACCTGGGTAAGTTCCAGCGCGTCCGGCTTGTCGTCGACCAACGGCGGTTCGTCCATCATCGCGAAGATCTTGGAGGTCGCGAGCAGGGTCTTCTGCAGCGTCACTTGCATCCGGCTGAGTCCCTTCACGTGGGGGTAGATGCTCATCAAACCCATGTTGAGGACGAGGAAATCATGCACACTTTTGCCGGCGACGAAGGCGTAAATTAGGCCGATGGCCATGCCGACGGAGGCGACGGTTTCCACGAGAGGGCCCACGATTTCTGTGGCCTTCTGCCAGCGGGCGATGTTCTCCATCATCCTCTTTCCGGCGCTGTTGAAGCGCTCGCGTTCGAAGTCCTCCCGGGCATTGGCCTTGACCACACGGATTCCGGAGAAGCTCTCTTGCATCGTCGTCATGAGGGCACCGGATTCCTCTTCCTCCTTGGCTCCGGCCGACCTGACCTTCTTGCTGACGAGCACAATGGGGAGGATGCAAAGTGGGAAGACGATGCAGGCACCCAGGGTGTAGAGCCAGTCAAGGCTCATCAGGGTGGCCATGATCGCAAAGATCGACACAGGGTACATCACCAGGGCGCACACCATTTCGGTGGCGGCACCGGCGGCCATCCGTGTCTGGTTAAAGACCGCTTGAATCAAGTCTCCCTGCTTGGCCTTGTTGTAGAACGAGATTGGTTGCGCCAGCAGGCTAGTGAACAGGTCGTCGCGCAGTTGGTAGAGGACGCGGTTGCCCACCCAGTAGATGCAATACTTGTTGAGGAACTCGAGCGAGCCTTTGATGAGGATGAGGAGGGGGATCGACAGGCAGACCAGGGAGACGAATGTCCACTGCTGAAATCCCGGCTCCAGGTTCGGCCGGTCGAACTGAATCTTGTCGAGCACGGCGATCCCGCTGAACGGAACAATCTTGCCCGGTGCGATGGGAGCCGTGACGCCCGATTGGACCAGAGCGGCGGGCGCGCCAGCGACGGGTGCCGGAGCTTCGGCTGGGAGCACGATCGTAAAGACCGCCCGGATGACCAGGAGGAGCACGCCATTAAACAAACCGCCGGCGATCCCGAAAAAGACGCCCAGGGCAAAGCGGGTCCGGAAGGGTTTGACGTAGGAAAAGAGTCGAGCGTAGGGCGTTTTGGCTGCCTCCAGGAAATCGGCGGAAGTCATCGTGGCAAGGTCCTTGCCCGAGTAGCGTTTCTGCTTCGGCTTTTTCTGCAGGGCCTGCGGATTGGGGGCTGTCTCGCTCATTCGTGGACTCGCGTCGTGCGATCGGGTCCGGGCTCGGACCGGGGCCCAGTTTGGAGGGGCTTTCGATTTCGCGCAACCTTTCAATCGGCGGGCTAGTGCGCCGCCAACCAGTTCGGGCCCACCCCCGTTTCCACCAGAATCGGCACTTGCAGCGGCAGTGCGTTTTGCATTTCCTGGATCACCAGAGGGACGACCAAAGCTTCCTCGTCTCGGTGGAGGTCGAAGACCAGTTCGTCATGGACTTGGAGGATCATCCGGGTGCGCAAGCCCTGGGATTGGAGGGCGTTCTGCACGTTGATCATCGCCAGTTTGATCATGTCCGCCGCCGTCCCTTGGACCGGGGTATTGATCGCAGTGCGTTCCGCCGCCTGCCGGACCGTCCAGTTTTGGGAATTGATGTCGCGCAAATACCGGCGTCGGCCCGTGAGGGTTTCCACGTAGCCGCGTTCCTGGGCAGACGCGATGCACTGGTCCATGTAGGCTTGGACTCCCGGATACTTCTGGAAGTAGCCGTCAATGATCGCCGCCGCTTCGCCTTTCGCAATGCGCAAACGTTGCGACAGCCCGAACGCGGTGATTCCGTAGATGATTCCGAAGTTCACCATCTTGGCCTGGGCCCGCAGGTCCGGGGTGACGTCCTTGGGATCCAGCCCGTGGACGCGCGCCGCCGTGGCCGTGTGAATGTCCAGGTTTTGGGCGAAGGCTTCTTGCATCGCCGGATCCCCGCAGAGCGAGGCCATGACCCGCAACTCGATCTGCGAATAGTCGGCGGAAAGGATGAGGAATTCCGGTCCGCGCGGCACGAACGCCTTGCGGATTTCCCGACCCATCTCCGTGCGAATCGGGATGTTTTGCAGGTTCGGGTGGTTCGAGGCGAGACGCCCGGTCGCCGTCATGAGCTGGTCGAACTGGGTGTGGACCCGGCCCGAGACGCGATGCACCGTTAAGGGAAGCGCATCGACATAGGTGCTCTTTAGCTTGGCCGCGCGCCGGTAGCTGAGGATGTGTTCCACGATCGGGTGCAGGCCGACCAACGTTTGCAAGGTGGCCTCGTCCGTCTTGTGCTGACCGGTCTTGGTCTTCTTCGGCTTGTCCAGCAGACACAGTTCGTCGAAGAGGATTTGTCCGAGTTGGGCAGGTGAGTTCAGGTTAAAGGGACGGCCCGCATCCGTCTCGATCAAGGCCTGGAGGCGCACCATTTCGTCTCGCAAGATCTTGCTGAACTCCCCGAGCGCTGCGCTATCGATCGCGATTCCTTCAAATTCCAGGTCGACCAACACCGGCAAGAGCGGGCACTCGATCTCGTAAAAGACCCGTTCCTGACCCTTCTCCGTCAACAAGGGCCGAAGCAATGCGGCGATCTGCCAGGTGACATCGGCGTCCTCTGCGGCGTAGGCGGCGATGTCGTCCGCTTTCTGGTCGAAAATGTCCAGCATACTGAGCTGGCCGCCCGCCTGCTTGCGATGGCCGATCAACGCCGTGATCGAGACCGGCGTATAACCCAGCAACGCCTCGGAGATGTAATCCATGGTGTGGCGTTGATCCGGATCCACGAGGGTGTGCGCCAGCATGGTGTCAAAGAACGGTCCTTCCGCTCGGATCCCGTGCCAACGCAGCACCGACAGGTCGAACTTCAGGTTGTGACCGATCTTCTCGATGCCCCGGGTTTCAAAGACCTCGCGGAATTCTTCGAGGATCGCCTGGGCCGCTTCCAGCGACGGCGGGATCTGGACGTAATGCCCGGTGCCCTTTTCCCAAGAGACCGCCAAGCCGATGAGGTGGGCGCTCTTCGGGTCGAGCCCGGATGTTTCCACATCGAAGCAAAACGCGGGCACCGCCTTCATCTGGGCAATCAGGGCGGCGCGGCCCTCGCGGTCGGTCGAGAGGATATGGGTGTAATGGTGCTCGGTGTCCTCGATCGTCTGCAACGCGGCTTGCGGTGGTCCAGTCGGCTCGGGGGTGTCGCCCGGGGCGAGCGCTTGGAGATGGCCGCGGCCCGCTTTGAAGTCGGTGCCGAAAAGTCGTTTGCCCAGGGCGTTGAATTCCAACTGGACGAAGAGGGAACGCAGCGCTTCGTCGTCGCGGGATCCGAGGGCGAGCGGTTCGAGGTGCAGTTTGCCGTCGGCTTTGAGAAGTTTTGGCGCGGTCTGGCCGCCCTGAAGCGCAAGAACGACCTGATCGAGCGGAACGTGGCGATCGATCGTGACGAGTTGTTTGGAGAGCAGGGCTTGTTCGGTGTGGGTCCGGACGTTTTCCTGGAGTTTGCCCTTAAGCTGATCCGTGGCGGCGAGGAGCCCCTCAATGCTGCCGTATTCGGCGATCAGCTTTTTGGCGGTTTTCTCCCCGATCCCCGGGACGCCCGGAATGTTGTCGGAGGCATCGCCCCAAAGACCGAGCACGTCGATGACCTGAAGAGGCGAGGTGACTTCCCACGCCGCCTTGATCTCCGGCACGCCCAGGATTTCCACCTCGGATCCTTGCCGGCCCGGCTTGAACATGCGGGTCTGCTCGGAGACGAGTTGGGCGAAGTCCTTGTCCGGAGTCACCATGAAAATCTCCGCAAAAGGATCGGCTTCCTCCGCGCAGCGCGTGATCGTGCCGATGATGTCATCCGCCTCGAATCCGTCGAGCGTGAGGACCGGGATGTGAAAGGCCTCCAACACGCGCTTCACGAACGGGATCGCGGCGGAAAGTTCCTCCGGCATCGCCTCCCGTTGCGCCTTGTAAGCGGGGAATGCAGTGTGCCGGGCCGTCGGCGCCGAGGTGTCGAACGCCACTCCGAGATGGGTAGGTGTGCGCTTTTCGATGATTTCCAAGAGCGTGTTGGTAAACCCGAAAACCGCCGAGGTGTTGAAGCCGCGCGACGTGAAGATCGGGGAGCGGATCAAGGCGAAATGCGCGCGATAGATCAGCGCCATGCCATCGAGAAGAAAGAGTCGGGTCATGGGAGCGAAGGTATGGAAGGGGCGGGGAATCGCTCGCCCCGGAAGCGGCGAAAGACAACTGGAGGTTGTGCGCCGGGTGGGCTTAGAAATCTGAAATCGAGGACGTTCGTTCGCCAAGCTAACGCTTCACCGCATTCAATGGACGAGAATTCTCCCCACCGCGAATTTGTTGAATCCGGGATGAGGTCAGGACCGTACCACGAGGCGTGAGCGAAGCTTCAGCCCCATTGCCGCCGGATCTTTCCGATGGGCCGCGTCCCAAGAAGGCTGCGTTCCTGAGTGCAGTCCCTTATTTGGTGCTGCACGGCGGATGCCTGGGGGTGATCTGGGTGGGGTGGAGCCCTTTTGCGGTGGGGGCGGCCATAGCGCTTTACGTCGTGCGGATGTTCGCGGTGACGGCGTTTTATCACCGCTATTTCTCGCATCGTTCCTTCCGGACCTCGCGCCCCGCGCAATTTCTCTTCGCCGTTCTGGCCAGCACGGCGATGCAGCGGGGCGCTCTTTGGTGGGCGGCCTCGCATCGGCATCATCATCAGCATGCGGATGATGACGAGGATCTCCATTCCCCAGCTCGTCAGGGATTCCTCTGGTCGCACATCGGCTGGTTGACCTGCCCGGACAATTCCGCGACTGACTACAGCCGGATCCCGGACCTGGCGAAGTTCCCGGAACTGGTCTTCCTCAATCGCCACGAAATGATCGTCCCCATCTGCTACGGCTTGGCGATGCTGGGGTTTGGCACCGCCCTGGAACGCTGGGCACCCGGGCTCGGGACGAACGGGCCGCAGATGCTGGTGTGGGGCCTTTTTGTGAGTACGACCGTGCTGCTCCACGGCACGTTGACGATCAATTCCTTGGCTCACGTCTTCGGTTCCCAGCGGTTTCAAACCAAGGACGACAGCCGCAACAGCCTGCTTCTGGCCCTGATTACCCTCGGCGAAGGCTGGCACAACAATCATCATCGTTACCCGCACTCGGCCCGGCAGGGGTTTTACTGGTGGGAGATTGATGTCTCCTACGCCATCCTCAAGGTCCTCTCCTGGACCGGGCTGATCTGGGATCTTCGTCCGGTTCCGGCTCACGTCTACGAGGAGGCGGCGCAGGGGCGTCGCTGAAGGTCACTATGGAGCGGGTCGCGATCATCGGGAGCGGAATCGCCGGACTGGGCTGCGCGCATTTCCTGCAGCGGCGCTACGATCTCACGATCTTTGAGGCGGCGGCCCATATTGGGGGGCACAGTCGGACGGTGACGGTGGGGGAGGAGGGCCGGGAGGTGCCGATCGATACCGGTTTCATGGTCTACAACGAGGTGACCTACCCGCAGTTGACCCGTCTTTTCGCGCAACTGGAGGTGCCCACCAAGCCCACGGAGATGAGCTTCAGCGTGCATCACGGGCCATCCGGGGTGGAATGGAACGGTTCGGGCCTCAATGGTCTTTTCGGGCAGCGCGCCAATCTCTTGAACCTGCGTCACTGGGCCTTCCTCCTCCAATTGAACCGATTCAACAAGGAGGCCGTGGCCGCCCTGACTGAGGAGCGGTGGGTCACTCACACGTTGGAACAGTATGTGCGGGATCGGGGCTATGGACAGGATTTCCTGGATCGTTACCTCATCCCGATGGGCTCTGCGGTTTGGTCCACACCGCCGGACCGGATGCTGCAGTTTCCCGCGATGACGCTGCTGCGCTTTTGGCACAATCACGGCTTTCTGGGGATGGACACGCATCATCCCTGGCGCACCATTGAAGGCGGTTCTCGGGAGTACGTCAGCCGGTTGGTCGCGCCGTTCCGCGAGCGCATCCACCTCTCCACCCCGGTTCTCAAAGTCCGCCGCCAGGCCCAGGCCGTGGAGATCACCACGACGGCCCGCGGCGTCGAGACCTTCGACAAGGTGATCATCGCGGCACACGGCGACCAAGCCTTGCGGATGCTGGCGGATCCCACCTCCCGTGAAGACAGCACTCTCCGGGCCTTCCGTTATCAGCCCAACGCGGTAGACCTCCACACCGATCGCCGGGTCATGCCGGAAGAGAAACGCTGTTGGGCCTCTTGGAATTACCGGTCCGATATTGGTGCGGATGCCACGGTAGAGACCACCACGCACTACTGGATGAACAGCCTTCAGGGCGTGTCCGATCGCGAAAACTATTTCGTGTCCCTCAACGCCCGGGATCGCATCGCGTTGGAGAATCGCCGGATGGAGTTGGAGGCGGAGCACCCGCTCTTTGATTTGGGGGCGATCGCCGCTCAGAAGCAGCTCCCTGCGCTCAATCAGGCCGGGGAGCTCACCCGGACTTATTATTGCGGGGCTTACTTCCGCTATGGATTTCACGAGGATGGCCTGCTCTCCGCGGTGAATCTTTGCACGCAAATCCTGGGAGGGGATCCGTGGGAGGCATGAACGAGCCTCTCACTTCTTGTATCTATGATTGTGAGGTCGTTCACGTCCGGCTCTCGCCGAAAAAGCATCGCTTTGCCTACCGGCTGTTCTATCTGGATCTGGATCTGGATGAGGTTCCGCGCCTCTCCAGAAAGCTTTGGCCCTTCAGTCACAACGCGTTCAATCTCTACACCTTCCGGGACCGTGATCATCTGGATCTGGGGCGACCTACGCTGCGGGAGAGCTTGACGGCGTGGCTTCAGGAGCGGGGCGTGACCTTGCCGGAAGGCTGCCGGATCCGGCTGATTACCCTGCCGCGAATTCTTGGTTATATCTTCAATCCAGTGTCGTTCTATCTGATCAGCGACGGTGCCGGGGAGCCGCGCCATGTCGTCGTGGAGGTTTGCAATACCTTCCGGGAATTGAAGCCGTGGCTGATTGCGGAGCCGGAGCGGCCGGGATTCTTCCGCATTCGCGTCCCCAAACATTTTTACGTATCGCCCTTCAGCAGCTTGACCACGGAATTCGAGTTCCGCGTCCAGGTCCCGGATGAAAAGCTGGCGATTCACATCAACGATCTGGAAGGAGGCGAGTGCACGCTGACAAGTTGGATGAATGGGGAGCGTCGGGCGCTGACCAATGCGCGGCTTTTCTGGTACGCCGTGCGCTTTCCGTTTCTCACTCTCCAGGTCATCCTCAAGATCCATTGGCAGGCGCTCCGGCTATGGTTTAAAGGGGTGCCCTTCTTCCAGAAGACCGCCGATCCCGAACTGCAACGGGATTTGCATCGGCCACATCATTCTCTCCACAAACCTACGCGACCATGAACACCGCCTCGGAAGTAGATTCCTCTCGCCGCATCAATTCCTCCGCCTCGACTTCGGCATCCTGGTATCGATGGCCCCTCTGCGAGATGTTGCAGCGCTTTCCCCAGGGACGCCTCACCATGGAGCTTCCCGACGGAACCAGCCGCGAATTCGGCAAGGGCGAGAGTGGGCCACAGGCGATCATCGCGGTCCGCAACGAGAACTTCTTCCGGCGCTGCGTTCTCTTCGGCGGCGTGGGGATGGGGGAAGCCTACATGGACGGCGATTGGGATTCACCGGACCTGCGCGCGGTGATCGAGTGGTTTGTCGTCAACGTTCACCACGACCAACTCTGCAAAGGATCGGCGGATCGGATGCCGCTGGTCGGCTTCCTAAAGATGATCAATCGCCTGGGCCACTTGATGCGTCCCAATAGCCGGAGCCTCAGCCGCAAGAACATTGCGGAACACTACGACCTCGGGAACGATTTCTACCGCCTCTGGCTGGACGAGAGCATGACTTACTCTTGCGCCCGTTTCACTTCCGTGGAGCAGACGTTGGAAAGTGCCCAGGCCGCCAAGTACGAGGCCCTCTGTCAGAAGCTGGATCTGCGCTCCACCGATCATGTTCTCGAAATCGGGTGCGGTTGGGGCGGGTTCAGTCTTCATGCCGCCAGCCAACACGGTTGCCGGGTCACCGCCGTGACCATTTCCCAAGCGCAGTTCGATGCGGCGACGGAGAAGATTCGCGCGGCGGGGTTGGAGGATCGGGTCACCATCCTGCTCCAAGATTACCGGGATTTGACCGGGCAGTTCGATAAAATTGCCTCGATCGAAATGCTGGAAGCGGTAGGGGATAACTTTCTGGAAATCTGGTGCGCCCAGTGCCATCGCTTGCTCAAGCCGGATGGTATTCTGGCCGTCCAGATGATCATCGTTCCGGACGGAGATCACGCGGGTCTGCGGCGCGGCACGGATTTTATCCAGAAGCATATTTTCCCGGGCTCCCTCCTCCTCTCCGTGGGCCGGATGAACCAAGCCATGATGCGAACCGGTGATCTGACGATGCTCCGATTGGATGACATGGCGTCCTGCTATGTCCGGACGCTGGGTCAATGGCACGACAAGTTCAACGCGAGATTGGATGACGTGCGGGCTCTCGGGTTTTCGGAGACTTTCCTCCGGAAGTGGAATTACTATCTTAAATATTGCGAGGCAGCCTTCGCCACCCGGAGCATCAGCGTGGTCCAAGCGGCTTACACCCGCCGCTGCAACTTCAACCTCCACCGCGAGGATGGAATCTCCACCCTGCTGTCATGATCCTCTTCCTGCGGATCTTCTTCCTCATCGTTCTGGTCAGTATGCTGGCGGTGACGAGTTGGGCCAGTATGCAGGTCCCTCTCTGGAAAATTCCTGGTGAAGTGGGCGGGCATCCGTGGTTTATCGCCACGCTGTTCGATACCTACTGGGCGTTCTTCACCTTCTATTGCTGGCTCTTCTACCGGGAGACCGGCGCTGTGGCGCGTGGGCTTTGGCTGATTGGGATTATCTGTCTCGGGAACATCGCCATGGCGGTCTACATGTTGATCCGGCTGTTCCGTCTGCCGCTCGATGCCACGGCGCGTGATCTCTTGCTCCGTCCTGAAACCAAATGAGCTCGAATCTGGTCCTGTCGCTTAGTGCTCTCCTCCTCCTTGGTCTCTTCATTGGGACTTGGATGTTGAGCGTGCGACGGAACAATTACTCCTTTGTTGATGTCGCCTGGTCTCTTAGCTTTGCCCCCGTCGCAGTTCTTTACGGAGTGATGGGAGAGGGGTGGGCGCCGCGACGCCTGGTTGTGGCATTGCTGATGACGCTCTGGAGTTTGCGCTTGGGGATTTATTTGTGGGGGCGCGTCGCTGCGCATCATCCTGCGGAAGATCCTCGGTATGCGGTGCTTCGAGAGGGTTGGAAAGGGAATCTGCGAATCGCATTTTTCGGATTCTTCCTGGCCCAAGGCTTGTTGGTCTGGCTCTTGACCTTGCCGGTCTATCTCATTTGCCAAAATAGCGATCCGCAGTTGAGTCCTTGGGAAATCGCCGGAATCGCCTTGTGGGTGATCGCTTTGGGCGGTGAGGGATTGGCGGATGCCCAGCTTAAGCGATTCAAATCCGTCCATCCCGTCCGCACAGCGGTTTGTCACGTGGGGCTCTGGCGTTACTCTCGGCATCCCAATTACTTTTTCCAATCCCTGCTTTGGTGGGCGCTCTTTCTCATGGCATTGCCCGCGCCCTGGGGCTGGACGGGGATTTTTGCGCCGTTGGCCATGCTTTTCTTCCTCCTCCGCGTCACGGGAATACCCTTGACTGAACAATTGGCGGTGGCCAGCAAGGGCGAGGCCTATCGCCTTTACCAGGCCACCACCAGCGCGTTCGTCCCGCTTCCTCCTCGTTCCCATCCCTCTACGAAATCATGAGTGCGATCAACACCATCCTCGCCAAGGGCGTCCTCCCGGACCCCCTGATCCGGCTCGGTATCCGGCAGCGGCTCGCCGCCAACCTGGACAAGATCGTTTTGCCGACCTTAGAAGCCCAGCGCGCCGCGCTGCTCCGGCATGTCGCAGAGCTCCGGAGCAGTCCAGTTGCCATTCATACCGACGATGCGAACCGGCAGCATTACGAGGTTCCTGCCAAATTCTATCAACTCGCCCTGGGCCCGCGCTTGAAATACAGCTGCGCTTGGTTCGATTCTCCCCGGGATTCCCTGGCCCAAGCGGAGGAAAGGATGCTGCGCTTGACCTGTGAACGGGCCGGGCTCCGGGATGGCGAGAAGATCCTCGAACTCGGGTGCGGTTGGGGTTCGCTCTCCCTCTGGATGGCGGAGCACTACCCCAATTCGCAGATCACCGCCGTCTCCAATTCCGCTTCGCAGAAGGAATTCATCGACGGCGTGGCGCGGGCGCGCGGCTTTTCCAATCTGACGATCCGCACCGCCAATATGATTGGCTACGAGGGCGAGGGCACCGGAGTCTTTGACCGGGTTGTCTCGGTCGAGATGTTTGAACACATGAAGAATTATGCAGAGTTGATGCGCCGCATCAGCACGTGGCTCAAACCGGGGGGCTCGCTCTTTGTGCATATCTTCACACATCGGGTGGCGGCCTATCATTATGAAATGGGCGATGGGGAAGACTGGATGGCGCGCTATTTCTTCACCGGTGGCCAGATGCCGTCCGCGGATCTGTTGCTCTATTTTCAGGACGACCTGCGGCTCCGGGAGCATTGGGAGGTGAGCGGCCGACATTATGAGCTGACTTCGGAGGCTTGGCTGCGGAATATGGACGCGCATCAGCAGGAGATTCTTCCGCTCTTCGCAGAGACCTATGGTCCAGAAGAGGCCGTCAAGTGGTGGCATTATTGGCGGGTCTTTTTCATGGCTTGCGCCGAACTCTGGGGCTACCGCGGGGGTGAGGAATGGCAAGTCAGTCACTATCGTTTTGAAAAGCCCCTTGCTTGATCCGCCGATGAAACCTTTCGCGATCTTCGTTCTGTTCCTGATCTGCCGCATTGCTTCGGCTCAGACCGCAGCAGAACTCATCTCCCAAGGCGATGCCTTGGATGCGCAACTCAAGACTTCCGAAGCCCTCAAGATCTATCTCAAGGCGGAGGCGATCACTCCGGACGATTCCCAGCTTCACATCAAAATCGCTAAGCAATATGGCGAGTCCATGGTGGATGCCGCTTCGGCTGCGGAGAAACGTGCGCTCGGGGAGAAGGCTTTGGCTCATGCGAAACGGGCCGTCGCGTTGGCTCCGGAACTTGGCGACGCACATCTCGCCCTGGCCATTTGTTATGGGCGGCTCATGGACCTCATGGGCGTGAAGACAAAGGTGGAATACTCTCGGTTGGTCAAAGAGCATGGCGACAAGGCCGTGGCTTTGGACCCGAAGAGCGATTACGCATGGCACATGCTGGGTCGTTGGCACCAGGCCGTCTGCACTACGAACAAGCTGCTCCTCGGTACAGTGAAAATCGTCTACGGAGGCCTGCCGGAATCCTCCCTCGATCAGGCGGCCAAATGCTTTGCGACGGCGGCGGCCTTGGCCCCACAGCGGGTGGCACATTGGATCGAACTCGGCCGCACCTACGCGTTGCAGGGAAAGACCAAGGAAGCGCGCGAAACGATCGAGCGCGGGTTGGCGCTGCCGAATACCGAAAGAGACGATCCGGACACGAAGGCGCGCGGTGAGGCTACTCTGAAGGCGTTGAAGTAGGGGAGCTCGTGACTTCCCGGATGAACCCGTCTCGCGCCCAGGAAACGTCGGGGCTTAGGTGCGAAGCCTCAGACATCCTGAGCCGCACGGTAAGCAGATCTCCCTCCGGGAAATGGAGTGAGCCTATGGGATGAGTGTGGCTGGGCGGCCACAACCCGCCTTCATGATGCCCCCCCCCGGAACCGCCGGCGACGCGAGCGCATGGGATGTCTGAGCCTGGAGGGCGGATCTCCTGGGCCGCTGACGATGATCAAGCCAGTGGCCTCGCAATGACAGCGGTGCAGGAGCCCCGCCCTCCTGGGAATGCCGAGCGGACGGGCCATGCGACGACGTTTTGCGTGACCAAACGCCTGCCAAGCGCGGAAGCGGACGCGGTCAGGGGCTCAGCAGCACGATCGGTCCTTCGCTCACCGCGACGCCGCCGTGTTTCTCCACGCTCAGCGCGAATTTCTCCGCCTTCTGGATGAGGGCGTCTGGTTTGAACTGGATACGGGCGAATCCGGTGTCGTTCACCCGAACCACTCCGGCGTTGACCGGATTGGCGTGAGATGGATCCACGACCCAAAGCTGGTAATCCTTCTCGGCGGAAAGCGGCGGCATTTTCTCCAGCTTGAGGACGCCTTCTTGCTTGCTCTCGTCCCAAATCACGACCGCGACCCCCTGGCGATATTCCTCTAGGGTGGCCTGCAAAGTCCCGATCTCCATGTTCGCGAGCAGCGCCGCATTTTTGGAAACCTGAACTTGGACATTCAGATCCGCGTTAAGGGCTTCCAACCGGGCAATGCGCCCCAGGAGGCCGGAGCGTTCCGTCGCCATCCAAATGCACCCGCTGACGAGCATCGCGGCCGCAGCCCAGGCCAAGGGCTCGCGCCAGCGGAAGCTCTGCGGAGGGTTGATGACCTGGGCCTGCCCTCCGGCTTGGGTTTGCGCCGTTGCGGCATCGAGAATCGTTGTCCGCAAGTGAGATGGTGCGGAGTGCTGGGGAACGTCCAGGCTCACGAGAGCAAGGATTTCCCGGAGTTCGCCGGTGAGCCGCCGCAGGCTGGGATCGGATTCCAAATCGCGGGAGAACCGGGCGTGACGCTCCGGGGTGTCCAACTCCAGAAGCCACTCGATGGCTTCGTCGGCGCGGGGATGATCGGCAGGCGGATTCACCTCTGGTAGTCCTCCTGGTTGAGCCGACGGCGCAATTCGAGGAGTGCCCGCCGGATGATGGTTTTGACGGTGCCCAACGGCTTGCCCGTTGCCTCCGCCAGCTCGTTATGAGTGCAGCCGTCCAAGAACGCGAGTCGAAGGAGGCGCGACTGATCGGCGTCCAGGGACTCCAACGCGCGATGCACCAGTTCGCAGCGTTCTCGCAAATCCGTCAGTTCGGAGGCAACTGGTGGTTCATCGGGATCGAGGGCTGTGGACAGCGTGGCACGCTCCAAGGTTCGCTTCCGGGACGACCGCTTGCGCAAACGATCCACGAGGCGGGACCGGAACAACATGACGCACCAGGTAAAGGCGGCGGAGCGTTGAGGATCAAACTGGGGTGCCTTGACCCAAAGCTGCGCCATTCCTTCTTGCAAGGCATCCTCGGCCTCCTGCCGGTCGTCCAGCATGTTCAGAGCCATGGAGTAGAGGGGGCCCGAAAGGCGATCGTAGAGCCGGGCAAAGGCATTCCGGTCACCCGTTGCCACTTGGAGCAACAGGGCGTTATCCAGTTCCTTGCCGGAATTGAAATCGGTCATCAACACGGGGAAACGGGCGCTACCTGCTTCCGAATGGTGATCCAAGATTGCGAACTGTTCGCGAGCGTGGATTGCCATCCAGGTCATCTCACCATGGCATCCGCAAGCCAAGTGGTTTTGGATGAGTTTTTCGAGAAATCCTCAAGGGGCGATCCGTCCTTCGCCGCAGGTCGGATTCCTCACAAGACGTTGCTTGCTGGATGGGGGAGGGGGAAAACATGCACGAGGAGGGGATCGAACCCCCGACCAACTGAGTGTAAATCAGCCGCTCTACCGCTGAGCTACCCGTGCCAAGTTCTGAACGAGACCGGAGATTACACCGATTTCGCGCCGCATCAAGGGAAGTTGAGCTGCGGATCGGGCTTTGCGCACGAAGGTGCCGCAGGCTTGGGATTTTTCCGATCGGGCCACGGGCAAGGCCACGTGAGGGCTTCAAGAGGTTGACAAACGGGGCGATCTCTGGGACTCTAGCTCCAGCGGCCAAGGCCGCGATTCTTTTGATCTTTGAAAGAGCCGGAAGCAGCTGAAATCCGATTTGTGGAGCCATGAATGCCATGTCCGCAACGGCTGCGGCTCGCGACAATTTTCCTGCTGTGTTCGACCACTAGGTGGTTTTTAAAGGACCCGAACCGATAGGACAAATGCGGGAGGTTTAGCCGATTGACTGATGTCAGGCCTTGATTGGAAGGCAGATCTGAGTCTGGCGACCACCCACCTTGAGAATAGGGAACGTGGTTTCCTTAAGCCATAGGACGGCACGAGTGGGAAAACCTTTTATAAGCCCTGGGGCATTTCGCCTCAGGGCTTTTTTTGGGTCGGGGGCGGCCGCAAACCATCATCGGGGCACGAAACGGGATGACAGCCATTTCGTCCTCCCTCCATCAACTAATCCTGCGGTATCGGATCGTTTTTGCCGATCGCGGTGCCTTCCCAGACCGGGGCTTTGTCATAGAGCGTGAGGATCCGGGCGGCGCTGCCGGGGGCGGGGCCGTTGTCGATCTTGGGGATCTTGGAGCGGAGATCTTGGCAGATCCCGGGACGTTGCGCCGCCAGATTGGTCCATTCGTTGGGATCCGCGGCGGTGTCATAGAGCTCTTCGGCGCCATCGACATAGCGGATATAACGGAATTGTTCCGTGACGACGCTGTAGTTTCCCTGGTTATGAGAAGTGATCGCGGGACGGTCGCGCGGTGCGGTGGCGTCCGCCAATTGCGCTTTGAGACTGAGGCCTTCCAGGGCGTGCGGGGCCGGAGGTAGTGCGCAGAGATCGATGAGGGTTGGATAAATATCCAGGAGTTCGGCGGGGCGCGCGCATTTCTGGGCGGAGGTTACGCCCGGTCCGGCGAAGATCAGCGGGACCCGGGTGGAACGCTGCCAGAGGGTGTTTTTGCCGGTGATCGCCTTTTCCCCGAGGTGCCAGCCGTGATCACTCCATAGTACAACGACTGTGTTTTCTTTGTGTCCGCTGCGTTCGAGGGCTTCGAGAACTCGGCCGATTTCGGAATCGACATAACTGGTGCAAGCGAGATAGGAACGGACCAGGTTCACGTCTTGATGATGGTCTGCCACCCATTTCCAGCGCGGTTCGGGCAGACTCCAATGAATCCACCACGAGGAGCGTGAAGTATCATCGCGGTCACCGGCAAGAAGCGGCGGGAGGATCGAGGCGTCGTTGGGGTAAAGATCGTGCCACTTCTGGGTGCTGTAGCAGGGGACGTGCGGGAGGAAGAAGCCGGCGGCGAGGAAGAACGGTTGTTCCTTCGGGAGCGTTTCCAGCTTTTCCACGGCCCACGAAGCGACTTGGTGATCGCCCTTGGTGGAGTCGTCGTTATCCAGCGGCCAGACGCCCCAGTCGACGAGCGGGTTGTTCCCGAAAGGCGTGTTCGGGACGAGCTTTTCGGGCGGCTTGGGGCCGGGGCCGCCGGCGGGACCCGCTTCCTGAAATTCAGGAGTCGGCTCGTTCTTCTTGGAGCCGCGCCAGCTGTGGTAGATCTTGCCGGCGCTGAGGGTGCGGTAGCCGTTCGCGGCGAAGTGCTGGGGGAGGGGAACGTGGTCCGCCCACTGCGGGACATCGCGGAACCAGGGCGACAAGCCGTGAATCCCGGTGGTGCCGGGGCGCAGACCGAGGAGGAGGCTGGTGCGGGAGGGATTGCAAAGAGGCGCCTGGCAATGCGCGTTGGTGAACAACGTGCCGCGTGCGGCGAGCTGGTCGATGTGCGGCGTCTTCACCAACGGATGCCCGCCGAGGCAGCCGATCCAATCGTTCTGGTCATCGATCGCCAGGAAGAGGACGTTCGGCTTGTCTGCAGCCTGGATGGTGAGGGCGAGCGCGAACGCGAGGATGGCGGCGAGGGGGAATGGGGGCGGGTTCAAGAGCGGATATACCCTGGCACGGGCGAGGGGGCCTTTGCAAGAGTGAGCTGTAGAAGGGCGCCCTGGAGGCCCAAGCGGCCCTACCAACAGCCCTCCTCACTCATTCGCGGAATAGAAGAAAAATAATTACAACATGAATCTGAAAATGCTCAACATGAAACTCATATCTACCGTATTTATTCATAATCATTCAATTCCAAACTCCGATCGCGCGCCCGTGGTTCGCAAGCTGGCCATCCGGGAATCGATTTTGGCGTTTGCGTTCGAATGGTGGGAGGAGCGGATTGGAAACGAAGGGTTGTGCGCTGCGCCTTTGCATCTGGGTTCTTCTGACTCGCGATTTCAGACAGAAACACGCCTTAATTTTGCATTTGCTTAATATTCATTTCAGTTAATAATCATTCCAACACCACCGCATCCCAACCATGGCAGCCAATCCGCTCTATTCTTCCCTCGACGAGTTTGTGCCCCAAACATCAATGTTTTTCAAAGCATTGGCCAAACACCCCACTGGGTACGGATTGGTTCACAACACCGCGGCCAAGCTTCAGATCAAGTTTGAGGCGATCACGGCCGCCGAGAGTGAATTTCAGTTCCTGCGTGGCGACCGGACCAAGAGGGTGATCCCCGCTGTGCAGGAGATCGACGAGATCGCCACCAAGTTCGCCGGGGACGTGAAGAAGCTTTTGGCGATCCACCTCGGGGAACGTTGGACGACCCAATGGACGGAAGCCGGCTACACCACGCCGAGCCTGCAGATGCCCAATACCCGGGAAGAGCGCCTCGCTCTGGTGGGCAAGGTGGGAGAATATCTGGGACGGCACCCCCACCGCGAGAACGGGGATTTGGAGATCACCGCCGCCAAGGCCAAGGAACTCCACCATGCCCTGGAAGCCGCGATGATGGATCTCAAGGCGCACGACACCAAAATGGCCACGGCCAAGAAGGATCGCGACCAAGTGGTGAAGGCGCTCCGCAAAGCGATGCGCTCCACCATCAATGAATTGAAGGATCTGCTCGAACCGGATTCTCCGGCCTGGGGAGACCTCGGCCTCAACGCGCCCGCTGCGCCGCCACGCCGGCCGACTGAAGTGGAGCTGCAAAAGAAGGAAGAGCGCCGTCTGGAACGTCAGGCGAACAAAGTCCGGCGGGAAACGGAAAAAGCCGACAAAGCCAAAGCCCGGAAGGCCAAGCTGGCCAAACTTTATGGCTCCGATTCCGATTCCGGCCTAGCCGCGCCCGCGCGGACCAGCGGAGCAACGATCTCCGCTCCGGCTCCCCGCACGGGCCTAGCCAACGGCAACGGAACCTTGCCGTCCGAGGACGAGTTGCTGCCCAGTTGAGCGGAGGAAGCGCTTCAGAGCACTGAGCGCCTGCTTCTGCGTTGCATACGCGCAGCCCTCCTCCTCCACGACGGAGCTCAAGAAACGCGTCGCTGTCTCCAACATCAGCGTGCCTGCTCCATCGTTTCAGCCTTCTTCATGGGAAACCCCAGGAGCAAACCCACGAAAGGGTTTCAAATGGAGCGCGTTCAAAGGGTCGTATTCGATCGTGATCGGAGCAGATCGAAACGCCTTGGTGTCCGCTGATATCAGCCCGGGTATTTCAGCTGCACTCCCTCCGTCTCGGCCACCCTGATAGACGCACGTTTCCCCGAAAATTCCTTGCACCAACGGGCAAAATCTCAGATTTTGGCTCGGAGTGCCCGAGCGGATATCGCCACTCCTGGTCATACGAATAAATACTGTTCGGTGTAAAATGGACGTACCACGCACCATTCCGACACTCCCGGGATACGACGATGTTCGTGATCTGATTCCGGGAGGCACGTTCATTCGTTGCACTGAGATTTGGCGCCTGAGCCTTGAGTTCTATCGAAACGACATCGAAGAACTTGAAAGGCGATTGGTGATGGAACTTGCCAGCGACATTGACGACCCCATCGCCGACCGTGTGGCGGTCATCATGGAAGGACCCGCACAGATCACTTTTCCGGATTCGTGGCAGATTCTTGGCCTCGACTTCAGCGATATCCGGGACCACGGGTTGGAAGGCCTTCGTTGGCGAGCGTATGACTACGAGATGAGCGGCTTTACGGCCTACTGTTCCAGTGTACGCTTGGAGCGACGAACTAACACCGAACAAGTTGCGGCTGGGCAACCCGCTACACGCCCCGAGTCGGAATGATCACGGTCACTTTAACCCTTACCGCGTTGATGCGTGGCGCTCCCTGTAGCGGGTCGCCAGCGCTCTGACGTTCGGCGACTTCGCACGTCTTCCGTGAAACCGAGTTATATTCTCTACTTATTGGTGCTGCTGTTTGGTCGCGCGTTCGCCGCTGAGACTTCCGTGGAGCGCGACCTTTCGGCAGAGTTCGGCTCTTACTCGGGTGCCTTCGTGCTCTACGACGAGGCGCAGCAGCGCTGGCTCCGTTACCAGCCCGAACAATGCCGCGCCCGCACCACCCCGTGCTCGACCTTCAAAGTGCTCAACTCACTGATTGCTTTGGAGACCGGTGTGGCCAGTGGCGCAGATTTCAGTCTCCCATGGGATGGCACTCGCCGTTCCATTGCGTCTTGGAATCATGACCAGACTTTGCGGAGCGCCTTTGCCACCTCCTGTGTTTGGTATTTTCAAGCTTTGGCGACGCGCATCGGTTTGGAGCGCTACCAGCAAATCATTCCAAAAGTCGGTTACGGCAACAATGACCTGACGGGCGGCGTGACCCAATTCTGGCTTCAGAGCTCTCTGACCATTTCGCCGGACGAACAGGTGGAGTTTCTGCGCCGCCTGCACGCTCGTAAGTTGCCATTCGCCGCCACCAGTGTGGACACAGTGCTCGATATCATGACCTTATCTCGAGCCGGGCAGATGGCCTTCCGAGGCAAGACTGGAAGTGCTTTCGACTCGCAGAAGAACGTCCCGACCCTCGGTTGGTTCATCGGCAGCGTTACCACCCCATCGGGACTTCATCTTTTCGCCACCCGCATCACCGGGGGCGAGAACCCTTCCGGGATCACCGCACGCAAGATTACTGAGTCCATTCTCTTCACGCTCAACATTCTTCCCAAGCCTGAGTAAGTCGCCGAACCATGCGCAGTCGGTGAGCTTGGGATCGTTATACCATAAATGAGAACGGAATTTCAGACTCTTGTCCGAACGGGCAAAATTCACCAGCTTCTGGCTGCTGATCTAGCACTTACCGAGGCGGGCATCCCACACAACCTTCAAGAGGAATGCGTTTCAGGAGTGCGCACCGCGATGCCCGTCGACCCGTCTCCAGCGCCCGGAACATGGTGGGCGATTCTCGTTCCCGAAGAGTTTGTTGAAGACGCACAATGCGTCCTTCGGCAACTCCCATTCGTCTTCACGACCAAGCCCGATCTCTGGGATGGTGAGCCATTACCGAGAGGCAAGATGATCATTACCGTCGCCATCTGGGGCGCAATCGCCGCGACCATTTTTCTCCTCGTCTCAGCCTTAATCCGAGCATGATAACGGTGGATAAGCCTACAAAGGAATATGGAAACCTCACACGAAGACACAAAGGTACAAAGCCACTGCGAGTTGACATTGATTGGACATCGCTTGGGAAGCGCACCCCACGGGTGAATCGTTTAAGTTCCCAAAGTTCATTTCCAGCCTGATTCTTTGTGCCTTCGTGCCTTGGTGCGAGACTCAGCATTTCTGTTTTTAGGATAAGCGGTCCGAGGCGACCTTGATCGCCGCTCTCCCAAGTTGCATCGAACCTAATTTCCCCCTTTCTTCACTTCCCATGCCCCTTCCCCCGCTCATCGGCCCCGACCGCATCGCCGACGTCCATCTGGCTTCCTCGGACCTGGAACGTTATGCCCGGCATATCACGATTCCGGAAGTCGGCTTGGAGGGACAGAAGAAGCTGCGGGCGGCTTCGGTGCTGTGCATCGGGCTGGGCGGATTGGGCAGTCCAGCGACGATGTATCTGGCGGCGGCGGGGATCGGGAAACTGGGGCTGGTCGAGTTCGACCACGTCGATCGGTCCAACTTGCAACGGCAGATTCTCCACGGGGAGAGCGATTTGGGGCGATCGAAGCTGGATTCGGCGATCGATACCTTGCGGGAGATCAATCCATCGGTCGAAATCGAGCGGCACGAGACGCGGCTGACGGGTGCGAACGCGATGGAGATCGCGCGGCCCTATGACGTGATCCTTGATGGGACGGACAACTTCGCGACGCGTTACCTGAGCAATGACCTGGCGGTGCTCTTGCGCAAACCGAACGTTTACGGATCGATTTTCCGGTTCGAGGGGCAGTGTTCTGTTTTTGCGCCGCACTTGGGTGGGCCGTGTTACCGGTGTTTGTTCCCCACGCCGCCGGAGCCGGGAACGGTGCCGAGCTGCGCGGAGGGCGGCGTTCTCGGGGTCTTGCCGGGGATCGTGGGAACGTTGCAGGCGCTGGAGGCGGTGAAGCTGATTTTGGAGATCGGTGAACCGTTGGTGGGCCGGTTGGTCCACTTTGACGCGCTCGGGTTTCGCTTCCGGGAGATCAAGCTGCGGCGCGATCCGGAGTGCCCGGTTTGCGGGGAGAATCCGAGCATCCATGCGCTGATCGATTATGAGCAATTCTGCGGTGGATCGGCCAAGGCAGATGAGGCCGGGGAACTCACGGTCCAGGACCTGCGCGCCCGGTTGGCGGCCGGAGACATTCATCTGGTCGATGTCCGGGAACCGTTCGAAGCGGAGATCTCCCGGATCCCGGGATCGGTCCTCATTCCGTTGGGGGAGCTGCCGGCACGGATGAACGAGGTGCCACGTGATCGGGACGTGGCGGTGCATTGCAAAGGCGGCGGCCGGAGCGCGAAGGCGGTCAAGCTTCTGCAAGACGCGGGCTGGACCCGGGTGCGGAACGTGAAAGGCGGAATTCTGGCGTGGGCGGAGGATGGGAGTGAAGTGAATTCGTAGCGGTGGCTTCCAGCCGCCGACGGAAGTTACGATCGTTCCAGAAACGGCGGCTGGAAGCCACCGCCACAATGGGTGAGCGTCGTCGAGTGTGGAGATTGACCCGCGCGTGAAACCGGATTGAAGTGGGGGGATGCGATCCCTTGCCCGCCTCCCTCTGGTTGCCGCCGTTTGGTGGTTGGTTTCGTCCCTGGCGATCGCCGACGACAAGCTCGTGCTGGCCCACTACATGCCGTGGTATGGGACGCGGGAGGTGAGTGGGCAGTGGGGCTGGCATTGGACGATGGATCATTACGATCCGGAGCGGCTCAAATGGGACGGACCGCGCATGGCGGCTTCGCACGAATATCCGTTGATCGGCTTGTATGATTCCGGTGACCCGGCTGCGTTGGAGTGTCAGGTCTTGCAGATGAAGTTGGCGGGGATCGATGGCGTGATCGTGGACTGGTATGGCACCAAGGATCACCTGGATTACGCGGTGAATCACCGGAATACCGAGGTGCTCGTTGGTTATATCAAGAGAGCGGGTTTGCGCTTTGCGATCTGTTACGAGGATCAGGCGCTCAAGGAGGCCGAAGCCATCGGGCAAGGGAAGGCCGATTTGCAATGGTTGGAAGCGAACTGGTTTGGCGACGATGCCTATGTCAAAGTAGACGGCCGGCCGCTGCTCCTGGTGTTCGGGCCGCAGCGGCTCAAGTTCAATCAATGGATAGAGATTCGTGCCGCCCTGCTGCCATCGAGGCCCTTGATTCACGGCCTGCCGCACCTGGCCAAGGAGACCGGAATGGACGGGGTTTACGCCTGGCCTCCGGTGGTGGGTGGTAAGACGATTTCCCCAGAGCAATGGCGCAAGGAATTGGATTTGATTTATGCGAACAAGAGCGGCGGGCTGATCGCGGTGGCCTTTCCCGGGTTCAAGGATATCTACAAACAAGCTGGGAAACACGAGAGCTACGGGCGCATCGATTCCCGGGACGGGGCGACCTTCTCTGAGACACTTGACCTGGCGCTCAAGAGCAACGCGAAGATCGTCCAGATCGCCACGTGGAATGATTACGGCGAGGGCACTGGGATTGAGCCGGGATTGGACAATGGGTATCGCTATCTAGATCACGTGCAGCAGACCTTGAAGCCGGCGGCGTTCACCGGTGCGGACTTGCGGCTTCCGGCGGAGTTGTATCGCTTACGCAAGCGCGGCGGGGACACGGCGGATTTGAACAAGGCGGCGGATCTTCTCTGCGCGGGCAAGCCGAGTGAAGCGACCGGGTTGATCGCGAAAGTGAAGGCCAAGGTGGAGGACGGAGCGGCGGCGTTCCTGGAATCCCCGGCGGCGAGCGATCCAGATTACCATTTGGAGACGGACCGATTTTACCAGAAGGCCGAGGGCGCGACCGAAGCCATGAAGTTGCGTTGCCGCCTGGATATCTATTACCCGGTGAACAAGGGCAAGTTTGCCACGGTGGTGTGGTTTCACGGGGGCGGACTGAGTAAGGGGAATCGCTCCATTCCGATCGCTTTGCGCCACCAGGGGATAGCCGTCGTGGCGGTGAATTACCGGTTGAGCCCGGAGAACAAATCACCGGCGTATCTCGAAGACGCGGCGGCGGCAGTGGCCTGGACCTTTGCGAACATCGCGAAGTTCGGCGGCGATCCGGAAGCGATCTTTGTGAGCGGGCACTCCGCAGGGGCCTACCTGACGGCGATGATCGGGCTCGACAAGCGTTGGTTGGCGAAGGAGGGGATCGACGCCGACCGCATCGCGGGCCTCATCCCGTTGAGCAGCCAAATGATCACGCATTTTGCGATCCGTGACGAACGGGGGATCGATGAGAAGCAACCGGTGGTGGACGAGTTTGCGCCGTTGTACCACGTGCGCAAGGATGCGCCGCCGATGTTAGTGGTGACGGGCGACCGGGAGAAGGAGCTGATGGGGCGTTATGAGGAGAATGCCTATTTCTGGCGGATGATGAAACTGGTGGGGCATCCGGACACCACGTTGCGGGAACTAGAAGGCTTCGACCACGGGCTCATGCCGGAGCCGGCGTTTCCGTTGTTGTTGGAGTTTGTGCGGAAGCACGCAGAAAGGTAGCGAAGGACCTGAGGTCCTTCGGGCGGGAGCCGGGTGGAACACGCGTGAACCGCCCGAAGTCGCACAGCGACTTCGCTACGAGGGCGACGAACATCGACAGGGCTGGCTACACCAACCGCCGATCCTGCCGCCAAGCGTAGAGCAAAAGCACCACGCAGATTCCCAGGAGCACGCTATTCTCAAATAGGTGCAGCGGATAGTTCGTCGACCCCGCGCTTTCGCCGCCGAAGCATCCGCAGCTGATATCCAGACCGCGGGCCCAGGCGCTAGTGATAGCGGCCATGAAGGTCAAGGTCATCCCGGCTAGCAGGACGAGGCTGCCCCGGTAGAGAAGTCCGGTGAGCACGCCGAGCGCGGCGAGAATTTCCAACCACGGCAGGCTCAGGGCGAGGGTAGCGGGAAGAGGGTCCGGAATGAGCTGGTAGTTGCGGATGTCTTCGGTGAATTGAATCGGGTTTTTGACCTTTAGATGTCCAGCGTAAAGGAACACCCCGGCGAGGATGATCCGCATGATCCAGCGCAGGATGGCTTCAAACCGGGCGCGGCGCGGGGATTTGGCGGGACGCTTGAGGACGGCGTCGACCTCGGCCGGTAATTCGAGGAATGCGTCAGATTCAGTATCCGTGGTCATCGCTGCAAGCAACGGCGTTGGCCGCCGCGTAGTGATCGGTGTGGGTGAGGCTGATGAGGATGCGGACAATTCCGGAGCGATCGGCAAAGGCCTTGCCGTTTCCCCCAAGAACGACGTAGGGCTCTCCGCTTTCCTTGCGGAGAATCTCCATGTCGGTCCAGTTGAGGTCCTTGCCGATCCCGGTGCCGAAGGCTTTGGCGATGGCTTCCTTGGCGGCGAAGCGGGCGGCGTAATGAGGCGCGGGGAACTTCATCGCATCGCAGTAGGAGCGTTCGCGGGCGGTGAAGACGCGATTGAGAAAGGCATCGCCGAGGCGCTCGATCGATTGCCGGATCCGGGCGTTCTCGACCACATCGACACCGATGCCGTGGATACTCATACCGAAGCGGGTGCCGGGTAGGAGGCCATCATGGCCATCATGGAGGCCACGGAATGACGCAGGCCGGTGAAGATGGCCTCGGAGACGAGGTGGTGGCCGACGTTCAGTTCGTGAAGATGCGGGATGGTGAGCAGGCGGGGGAGGTTGGCCGTGGTGATCCCGTGGCCGGCGTTGACCTTGAGGCCTGCGGCGTGGGCGGCCCGGGCGGCGGCGATGAGGCGTCCCAGTTCGGTGGGACAACCTTCGCGGGAGCCGTTGGCGAAGGAACCGGTGTGGAGCTCGACCATGTCCGCTTTGAGGTGTGCGGAAGCCTCTACTTGGTCGATCAGGGGGTCGATGAAAAGGCTGACGAGCGTGCCGTTGGCCTGGAGGCGGGCGATGGTGTCCTGGAGTTCTGCGGCGTGGGTCACGGCGTCGAGACCGCCTTCGGTGGTGACTTCGCGGCGGTGCTCGGGGACGAGGCAGACGTAGGCGGGTTTCACCTGGAGCGCGATCTCAAGGATCCCGGGGGTGTTGCCCATTTCGAGGTTGAGCGGGACGTGGAGAAATTCGCGCAATTCGTAGACATCGCGATCCTGAATGTGGCGGCGGTCTTCGCGAAGGTGAACGGTGATCGAATCGGCACCGGCTTGTTCGCACTCGCGGGCGGCGCGCAGGATCAGCGGTTCGGCATTGTGGGTGCGTGGGTCCGGGGCGTAGCGCGCCTGGCGCAGCGTGGCCACGTGGTCGATGTTCACGCCAAGCTTCAGGGATCGGGGCATAGACAAGGAAAAAACTAGGGAGTGGGAAAGCCCGAAAGTCAATTTGCCTCCGGCGGCGTGAATCGTTCCCTAAATGTAGCTATCCGGCAGCGCTTCGAGTTCCGGGTCGGGAATGAGGCGGCGGATGCGGAAGACGATGAAGAAGTAAACCAAGGCGACGATGCAAACGACGGTTGCCGCAATCGAGAGACCGGTGAGAATCACCATGGGGTCCTTGGTGTAGAGCAAGAATCCGGTGAGGTGCGCGACGATGGTGGTGATCACAAGGATGAGTCCCGCTTTCAAACCGTAGTCGCAGTCCGGGCATTCGATGTTGTGGAGCCGGTGGCCGGCATCGTCGGTCGCCTTGGCGCTGCGGAAGAATGAATCGAACGAAGCCGCGAGCTTGCGGATGGTAACATGGAGCCACCAGACGCCGAAGGCCGGGATGCAAATCAGCCAGATCAGGCCAAGACCCATTTTGCGGTGCTCTTCCGGAATCCGGAAGAAGGTCATCGTGAAGAGGAAGGAGACCAGGGCACCCGCAGCCGAAAGAATGGCGATCAACATGATCACCGCCACCGCCAAGATCCCGACCACGTGAGGCGACGTGGCCATGATCTCGGCCATTTCATCACGGTAGGAATCTCCAGTCATTTTGCGGTTAGTGGGACGATACGTAGTCGAGGACGTGGACTTCTTCCAGCAGCGGCTTCACCAGGCCAACGAAGGCTTGGTGAGCAGGGTGGGGGAGATACGTTTCCAGGCCAGCCTTGTCCTTGAAGGTGACCAGGAAGCAATGGGTGTAGCCCTGGGCCAACTCCACTTCGACGGTTTTGGAGGTGCCCCATTCAAAGCCGGTGATTACATCGATCTGCGACGGGAGCTTGCGGAATTCCGCTTCGACTTTGGCGATTTGTTCCGGCGTGGTGTCCGCTTTGAATTTGAAAAGAACCACGTGGCGGAACAGTCCGGTGGCGTCTTCCGCGAGGGCGTGGGGAGCGACGCACAGGGCAATCACACCAAAGAGGGAAAGGAGGGACTTCATCACCCGCCAGAGTCCCCGTGCTGTCCGCTGGTGTCCATCGAAAAGCTGGGCTCCCCAAAGTTTTTCGTGCGGATTCTGCGGGCCGGGCCAAGGGTATCGCAGTCTCCCTCCAGCCCACCATATGAACGATCACGCCACCCTTTGGAATCGCTACCAGGATCACCTCATCCGCTGCCGCGACGGGCAGCTCGATCTCTGGTTGGACGTGAGCCGCATGAGCTTTACCTTGGACTGGCTGGCCGGAATGGAGCCGTCCTGCCAACGGGCTTATGCGGATCTCGGCAAACTCGAAGCCGGAGAAAAAGTCAATGTCGATGAGGGGCGCATGGTGGGGCACTACTGGTTGCGCGATCCCGATTTGGCTCCTTCGCCCGAGCTGCGCGAAGAGATCATCGTGGGCCTGGAAGCCGCCAAGGCCTTCGCCGCCAAGATTCACCGTGGCGAAGTGGTTCCGCCAAAAGCGGACCGGTTTCGGCGGCTCCTTTGTGTGGGCATCGGCGGGTCGGCGCTTGGCCCGCAGTTGGTGGGCGATGCCCTGGCCAGCCAGCCGGCTCTGGAAACTTGGTTTCTCGACAACACCGATCCGGACGGGATCGACCGGGTTCTCCGGCAGATCGGGGCGGGCGGATTGGCGGAGACGTTGGTAGTGGTGACCTCGAAATCGGGCGGCACCCCGGAAACGCGCAACGGGATGCTCGAAGTCCGGGCGGCCTATGAAGCGGCCGGCTTGGAGTTTTCCGCTCATGCCGTGGCGATCACGGGGGTAGGAAGTCAGTTGGACAAAGTGGCTGTGGCGGAAGGCTGGGTCGAGCGTTTCCAAATGGCCGATTGGGTGGGGGGACGAACCAGCGTGATGAGCGTGGTCGGCCTGGTGCCGGCGGCCTTGCAAGGTGTCGACATCGACGGGTTCCTGGCCGGCGCGCGTGCCATGGACCAGCGGACCCGGCGGCCGGAAACGGCGGCTAACCCTGCGATGATGCTGGCCCTGATGTGGCATCATGCGGGGAATGGACGCGGGGAAAAGGACATGGTCGTCCTTCCCTACAAGGATCGTCTCGTGCTCTTCAGCAAGTACCTGCAACAGCTGGTCATGGAGTCGCTCGGCAAGGAATTTGAGCTGGGCAACCAGAAGCGGGTTTGCCAAGGCTTGGCGGTCTACGGGAACAAGGGCTCCACCGATCAACACGCCTACGTGCAGCAGTTGCGCGATGGCGTGAACAACTTCTTTGCGGTGTTCCTGGAAGTGCGGCAGGATCGAGCGGGCGCGTCCCTGGTTGTGGACGAGGCGGCCGGGGCGACATCCGGGGATTACCTGCAAGGCTTTCTCCGGGGCACGCGCGCCGCTTTGCACGAGAACGGTCGGCAGTCGATGACGCTTTCCGTTCCGGTGGTCGATGCGTTCCACCTCGGGGCGTTGATCGCGTTGTTTGAGCGCGCGGTGACGTTTTACGCCTCCTTGGTGAACATCAATGCTTATCACCAGCCGGGCGTCGAGGCCGGGAAAAAAGCGGCCGGTGTATTTCTCGATCTGATGAGCCGGGTGCGGGGGCACCTCCAAGGGCATCCCGGTGCGTCGGTCTCGGCAGAGGATTGTGCGGCGGCGCTTGGGGCGGATCCGGAGAATGTGCATCACATCCTGGTCCATCTGGCGGCCAACGGAGGCGCGCGGATGACCTCCGGAGATCGGCCTTCGGCGGACCGGTTTGCCTCCGCCGGGTCGTGAGGCGGGGCGGTTCACTCCATTTCGCGAGGATTTTCGCTTTGTCCCCGTGAAATCTGGCTAGGTTGCGGGATGAGTTCCTCCCGCCAGTTGTTCGGAACGGACGGCATCCGTGGAGTGGCCAACCTTGAGCCACTCACCCCGGAAACCGCCCTCCGGATCGGCCAAATTGCAGCCACGTTGCTTCGGGTCCGGAAGGATTCCGGGCACGATTGGCCGGTGTGCGTGCTGGGCCGGGACACCCGGTTGAGTGGGCCGATGCTGGAAGCGGCGGTGGCGGCTGGAATGGCCTCGGTCGGCGTTGACGTGCGGCTGGCCGGAGTGATCCCCACGCCAGCGGTTGCCTACCTCACGAAAAAGCTCGGGGCCTCCATGGGGGTGGTCATCTCCGCTTCGCACAACCCGTTTGAGGACAACGGGATCAAGTTCTTCGGCCCAGATGGCTACAAACTCGATGACGCCACCGAACTGGCGATCGAAGAGGAGCTCTCCCGGAATGCCGGCATCGAGCGGGCGGGTAGCGCGAACGTGGGACGGATCGATCCTCTCGAAGGAGCCGAGGAAGCCTACGTGCATCGCGTGCTCGCCACCGTGCGGACCGATGCTCGTTTCCTCCGGGGGATCAAGGTCGCCCTCGACTGTGCCAATGGTGCCGCAGTGCGGACGAGCCCTCATGTCCTCACCCACTTGGGCGCTGAAGTGGTGGCGGGATTCAACCAGCCGAACGGCCGGAACATCAACGCCGTTTGCGGAGCGACCCACCCGGAGGCGATCTCTGCCCTGGTCCTGGAAAGCGGCGCGTCCGTTGGGGTCTCTCACGACGGCGATGCCGATCGCGTGATCCTTTGCGACGAAACCGGTTCGGTTTTGGACGGCGACGAAATTCTCGCGATCGCGGCGACGTCGATGGCGAAGCGCAACCGGTTGGTGGCCAATTCGATTGTGGCGACTGTCATGTCGAACTATGGCCTGAACGACACCCTGAAAGCCTTGGGGGGCGAGGTGGTGCGTTGCGGTGTGGGTGACCGGCAGGTCATCGAGGTGATGCGTAAGCGCGGGCTCAACCTGGGTGGTGAACAGAGCGGACACTTAATCTTCCATGACCACACCACCACTGGGGACGGGATCATCGCCGCCGTGCAAATTCTCGAAATCATGGCGGCGGAAGGCAAGCCGCTCAGCGAACTCCGCAAGTGTCTGGTCAAGTATCCGCAGGTCCGGCGGGACCTCCGGGTTCGTTCCCAGCCGCCCCTGGAAGAACTGGCCGAAGCCAGTCGATTGTTGGCCGGAACCGAATCGGCTCTCGGCGACCGCGGACGAGTTCTCTTAAGGTATTCCGGCACCGAGCCTAAGATCCGCCTCCTCATCGAAGGACCGGACGAAGCATTTCTCGAAAAACAGGCCGACGCCATCGCGGCGGCGATCCACCAACAAATTGGTCTATGAATCTCTTTATTACTGGAACCGACACGGACGTCGGCAAAACCTATGTCACGAGTGTCATCGTTCGGGCCTTGGCCCAGCGCGGTGATCGGGTCATGCCTTTCAAGCCGATCGCTTGCGGAACGCGCGAGGACGCGGCCCAATTGCTGAAAGCTTCAGGCCGGACGGACATCACCGTGGACGACGTCAATCCCGTCTGGTTCAAGTCACGAGCCGCTCCGTTTGCCGCTTCGCTCATTGAGGGAGGAACCATCGACGTGGTCAAGCTTGCGGAGCGGGCCAAAATCCTGGCCCAACAGAACGACCATCTGATCGTCGAAGGTGCGGGCGGTTGGGAAGTTCCGGTGACTGCGGATCAGGCGATGTCCGACTTCGCGGCTCTCCTGGGCTATCCGGTCTTAATCGTGGTCGATAACAAACTTGGCGCACTGAACCACACGATTCTCACCGTGCGCCAGGTGGAAGCGTTTGATTTGAGGGTTGCCGGACTGGTCCTGAATCACGCCCGGCCGGAACGCGACGCGGCCTCGATCAGCAACCGGGTGGTCCTGGAACAGTTCCTGGCTTGCCCGATTGTTGCGGAAATTCAGTTCGACGAGGACTCGATCGACCTCGCCGCGTTGGAGGAAGCCATCCGGGTGGTGGGTTAGGCGCTTGCTTCCGCTGGGCGGTCAAACTTTGGCGATTGGCTAGATGGAGGCCCCCCGGAGGAGACGCCTTTGTCGAGTCGTTCCACGGTCACTTTGACGCCGAGGACGCTCGCTCCGCTTCCGTAATAGGTGCCGGCCACGGGGGTGACATCGCGGTAGTCGCGTCCCACCGCTATGGCGACGTAAGTTTCATCGACGACCTTATTGTTGGTGGGATCGAGGCCGATCCAACCGTGGCCCGGAATGTAGACCTCCGCCCAGGCATGGGACGCTTCCGAGCCCCGCAGTGAATGATTGCGGGTGGCATCGAAAAAGTAGCCGCTCACATAGCGGCAAGGAATTCCCAGGCAGCGGCAGAGGGCGACCATGGCGTGGGCGAAATCCTGGCAAACGCCACAGCGCCGGTTGATTACCTCGTTGGCATGAGTGCTGACCGTGGTGGAACCGTGCCGGTACTCGAACTCGCGGAAGATGAACTCCATGATGGCATAGGAGGTCTGGAAGACATCGGTCGAAAAATCCTGGATATCGAGTGCCAACCGCCAATGCTCGGGATTGATCTCCACGTAACGACTATCTTGCAAATAGGGGAAGCACTCCTCGTTGCCCTTGAGAAGTCGCAAGCCCGAGTGGTCGAAACCGTAGGGGAGGGAATTGAAATCCACCTTGCAACTGGTGGTGACCGTGAAGCGGCTATCGATGATGAGGCGATTGTGCTTCTCAGGGATTTCGAAGTGATGGACCGTGTTCTGGTGAAGATCCTCGTAGCTGGTCAGGCGCACCGCCGGCACGACGGCGATGATGGAGCTTTCGCAGATCTGCCAGCGCGTTTGGAGCGGCCGGAGGTGAAGCTCGTTCAGGCTGTCCCACACTTCAGTGAGATAGCGGTATTCAGTCCGATGATGAACGCGGAGGCGCATGCCCGGTAGGGGTTTGGGGCGAGAGTGGAGGGCGCTACTGCTGTTGATATTGCGACTGGTACTGCACGCCTTCGGTGCGCGTCACATTGCGGATGGCGGAGGGGAGCAAGACGTAGTTTTCATAGAGCCGTTCCCCAATATCGTTGAGATGGTTTTGCAGTTCGTCAATGTAGACGTGCAACCCACGATGGAAGACCTCATCGACACCCGAGAAGTTGATCCGGGCGAGGAGGCTGCCCGTCAGTCGCTCCGCCTCGTTCGAAAAGGCTCCGGTGCGGACTCCGGAAATGGCATGAAGCGCGTGGTCCACGTGACGCAGGCAGGAGCGCACCGATCTCGGGAACGCTTGGGAGAAGAGCAGGAAGGCCGCCACGTTTCTCAAGGTGGCCTCACCACGAAACTCAGCGCGGAAGGCGGAAAATGCCGAGCAGCTGGAGAGCACGGTGGAGCAATGATAGCGATCCGGATCGTGCCAGAAAGTGAGGATGTCCAGGATGCGGCTGGTTTTGTCGGCGCGTTCCAAGAATTTTCCGAGCTGTACGAATTGCCAGCCTTCGTCGTGAACGATGGTGGCATCCGTAAGGCCTTGGAAAAGCAGAGAGAAGTCGATGATGCGGTCGTAGAACTCCTGAGCATCGGATTGCCAAAGTCCTTCGGCTTCCGAGCTTTGCAGAAACAGGTGGATCTGGTTGAGTTCGATCCACATTTCTTCCGAAATCTGATCGCGGACCATCCGGGCGTTCTCCCGCGCGGCAGCGATGCACTGGCGGATCGAATCCGGATAGCGATTCTCGAGAGTGATGAAACGGCCCACGTCAGGAGGCGTATCACAATCCTTCAAAATGGTGTCGTAGGCGGTGTCCGCACAGGTGGCGAGGAGCACGGAACGCCAGGCATCGCCTGAATCGGCCTGCCCCTGGCGGTGCGAATCGAGGAGGTGCTGACGGTTGACGTTGACGAGACGAGCGAGGTTTTCAGCCCGTTCGATGTAACGGCTCAGCCAGAAGAGACTTTCTGCGACGCGAGAGAGCATGGAGGCGTGTTATTGGTAGAGAACCCAGGTATCCTTGCTGCCACCACCCTGGGATGAGTTCACGACCAGGGAGCCCTTACGCAAGGCCACTCGGGTCAACCCACCCGGGATGATCTGCACATCCTCGCCGTAGAGCACGAACGGACGGAGGTCGACGTGGCGGCCTTCGATTCCTTCCCCGCAGACGGTGGGGTGCCGGGAGAGTGAGATCACCGGCTGACCAATATAGTTCCGCGGGTTCTCTTTGATCTTCGTGGCAAATTCGGCGCGCTCTTCTTTCGTGGACGATGGACCCATCAGCATCCCGTAACCGCCCGACTCGTTGGCCGCCTTGATGACCAAGTTCTCAAGGTTCTCGAGCATGAATTGGAGGTCGTCCGGGCGCCAGCCCAGGTAGGTGCGCACGTTGTCGAGGATCGGGTCTTGATCCAGATAGTAGCGGATAATTTCTGGAACGTAGCAATAGGTCACTTTGTCGTCGGCGACGCCTGTTCCGATCGCGTTCGCCAGGGCCACGTTTCCGCGGAGGGACGCATCGATCAGGCCTGGCACGCCGAGAACTGAGTCTTTGCGGAAAACACTGGGGTCAATGAAGTCATCATCGATGCGTCGATAGATGACATCCACCTGAACCAATCCGCGGATGGTGCGCATGTAGACGTAGCCGTCGATGGCTACCAAATCCCGGCCTTCCACGATCTGAATGCCCATCTGGCGAGCGAGAAAGGTGTGTTCGAAGTAGGCGCTATTGTAGACACCTGGGGTCAACAGAACACAGACCGGAGTCTGCGACTGGCGCGGGGAAAGATGCTGGAGAGTCTTGAGAAGGAGTTCCGGATAGGCATCAACCGGGCGGACATTCATTGCCGAATAAAGCCGGGGAAAGGCGCGCTTCATCGCCTCGCGGTTCTCCAAAAGATAGGAAACACCGGAGGGGCACCGCCCGTTATCCTCAAGCACCAGGTATTTGCCTTCCCGATCCCGAATCAGATCCGATCCGCAGATGTGGATGTAGATATCCCGCGGCACATTGACGCCCATCATTTCTGGGCGGAAATGCGCAGCCGTTTCGATGATCTCACGAGGAACGGTGCCGTCCTTGAGGATGCGCTGCTCGTGATAGATGTCGTGCAGGAAGAGATTGAGGGCGATGATCCGCTGGGTGAGGCCGTCCTGGATCAATTGCCATTCGTTGTCAGGGATGATCCGGGGGATCAGATCAAAGGGAAAAATTCGTTCCGTTCCATCTTTGTCCCCATACACAGTGAAGGTAACGCCGTTCTTGAGGAAGGTATCATCGATCCTTCGCTGGCGTTCCTGGAACTGTTCTCGCTCAAGCGTCTGGAGACGTTGGTAAAGCGGCTGGTAGTGGGAAAAAACGTCGTCCTCGTCAGAGGCGAACATTTCATCAAAGAAATCTCCTTTCTCGTATTTTTCGAACAGCATCGGGGTTCAATGAAGTGAAGCAGACTGTGTGCCAACATCAAGCAAAAAACCGGTCCCGCGCCACAGGGGCGGGGACCGGTTTTCGGGGAAACCATAGATGGGCGCACCGGCCCGGCGGCGAGCCGGTGACGCCTATGATGTCTGAATTTTCTTAGTTGGCAGCGGCGGCCGCAGCGGCCTTCTTGCTTTTGCCGGTTTCACGAGTCGCCTTCTTGCGGGCCTTGATGGCCATCTCGAGGGCTTTCTCCTTGCCGTAACGGCCGATGGAGAACTTCGCGGTGCGGCGCTTGCCGTTTTCGTCGGCCCAGGCGGCTTGCCAGTATTGATACTCCTTGTTTTCGCCGACCTTGCTGACGACGTGGGTGACGCCAGTCACTCCAGACTGAAGAGCCTTGCGCTTTTTGCGGGCGGCCATCTCCTGCTTGGCCTTTGGCATTTGCGCGAGAAGCTCGTCGCGGTAGGTCTTGGCCAACTTAAGGGCCTTGGCCTTACCTCCGCTGGACTTGTCCGGGAAGTACTTCTGGTGGGTGGTTCCGCGATGGGTAATGCGGACATAGTACCCGTGGTTTTTCTTTTCGGGTTGGTCGATACGGGTGATCCCGTAATTCGCTCGAGGTGCTACCATGCTCATCTTCTGCTATTGCTTTGTTGGTTTGTTTAGTTGGGTGCGATACGCATGGCAATTATAGAACGCGTAGACTCTACATCAAGCAGAATATTTAATTTATGTTAATTATTAAGGCTTTTCGTCCTTTCTGGTCGCCAAAGCCTACCCCGGCGCTTTCGGGGCCACTGGCAGGCAAAGGGATCAGTCACTTATGACGCCCCTCACTTAGCCACCATTCACCGTGGTTTGACGGATCGCTTCGTAGACGACGATCCCGACTGCCGTGGCCAGGTTAAGGCTCCGCGCGGATTGCATCGGAATGGTGAGGCAGTCGTCAGGGTGCGCGTGAAGGAGACTCTCAGGGAGGCCCCGGGTCTCTCTCCCAAAAAACAGATAATCGCCTGACCGGAAACTCTGCTCCCAGTAAGGGCGAGTCGTTTTGGTGGTGAGATAGAAGCGGCGGGCATCCTCACCGATCGACTCGAGGAGCGCGGGCAAGGATGGCCAGAGCCGGACGTCTACCTCGGGCCAGTAATCGAGTCCGGCTCTCTTGAGGGCGCGATCATCGATTGAGAAGCCGAGCGGTTCAACGAGGTGCAGAACCGAACCGGTGGCGAGGCAGAGGCGGGCCACATTGCCTGTATTGGGCGGGATCTCAGGCTCGACCAGGACGACGTGGAACATATGAGGGGGGCTCTGGCAGATCGGACTGATCCGTCAGAGCCGACCGATCCCAAAACGAAAAAACCGGCGAGGCAAGCCTGACCGGTTCTTCCGAAATCGATTGAGTGAACCGGATGGGCTCCGGGAATCGCCTCAGTTGGCAGAGACCGCGACCGGATCGATGTTCACGCGGCGACCGTTGCGATCGAAGCGGACGTTGCCGGCAACGAGAGCGAAGAGGGTGAAGTCGCGACCGCAGCCGATGTTCTGGCCGGGCTGCCACTTGGTGCCGCACTGGCGGATGATGATGGAACCAGCGAGCACGCTTTCGCCACCGAAACGCTTCACGCCGCGGCGCTTGCTTTTGGAGTCGCGACCGTTCTTGACACTACCTTGACCTTTCTTGTGAGCCATGACTTGGAGGAGTAGGTGAGTTGCGGATGGGGAATCTCAGAATCCCTTGATCGAAACGCGGGTAAGCGGTTGACGATGGCCTTTGGTCTTGTGAAAGCCCTTCCGGCGCTTGAACTTGAATGCGGTCACTTTGTCAGCACGGCGCTGTTCGATGACCTCAGCGGTGACCTTGGCGCCCGAAACGACCGGGGCACCAACGGTGGTAGAATCGCCGCTAGAGATGAGGAGCACCTCATCAAAAGTGATGGTGTCTCCTTTTTGAGCTTCGAGCAGATCGACATCGACCAGGTCGCCCTCGCTCACTCGGTATTGCCTGCCGCCGGTTTTGAAAATTGCGTATGCCATGGTCACCTTCCCAGGAACACTGGGGGCGGGGAGTGTGTCACAGCTTTGCGGAGGGAGCAAGCTGAAAATGCCGGAGTGGCCTAGTTCTTGCCGAATGGGCGTCCGACGGGCCGTTCTGCGGGCGGGCCGTCTTTCTTCTGGAACAAACCGCGCAGCCCTTTGCCGCTTTCTTCGTCCGCGGCTTCTGAATCCGCCGACTCATCGGGTTTTTCCTCCTTGGTCCTGCCGCGTTTGTAGCCGAGGATGCCATGCTTCTCCAGATTGGAGACGAGGCTTTCGAGGTTGGTCCGCATCTCGCTGCTCGTGAGGAGTGCGGGGACCGGGCCGTCGCCAGTGGTGACTAGATCCGCCGCATGATGGATTTCTTCGATCGTGGAACGGAGCTCCTTCACGGTTGGCTCCAATTCAGCGAGAGCTTTGTCCGCTCGCTCGAAAGGTTGTGCGGCGGTGGCCACTGTCTCTCGGCTGTCGTCGATCAGTTCGGTGAGCTTGTCGGAAGCCGTTTGCAGGTTCGAGGCGGTTTCGCCAATGCTGGTGACCGCTTTGTCAAAGTTGGCCAGGTTTTCCTCGCTCATGACCCGCTGATCGAGCTTCTCCGAGATACTGATGAAGTTGATGATGACTTTGCGGACGTCTTCGACGGCGACATCCAGTTCGGTGAGGAGCAATTCCACATTGTCCGCGATCCGTGCTCCTTTTTCGGGCAGCTGATCGAGCACGTTCTCGGCGCCCTGGAGGGTGACTCCTTCCCGGCCGAGGACCTCGCCGGTAAGCTTGTCCGGTGAGGGCGGAGTTACGCTGATGTAATTGTCCCCCATCAATCCACTGGTGGCGACGCGGAACTTGGACCCGACCGGCACCCGGTAGCGATCGAAGATCCGCAGTTCAACTTTGCTGCCTTGGAACGTTTCCTGATCAAGTTGCGTGCTTTTCACGACGCCGATCCGCGCTCCGGAGAACATCACGTTGCCACCGGGAATGATTCCCGAAGCGTCTTGGAGAACCAAATAGACCGGGTAATCCTTCTCCAGTTGGTCGCTGAATTTGCCAAACTGCCAAATCAGCACGCCCATGATGACCGATCCCACCACGACGAAGAGGCCGACGTAGAATTCGGTGCGTTCCTTGCGTATGACAGAGGCGTCGGACATGAGTTCGGTGGGGGGACTCTACTCTAAGGCGTGCTCAGGTCGAGAACGACCTTGGATGAAGTCTTGAATAATCGGGTCACTGTTGGCGCGGAGCTCGTCGGGGGTTCCCAGGAAATAGATGTTCCCGTCACGATAGTAGGCGATCCGATCGCCGATCTGGTAGGCGCTCTTCATGTCGTGGGTGACGACAATCGAGGTGATTTGGTATTTCTCTTGAAGCCTGCGAATGAGCAGATTGATGCTGTCGGTGATCACCGGATCGAGGCCTGACTGAGGCTCGTCGTAAAGAATGATCGCGGGCCGACTGACGATCGCGCGGGCCAGGGCTACGCGTTTGCGCATCCCACCGCTCAAATTCGACGGCATCTTGGCCATGTGGGCGTCGAGATCGACATCCTTCAGGGCGTCCCGAACGCGTTCGAAAATGGCTTGGCGGTCCTTGAGCCCGTGCTCAAACAGGGGGAACGCCACGTTCTCGGCCACGTTAAACGAATCGAAGAGGGCTCCCTCTTGAAAAAGCATCCCGATTTTCCGGCGGATGAGTCCGAGTCGCCGTTCTGGCAATCCGCAGATTTCTTCGCCATCGAGGCGGATGCTGCCGCTGTCTGCGGGGATCAAACCGAGGATGTGCTTGAGCAAGACGCTCTTGCCGCCGCCGCTGCGTCCGATGATGACGAGGGTCTCGCCTCGGTGAACGTTGAGGGTTAGGCCCTTGAGGACCTCCTGGGTGCCGAAGGTCTTGCGCAGGTTCTTGATTTCGACCAGCACTGGGGCTTTTGCGGGAGAGCCCGCCGGTTTACCGGGGAGAAGATCGACCATCGCTCGAACCTTAGATGGGAAAGATGTAGTTCAGGAGGACGCTGAGGAAGAAGTTGGAGATCAGAATTCCCAAGGAAGCGGTCACCACGGCTTGGGTCGTGCGTCGTCCCACATCGACGGCCCCGTGCCGGACGAGAAGCCCGTTCATGCAAGAGACCAAGACGATGATGATCGCGAAGATCACGCCCTTGATCATGCCGATGCCGATATCATCCAGGGCGGTGAAGAGTTTGAGATTCTTGATGTAGGCCGCCTCGTCCACTCCGAAGCCTTTGACCGTGACGAGGTAGGATCCGAGAATGCCAAATCCGATGGCTTCGGCGATCAGCAAGGGCATAGAAAACATCATCCCGGCGAACCGGGGAAAGACGAGGTAGTCGATGGGGTGGACTCCCATGGATCTCAAGGCATCGATTTGTTCGGTCACTTTCATCGTGCCAATTTCGGCCGCCATGGCCGCGCCTACCCGGCCGGTGACCATGAGTCCGGTCAAAACCGGGCCCAACTCCCGGCACATCGCGATGGAGACGACGGAGCCCACTGCGGTTTCCAGGCCGACCCCTGAGAAGATGTAATAGGACTGGGCCGCGAACACGCTTCCGATGACCGCCCCGGTGACCACGACGACAAATTGAGAGCCAAACCCGACGCGGACGAGTTGCTGACCGACCAGACCGAAACGGATCCGCCCCAAGAATGGGGAGCTGAGGACCTCCGCCGCTAGGACGGTGGTTTGGCCGCTAAAGCGGATATAGTCGGTCACGACACGACCGATGGCGATGAGGAAAGAAGTCATGAACGGCGCTGCCCCAGCGCAGGCGCGGAACCCTAGCCGCGTTCCGGCGGCTTGGCAATCCATGCGCCCGGATTCTTGCGCTACCGAACGGCGGAGAACTGCTCAACGGCCTGGCGGAGTTTCCCGGGATCGTCCGGGTAATTCTCCCGGAGCGCGAGCTTGAGCATCTGGGCCGCCGCCAAGGCCAGTGGATGATCCGGCTCCGTGGCGATTTCTGCCATCACCGGGAGGCTGAGGACGGGCGGGCGGGCCCGCAGATCGTGCCACAAAGCTTGAAGCGCGACGCTGTCGCCCGTGCCGGACACAAGCAGTGGGGCGGCGAGTCGCCTGTAGTTCTCGTGGGAGACGCTCCGAAGGACTTGTGCGTAGACGTTGAGTTGCTCGGTCGGCGGGATCTGCTTCGTAGTCGCTTCAGCGATGACCTCGCCCCAGCCCTGAGCGAATAGGGCGGCCTCGGCATCCGTTGGACCCGGCCCGGAGTGACCCGCGTTGGCAGCAGGTCCCGGCACGATGGCGGATGATGGAGCCGTTCCGGGCGTTGCCGAATCTTGGGCAAGCGTCCGTCCGCCCCGTGTCGGCCAGTAAAGAAACACCAGTGCCGCAGCGGTGATTCCAAGGACGATCCAGACAGTTTGACGCATGATCATTTACTCTTAGGACGGTCCTGGAAGGACGCCAGCGGAATCGAAGTGGGGCGATTCTCCCGGATGGCCGCTTTACAAGGCCTCCCCCACACGCCAATGGTCTCAAATTTTTCTCGCCCCGATGCCCAAAGACGAATCGATTCGCACTATCCTCCTTATCGGCTCTGGCCCGATCGTGATCGGCCAAGGCTGCGAGTTCGACTATTCCGGGGTGCAGGCCTGCAAGGCTCTCAAGGAGGAGGGGTATCGCGTCGTGCTGATCAATTCGAATCCGGCCACGATCATGACGGACCCGGAGTTTGCTCACCGGACCTACATCGAGCCGATCACGCCGGAGATCGTTGAGAAGATCATCATCAAGGAAAAGCCCGACGTCCTCCTGCCCACCCTCGGCGGCCAGACGGCCCTGAACACCGCCATGGCCCTGCATCGTGCCGGGACCCTCGAAAAGCACGGGGTGCGCATGATTGGTGCCAAACCGGACGCGATCGAAAAAGGCGAGGACCGGTTGTTGTTTAAGAACGCGATGCTCAAGATCGGGCTCGACCTGCCGAAGTCCGGCGTGGCCCACACGATCGAGGAAGCCCGGAAGGTGGCGGAGGAGATCGGCACAATGCCGTTGATCATCCGCCCGGCCTACACCTTGGGCGGCACCGGCGGCGGCATTGCTTATAATAAGGAGGAGTTTGAAACCATCACCTCCCGCGGGCTCGATCTCTCGCCGGTCAGCGAGGTGCTCATCGAGGAATCGTTGCTCGGATGGAAGGAGTTCGAGATGGAGGTCATGCGCGACCGCGCGGACAACTGCGTCATCGTTTGCTCCATCGAGAATCTGGATCCCATGGGGGTGCACACCGGGGACAGCATCACCGTCGCCCCCATCCAGACGCTCACGGATCGCGAGTATCAGATCATGCGCGACGCCTCGTTCGCCTGCATTCGGGAGATCGGCGTGGAGACGGGCGGGTCCAATATCCAGTTCGCCGTGCATCCTGAAACGGGTCGCATGATCGTCATTGAGATGAACCCGCGGGTCAGCCGCAGTTCCGCGCTCGCCTCAAAGGCCACCGGCTTCCCCATTGCGAAGATCGCCGCCAAGCTCGCCGTCGGCTACACGCTCGACGAGCTGAGGAACGACATCACCCGGGAAACCCCCGCGAGCTTCGAGCCGACCATCGACTACGTCGTCACCAAGATCCCGCGCTTCACTTTCGAAAAGTTCCCCGGTGCGGACGAGACGCTCACCACACAGATGAAGTCCGTGGGCGAGGCCATGGCGATTGGTCGAACCTTCAAAGAGAGCCTGCAAAAGGCGCTGCGGAGCTTGGAGATCAAGCGCTTCGGCCTCATCGGTGATGGTGCCGACAAGGAGATCGACGACGAGGAACTCACCACCAAACTCAGCGTTCCGAATGCCGAGCGCATTTTCTGGCTCGGTGTTGCTTTTGCCAAAGGTTGGCCCATTGAGCGTGTTTTTGAGCTTACGAAGATCGATCGCTGGTTCTTGAGGCAGATTGAGGAGATCGTCGAGGCCCAGAAGAATTTGGCCACCCTGGACCTGCGCCGCGCCAAACGCTTGGGGTTCTCGGATCGTCAACTCGCCCATGCGTCGGATGGGACCTATTCGACCCATGCCGAATCCGCCGCCCGCGCGACCCGCAAAGCCGCCGGCGTTCTCCCCACCTACCGCCTCGTCGACACCTGTGCCGCCGAGTTCGAGGCCTTCACGCCGTATTACTATTCTACCTACGGCATCGAGGACGAGGTGCGCGACAACGACCGCAAGAAAGTCATGATCCTCGGTGGCGGCCCCAACCGTATCGGCCAAGGCATCGAGTTCGACTACTGCTGCGTCCACGCCAGCTTCGCCCTGCGCGAGTTGGGCTTCGAGACCATCATGGTCAACTCCAACCCGGAGACCGTCTCCACCGACTACGACACCTCCGACAAGCTCTACTTTGAGCCCCTCACGCTCGAAGACGTGCTCAACATCTACGAACGCGAAAACCGCCACGACCAAGTGCTCGGCGTCATCGTCCAGTTTGGTGGCCAGACTCCGCTGAACCTCGCCAAAGGGCTCGAAGAAAACGGCGTCCGCATCATCGGCACCTCGCCGAAAAACATCGAACTCGCCGAAGACCGCAAGATGTTCGCCAAGCTGCTCGACGACCTTGGTTTGCACCAGGCTCCCAGCGGCACCGCCACCTCGTTGGAGGAGGCTTTGGCCATCACCGCGCAGATCGGCTATCCCAGCCTGGTTCGCCCCAGCTTCGTGCTCGGCGGACGCGCCATGCAGATCGTCTATAGCGACGCCGAGCTGACCCACTACATGAAGAACGCCGTCGAGGCGACGCCCGACCGCCCCGTGCTCGTGGACCGCTTCCTCGAAGACGCCACCGAGGTCGACGTCGATTGCATCAGCGACGGTGAGACTACCGTCATCGGTGCGATCATGGAGCACATTGAGGAAGCCGGCATCCACTCTGGCGACAGCGCCTGCGTCATCCCGCCGTTCAGCCTCACGCCAGCGATGCAGGACCGCATCCGCGATGCCGCCAAAAAGCTCGCCAAAGCTCTCAACGTGCGCGGGCTGATGAATATGCAGCTCGCCGTCAAGGGCGACGATTTGTACGTCATCGAAGTCAATCCGCGCGCCAGCCGCACCGCGCCCTTTGTCAGCAAGGCGATCGGCATTCCGCTCCCGAAACTCGCCGCCAAGATCATGGCCGGTATGACGCTCAAGGAACTCGGCTTCACCGAAGAGGTCCATCCTCTCCATCACAGCGTGAAAGAAGCGGTCTTCCCATTCACGAAATTTACGGGCGTCGATATCGTGCTCGGCCCAGAAATGAAGAGCACAGGCGAGGTGATGGGGATCGACATGGATCTCGGCCTCGCGTTCGCCAAGAGTCAGATGGCCGCCGGCGGAACCTTGCCGACCGAGGGGAAGATTTTCATCAGCGTCAAGGAACCGGACAAGGCCAGTGTGGCCCGGATTGCCAAGGGCTACGCGGATCTCGGGTTTCACCTCCTCGCCACCCCGGGGACGGGCAAAGTCATCAAGGAAGCCGGCATTCCGGTGACGATTCTTCCCAAGCTCGCTAGTGGCCAGCGCCCCAATGTCATCGACTTGATGAAGAACAAGGACATGGCCATGGTCATCAACACGCCGAGTGGGAAGAATCCCCGGGAAGACGAGGTCAAAATCCGCACCGCCGCGATGCAAAATCGGATTCCGATTATGACGACCCTCCGTGGAGCCGACGCCGCGCTTCGGGCGATCGAGTCGTTGCAACGGAGCGAGATGCAGGTGACAGCGCTGCAGGAGTACCAGGAGCGCGGGCACTCCTGCCCGCCACAATGATGGATGAAAATTGCGGACGGGAGTGTCCGCGCTCCGCCTCACTATGGACTTCCTCGACGAGTTCGACGACATCCAGAAGACAAAGCACCGCCTCCCACACTGGCAGCAAGGCCGGGTGCCAGTTTTCGTAACCTTTCGACTCTCCGATTCGCTACCCCAACAGGTGCTCGGTCCGTTGCTCGCAGTTCGCGATGCCTTTCTCTCTCGGCATCCCAAGCCGTGGGACGAGGCGACGGAGCGCGAGTTCCATCAGCAGTACACGGCGAAGCTCGAAACGGATCTTGACGCCGGTCAGGGCTGTTGTGCGTTGCGTGATTCGCGCGTGGCCACGATCGTCATCGAGCGCCTGCTTCATTTTGATGCGCAACGCTACGAGTTGCATCGCTACGTCATCATGCCGAATCACGTGCATGTGCTCTTCTCCCCCCACGAAGCAGGGTCGCTTCCTGAGATCATCAAAGGATGGAAGGGAGTTTCGAGCCGTTTGATTCATCAGGCCGGGCTTTGCGGCCTCAATCCCTTCTGGCAGCCGGATTACTTCGATCGGCTCATCCGTGGGCCTGAGCACTTTGAAAAGGTGATGGCTTACATCCGCGAGAATCCGGTGAAAGCGGGGCTCAAGGAAGGATTTGTCCTATGGGAGCGCGGGCACTCCTGCCCGCCACAATAATGGATGAAAATTGCGGACAGGAGTGTCCGCGCTCCTTTGGCGCTCCTTTTACAGCCGCACGCTGCGCGCCTCGAGATACTGGGCTGACTTGGTCCCGTATTGCGCTTTCACCGCATCTTTGATGGACTTCATCGTTTCCTTGAGGCCGGTTTCGCCGTCATAGAGAGCTTTGCGGGCGGTTCGTTTCCGGTCCAGGTCCACTTCGAGCGCGGCCATTTCCCGGTTGAGGGAGTCGTAGGTCGTGGCAAGGGCATCGATCGCACTGACGGAGAGATCTTCCGAGGGAACGGTGTAGTTGGGAATCTTGGCCAAGGCGGAGGCGATGTTGCGAACGTGCTGGGCCATTTCGGCGTGGCCGCGTTCCCCTTGGTTGCGCTTCTCCTTCGCTTCGGATTCCGGAGCTTCGCCCTCGGCCGGAGGTTTGGGGCGGGAGAGGCGCTGGGAACTCATCTTGGCCACGTGGCGCTCCACGGGTTCCCGGTGCGTCTTCCAGTTTGGGTTCGACCGCACCTGAGCCAGGACGCGGGTGGCGCGTTGCTTGGAGGCGGTCGCCAAGTCCGTGCGTTGGGCGACCTTGGCGCTGTAGGCATCAACGGCCGCGCTGGCTTGGGAGTTGGCGTTTTTCGCGTCGTCCAGCAGGGTGGCGAATTGGGTGGTTTGCAATCTCTCGTTGGAAGGCGCGAACGGCGGGACAAAGGCGGCGATGGTGGTGTGAAGCGTCACTCCGCGGGCATGGCGATCGACAAAGGTGGTCTCAGCGTTGGGCATTAGAAGAATCGTTGAGTTTTCGCGTTTGTGTCAGGATTTTCCCATGACTCCAAGGCATGAAGGAATCCAGCGGCATTGTTTGACGATTTCGTCACACAGGCTGGCCGTGTGGTCACGCAGAGAGACCGTGTGGCGAATCAGGGCGGTCGTGTGGCGAATCAGGGCGGTCGTGTGGCGAATCAGGGCGGTCGTGTGGCGAATCAGGGCGGTCGTGTGGCGAATCAGGGCGGTCGTGTGGCGAATCAGGACGGCCGTGTGGCAAATCAGAGTGGCCGTGTGGCAAATCAGAGTGGCCGTGTGGGCGGTCGAAGCTACGCGGTGGCGGTGGCATGTGCCGACACCTACGGTTGATGCGGACAGGAGTGTCCGCGCTCCGGCTACTCCACCCGCCCGGTGATTTCCACCGGACCGTAGTTCAACCCATCGACGTCCACGATACCCGCGCCACGACCTTCGGTGAAAACGCCAGAGAAGGTTCGGGTCCGGCGAACGGGCGTGGCCGGGTTCGGACCCGGCTCCTCGCGGCGGACGCGCCCGCTAAAGAATCCAGTGGCCCGGTTGATCTTGAGATCGACCAAACCGGGGAGTGCCGGTGAAGGCAGGGCGACCGCGTTTCCATTGAGGGTGAAGGACAACGTCGTTGGTTGATCCTCCGTCCCGAAGCCAAATCCGCGGAATTCCGCCACTCCTTGGCCTGCGGCTTCCTCCGGAAGCAGCGCCTGCAAGCTCGCGGGAGGCGTGTATTTGGCTCCTTGGATTTGGAGGTCCATTTTCAAATCAGTAGAAACGCTCAGACCCGAATTCCTCCGAGGAATCCAGTAGAACCGGTCGCCGGCCCGGCAGGCAATCGAGTGGGGCGCGTCCGAGGCCATGTTCGCGATTCCCCAGAGGACACCATCCCCTCCGGCGAAGGGCACAAAGAGCGCTAGTTGCCCCTCCGGTCCAAGCGGAGCGCTGCAGGTAAAGGGTTGACGGAATCCGGTTTTCCCCGTGAAGACGACATTGCCATCGGGGGTAACGAACACGGAACCAAAGCCGATTCCGTGCTTAGTTGGTCCTTGATTACCTGGTAGGGTGTAAGTCGTGGTGTTGACAAAAGAATTATCCCCTATGGAAATGAGGGAGGTCGAGGAGGATTTTGACGCTGCCTTCGCTCGGCTCGCTGGGGGGGGCGTCACCGGCTCTTCGTCGGGCAGGATGAACGTGTGGTAACCGGCATATGCCCAGGCGAGCCTGTCCGTCGCGGCGGAGGCGGAGCCTCTCGTCGACCAGCGGCTGATCCAAACCTTGCGCCATCCGGTCACGTTTTGGGTGAACGGGGGGGATGGCTGGCCGAGCGTGATTGGTCTGACATAATTCGGGTTGGCGAGGCTGCCGTCGGCGAGGTTTTCTGAGAGGCTGATCTCCAACGAGAGCGGGGAGCTTCCCGGCCGGGGAAGGGAAACGGCCAGGGTAACCGCCTCGTCGTTCAGGTTCGGAACTACGGTTCCCCGCCAGCGATAAACCTCGCTTCCGCGCCGCAGGGTGCCGGAAACTGCTCCCGTGCCGCCGACCACGAAATCGATCCGCCCGCCAAAATCGCCCACCTGATAGAAGCTGGTGTTTTCAGTGGACGGCTTCACGAGCGCCACCCACGTGCCGACCAGCTTTTCGTCAAATGGCCGCACCCGCAAGGTGGCGCTCACGGGGGCGCTCGTCCCGGCTGGATTGGAGGCGGTGACGGTTACGGGGAACTCGCCCGCGGTTTTGGCGGTGCCGGAGATGAGACCGGTCGCCGGATTGTAGCCCACGCCCGAAGGCAAGCCCGTGATCTGGAAACGGCTCGGTCGCAACGCTGGGGCCGGGTCAAATCCCACCTGGACGGAGATGGGGAGCGTGGCCATCTGATCGGCGAAGGTCAAGGGAAGCAGGACCGGCACGCCGCTGACCACGAAGAGCGGTTGCGGTCCGGTCTCAAGGTAGCCTGCCGGAGAGGTCACGCGGCAGGTGTAGACGCCGCTGTCGGGCGCGGACGTTTGGCGGACGATCAGGGTCTTCGTCGTGGAGCCTTCCAAACGCGCGTCCGCCGGGTTCAGCGGTTGCCCGTCCTTGCGCCACTGAAAGCCCAGATTGGGTCCCTCCGCTGCGGCCGTAAAGCGGGCTTCGCTGCCCGCCGTCAAAACCACCGATGCACCCGGAGCGGTATCGACCACCGCGAGGGCAACCGATTCGGAGGTCGCTGAGCCGAAGCTGTTCGTGGCGATGAGGCGGTAAACCCCGGCGTCACTCAAGGCAGCGGATGGCAACGTCACTTCCGCGCCCGTCTGGTTTGCGAAAGGTTGGTCATCCTTGGACCAGCGGAAGGTCAACGGCACGGCTCCGGAGACGATCGCTGACAAGGCGGCGCGACTTCCTTTGGCCACGATCTGGCTCCGGGGAGCGGCCGGGAATGAAGGCAGGCCGAGGGAGCCGTTTTCCCGAATGCGGATGCGGATCGAAGTATTCTGCCCCGAGGCGTTGGGCGTGCCGTCGTCGAGAGTTAAGAACAACGATTCGTCGTCGTCGGAGACGGTGTCGGGCAGGATGGTCACCGTGACAAAACCAACGAGCGAGCCCCGCGGAATCCGGACCAGAACCTTTTCCTCGGCAAAAGGCATATAAGGTTCCAGGCTCGGAGGCCTCCCCAACCAGAAACTTCCGGGTAGATCGACATCGTAGCCGGTAGCCGATGAGCGACTATAATCGACGCCGATCTGGAGGGAGATGTCCCAATCGTGCGAGCGGTTCAGCCGGAGCGGGATCCGCACCGTGCCCTCCTGCTCGGACACTTGGATCTCGCCGGTTTCAAAGCCGGAAAAGGAGTCATCGGTGATGCTCAGCTTGGTGTAACCGTAGGTGCCAATGGCTAGTTCACTGGGAGGCGACAGCCGGATGTAGTTGAACTCGCTCCCCTCTGGCAGCGCGTCCATGATGAGATTCAGCGCCAGGTTCGCCTCGGTCGTTCCCGGCGGGAAGACTGCAGAGGCGGACGGCCCGGTGAAGTCGGTATCGGGAGTTGCGGTCACCGTGGTGTTCCCCAGAAGCGAAACAATAATGACTGGTCCCCGCTGCAACGGCACCGTCGTCGCCGTGACGCGGATCTCGTGATTCAGCGCGCGCCCCAAACGCAGGGGCAGCAGGACCCGGCCATCGGATTCGTTCACCAGGGTCTCCGGATGAACGAAGCTGATGGTGGTCTCCTGGCCCGTCGCTTGCAGCGCAAGGTCGAAGGAGACGTCCGCCGCTTCGCCACCCATGATCCGGATGGAGCCGTTGAGCTGTCCGGTCCGAGTGGGATTGACGGTGACCACGACGTTCGCTTCTTCCCCAGGTGCGAGCGAGGATGGGAGGGCAGAAACGGAGTAATCGGGTGCCCCCGCCGTGACCGTCGCCGTCAGATTGGTCAGGGGCGCGCTGCCGCCATTGCGCACCAGGAACTTCCAAACGGTGGGCCGGTCCGGCGTGACCGCGCCGAGATCGAACGGAACGCCGCTGGTCAGCCCTTTCTCGGCCGGGGAGAGTCCGCCTGGAATCGTTGAGGGCTGAATCAAGTTGAGAATGCCGCCAGTCACGGGCGGCTGCGTCGAGCCTGGCTCTGGAGAAATCCGACCGCCTTGCTGGACGAGGATCACGGGTTTGGGTTCCCCCTGGATGAGTCGGCAAACCGCCAACCGTCCGAAGCCTCCCGCAGGGTCGGACATCACGAAAATCGTGGCTCCACCCGGCAGGGCGATGGCGCTCACTGCTCTGGCTTGGGGGCTGGTGGAACGGACCGAGGCCCGCCCCGCGAATCCATACGACGCGTCCGTGGTGAAATTCGTGTTGAAGCGCTGCAGCATCGCAACGTGAGCTGACGTCGGCGTAAGCCCGCCGGTAAGGATCAGCGTGCCCATGGATCCGCTTGTCCCCCCGGAGCTTACGGTGCCGTTTTGCCCATACCAAAGCGGGCGGCCAGTTTCATCCAGGGTCATCCCCGTTGCCGTGGCGTTGTAGAGCTTGGTGACTTTTGAGCCACCTTCGTCCACGGTCCCGTTGGCGAGGAAGGCGGTTTGATAGAGAGACCGATCGGCCCGTGACCAGATCGTTACCGCGCCGTCGTCTGCGACTCTCACTTGCGCGGTCTGTAGGGAAGGACCCGTCAGCAACGCTCCATTCGCCGTCACCGATCGACTCGCGACGCCCGAGATTCCAAAATCGGGATCGACCATCCCGCCGCTGGTCAAACGCACCGCCACCACGAAGGCAGGATACGGAATCCCGGGCAGCTCGATCCGGCCATCCAGCACCGGCTGGATCCCTTCGCTCTGTTCTGGGACACTAGGGATGACCTGACCACTCTGGAGAAGGCCAGCACCGTTGGGGTTAGGATTCGCGCTCCCGGCCACCACGATCCGGCCATCCGGAATCGCCACGATCGCTTCTCCTTGGCACGAGACCAGCGGGAAGACCTGACCATTTTGGCCGAACGACGAATCGACCTCGCCATCGGGAGAGAATCGCCGAATGGCCATCGTTATCGCTCCCAGGTTGTATCGGCTGCCCACGGCCAGGATTTTGCCATCCGCCTGCACCGCCAAGCATTGGGAACCGCCGGTCGCCGCTAGGCTGGTGGGGAGCTTCCCGTCCCCGGAAAAACTGGTATCGAGCGAACCACCCGCCAAGAGCCGGACGATGGACAACATGCCGCCCCCGCGCACCGCCACCAACAGTTTGTCCCCGGCCAGCGGGACAACTGCGGCGGGTTCGTCTAGGGTGCTTCCGTCCGCATCGAACCAAGCGAGTCCGCCGGTCCCGAAGGTGTCGTCCAACTGCCCCGTCGCGAGGAAACGGGTCATGAGGATGTCTCCCGGCTTGGCGATCCCGGTCCCGGCCCGGACCTGACTGGCCACGACGATCTTGCCGCCTGCGGTCAGCGCCGAAGGCCCAGGGACGAGATCCAATTGCTGTGCCGAGAGATCGACCATCGCCACGCCGCCCGGCCCGAAGGTGTCGTCGCGATCACCTGGAGCGGCGATCGCGCGACCCGCGCAGAAGAGGGTGGCACACGCGAAGAAAAAGAGGTGAGGTTTCATGGCTGGGGAGAGCCGGATGAGAATGCTTCAACCCTGGCGCTATCCCAGTCAAAAAAGTTTTGAGATGAATTTTACGAAGGAGCGCGGGCACTCCTGCCCGCAAGGTAGTTAAGATTGATGCGGACAAGAGTGTCCGCGCTCCGCTATCCCCCCAAAAATCCCACCAGTCAGAAAGCCCAGGAGGTGACTGATCACATCCGTCGGGGCCTCTCCGGAACCTAGCCAGCCGAGCAGGATGATTCCGGCAGTGGCCGGGATGAGGATCAGCAAGGGCTTGTGGCGGGATCTCAACCTCCAGGCCGTGACGCTGGAGATCCCCGTCAAGATGCCCAACGCTCCGAAGGTAGCCGTAGAGGCGCCCAGGGAATGATAGTCAGAGGGATAGTGAATCCACGCGGTCAACAGATTCCCGATGGTTCCGCTGCCGAGAATCAGCGGCCAGGCTTTCCACGGGCCCAGGGAATGGGATGCGAGCAGAAAGAAGACGAGCCCATAGGCAATGTTGCCCAGCAGGTGATCCAAATTGGCGTGGAGAAACAGGGCGGTAAAAGGTCGCCACCATTGGCCTTGGTCAAAGAGCGCCCGGCTGGAATTGCTGAACCGGTCCGTCACTTCTGGATCGTGACACTGGAAATGATAGGCGATGAGCAGAGTCATCATCCAAATCAGGGCGATTCCCACACCACTGGAAAAGGCGGGCGTGTCGAGCGGGGCGGCAATGGGTTGGCTCTGTTCGCTCGCATAGGCCGCGAATTCCTGGCCCACGGCATCGACATGAGCTTGGTCGACGAGGATTTCGAATCCCTCCTGGCCGCCGGGCGACTCGATCACGGAACATTCCAGGCCCATGGCGAGGACGACCAAGGCGTATTCGTCCGCATTGGACTGGGATGGGAAGGTTCCCACGGACACCAGATCGCCGGGCGACATTTCGGCATTCTAGTCTCAGCTGCGTCCGCCGCGCCTCATCACCACCAACGCATCGCCCGCCATCAAAGTCGCCGTCGGATCGGGATTCATGTCGGTACCGCCTTCCTTGCGGACGATGGCCACGGTCAGGAAACGTCCGGCCGCTTCCTTTTCGACATCAGCGACGGTGCGCTGGATCCACGGGGACGTTGGTCCGATTTCGATCTCTTGGACGTCCAGACCCAATTCAGCGAGGTGATGTTCGAAGGCCAACCTGTCCTTGTTTTTGGCTCCGAGGATCTGCCGTGCGTTGGGGTGCAGTATGAGGTAGGCGATCCGGTCCGCCCCGATGTGAGCCGGCAAAACCACGCGGTTGGCTCCGGCCTGAAGCAGCTTGCGCTCGGTGCTCGGCACTTCGCCTCGGGCGATGATTTGGATGGAGGGATTCATATTCCTCGCACTCAGGGTGATGAAGACATTCGCGGCGTCGTCCGGCAATACGGTGGCGAGCACTCGGGCCCGCGAGATCCCCGCAGTGCGGAGGACGGCTTCGTCGGTCGCTTCGCCCTGGAGCGTTAACCAGCCTGCTTCCTTGGCTTCGGTCACTCGCTCGGGGACTCGGTCCAACATGACGAAGGGGATGGCACCTTCGGTCAGTTGGTGGGCGATCATTTTTCCGATGCGCCCGCAGCCGCAGATGATCGTGTGGTTGTTGAGTTTCTCGATTTCGTTTTCCATGCGTTTGCCTCCCAAAGCCCGCTCAATCTGGGCCTCCGTCAGCCATTGCACCAGTGTGCCCGTGACGAAAATGATCCCGGTGCAGCCCAGGAAGATCATCGCGATCGTCCAGCTCCGCAGCCAGGGATCGGTGATGGGCACCACTTCCTGGAAGCCGACGCTGAACACGGTGATGATGACCATGTAGAAGGCATCGCCCCAAGACCATCCCGCCGCGTGGTAGCCCACCGTGAAGACCGTGATGACCACCGCCATGGCGATGGCGGCAAACATGAGGTTTTTCAGTGGGCGATTGGCCGAATCGGGCATCCTAATAATGCCTTAGGATGAGGCGATTGCCGCTCTTAACGAGGTGGGTGGCGAAGACCGCTTGATCGACATTGATCGCGTTCTGCGAAGAGCGGGGCGCGAGCCGGATCAGGTGAACGGGCACTTCGGGCGGCTTTCGGGCGATTCGGTTTTTGCGCCGGATCGATGCTCCAAACCGCGGGGCTGAGGGCGGGATCACCAGCTTGAGTTCTCCGGGGGGCATGGCTCCGGTGAGATTGAGGCGCGTGGGATCGACCGGTCTGCCGAAGAGATCGTAGAGCGCGCCTTCGGAAGCGGCGGCGGTCCCGGCGAGCAAGAGGAGGAGAGCGATCGGCCAATTCACCGCAGGAGTTGTACTCCATGGGTGGTTGATGGTCAACGATCCCGCGAGTAGAGATCGGGGTGACCGAACTCGTCCTCAACGAAGACATTTACCAGCGGGTCATTTTGGAACGAATCCCCGCGACGGAAAAGTTTCTCTGGATTGCCACGGCGGATATCAAAGACCTCTACATGGAGGTGCGGCGCGGCAAGTTCGATTCCATCCTCGCCGTGTTTGCCGATCTGGTGCGGGACGGTGTGGAAATCCGCCTTATCCACGCCAAGGAACCGGGCAAGCCATTCCGGACCGACTTCGATCGCTTTCCCGAGCTGATCCATTCCGACCGGTTCGAACGCGTCCTCTGCCCGCGGAACCACACGAAGATGATCGTAATCGATGGCACCTTCGCGTTCGTGGGCTCCGCCAACCTGACCGGTGCCGGCATGGGTGCCAAGGGGCCTACGCGCCGCAACTTCGAAGCCGGGTTTATCACCGACGAAAAATCGACGATCGACGAATTGATGCGCTTCTTCGACGACCTCTATCTGGGAGAGTTTTGTCTGAAGTGCGGGCGTCGGGATGTCTGCCCGGATCCGATCCGGTGAGCGGTCACAATCCCGCCAGCACCGCTGCGGCATCAAGGCGCAGAGCTGCGGGTAGATCGAGCCGGAGCCCGGGAAAGGCGCGACTCTCGATAATGCCGGAATCTCCAATGGGAATGGGCCGGTATTCGTCTTGCTCCAGGACGAACCAATCGATGACCTCGTCCTCCACGCGCCATAGAAGGTATTCGGGGATTCGGGCACGGCGATAGGTTACGAGCTTTTCCCGGGAGTCGCGCGAGACGCTGCTGGCGGCGATTTCGATTACGAGTTCCGGAGGCCCGGAGAGGTAGCCTGAGGCATCAATCCGGCATGATCCGCCTTCCCGAAAGAGGAGTCCGTCGGGTTGCGGGGTGTCGTCGGGGCCGAGTTGGAGGGTGGTGTTGATGCGGTGCTCCAAACCTGGGGTCCGCGCGGCGAAGACCCCAAGCCAGGTGTTGAGAATGCTGTCTGGTTTGCCGTGTTCTTCGGAGCGGACGGGAGAGGCCATGTAAACAATTCCTTGGATGAGTTCGGCTTTCTTGACCTCCGGCATCGACTCATAACGGTGCAGGAACTCGGACGCGCTCAAGTGATCGCCATTTTCCAGAGGTGGAATCGCGATCCGGCGTGAGGTCCGGGAGGAAGGCGTGGACGAAAGAATCGCCATGACGGTGATCGTAGCACGCGGGATGCCGCTTCACAACACCCGGAGTTGCGCTTGAAACCGATGCGCCTGCGCAGGGTTCAATCCGTCCCCAGCCATGAGAACCTTCCTTGTCTTTGCCGCCCTGATCGCTTCCGGAATCGCCGCCGAAAAGCCGAACGTCCTCTTCATCGCTGTCGATGATCTCCGTGATTGGGTGGGTTACCTCCATCGCAACGAGCAAACGCGGACGCCGAACATCGATCGGCTCGCCCAGATGGGGACAGCCTTCGCCCGGAGCTACTGCGCGGCCCCGGTTTGCAATCCTTCGCGCGCCGCGCTGATGACCGGGATGCGCCCTTCCACCACAGGGGTTTACAACAACAACAACGATTGGCGGACGGTCGTTCCCGCAGACAAGCCGCTGACCACCCAGTTCCGCAAGGCGGGCTATTTCGTTTGTGGCGCGGGGAAAATCTACCACGGCTCCTTCGAGCGTCCTTCCGAATGGGACGATTACTTCCGCGAACCCGGCGGCGGCAAAGCGGAGAAAGCCCTCTCGACCTCGGCGAAGAACGGTGGAGTCGGGGGAATCAAATTCGCGCCCCTCGATTGCGCTGACACGGATCTCCCCGATTGGAAAATCACCGACTACGGCATCGCCGAACTCCGGAAGGCGCACGAGAAGCCGTTTTTTCTCGCCGTCGGCCTGCACAAGCCGCACATGCCCTGGAACGTTCCGCAGAAGTGGTACGACATGTTCCCGATCGAGAGCATCCAACTCCCGCCTTACTTAGAGGACGACCTCGACGATGTTCCGTCGGCCGGAGTGAAAATGGCCAGGCCGGATGGCGACCACAAGAGCATCGTCGAGGCCGGTCGCTGGAAGGAAGCGATTCAAGGCTACCTGGCATCGATCGCCTACACGGACATGAACCTCGGACGTCTCCTCGATGCCTACGAGGCTTCGCCTCAGAAGGACAACACCATCATCGTGTTTTGGTGCGACCACGGCTGGCATCTTGGAGAAAAGGATCACTGGCGGAAGTTTGCGCTCTGGGAGGAGGCGACCCGCGCGCCGCTCCTTTGGGTCGTCCCCGGCATGACCAAGCCTGGCTCGGTTTGCGGGCGGACGGTCGACTTCATGGCGATCTATCCGACTCTGATGGATCTCTGCGGCCTTCCCACTCCTGATCACGTTGAAGGCCGGAGCATCAAGAGTCTGCTTCAGGACCCCGCCGCTCCCTGGGAGAACCCGGCGGTGACCACCTACCAATTCGGCAACCACGCGGCCCGATCCGAAGGCTGGCGCTACATTCGCTATGCCAACGGCGATCAGGAACTTTACGACGAAACCGCCGATCCCAATGAGTGGACCAATCTCGCAACGAATCTCGACCACGCCGGACGAATCGCGGAATTGGCCAAAGCCTTGCCGGCGGCGAATCAGCCCGACATCGGTGGCAAGGACGAGGGCGAGGAGGGGAAGAAGGCCGCCAAAAAGGCCGCGAAGCGGATTGGTGGAGGGTTGGAGTAGTGGAATGTTGGGGGCATCGAACACGACTCCATCACTCCAATACTCCAACACTCCAAGCTTGCGCCACCGCCAGGCCTTGCGCATATCTGAAGACGGATGCGCAGCATGACTGGATTTGGAGGCGGCGAAGCTTCCTCAAGCAGATTGAAAATCAGCGTGGAGATGTCCTCGGTGAACCGGAAGGTTGCCGAGTTGGTCATCAACCTTCCGCGCACCCTCGCCTCAATGGAGCCGCAGGTTCGCGCCGGCATCCTCGAGGTTTTTTCCCGGGGCCGGATCACCGTCCAGGTTGCCGTGGAACAGACCGGCGGAGCGCGGAGCACCCTGCAGGTCGATGACCATCTCGCCACGGAGTATTACCAGGCCTTCCAACTGCTTCAGCGGATTTGGAGCGTGGAGACCGTTCCCTTTCAAGCTGCCGACCTCCTCCGCGCTCCGGGCGTCTTTACCGTGAAGGAGGACTCGGTTAGCCTGCAAGACATTGAGCCGCTCCTTGAGGATGCCCTCAGCGACGCCTTTTCCCGACTGCTCGAAATGCAGAACCTCGAAGGTGCCAGGCTCAAGTCCGACCTCCGCGACCGGCTCGAAGTTCTCCGCGCCAACGTCGAGCACATTGAGGCCCAGGCACCGCGGGTGAAGGAGCGCTATCGTCAGCAGTTGCAAAAGCGTCTCCAGGACGCCGGGGTCAACCTCCACCTGGACGACGAACGAATCCTCCGGGAACTCGCCGTGTTTGCGGAGCGGTGCGACGTCAGTGAGGAACTGACCCGGCTGCACAGCCACTTCGACCAGTTTCTCCGCTACTTCAGCCAGGACGATCCCGTGGGCCGTTCCCTGGATTTCCTTTGCCAAGAGGTCAACCGGGAATTGAACACCATCGGTTCAAAGGCCAACGACGCCACCATTGCCCACGCGGTGGTTGAGGCGAAAGCGGAACTAGAGAAAATCCGGGAGCAAGTTCAGAATGTGCAATGAGGCCCTTCCAATGAACCCCGATTTTCGGCAAGGCGTCCTCTGCGTGGTGTCGGGGCCTTCCGGGTCCGGCAAGACGACGCTCTGCCATCGGGGTGCCGGCGAAATCCCTGGCGTCACCTATTCCGTTTCCTGCACCACCCGGGCACCGCGCAACGGAGAGGTCGATCAGGTGGACTACCACTTTCTATCCCGCGAAGACTTCGAACGCCGGATCGCTGCCGATGAATTTCTGGAATACGCGTTGGTGCACCAGAAATACCATTACGGCACCCTCAAGTCCGCCGTGCTGGAGCACCTTCGGCAGGGGAGGGACGTGGTCATGGACCTCGACGTGCAAGGTGCGTCTCAACTACGCGTTTCCACGGATCCCGAAATCCGCCGTGCCCTGGTCGATGTCTTCATCCTGCCGTCGAACTTGGCGGAACTCGAACTCCGCATCCGCGGCCGGAGCGAAATGCCCGAAGAGGAACTCGCTCGCCGCCTCCACAATGCCGAGGAGGAAATGAGTCATTGGTCCGAGTATGACTACACCATCGTCAGCAGCGACAAGGAAGCCGACTTTGCTCGCTTCACCGCAATCCTCCTCGCGGAACGCTTGCGCACGGTGCGGTTAAGAGTTGATGGTTGATGGGGGTACCATGGCTACGATCATACTGGGCGTAACGGGATCGATCGCGGCTTACAAGGCGGCTGATCTGACCAGCCAGCTCCGCAAACGCGACCACGACGTCCACGTCATTATGACCCGGGACGCCTGCGAGTTCATCACTCCCCTGACCCTGCAGGTCCTATCCCGCAATCCGGTCACGACCAGCCTCTACGATGAGAAGCACAGTTGGCATCCCGGCCACATTCAACTGGCCGATTCCGCGAACCTGCTTGTCATTGCCCCGGCCACTGCCAACATCCTCGCGAAGCTTTCCTACGGTTTGGCGGACGATGCCCTGAGCGCGATCGCCTTGGCTTGCCAAGCCCCCGTTCTGATCGCACCCGCCATGAACGGCAAGATGTGGAGCCATCCGGCCACTCAAGAGAACGTCCGTCGGCTTCAGGATCGCGGCATCGAATTCATCGGGCCGGAAGAAGAGGGAATGCTCGCCTGCGGCTACGAAGGCAAGGGCCGTCTTTGGGCGGTCGATGGGATTGTCGCCCGGATTCAAGAGATGCTTGGGTAGCGGGATGGTGGAACGAATGATGTGCTGCCAACAATGAGCGATGCCGCATCCGATCCCCGAATCACCGACTCGAAGCCTGTCGAACGGGAACTGCAAGCAAGCGAGGAACGCTTCCGGCTGGCCACGGAGGCTGCGGGAATGTTCGCTTGGGAGGGAGATTTGGCCACGGGTGCCGCGCTCTGGTCCGCCAACGCCGCCGCCGTGATCGGCTGCCGGCCGGAAGACCTGCCTTGTGAGCTTTCCCAAAGTCACTTCTTCATCGCTCCAGAGGACACCAATCGCGTCATTGGGGACTACACCAGAGCGATGGCTTCCCGCCGGGATACCTACTCCACGGAGTATCGAGGTTCCTGCGAACTAAGTAGTGCAAAATTCTTCCGCTCGGACACCCGGATTCTCTACAATACCGACGGTGCGCCCGTGCGGATCCTCGGAGTCACCCAGGATATCACGGATCGTCGGATCGCCGAGGAAGCTCTGCGGGAAAGCGAGGACCGCTTCCGGCGAACTTTCGAGAACGCCGAGGTCGGCATGGCCCACGTCGCCCTGGACGGTCAATGGTTGCGGGTGAATCACCGCCTCTGCGAGATCACTGGATTTACCCACGAGGAACTGCGCACCAAAACCTTTGGCGACCTCACCCATCCGGAAGATCTCGAGGCCGACTGGGCGCAGGCCCGCAGGCTTCTCGCCGGGGAGATCACGACCTTTTCGATGGACAAGCGCTACATCCGCAAGAACGGATCGATCGTTTGGGTCGCCTTGACGAGCTCGCTCGCCCGCCGCCCGGATGGCGAGCCGGATTATTTCATCGGCGTCATCCGCGATATCACCGTTCGTCGACAGGCGGAGGAGGCGCTGCGGGAGAGCGAGGCGCGGTTGCGAGTGCTCGGCGACCACATCCCGGGCGGCTTCCTTTACCAACTTCTGGTCCCGGCCGATGGCTCGCCTCGGTTCACCTATCTGAGCGCTGGGGTGGAAGAAATCTTTGGTATGACGGCGGCCCAGGTCATGGCGGATCCGGCAGCTTTCTGGGGCCTGATTGCGGAAGAGGACTTTCCTCGCTTTATGGCGGCGCAAAAGTTTTCCATGCGTCATCTTGCCCCTTTCGACTGTGAGTTCCGCCAGGGCTCCACCAGTGGTGAGCTCCGGTGGATTCATTGCCGGTCCAAGCCGCGCCGCCTCGCAGACGGTTCTGTCCTTTGGGATGGGGTCGCCGTCGATATCAGTGCGCACAAAAACGCCGAAGCGGCCCTGGAAGAGCGCGAGCGTTTTACCCGGCGTGTCCTGGATAACCTCTTCGCCTTTGTGGGGGTGACTACGCCGGACGGAACTGCCGTCGAGGTCAATCGCGCCCCGCTGGAGGCGGCTGGGATCCAGGCCAGCGATGTTCTCGGGCTGAAGCTCTGGGATACGTTTTGGTTTGCGGGCGTCCCGGAGCGGGCGGCCAAAGTCCGGGACGCCAGCGAGCGTGCGGCACGGGGCGAAGTGGTGCGTTACGACGAGGCGGTGCGCATGGCTGGCGATTCCCTCATGTGGATCGATTTCCAGATCGCCCCTCTCCGCGACGACACGGGACGGATCACCCACTTGATTCCTTCGGGGATGGACATTTCTGCGCGTCATGACGCAGAAGCCCGGCTGGCCGCTTCCCTGCGCGAACTTCGGGAGGCCCAGGACGAGCTCGTCCGCAAAGAACGTCTCGCCACCCTGGGGCAGTTGGCCGGTGGCGTCGCCCATGAGCTGCGCACTCCGTTGAGCGTCATGCGCAATTCCGTTTACTATCTGGAGCACGTTTTGCCGCAGGGTGATCCAACGATCCGCGATATCCTCGGTGAGATGCAGCGCGCTGTGGTGGGTTCGGATCACATCATCGGGGAAATGCTCGACTTCGTCCGGGAACCTTCGCATGAAACTAGGGTCTTTCCGATTGGTTTGGCGATCACGCGCGCGCTGCAACTCGCCCCTCCTCCGCAGACGATTCTCTTCGACGGTCCGTTTGGAGAAACCGGGGCGGAGGTGCGCGCCAATCAGGATCAGGTCACCCGCATTCTCATCAACTTGATCCAAAATGCGATCCAGGCCATGTCGCACTGCGGCGGGTTGGAGATCATGGTGAACCGGGTGGAGGGTGCCAAGGTCTGCATTTCGGTGAAGGATACCGGCTGTGGCATTCCCCCCGAAAACCTGGACAAAATTTTTGACGCTCTTTTTACGACGAAGACCAGAGGAATCGGCTTGGGCTTGGCAATCTCTTTGCGCTATGCCAGACTGAACCAAGGAACTTTGTTGGTGGAAAGCAAGGTGGGGAGTGGCACGACTTTCCGGTTAACGCTGGAAGCGGCCAATCGTGGCTGAGCGCTTCACCGGACGTGGTTTCCAACCAGCGGATCAAGCCGCCGCGATGAAATGAAAAATCAACCCGACCCCTCCCGCGACATCTTGATCGTGGATGATGATCCGGATCTAGTCAGCGGGCTGGCCCGGATTCTGGAGGCCAAGGGTTGGCGGGTCCGGCAGGCGCTGGGCGGGCGCCAGGCCGTAGAAATGGTGGCTCAAGAGAAGCCTGCCGTGATCCTCATGGACATCATGATGCCAGAGATGAACGGGATCGAGGCTTGCCGGGTGATCCGGCGCGATGCTAACGAGGGAAGCAAACTGCCCGTGATCTTCATGACCGGGTATTCCGAATTTGAACACCAGGTTCGTGAAGTGGGGGCCGTTTCCGTCCTCAGCAAACCGATGGATTTCACCAAGCTCTTCGCCACTTTGGAGAGTTTGATTTAACGCAATGTAGCTGGCTCATTTTCATTCCAATGCTATGAAGATCCTTATCGTGGATGATGACCCAGATATGGTGACAAGCCTGTCGCGAATCATGGCAAAGGCCGGGTTTGAAGTCGAATCGGCTTGCGATGGTCAGGAAGCGGTGGAGAAAAACCTTTCCTGGAAACCCCACGCTGTGATCATGGACATTCGGATGCCCCGCATGAATGGCATTGAGGCTTGTCTGGCGGTCCAGGAGGAAAGCCCGAATATCCCCGTAATTCTCATGACAGGGTTTTCCGACGCGCTGGACGACGCCAACCAAAGTATTTTTCGTCAGGCTTGTCAAAAACGTCAGGTTCAGATCATGCTGAAACCTCTCGACCTTGATCGCGTGATCCAGATCGTGCGCGGAGACGGTTCCCTCGAAGGCGGGGAGACACCCTATCCCACCCCATTTTGGTGATGAAACTAGTAGCCCGTCGAGCGGTTCTAATCGTGGATGATGATGCCGACTTGGCCTCAAGCCTCGGTCGTATTCTCAGTCTCCATGGCTGGGAGGTTGAATCCGCCACGACTCTGAGCGCGGCCTTGGAGCGCGACGACTGGGAACGATTTCTGGCCGTGATCCTCGATCGCCAACTGCCAGATGGCTTGGTGGACGATTACCTCTTCCGCTTTCGCGAACGGGATCCGGAGATCGCCATGATCATCGCCACCGGTTTTGCGGACCTCGAAAGCGCCATTGCCGCCCTGCATCAGCATGTGGAGGACTATTTCATCAAACCGGTCAGCCCGAATCTCCTCGTCACCCGGTTGGAACGGATCGCCGAAAACCGGGCGGCGCACGAGCGCGTTCGCCGATTGGAGCAGGAGGTGGTCAACGCCGTGGAGCAGGAAAAGCAGCGCATTTCCATGGACCTGCACGATGAGATCGGTTCGAAACTCACCGCGATTCAGTTGGACTGCCGCTCCCTCGAGGGCTTACTGGAGAAGACCGGGCAGCGCGAGGCCGCCCAAGAGGCGAACAAAATCGACCGGCTCCTCAGGGAAACCATTCGGGAGGTTCGCGTTCTCTCCCTGGCCCTCCATCCCGTTTATCCCGATCCTTTTGGGCTGGAGGGAGCCTTGAAGCAACTCGCGGACCGGGTCAGCCGACCAGGCTTGGTCCAATGCCGGTTCTCCGGTCCCCCGGATCTGCTGTTTGAAGATCCGATCGGGGCCAACCACCTTTTCCGCATCACGCAAGAAGCAGTCAACAATGCCGTCCGTCATGGCGGGTGCTCCCGGATCGATATCGAGGTGCGGGAAGAGGAAGGCGGAATTACCCTGCGGATCGCCGACGACGGGACTGGGTTCGACGCCGCCTCCGTGGTGAGCGTCCCCGGACTGGGCCTCCACACCATGGCGCACCGAGCGCGCGCCTTGGGGGCAACGCTGGTGGTTCGGCCGGGGCAGGAGAGGGGGACAGAGGTGATTTGCCGGGCCCCCCAACGTTGCGCCAGTCGCTAAGGGTTGAGAGTTCAGCGTTGAGAGTTGCGTGTTGATTTCTCTTCAACTATCAACCCCCTCAACCATCAACTGCGCAGCCCAATGTCCCAAAAGCCCTCGTTTCTGAATCTCACCTCCACGCAGTGGCTGATCTGCGCCATCGCGGCCATCGGCTTCGCCTTCGACATTTATGAGCTGCTCATGCTGCCGCTCATCATCAAGCCGACCATCGCGGCGCTGAGCGCTCCTTTGGTGCAAAAACTGATCGCTTCCGGCATGTCCCCGGCGGAGGCCGGTCAGCTCTGGGCTCCGGGAGGAGCGAACTACGTTTCCTGGGCCCGCACGCTCTTTTTCGTTCCGGCTCTGGCCGGCGGGGTCTTTGGCTTGGTCGGAGGCTACCTCACGGATCAGTTTGGCCGGCGGCGGGTCCTCACTTTTTCGATCCTGCTCTACGCCTTCGCCGCCTTCGCGGCCGGGGCCTTCGCGCAAACCTTGCCCCAGCTTCTCTTCTTCCGCTGTCTCGTCTTCGTCGGCGTCTGTGTCGAGTTCGTGGCGGCCGTCGCCTGGCTCTCGGAAATCTTTACCGAACCCCGCCAGCGCGAAAAAGTGCTCGGGTACACCCAGGCCTTCTCCTCGTTCGGCGGCCTCCTCGTCGCCGTGGCCAACCACATCGCGGCGGATCATGGTGGTGGCTTCCCGGCCATTCACGGCGGCCATGAGGCATGGCGTTACACGCTCATTTCCGGTGTGATCCCGGCCATTCCGCTGATCTGCATCCGGCCCTTCCTCCCGGAATCGCCGGCCTGGGCGGACAAGAAAGCCGCCGGCACCTTGCGGCGCCCCAGCATCAAAGAGCTTTTCAGTCCGCAACTGCTGCAGACCACGGTGGTCACGACCCTGCTCTTCGCCGCCAGCTACGGCATCGCGTTCGGAGCGATTCAGCAACTCCCCCAGATCCTCGCCTGGCCCAAGGGGCACATCGAGATCAAAGCGATCGGCGACCAGGCCGAGGCTTCCGCCAAGACGGCTGCGGTCGAGGCCGCGACCAAGGCTGGCAAACCTGCGCCTCCAGCGCCGCTCCTCGCCAAGATCGGCAAGCAGGCTGCCGGAAATGCCAGCGATCAGATCACTTCTACGATTTCCAAGTGGCAGGAAGTCGGCGGACTGGTGGGCCGCGTCATTTTCGCCATTCTCGCGATGATGATCGTGAGTCGCCGTCAGACGCTGCGCATCTTTCTCATCCCGGCGATGCTCTTTGTGCCGATCCTTTTCTGGCAGATCGGCGGCGCGCTGCAAGCCGAGGGCAGCCTCTCCTGGATCAAGTGGGGGATCTTCGTTGCCGGCCTGCTGACCGTGGCGCAGTTCAGCTTCTGGGGGAACTACATCCCTCTCGTCTTCCCCATGCACCTTCGCGGCACCGGCGAAAGTTTCGCGGCGAACATTGGCGGCCGGGTTCTCGGAACCGCCGCCGCCTTCATCACCATCTCCATGTCCGCCGGTCAACCGGTCGCCGCGATGGCCAAAAGTGGTGCCATCGTCGCGGGCGTTTACGCCCTCATCGGCGTCGTCCTCACCTTCTGGCTTCCCGAGCCTCCCGCTGAAGGCGTGGAGGAGTGACAACCCGCGTAGCCGAAGCGCTTCCGCTTCGGATCGGAGTTCTGAACGGGAAGCCGTTCCGCTACGCTAACAGCGCCGCCGCCACCACATCTGCGGTCAGCTCCATCTCTGCCTCGCCATGGGCCAACGAGATAAAGCCGGCCTCATACTGCGATGGGGCGAAGTAAACCCCGTATTTCAGACAGGCCCAGAAGAAGCGGTTGAAGGCGGCAAAGTCGGCCTTTTTGACGTCCTCCACACTGTGGATGGGAGCCTCCGTGAAAAAGAGGCAGAACATCGAGCCGACCCGGTGCAGCTGGTAATTCTTCCCGGCTTTTTTGAGTGCGGCGCGGGTGCGTTCTTCAAACATCGCGCCGATTTCGTCGAGCCGCCGGTAGCCATCGCGGCGCTCCAATTCCCGTAATTGCGCCAAGCCCGCCGCCATCGCCAGGGGATTGCCCGAAAGCGTTCCCGCTTGGTAAACGGGGCCGTCCGGGGCGAGTTGATCCATGATCTCCGCCTTGCCGCCAAACGCGCCGACCGGCAACCCACCGCCGATCACTTTGCCCATCGCGGTCAGGTCCGGAATCACCCCGGTGAGTTCCTGAACCCCGCCGCGCGCCAGCCGGAATCCGGTCATGACCTCGTCAAAAATGAGCACGGCGTCGTTTTGGCGGGTGATCTCCCGAAGGAACGCCAGGTAGCCCGGCCGGGGAAAAATGAGGCCGGCGTTGGCCGGAATCGGCTCCAGAATCACGGCGGCGATGCGATCCGGATACCGCAGGAACGCATCGCGGACCACGTCTTCGTTGTTGAACGGCAGGGCGATCGTCAGGGCGGCGAGATCCTTGGGGACGCCGGCGCTGTCCGGTTGACCGTGGGTGAGTGCCCCGCTCCCGGCGGCGACGAGGAGGGAATCGACATGGCCGTGGTAGCAACCCTGGAATTTGATGATGAGATCCCGGCCCGTGTAGCCCCGCGCCAGGCGGATCGCCGTCATGGTGGCTTCGGTCCCGCTGTTGACCATGCGGACCTTTTCCACCGAGGGAACCCATTCCACGATCTTCTCCGCGATCTCCACTTCGAGCGGATTGGGGATCCCGAAGCTGACTCCGTGTTTGGCGGTCCCGATGATCGCCTCCAGCACCACCGCCGGAGCGTGACCTAGGATCGCTGGCCCCCAGGTGCCCACATAGTCAATCAACTCTCGGCCATCGACGTCCTGGATGCGGCAGCCCTCCGCGTGATCGACGAAAAACGGTTCGCCATCGACGTTGCGGAACGCGCGGACGGGGGAATTGACGCCGCCGGGGATGACCCGCTTGGCGGCGGCAAAGAGTTCTTGGGATCGGGTGGGCATGGGGCTGTTGGAGTGTTGGGGGGAATCTTGGAGTGCGGTGACTTGTCACCGCCTTTCCGGCCGAAGCTTGCTGAGGCGGAAGGTGCCGTTCCTCAGGAAGGTTCGTGCCGCCGTGCCGGACCCTGCATCAATTTATGGCTCCAAGCATCCAATTATCCGTCGATCGGCGCAAGAGGCGGTCCATGTGTCCCAACTCTTCGTCGGCCAGGGAAAACAACTCCGGCATCTCGCCGGACAAGCTGTTAGGGGCAGGCTTGACCGTGTGAAGGGAAAAGCCCGTAGGGTTTGTGTTCACATTTCTCACACTCTTCAGTACGTCCTTGGCTGCCGACGAAGCTTGACCCGCTATTTTATTAAAAAAATTGACAAAAAAACATCCTAAGCCCTGTTAGCTGTGATTCGGGGCAAAAACTCCCAGATTCGTCCCCCATCCTGCCGCGAGGATGATTGGGAGCACCTAAGCGGACCAAAGTGCCGCTTATGAAGCCCAACCGTTCCTTGTTGTCACTCCCCCATAACGCCGGTTTGAACCCCTCCCTGGCGGGGCGGTTCGTCTTGACGATGGTGCTGATCCCTTGGTTTCTCGGGACCGCTCCTCTCCTGACCGCCCAGACCGCCGCGTGGAAAGAGAACTTTACGCTCGCGGGCTTGAGCAATTCGCTCCCGAATTACGCTCCCGTCGTCCATGCCATCGCGGAAACGGCGGACGCATTTTACTACGGCGGCACGTTCTCTGCGGTGGGCACGACCTCCGCGAACAACATCGTCCGGGTAGACAAGACGACCGGAGTGGCGTCCCCACTGGGAAGCCCCACGCAGAACGGCGTGGGCGCGGCGAGCCAAGCAGTTTACGCGATCGCTGTGATCGGAACGGACCTCTACGTGGGCGGTGACTTCAGCACCGCGAGAAGCGCCACGCAGAGTTCTATCACCACCAACACAATCGCAAAGTGGGACACCGTGAACAATACCTGGGCTCCGTTGGGTAGTGCGGGCCAGAATGGAACGCCCAGTACCGTCCGGGCCTTGGCAGTCATGGGTTCCAAGCTCTATGCCGGTGGGGATTTCTCCACCGTGAGCAGCAGCACGCAGAGCAACATCTCCGCGCGCCGCGTTGCCCTGTGGGATCCCGCGACCAGCACCTGGGCTCCCCTGGGCAGTGCCTCGCAGAACGGAGCTTCCAACAGGATCGGCGCACTGGCGGTGATCGGCAGCGATCTGTATGTGGGGGGCTCGCTGACCACGGTTAGCGATAGTTCTCAGGCAAACATCTCCGCAAACTACGTCGCCAAGTGGGACTCTTCGGCCAATACTTGGTCGCCGCTCGGCAGCGCCACACAGAATGGCACCGATGGCCAAGAAACCTTCTGTCTGGCGGTCATGAACGGTGAACTTTACGTGGGTGGCTGGTTCAGTAACGTGAAGAGCAGCTCGCAAGCCAATTTTTCGGCCAATCAGGTCGCCAAATGGAATCCCACCGCCGCCACATGGTCCCGTCTCGGTTCATCATCGCAGAATGGGGCTCCCAGTTTCGTTCGCGCCATGGCCGTGAGCGGCACCGACCTTTACGCAGGCGGGAATTTCACCACCGTCAACAGCGCCACGCAGAGCAACTTGGCGGCAAAGTATGTCGCCAAGTGGAGCAGCACGGCGAACACCTGGTCCGCGCTGGGGAGCGGGACGGCGAACGGGGTAAATAACTTCGTATTTTCGATGGCAGCAAGCGGCACCGATGTTCACGTCGGCGGGACGTTCACCGCTGCGGGAGGAGATTTCGCGACCAATCTCGCCAAGTGGAGCACGACCAATAGCACCTGGACGCAGCAGTTCGCGACGGCGGGCGATGGCGTCGGTGGAGGATTGGTTGCGGCCAACATTACGGTCCTTTTGGACGCCGGGGACATCGTCTATGCAGGCGGTCACTTCACCACGGCCGGCGGCGTGGCGGTAAACAATATCGCCGCCTGGAATAAGACGACGAGGACTTGGTCGGCTCTGGGAAGCCCGGCACAGAATGGGACCCGCCTGGATAGCGCAACCTACGTGAGAGCTTTGGCCTTGATCGGGACGGACCTCTATGTCACGGGCAACTTTACCACGGTGAGCAGCAGCAGCCAAGATGCCATCTCCGCGAACAACATCGCGAAGTGGAACACCGTGACGAGGACTTGGTCGCCACTCGGCACCGCTTCGCTAAATGGATTGAACAACGCGGGCCAATCACTCCTCGTGGTCGGCACGGATCTCTATGTCGGGGGCAGCTTCAGCACCGTGAGCAATTTGAACCAAAGTGGCCTCAGCGCCAATCGGATCGCCAAATGGAGCACCACGGGGAGCGCCTGGTCGCCCCTCGGCAGCGCGACGCAGAATGGCGCGGACGCGGTCGTCAATTGCATAGCCCTCTACGGCACTGATCTCTACGTGGCCGGCAACTTTTCCACCGTCAAGAGCAACACCCAGAGTTCCCTGTCCGTCAGAAGCATTGCGAAGTGGGATACCGTGGGAGCAACTTGGTCCCCGCTGGGGAGCACCGCACAGAATGGCTTGAACAATCGGCCCGAAGCGTTCGCCTTGGTCGGAGATGATCTGTATATGGCTGGGCATTTCCAAACGGCGAGTAGCTCCAGCCAACTCAACGTGACCGTAAATCGGGTGGCCAAATGGAATATCACTTCCAGCACTTGGGTGCCTCTCGGCAGCGCCACGCAAAACGGCACCAACGGGATCACGAACTCCCTCGCGCTGAGCGGCGGCGATCTGATTTTCGGCGGCTCTTTCGGGACCGTTAGCAGCGCCACCCAGAACAATCTCTCGGCCTCCCGGATCGCCAAGTGGAGCACCTCGGCAAACACCTGGTCGGTGCTCGGCTCCTCCTCGCAGAATGGCGCGGATAACGAAGTGTTGGCCATCGCCGTTTCCGGCAACGACATTTATACCGGCGGCAAGTTCCTCACCGTGAGCAGCAGCTCCCAGAACGCCATCCGTTCCAGCAGATTTGCCCTCTACGCGCCGATCCCCGATCTGGCCGTGGAGCAACCCGCCGGGACGAACCTGACGGACGCCTCCGGCAGCGTGGCCTTTGGATCGGTCGCGATTGGCAGCCCGGTGTCCAAGACGTTCACCATCCGGAATACCTCCGCCACGAACTTGACCGATCTCGCCGTGTCCAAAGACGGGGCGAACTCGGGCGACTTCTCCGTGGATACCACCGGGATGACCACGACCGTGACGCCGGGGAACACCACGACCTTCAGCGTGACGTTCACCCCCAACTCCATCACATCGTACACCGCCGCACTGCATATCGCCAGCAACGTCCCGGGTGCCAAGAATCCCTTCGATATCGCCCTGACCGGCACGGGCATACCGATTCCCCAGACCATTGATTTCACGAACCCCGGCACCCAGACCGTTGGCGGCCCCGAGGTCGCGCTCAGTGCCACGGGCGGCGGGAGCGGAAACCCGGTGACCTTCTCCATTTTCAGCGGACCGGCCACCGTGAGTGGGAGCATCCTGACCACGACCGGCGTCGGTGACGTGATCGTAAGAGCTTCCCAAGCGGGGAATTCGACCTACGCTGCAGCACCCGATGTAGATCAGACGTTTACGGTGCAGCCCGTGCCCACCCTCAGCTTTGCCTCGGCGACCCCGAGCGCAAACCCGGTCAACAGTTCGGCCCTGCCGAACCTTTTCCCAGTGGTGATCACTCGCGGCGGCGGAAGCTTCGGTGCCGTCAGCGCGGTGGTGGTCCCTAGTTTGGCGGCAACAACCCCAAAAGGGTTCGCCAAGTATGTCTATGGGACCGACTACGAGTTCGTCGCCGGCACCCAGGCGGGCGCCACGGTTTCCTTTGCCAGCGGGCAGACCAGCGCCACAGTCGACGTGCAGCTTAAGACCCCTGCGGTAACGAAGCCGGGGCAGTTCAAGCTCACCCTCGCCAACCCGTCCGGTGGTGCTACGCTTACCACGCCCACCAGCGCAACGGTGACGATCAATGCCAAGGACACCGTGAAGCCCATTCTGGTGCTGACCTCTCCGGCAACGGTTACGGTACCGGCCAGTTTCGACGTGACCGGAACCGTGAAGGACAGCGGGTTGTCGGCCTTCTCCGTCAAGCTCAACGGGACCGCGCTGACCCTGACGGTGAATCCGCTGACCAGCTTCGTGGCGAACACGGCTGTCCCGTTCACTGCCACCGGCGCGGCACCGGAGAACGGGCTGAACACGCTGTTGATTGAGGCGACCGACGCCAGCGGCAACAAGCTCACCTTCACCAAAAAGCTGAGCTATACCAATTCCCGCCCAAATCTGGCAGGCTCCTACGATGCGCTGTTGGTCCCAGTTGGCACGCCCAATGTCGATACGACCGGAATCGTGACGGTAACGGTCGCGAATTCGGGTTCGTTCACAGGCAGAGCGACCCTCAGTGGGGTGAGTGTGGCATTCACTGGGCTCCTCAACAACGCCGGCGATGCGAAGTTCAACCCAGGATTGGGTGAAGCCTTCTCGTTGGTCGATCAAGTGGAGTACAGCTACCTCGGTGCACTCACCCTTAACGTGAATAGCGCTACCGGGCTGACGGGCACGCTTTGGACCCGCAAGACCGGGGGCTCGTCTCTGGCGTCCTTTTCAGGAAAACGCGCACCCTACAGCAAAACCGTCACCGCACCAGCATCGGCGACCGGGACGTTTAACCTCGCCTTTCCATGCAAAGACCAATCCCCGGCGGTGAACCTCGACACTTATCCCCAGGGCGACGGCTTTGCGCGGATGGCGGTCGCGTCCACTGGTTCCGTCTCGCTTTCGGGCCGCCTCGCCGACGGCAGCATTTACACCGGCTCTGGCAGGCTGCGTGAAGATGGCACGGTGGCGTTGTTCACCCAGCTCTATCGTAAGCTCGGTGCACTCAGCGGTGAACTGGCTCTCGATGAGGTCTCTGTAACCGATGTCACCGTGTCGGGGAGTGACCTGATCTGGTTGCGCCCGGCCCTGTCGCGCTCGCTGTATTACCCGCAGGGGTGGCCGACGGGGGTGCGGGTGGATACCATCGGAGCGAAGATTGTAAGCCCGGGCCCAATCGACTTCGGTCAGGGGGCTGCGGATCTGGTCAACGGCAATGCCTCGCTGATCTTCACGGAAGGTGCCCTCACCGGCGACATCGCCAAGCCCGTGAGCGTCAATCCCGGGCCGACGACCGCCGGACAAGTGAAACTCATTCCTGTGGCCAATACGACCTACAAGTTTGTCTTCCCGGTCATCGGTGGCGTCGCCACTGGCCTCTTCTCCGGCAGTTTCACTCACACCGACGGCAGCACGACAGCTTACTCTGGCATCGTCATTGGAAAGGGTTCTAATCAAGGGGGATACGGCTACTTCCTGAGCACGCCCCCCGAGGATACCTATGGTGCCAGTGGCCAAAGCGGTCGTGTCTACCTAGATCCCGCGACCCCCTGAAGGTTCGGGACCTTGCGGTCGCCCGGTGGAGGGAATCGATCGCGAGCAACAGAGAAGGCAACAGGGGACAGCCAGTACTCAGGCTCTCGAAAATCGCAAGCCCGGGATGCGAATGATCCAGCCTCGGAGTATCGATTCCATCCCTCTTACAACACAGGTAGGTTTATCCGGGGATCGGTATGGGATGTGGTCGATCGTGTGGCGAATCGGTTCAGTCGATGATCGGACGACAGGGTTGGAAGCTCTCAAGATCCCAACCGTCTCCCTCTGCTTCAACCAAACTGAACCGACCACACATAGCGCGCCATGATCGCCAGGAGCAGGGGTAACCCCGCCATTTGCCCGATCATGAAGATCCGCGCCAATTGGTGACGGCTCTCCGGCGTGTTCACCCGGACGATGGAAACCGCGATCATCAATCCGATCACCGACTCCACGAACAGGAAGATCTGGTCCGACATCGTGGCGGTCTCCGAATCCAGCTTCGGGATCGCCAGATACAACGCGATGGTCGATAGCAACCCCGTGACCTGGATGGCGACCACGCTCTCGAACTGATCGATGGGGATGAACGCGGAGAGATAGGCCACAATCAGGATGAGCATGAGTGGAATGACCACTCGCAGATAGTAATCCAACACATTGCGCTGAGCGATCCAGGTGAAGTTGAATTTGTAGAACGGCAGGATGCGGCGTTCCGAAACGTAATTGTGGAACGTGGAGATAATGTCTTCATCGTAACCCACGTAACCGCCGTCCTCCCCATCCAGGAGGGTCCAGCCATCGATCTTGAAATTCTGATCCCGCCAGCGGGAAGCCGGAGGCTGAATCAGGAACGGTGTGGAGGAGTTGATGGGCTGGAAGGAAATGGTGAGGCGCTGCTGGTCGAACGGATACTTGCCCAGGCTTGGTTCGAAGTGGAACCGCCCGGAGACCTTGTATAGCCGCTGCTCCCCGGGTTCGCCATTGGCCGCCGCAGATTGCAGGGTTCGCACCCGCACGAGCGGTTCCGCGTTGGAACCGCGACAGGCGTTCGTGAACTCGAACTGCTCCAGGCCGATCGCCTGCGGGCTGGTCAGGGAGACATAGAAATCTGCCTCGAACGTCTTCTCCGAGCTATCCACGGAGCGGATCTCCTCCATGTCCAGATTCAGGTAAACCACCGGCACATCGCGGAAGCCCGCGCCATCGGCCTGCGCCTGGAGTGGCCAGAGCTTGAGGTCCGGGCTGCCGGGTTGCCGCCACTGGATCACTTTATCCTGCGCGACGGCCCGATTCTCCGTGAAGGCCCAGTTCCGCCACATTCCTTCGTAGACCTGCTGCCCGGCGGTGAACCTGCGTAGTTCGGAGGCGATGTGAGCGCGTACACCTGCGGGGGAGGGATCCACGGAGTCGCGGCCGGCTTCCACCATCATCGCCAGCATATCTCCGTAGATCACCCCGTAAGCGAGGTCGTCATTGGAATGCTTGCTGGCGAACGCGCCAAAATCGGGGTGGCGGCGCAATTCGGCCAGGCGTTCGTTATCCACCTGCGGGATGCCGTTGCTGAGCTCGTAGAGCGCGCCCCGGTAATCGACCCCACCCATCTCCCGCAGCGCTCGTTGGATAAATCCGGACGCAAAAAAGACCGGCGTATCGACCCCCGCCGCCCCCAGCGCCTTGAGCACGATGCCGCCGCGCGCGCTGCCCGCCCCCAGGCAGATCCCGGTCGGCTTCTTCTCCCGGATGCTGGCCACGATTTCATCTAACTTCTCCTGCGGCACGGCATCGGTCATCTCCACCCAATGTTCCGCCAACAGGCTGGTCTGGCCCGCGCCATGCAACTCCCCGAGCGCGGCATGGAATTCCTTGGCAAAGAGATCGTCCTGCCCGATGAAGACCACGCTGGGAAACGTCTCCGTCGTGAAGCGCTTGAACAGCCGCACATCCCCACTCACGGACGTGGTCAGAGAGAAAATGTTCGGGTAACTCTGGAACAGGCGATCCACGGAAATCTCCGAGATGAACGGCACTCCGCTTTGAGCCGCCTGCGCCAGGATGGGCTCGCCACGGCTGGAACTCCAAAGCCCCAGCATCCCGATCAGCTGCGGTTCCGCTAGCGCCTTGGTCACGTTTGCCTTGGTTTGCTCCACCTTCTCGTGATCGTCCAGAAACCGGAGTTCCACTGGCACGCCATTCAGGCCGCCCTTGCGATTGATCTCCTGGACCCGCCGCTCCGCGAACCGCTTGATCGCCTCCACGGCGCTGGACATAGAGCCTTCACTGGAACTCAGAAGCACCGCGATCACATAAGGGCCCCGCTCCGGATTCGCTGCCAGTGCGGGCGCGGGAGTGAGGGAGATAAGGAGCGCGGCATTTGCCAGAGCCAACCAAACCCTCAAGACGCGATTTCGCGCCGGGGTTACGCCTGTCAGATGCCGTGCGCCTGTCACTTCGGTTTCCTCTTTTCTTTGCGATTGGGGTTAGCCCGACCTTGAGAGGACGCCTCCCAGTTGTCAAGCAAACGGGAGGATGGGGGCGGCCAAACTCTGACGAGGTTCGGCTACCTGCGAGTCGCCCTGAATTCAAATCTTACCTCACCGTTTGCTCCAACGGAGATCGGTTGGACACCCTGATCCCGCGGTCATTCCGAACTTGAGGGACCGCCGGACCTCCATCAAGGTTGGGGTCCCCGATGAACGACGACGAATCTGCGGAAGTGCCCGGCTTGAGCGGGAAAGGCGAGGAACTGACCGGTGAGTTTACCGCCGGCTTTTCCGGGGAACACTTGCGTGGAGCCGAAGGCTGGGTGTTGATCCCGCTGGCCGTGGAGGCGCTTGTGGGAACCCTGTTGTGGGGCTTGTTCATCGTCTCCTTCAGCCGCAAGGTCATTCGCTCATGGCAGGTCCCCGCATTCTCGTGATCCAACTCAAGCGCATTGGGGATCTCATCCTCACCGCGCCGATGCTGGCCCGGCTCCGCGAGGAGGTCCCGGATGCGCGAATCTGCTTGGCGGTTTGCGACGCCGCCGGATTCCTGGCCCCTTGCATTCCGGGAGTCGACGAGGTCTTCCATTTTCAGCGAGGCCGGATCAACCTCGGATACTGGAGCGGAGTCTTCGCCAACCGTCCGTTCGATATCGCGTTCGATTGTGACGGCACCGATCGGTCGGCGTTCACGGCCTTGCTGAGCGGCGCGCCCGTCCGGGTGGCCTATGCGAAGCATCGCAAAGGATTCCCGCGCGAAGACATCTTCACCCACGGCTGCGGGGCCTCTCTGAAGGAGTATCACACGATCGACCACGTGGCGGCGTTGCTCGATACTGTGGGCATCGGAGGCACCACGCCGCCCTTGCGCCTGATCGTCCCCGAATCGGGCGTCGCCGCAGCGACCGCGCTCAACCTGCCGCCGAAGTATGCCGTAGTCCATCCGGGGAGCGCCCGGATTGAGAAATTTTGGCCAGCGGAACGTTGGGCCGTATTGATCGATCACATCGCCAGCGTCTCCGGATTACCCGTGGTGGTGACCGGCGGACCGTGGGAGGTGGAAGCGCGTCACCTCGCCGAGATCGCCCGGCTTTCGCGTCAGGGCTTCATCAACCTCGCCGGGAATACCAGCGTGGCCACCATGGCGGCGGTCCTCTCCCGGGCGGCTTTGGCGGTTACCGTCGATACTGCGGCGCTCCATCTCGCGGCGGCCTTCGGTGTGCCGCAAGTGGCCCTCTTCGGGCCGACCAACCCGTTTCGCTGGAGGCCCCGGCACGAGCGGGCCTGGATCGTTCAGGCCGGCAAACCTTCCCCTCTCCGGGCGGACCAACCGTTCCCGAAACCGGATGATTTCGCGCCGATGGAGGAAATCTCAGTGGAAGCGGTGATCGATGCGGTGGAGCGTCTCCGGCAACCCGAAACCTCAAACTTCTGACCGCTAACTTGAAACTCATAACGGCGGCTCTGCTGCTGATCACCGTGGCCCGGGTGCTTATCGGCAGCTTCTCGGAGATTTCTTCGGACGAGAGTTACTACCTGCTTTGGGCGGAACGGCTCGACTGGTCCTACTACAGCAAGGGACCGGGCGTGGCCACGGCGTTGACGATCATGACGGGGCTCTTCGGAAAGTCCGTCTTCGCGATTCGTCTCCTGGCCGGATTGCTCGGGTTCGGCATGAGCCTGATTTTTCTGCGCTTGGGAACGGAGTTGTTCGATCAACGCACCGCGATCTGGGGGCTGGTGATCCTCAACCTGACTCCGATCTTCAATGCCGGTGGGATCATCCTGACCATTGATCCCCTCATGATGTTTTTCTGGGTGCTGGTGATGTTGGGCACTTGGAAGGCGGTGCGCACTGGGAAGTTTTTCTGGTGGACCGTGGCCGGGCTGGCCATGGGACTCGGGTTTCTTTGCAAGTACACCATCCTGATCCTTTATCCGTCGATCGTGGCCTTCCTTGTGATCCGTCACCGGCAGGAGTTCCGGCGCCCCGGGTTCTATCTCATGACGGCGCTGGTGCTTTTCTCGATGACCCCGGTGGTGATTTGGAACAGCCAACACGAGTGGATCACCGTTCGGCATTTGTGGGAGCGCACCGGCTTGGTCGAAGCGGCGCCGGAACCTCAATTCCCGATCCGCCCGCTCGATTTCCTGGTCTACCTGGGCATGCACTTCGGCGTTTATTCGCCGCTCATTTTTGCTGGTTTCATCCTGACGATTGGCCGGGCGATCCAGCGGTTTCGCGCCAGCGAGCGGGAAATGTTCCTCGGCCTCTTTTCGCTGCCCGTGGTCCTGGGCTATTTTCTCCTCTCTTGTTTCAAGACCGGAGAGGTCAACTGGACGGCGCCGGGGTTCGTGGGATTGGCGTTGCTCCTGGTCCATTTTTGGCCTGACTTCCGTTTGCCGGAGCGGATGCGCCCCTGGTTGATCGGAAACGCCCTCGGCATCGCGGTCTTTCTTACGGTGTTTTCGGCCAACCCGGATGTGTTCCGGGCCGTGGGGCTGAGCTGGCCCTATGAACGGGATCCGCACTGGCGCTTGCGCGGTTGGAAGACCTTGTCGGCGCGTCTGGAACACGAAGTGCGGGCGTTATCCACCGCGACCGGAGAACCCGTTTTTCTAGTTGCCAACCGCTATCAAATGGCGGCACCCGCAGCGTTTTACCTTCCCGAAGACCTCCCCATCATCCGACCGGACCGCCGTCATCCGGTGGTTCATATGCACGGCGAGGCCGGAGGCAAGGTGCACAACCAATTCTCGTTTTGGCCGAGCTACTTCGACCCCCGGATGGCCGATGGAAGCCAGCCCTATCAAGGAAAAACCGCACTCTTTTTCAGCGACGAAGTCCGGGACAAGAACGTGCCTCGTGAGATGAGGGACGACTTCGAGAAGATCGAGCTGTGGACTTGGTTCACCGCAACCCGCCACGGACTTCCCGTGCGCTCCTGGAAAGTGTTCGTCTGTCGCGGGTATCGCGGCGGCGCGCCGCAGTGAGGAAACCGGTGCTTGAAGCCGGTGCGTTCGACTCTAGGGTGCGAGGCCCAGTCCATGAATGCCCATGCTTTGCTTCCTGCCGAAATCGCCCTAAGGCGTGTCGCTGCACTCTGTTGTCTGCTCCTGCCATCCGTCTTGGCCGCCGCCCCGGCGGTCTACTTCATGGACGACCAGGGGAACGAACTGCTCGTTCTGCGCGATGACGAAATCCCTTATGCCAGTCTCCGCGTGGTGAGCCCGGCGGCCACGATTCTCATTTCCGGAGATCTGGAAGACGAGGACGGCAAGCTGTCGTTCCAGATGAGCGCCGGCTTGGGAGCCGATGAAGAGCTCGTGACTCAGGCCGGTTGGAAGGTCACTGCATCGCTAGATCCCGCCCAAAGCCGCGCCCAAGTGGTGCTGGAGACGTTCGGCAAAAGCGTCACCGGTCTCCCGCTCCTCCTTCCTTCAGCCAACGGCAGCTACAAACGGGTTCAAACGGAGGAGCGTCTCCGCCGGGCGCGCGAGGAGAATCAGCTTGCCGAAGCCGCCCTCGCCGCCGCCCGGGAACGGGTCGCCAAGGTGGAACACCCCGGCCTTCAGGAAATTCTGAAAAGCCAGGGAGTCTGGGAGGATGAACGGCTCGAGAACGCTCGTTTGGTTGCCGAGAGCGTCGATGAGAAAACCGCGTCCGGCGATGTGCCCGACTATTGGCAGACCATGGCGGAAATGACCCGAGCCCGGGCCCAGCTTTTACTGGCCGCTTCGGGCCTTGAGGCGCGTCCGGGCTTCACGGGTCATTACATCGACGATGCCGGCGGGGCGATCGAGTTGTCGGTCGGGGAGGGGGCATCGCCCAAGACACTGGCGTTTGAGATCAGCGTCGTCCGCGGGCCCACCGCCCACACAGGGGCTCTCGCCGGCGTGGCGGAATTCAAGGAGCCGGACCTGGCGGTTTTCGTCGACAAGAACGAGGAAGCCTTCAGCGATGGCAGGCCAGCCACCGTACGGTTCCGTTTCCGGGCTCACGAGCTCGTGGTGGAGGGAGAGAACACCAGCTTCTACCATGGTCTCCGGGCCTTTTTCGACGGCACTTATTACCGGCTGCCGGAGTGATACTGAACTGCTCAACGGCGGCGGGCAATGTCTCATAACGAAGCCCATTGCGAGGAGGACGTTTCGCAAATAGATGGTTGATGACCATCTCCGCAGTCTCGGCGGCGAATCCGCGCTTGATGACCTTCCCGTCCGGGCGTTACCCTGGGACTAGGTCATGTCCGAGTCCTCCCAGAATCCCGTCGAGCAAGTCCTAATTCGCATCGCTTCCGCCGCCTTGCAGGCAGGGCTTCCGGATTTTCTCCTGGTTGGGGGGAACGCCGTCGTCCTCTATGGCGTCCCGCGATTCACTCGCGATGTCGATTTTCTCATTCCGGCGGCCGATGACCTCCGCTGGCGTGATTTCCTTGCTTCGCATGGCTTTGCGTTCATCCACGGTACTCCGGGCTTTTCCCAGTTTTCCGGGCCCGACACCGAGTGTCCCCGGGTGGATCTGATGCTGGTCGATCCGTCTACCTGGGAGAAGTTGGAGGCGGAATCGGTGACCCATTCCCTGGCGGACGGGGTCGATCTCAAGTTGCCAGTGGTCCATCACCTCATCGCGATGAAGCTTCGGGCGGCCGCGTCTGCCACTCGGGCGAACCCGGAACAGGATTGGTCGGATGTCACGGCGCTCACGCTTCACCACGGGTATTCGCTGGAAGATCCCATGTTTCGCGATCTCTTGGTGCGCTTCGGTGGCCCCGCCGCTCCCGAAATCCTGCAAGAGCGTTTGGACCGCCAGCCCACCCCATGAAACCGAGCGCACCCCGCATCGATCCATTCGGTCTGGACCTCGTTTTTCCGGAGCCAGTCGAGGCACTGCTCCAAGGTCCTGGCGGCGCGTGTTCCTGGCAGGAGTGCATGCGGGAAACTGCAGCCCAAACCATTTACTACTTAAAGCATTATGGCCACCTTCCGCCGCCGTCGCCCCCGGAAGAGCCGTTTCGTTTGGATCCAGAGTCATCCAGCCCCTCCGACCGGACCAAACACGACGCTGGGATCAAGGCCGCCAAGCTCCTGGCCGTGCTTCTCCCGGGGGCCGAACTGAGTGCGTCGGTCCTCAGGTCGCGCCTCGGCCTCAAAGACCGGGCCAACTTTCGTAATCGTTATCTCAAACCCGCGCTCCAGGCAGGCCTGATCGAATGGACCCGGCCCGCTTCCCCCAGCAGCCCCCTGCAAGGCTACCGCCGGACGGCGCGGTAAACGCGATGGTTTGGTCTTGGGCGGCAAGCTCACCAGCGGCTCCGTCTTGGCCACGTGACCTCTAACTTATGTCTGTGCTCGTAGCGATGCGTTGCTGATGAGCAGACCTTTTGTTTGTGTGCGTAACAGCCCCGTCTGCTACCTTATCTGCATTGTCTACCAGCTTATGCCGACGGGGGCTTAACTCCGCCGCTCCACGACGTCCTGGCGCAGATCCACCTTGAGGACCATGTTGGAGGGGAGATGGCCGCGCCATTGGGAGCCGGGATAGAGAATGCAATTCCGGCCGACTAGGCTGCCCGGGCTGAGGACGCTGTTGCAGCCGATCTCGGTGTAATCGCCCACGATCGCCCCGAATTTGCGCAACTCGGAGGAAATGCGCTCACCGCCTAGTTCGACGACCACCGCGCCGCGATCGAGCCGGACGTTGGAGAGGATCACACCCGCACCGAGATGCGCTTTGTAACCCAGAATGGAATCGCCCACATAATTGAAGTGGGGGACTTCAGCGTGATCGAAGAGCAGGCAATTCTTGAACTCGCAGGAGTTCCCGAACATCACGCCATTGCCGGCAATGACGCCCTCACGGAGGTACGCACCGCTCCGAATCGTGCACTGATCACCGATCCAGGCCGGACCTTTGATCGTGGCGAACGGCTCCACGATCGTGCCTTCTCCGATGCGGACGAAGTGGCCGATTTCCGCGCGCGGACTAATCCGGGCCGAGCTGGCCACGTCCCAACCTTCTACGTAACGCTCCAGGTAGGGAATAATTCGGGATAGCGCAGTCCAGACCGGTTCGCCTTCTGCGAAGAGCCCGGCGTGCTTGGTGTGGGCCAAGTCGAAAAACGCGTCTGGGGAAAGCTGGGAATCGTCCATGGGCCGCAACGGTTCACACCGTCATGATTTCGCCTTCCTTCTTTTCAAGGACTTGGTCGATTTTGACGATGCTTCCGTCCGTCATCTTCTGGACGTCCTTTTCGTAAAGCTTCTGGTCGTCCTCGGTGATGGAGCCGCCTTTTTCCGCCGCCTTGATCTTTTCCATGGCTTCCCGTCGGATTCCGCGGACTCGGACCCGGGCGTCTTCGGCCATGCCTCTGGCCACCTTGACCATGTCCTTGCGTCGTTCCTCGGACAGTTCCGGGATGGGGAGGCGAATCACGCGACCATCGGAATTCGGGTTGATCCCGAGTTTGCTCTCCCGGAGAGCCCGCTCGATGTCGGCCGTGGTGCTGGGATCGAACGGTTGGATCACGATGAGCCGGGACTCCGGTGTGGTGATCATGGCGAGCTGCTTGAGCTTGCTTTGGCTGCCGTAGGAATGGACGTGAACGTCGATGTTCTCCACGAGAGCCGGAGATGCTTTGCCCGTGCGCACTGCGGCGAATTCATGCGCCAGATACTCGACGGACTTGTCCATCGCGTCCTCGGTTTCCATCATCACTTCATCAATGTCCATGGTAGGGGTATCGGGGGTTGTTCAAACTCGTTGGGCACCTCAGTCCGGACCCACCGTCGTGCCGATGTGCTCGCCGCCCAGGGCCCGGCGGATGTTGTCACCGTGGGTCATATCGAAGATGACGATCGGCATCTTGTTGTCCCGGCAAAGGCTGAATGCGGTGGCGTCCATCACCTGAAGGCCTTGGGTGAGGCATTCGGTGAAGGAGATGGTCTCGTATCGTTTTGCGTTCGGATTCTTCTTCGGATCGCTGTCGTAGACACCGTCGACTTTGGTCGCTTTGAGGACTGCGTCCGCACCGATCTCGTTGGCCCGCAAGGCGGCGGCAGTGTCCGTTGAGAAGAAGGGGTTGCCCGTGCCCGCTCCAAAAATCACGACACGACCGCGTTCAAGGTGCCGGACAGCGACCCGCCGGATGAACGGTTCGGCGACGTTGTTCATCTCGATGGCCGATTGGACGCGAGTGGGAACGTCGAGGTCTTCCAGCATGCTTTGCAGGGCCAGCGAATTCATGACCGTGGCCAACATCCCGACGTAATCGGCGGTAGCCCGTTCCATGCCTCTGCTGCTGGCGGCTGCGCCGCGCCAGAAATTTCCCCCACCCACGACCACCGCGATTTCCAGCCCCGTCTGATGAGCCAGCCGGATCTGCCGGGCCAGGTCCTCGACGATCTCCGGAGAAATGTTGTCATGGCTTCCCAACTCCCGGAGCGCTTCCCCGCTGAGCTTTAGGACCACCCGCTTAAACCGTCTCCGTTCCACTGCCGAACCCATTTGGAGCGGACCAAAGCAGAACTCTCTCACAGATGCAAAACCCTTTTCACCCCATCTGGATTCCTGGGCGCAGGGCGTCCCGTTGTCCGGCGAGAAAAGCCCGGATGTCGAGCCGCTTGCGTCCCTCGACCTGGACTTCGCCCAAAGTGAGCGCCCCGGAGCCGCAGGCCACGGTCAGACGATCGCCCTCCGCCTCCAGAATCTCCCCGGGGCGGCCCGATCCCTCACTGAGTTGGACGGGAGGGAACAGCTTGAGTTTTTGGCCCTGCCATTCGGTGTGGGTTCCCGGCCAGGGATCGAAGGCCCGAATCCAACGCTCGATCTCCGTAGAGGACCGGCTCCAGTCGATCGCTCCATCCTCGCGGGTCAGCTTCCCCAAGTAGGTCGCCAGCGCATCGTCTTGACGGACGCGTGTCGCCGTGCCCGCGATGATTTGCTCCAGCGCGTCTCCCAAAGCTTCCGGCGCAAGTTCCGCAAGGCGGTCGTGCAAGGTTCCTCCGGTTTCGTCCGGCCGGATCGGGATGGACTTGACCAGGATGATGTCCCCACTGTCCAAGGCCGGGGCGATGTGCATCACGGTGATGCCCGATTCGGTGTCGCCCGCCCGGATGGCCGCCTGGATCGGCGAAGCGCCGCGATGCCGAGGAAGCAGGGAGGCATGAAGGTTCAGGCAACCGAGTGGCGGCAAGGTGAGGACGGCGCGACGCAGGATTTGCCCGTAAGCCATGACCACGATGAGGTCTGGCCGGAGGGCTCGCAACTCGGTCATCGCATCTGCGAGCCGCTCCGGTTGGAATACGGGAATTCCCGCCGCGAGGGCCACCTTCTTGATCTCGGGCGGATGCATCTCCAGTTTCCGCCCAAACGGTCGGTCCGGCTGCGTGTAGACCGCCACCACTTCGATGCCAGGAAACCCGATGAGCCGCTGGAGGGAGGGGATGGCAATGTCCCCGGTGGCCATGAAAACGACGCGCATTGGCTCTACCGTAGCGCTCTCACGGCGGTTGGCAAAATGCAGTCACCTCACTTCTGTGATCCGTGGAATCCGCGCAATCCGCGCAATCCGTGGTCAACGATTTTGTTTCACCACGGATCGCACGGATGACACGGATAGGGGAAGTCTGGCTCCTGTGATCCGAGAAATCCGCGCAATCCGTGGTCAACGATTTTGTTTCACCACGGATTGCACGGATGACACGGATAGGGGAAGTCTGGCTCCTGTGATCCGAGAAATCCGCGCAATCCGTGGTCAACGATTTTGTTTCACCACGGATCGCACGGATGACACGGATAGGGGAAGTCTGGCTCCTGTGATCCGTGAAATCCGCGCAATCCGCAGTCATGGGGCTGGCTTAGCCACGGACTTCGCGGGTGGTCGAGGGTCAAGGACGATTCGTTTCCACCCTAGCTTGGCTTGCTTGAAGTTCAGTAGGAGGCCGACTTGGAGGTCCGTGATATTGAGATAGCCAAGGATTTGGGCGATGTGGGTGTCCGAGAATGCGGTGACGACCTTGGCATCGACGATGACTTTCCCATCGACAATAAGATCTGGGATTAACTTTCCGATAAAGCGATCCCGGTAATGAACCGGGAACTCCCTCTGCTGCTCGGCGACGTGCCCTTGGCCTGCCAACTCGATGATTAGGGCATTTTCATAGAGCTTTTCGTCGAGTCCGGGTCGTAACTCATTCAGGACCGCAATCGCGGCACCGATGATGTCTCTGGTAAGTTCCTCATGAAGCACGGCCCCACAGAATCGCAAATCATGCATCTGTCCCAAGTGAATTTTCCGTCATCCGTGAAATCCGCGTCATCCGTGGTCAAAAGACTGGGTTGACCACGGATCACACGGATGGCGCGGATATGGGAGCAAGGCATCCGTCATCCGTGGTCAAAAGACTGGGTTGACCACGGATCACACGGATGGCGCGGATATGGGAACAAAGCATCCGTCATCCGTGGAATCCGCGTCATCCGTGGTCAAAAGACTGGGTTGACCACGGATCATACGGATGGCGCGGATATGGGAACAAAGCATCCGTCATCCGTGGAATCCGCGTCATCCGTGGTCAAAAGACCGGGTTGACCACGGATCACACGGATGGCGCGGATATGGGAACAAAGCATCCGTCATCCGTGGAATCCATGTGATCCGTGGTCAAAAGACTGGGTTGACCACGGATCACACGGATGGCGCGGATATGGGAACAAAGCATCCGTCATCCGTGGAATCCGCGTCATCCGTGGTCAAAAGACTGGGTTGACCACGGATCATACGGATGGCGCGGATATGGGAACAAAGCATCCGTCATCCGTGGAATCCATGTGATCCGTGGTCCAAAGACTGGGTTGAACACGGATCACATGGATGGCGCGGATATGGGAACAAAGCATCCGTCATCCGTGGAATCCGCGTCATCCGTGGTCAAAAGACTGGGTTGACCACGGATCGCAGGCATCACACGGCTGGGGGAATGTGGCTTACGTGGGCGTTCCGCCTTCGCGATCAGCGAGGGCTTGCGCGGTGATTGTCGCGGCTTCATGGTGGGTTTCATGAAGGCCCCTCTTGTTGTTTTTCTTATCTGCGCCACGGTCGCCGCCGCCCGCGAAACCCGCGATCTGACCAACCTCGAAGGCAAGACGATCCACGCCGAGATCCTCGATCTCAATGACAAGGGAATGCTCAAAGTCCTGGTTAAGGGCATGGCCTTCGAAGTCCCCGTTGCCAACCTCTCCGACGCCGACAAGGAATGGATCGCGCTCTGGGATATGAAACGGAAGCTTGGGGAAGAAGGCGCTTATTACCGCAAGGAGATCTTTGCCGATGACTTTTCCGCCGATGGCTTCGGCGAACGTTGGGCGCATTACAAAAGCGGGAGCGTGGTCAAGGGTGGCGTCCTGGTGGGAATCACGCCCGAAGGATCCGATCACTCTGCCGTGGACATCATCCGCTTCGATCCCGAAACGGATGTGAGCCTAGACGGTGAGGAGGCGGGGGCGTTCCAATCCGAAGGCGTGGCCCACGACCACAAAACCGTGGTCAGCCTGACGACGAACGCGGTCGACGTGGAATACGACGACTTCCGCATCAAGGCGGGCGTGGCGGAGAAGTAAAGCTCGTAGCCGAAGCGCTGCCGCTTCGGGGCGACGGAACGGGCAGCCGTTCCGCTACTTGCCCCCTCAGTTTGGCAACCCGTTGCCCTCACCCGCAGCGTTTCCTTCTCCCGCATCCTCGCTGGATGGGGAGGCGAATCCCGACGCGGTGGCTGGCTCCGTGGTTTCCGCTCGGGAATTGACAGCGGCAACGTCCCCGGACGTGGAGTCCATTGCGGTCGCCGTATCGGCTTCGGCTTCCGCTGTGGTGTCGTCGTCTTCCTCGTCCTCGGAATCGTCTTGGGCCTCGTCGTCCTTCTTCCCGGAGCCTGCTGCTTTTTTCACCCCGCGCTTTTTCTTGAAGAGCCGGTGTACCGGAAAGAGGCGTTCCGCGGCTTCCAATTCTTCCAGGGGGGCATCGATCAATTCCGCCGTCACCAGGAGCACGTTCTTGTACAACCGATTCTCCAGCAGTTTCCGGCCGGAGCCCAAGCCAAGCTTCCCTTGCGTCTTGGCGCCGATCGCCTTGAGCTGTGCCGCGCGGGCCGCCCGGAAACGCAGGATCACCCCGCCCTTGCCGTTCTCCCCACCGGGCTCCGCCAAGAACGCCTTAAGGAAGACTGGGGGCAACTCCGGTTCAAACTCGCGGGCCGCTGTTTCATAACGCGTTAGCTTCTCGTCGATGTTTTGCAGATTGGCCCGGTAATACTCCGTCGCGCCATCGGGATAAAAGCGGAGATATTCCTCGGAATTCCGACCCCAAATCCCTCGCACGGTTCCCTCGTGCTGGCTCATTTGCGCGAGGAAATCCTTGCGCGCCGCTTCCATCCGCACCCGGCGTGACGTCGCCACCGCGTCCCGGGTCGCGGCTTCGGCGGTGGCCCCATAACTGGTTGCATGAACCTCTGCGGTCTCTTCCGCCAGCTCCGCAAACCGCGCATCCGCCGCCATATTGGCGATGTGTTCCACCGCGTAGGCTCGCAAACGCCTTTCCCGGATTCGCGGGTTTGAAAAAGGATTTCCTCGGAGCGGGCTTAGAATCAGCATACCCTAAAGTGGATACGCTGCATTCTTGAGAAAGACAAACAATAAAGAGACGCAAAATTTCTTTTGGCCGAGGGTGCATGGGATGACATTGTGTTCAAAATAGTTTTGGGCGGCATGGTCACCGCTGACCATGCCGCCCAAAACATTGCGCGCCGTGAGGGTGGGGGAGTCAACGCCATCGGCAAGACTCGTTTCCGCGATTTCACCGCTCCCGGTCCTTGCCCACGCGTCCTCCCAGCCCCAAATCCGAGAACGGTGCCGCCCGGTGCGTTGCATTTCCGGGAAGCGCCGAGTTCCTCACCGCGCGCAATCTTTGGGATCGACTTGTTTTAAAATACAATGCCGCCCCAAAGGTTTTGCGCCCTCGGAATCACCCGCAAGGTCTTCGAGTTCGGCGTTAGGAATTGAACGTTGACAGTTAAGAGTGCACACACGTCCAACGCTCAACGTCTCACTCTAAACTCCCAACGCCGAACTTTGAACCACGCGCTCTGCGGGAGCTTTCAAGTTACTCGGGCCAAGCACGCGTTCCAGGTCACGTTTCCGGCTGAAGGGGATTCCGTGCTTCCACAAGGCGCAAATGACCGCCGATCCGCTTCTTGCAGGTTCTCGACGTTGGCAGACGGGACGACTTCATGCTCCCCTGCCATCCCCGCAAGCCTCAAGCGTCCTCGCGCACTGCCGCAATCCGCCGTTATCTTGGCGTTGCTTTCCGTTTTCGTCACCGCCCGGGCCGATTGGCGGGAGATCGACCTCGATCTCGACGGGCATCCCGACTACCGCTACGTAGATGCCAATGCGAACCAGGAGCATGACGCGGACGAACCAAGCGAGTATTCCGCAGCGCTTCCAACGCGACCGAGGACGTCGATTTGGACGGATTGAGTCACCCTCTCCGGAACAACGAAGAGTGATTCCCTCATGCTCTCTCCGGATCAATCGCTCCCGGCCACCGGCGCGGGAGGCGGGTTCTACAGGCTCGACCATGAGGAGAGCTATCTCGAAGTCCTCCTTTCCCCCGACAATCAAGGAGCGGATCTGGCACCGGGTGAAAGTACCGTCATCGAGGTCGAGGTCAGCCGGATCGCATGGGACGCTTGGCTCCATCCAGAAACCGGTGAAATCCTTCCCCCTCGCAATGAGCGGATCACGCCGGTGGAGGGCGTATCTCTTTCGTTCGCTCCTGCGGGTGACGCTCTGGTGAGTTCTGCAGACGCTACGACGGATGCCTCCGGGCGGGCCTGGGTCACCTTCACTGGCGGGACGGCGGGATCGACCCTTGCCGTCACCGCCGTCACTGCAGACGGCACCAACGCCAGTTCCAACCTCTGGCTGCCATCGGATTGGGTGTATGTTCGAACTGAGGGCACAATTGAGGCGGAGTTGACGAGTCAAAGCCACGCTGCCTTGCAACTCACCGTCACCTATTCCTCTTGGGACGTGTTTTTCATGAATCGCGGACAGGGCCACACCATCTCCAATGTTTCGGCTTCACCCGCAGTCGGGGCCCTGGTGACTTGGGCGATCGACAGCGGAAACGGAATGGTGTCCAAATTTCCCCACTACAAAGTGGCGTAGCTTCGACGCAGTCGCTTTAGAGCGGCTTCCCAGGAAGTCGGCTTCCAGAGGTGGCATAGTAACCAGCGGATGAATTTTACGCTCGTCTGCGTGGCCCTCACGAGGGTCTGATGGAGAATCGGCACACGTTTCCCATTCTC
>Ga0247843_1000254_pt1 | contig 127321 bp, 120 predicted proteins | sample LaCruzMarch2017__FD_192420 | JGI IMG/M metagenome (GOLD analysis project Ga0247843, IMG submission 192420) | Freshwater microbial communities from meromictic Lake La Cruz, Castile-La Mancha, Spain - LaCruzMarch2017_8m | ecosystem: Environmental > Aquatic > Freshwater > Lake | place: Spain...
ATTTGTGTGATGACTTCTAAAACAACCAATTTGTATTTTTTTAAATGGTAAATAGGAAATATAATTTTTACATTTCTTAAACACCGAAAGAATCGAATGTCCCATCATTCATGTCTATAACTGTATACAAGTTGCTCACTAGTTGAAATCAATCTTGTGTGTGCCTTCGAAACGATTCATATTCTTCACAAACGACTTGGTCAGTTCAATCCTCTTTTTTCCTTTTTCAGCCGTATTCTTCTTTTGTACTGAAAACATGTCGAATTCAATCACCTTGATGTTTTCAGTAATATACTCTAGAATGTTATTTTGAATGACCCATCTAAAAAAATTGAGTTGGCCAATGGTCGTCTCGATGAATTCATCCTTTTCATAATAAAATGTAATGCGGTCACGACGCCTAAAGGGGTCAAACTGTTGCTTTGAATAAGCCTTGAGCTGCGAACGGTAACTAAGATAGACGTTGAACGATGTTGATCCGGTCGAAATGTTGGTAACCGTCTTTTTACTATAATTTGTCACAAACCAATCCAAAAGACGCAACGAGACATCGGATTTACCATTGATGATGGGCGTAATCTTTTCTATATTGGTCTTGTCGGTATAAAATTTACTCAACGAGTTCATCAACAACTCTTTGCTCATCTGCATTTGATCTTGGATTTAATACGATCAGGGCCATTTTCCTTATATATATACTTTCAACAATTCCCAATCTCGAAAAACTTGCGAGAATTATCATACTCGATCGTGGTCTGATTCCACGGTCCCACACTCATTCGCTCAATCGGAGGATCGGATCGGAGCTGCATATTAGCATTCCTGAGAGACTGTCCAACGGTATTAACACCCACGAGGTAGCCGGCAGTTAAAAAGTTCTGGTCCTTGACATCGCCCTGGCCCGCTGGCGCCACCTGAGCCCACTTGGAATTCGCCGCATCCTTGGGCAATAGATCCTCTACGGTGAGCTTGTCCCTGGGAACACATTCAGAGGGTAGCTTTTGCTGCACATCGAAATTGACGGCCTTGTATGCCTCGTTACCGGAAGGTTCGGATGGAACAACAACAGAGGGGGCAAGAGCTGGTCCCTGTCCTACAGGCATTCCAACAGGCAGTCCAGTCAAATTATCAGACGTCATTTCAGAAGGTCCATATGTAGGTTGCATGAATGTTTCTTTGCTCCATGCGCCCTGCTGGCCCTGACCAGTGGCTACTTTCTTTCCATTTTGATTGTACTGAGTAATCAGAATGGCCAGTACAACGACCGCAAGACCAATTAGCAACAGACGTGACACAAGCTTATCATCAGCCATTTATTATATGTAATAATTTTAATCCAGATAAAAATTCTAGCCAACAAGTAACAAGGAAGCTTTTTGAACCAACTCGACAGTAGATGCGTTCAAAGTCGTTAAAGAGTTTAAATATTGTGTGCACACATCAATCCTTTCAATAGCAGCGGTCGAAACAATAGTTTGTGCCTCGATCTCTTGCTCGAGCTTGTTAAGCATGTCCTTTCGCATCTCGTCGATAACCTCGGGCATAGGGCCATAATCACTTTCTGACTCTGACTCTGACTCGGATTCGGACTCTGACTCTTCTGATAATAGGGCGTCGAACAATGACTTTTGCTTAAATGACACGTAATCCCATAAAAGAGTCGTCGTATTTTCCGCACACTTGCACGAGTTAAGCTTGATCACCAAGTCACCTATGCAAGCCTCTTGGGTTTCAATAGTATTTTTAAACTTGCACTTGAGCACCTTGCCGTGTGTCTTGTGAAACACCACGGAACAAAACTCGTGCGTGTCTACAGTGGAACTTGTCGCAATATTGTACAGGTGATCCTCGAGTAAAAGGTACGTCTTGATATCAGCCTTGCTCAACTTGATCAACATGCTGTTTCCAGACGGGAATATGGACACGTTGCTGAATGATAGCGTGACACGATCATTTAATGCTCGCACTTTTAAAATCCCATGGTCGTTGAATTTCTTGGCAGCGGTAACGACAATATCTTGAACACGCACATTTATGTGTAGCATTCTTTCTTATTAATAAAACCAAAAACAAAAAACATGGATTTGCTGCCGCGGCAATTTAATGTAATAAACAAAATACAATTGATCAAGAAGCTAGGCCATGGAAAAGACCAAGGAGAAAGAGAAAGAAAAAGAAAAGGAAACAGAAACAACTACTTCTACAACTCATGAAAAGGGTTCGTTTATCAAGATGATAACAGGTCGTCTTGTTTCATTGATTGCAATCGAAATAGATAAACCCGAGACGCAAACCCTCGTCCGTAAAAAGATTATTATTCCAGTTATCAATCTGATATATTCCCAGCTCTACCCATACATTATAATACTAGTGGCAATTATTACCTTGATTTTGATTCTTTCATTCTTGACATTCATGTTTTTCCTGGTCTTTTACTTTAAAACAAAATAATAACAAGTGCTACTACTAGTAGTTGCCAACATACACACTTTTACGATTCTTTACTTTTGATGCATTTGACGAGTGTTTGTACATGTATTCGGCCAATTGATCATACATGACATTTCTACATGTCGACATTGCATACCCCTTGTTACATGCATCTGTCGATAAAGCATTGTAGAAACCGTCCAACATTTCTGCCAATTGACAAAAGTACGTTTCTTTCCATTGTTCAAATGGGATTCGCGCAATCGTATGAATCGGTCTAGGACATGGACTTTGTGATAGAACTTCGGCAGAATCGTGGTCAATAAATACATATCGACAAGCGCCAACTTTTCTCGAGGAAATGATCAAACTCATTATAAATCATAACGTTTGCGCCTTCCTTATATAAAGCAAAATGCAAGTGTACGTGTATATAATGACTTATTCTAAAATAGTATCCAACGAAGTCTTTGGACAATGTCAATCGGATCGAGTGTACTTGGATGGTATAAATGACATTGACAAGTGTCTACAGGATAGACTTGTAAGAAAGAATAAGAATAAACCCGACAAGGTTCAACAACCTAATCCCATTCTTCAAGACGTATTTGGAGATTTCATCTGTAGTTTGCTATCAGATATGAAGCATACGTGGTCACCATATGGGTTCATGGACACGTATACGAGCGACATAGTGACCGACATGTTTGATATTGTCAAGGCAAACGTTCAAGTCCGTGATATCGAAGACGACGAAGGGGATGATGGAGTGACGACGGATTTCGAGCAACAACACTAACGGTTTTGGATTAATTTATGATGTTTTATATTATAAATGGCTACTGAACAGATTGGAGGAGACATATTTACGGATGTTGCAGATCTCGCTATTCCCTTTGGGTTTCTCGTTGGAGTACAGGGGATCAAGATGATTGCCGACAGGAAAAAGAATGCATCAAAGAAAAAGATACAACATGGTGGCGACGGTGCATGCTTCCTTTGCATGGAACAACAACAGGGTGGTGCAAGGGCCAAGGCAATGTTGAGATCCGAGATTACAAAGATTACGGGCGAACTAAGGCAACTCCTTGCCGACTACTAACTGCATTTGTGCGTGATTTTCGTATTTGCACCCATATATCCTCGCGTTCTCATACATGAGTGCGAGCGAGTGCACATTCTTGACGTCTTGATTCTTGGCAATCAGCCACATGACTTGGTGCGAGTACTCGGGGGGAAAGTGCAGTATTTGGCCACGGTATTCGATGAATGATAATGTGCTCGCGCTTGCGCTTGTGATCGTGCTCATGATTGTATATTATTTTTCTCGACGTATGTAAATATACTATATGGATTCTATTTATACCGTGAACATTTCAAAAGATTACGTGGAAATGCTGAATGATATTGCGCGATTCACCATTATTCAGCTTGCGATACAAATCATGCTGGTCCTTATGGAGCCCACTCGATTTAGCATATTTTCAATGGACTTTTTGCTGCTCCTAGTGTTTGTCAATATTGGCGTCATGTTGTATTGGTTAGTGTTTAGAAAGCTAGTCGTATTCAAGAGTAGCGAATAGTAGTGACCAGTACCAACCACTAGCGTTCAATAGCGTCTAAAACGTATAAATGATAGATCAAAATGGATCAGGTTAAAAAACTGTTTCTTGACAAGGATTTTGTAAACAAGGTCAAGCACCTAAATGTCCTCGAACAAACTGGAAACACGATTTGTAAAGAGGATGTTTTAAAAGTGATTGATCCGGTTACATCGACCCAGTCAACATGCTCTACTTTGGTAGGTCAAGATGTCATGTCGGATGTCGAAATGTACCAGGCATTCGACGGTTCAACGGCGACGGGCACGGTACAGGGTGCGATTAGCGAGATGTTTTTAAAGGGGACCGAGTTATACTTTACCCAGATCTTGTCACATCCTATATCGTGTATAGAAACGCTAAAAAAGAGGCAGCAGGTTGTCAAGGATATTAGCAAGTTGCAAGTCCTTGACCCATTGTTCTTAACAATGGCCGAGTGTGAGCCAGACATGTTGTGGCTATACCAGAATCAAGAGACCGAAATAGTGTCATTGTACGACATGGTCTATTTCAAATTCGTCCTCTTGAAAAACCTGAACGATCGACCAGAGTGCTTGACCCTGTACAATTTGTACAAGATCATATTGTCGCCCATCATCGGACTCTTGTCGCCGGTCGTCTACCTCTTGATTCCCTATATGATTATGCGAATCAAGATGAAGATCAACATTGGATTCCTTAGTTACATCAAGATGATGATTCAAACAATGTTGCAAGGAACGACGGGAGGCGGCATCATGAGTTCCAAGATGAGTTATATTAGTTTTGCATTCTCGCTACTCTTTTACTTTCAAGGATTGTTCAACAATGTAGAGCTGGCCAAGGCGATTCACAACATTAGCGGTTACATTACGAACAAGATGAACAATGTCATCAAGTTTGTGACGGCGGCCGAAAAACTGTTCGAACTCACAGCCGCCATTGATATCGACTCCTTTAACATCCCGGTCACGTACGAGTGCACGTCAGAGTTTACAGAGCTGTCGACGACGCCATTCACATCACTTTCGCACTTTGGTACACACTTGCATGCCTTTAAATTCTTTGACAAGGAACACTATAAACATTTATTAAAAAAGGCATATCTCTTGGATGCAGTTGTCAACATTTCACGGATACAAACAAGACATCAGTTCTGTTTTCCGGAATATGTAGATGAAAAGAAACCGTTTTTAAAGTTGACCGATCTCTGGCACCCATCTCTAACGAATCCTGTCAAGAACAATGTCGAATTGGACAGATCCATCATCATCACAGGACCCAATGCAGGAGGCAAGTCTACCATGATCAAAGGAACATTGATTGCACTCTTGTTTTCGCAAACACTAGGTATCGCAAACACAGGCACCTTTAAAATGACCCCTTTACATCACATCAATAGCCAGATGAATATTCCGGACTGCAAGGGAAAGGCATCCTTGTTTGAAGCGGAAATGTACAGGTCTAAACACAATATCGATGTTTTAAAAGAAAACAAGATGAATGATTCCTTTAAAAGCATCATCTTTATGGACGAAATATTCAACAGTACAAATCCTGTCGAAGGTATCGCAGGCGCTTATGCAATTGCCAAGAACATGTCTTCGTATCCCAATAATATATCCGTCATCACGACACACTACCTATATTTAACAAAGTTACAAAAGGACTTTCCAGAAAGATTCAAGAATTTAAAGATGAATGTCCGAAATCCGACTGGCGACATTGTATATCCGTATAAATTGACCCCCGGTATCTCGCGACAGTTTATTGCAATCGAAATCTTGAAAATGAATGGTTTCGACAAGGAGATTGTCGATGATGCATTGGTCATAAAAAACAAACTCATGGCAACAGCAACGGCAACGGCAACAGTCAAGAGTGAAAATATAACTGTATTATAATAAATGCTGCTACTATCCATCATTGTCTTGACAATTGTTCTAATCATTTTTACTGCAATCTTTCACAAGGAACACTTTGTCGATCAAAAGTCGAAATGTTTCTCGTGCGAAAAAGACATGCAAATGCGATATGGACCAGATGCTGCTTGGATGGCCAATCCGACAAAAGGATTCGATGACGAATTTGAAGCAGTATTGCACGCAGGCGATATTCGTGGAGGTAATTTGGCCAAGACGATCAAGTATTATTAGCAATTTGCGTTCATTACAAGAACATTTTCAACAAACACATAGTAAATGATTACGTTTGCGACAAAGCTACACATTCTTCTCATCATGATTGTCGTCGGCTTTGGCATGTACATGTTTTTACTTTACAAGGAAGTCAGGATCTTTCAAGAAGACATTGACGAGATGAAGCAAGACATTCTTACGCTCAAGGGACTTCCAACACCAGTTTGTAAAAAGGAACCAGTCCAAAAAGAGACGCTTCTAGTTGCAACTGTCGAGGATGTTGTAGATGTTGTAGATGTTATAGATGTTGTTGATGCTATAGATGCAGCAAATGCAGCAGCTGTTACTGATGATGACGATGACGAGAGTGTGACAAGTATCGAGATCAAGAGTATTCTGACTAATATTCATCAGGTCGACGAGGCTAGCGATGACGTCACTCTTGACACGATTCCAGCTCCTACAACAACTCCTGTAGTAGCCACTCCTCTTTCAACGACCAAGTACACGTCTGATTCCGATTTGTTTGCTCTCGACCTTGAAGAGTTGAAACAGGTCAAGTATGACGACCTTCGCAACTTTCTTCGTAAAAAGGGGCACAATGTCAAGGGGAACAAGAGCGAGATTATTGAAAAGATCCATGAACTAGGAAGCCAGTAAAAACACAAACTTTCCATTTATTTTTTCCCTCTTGTATATAAAATGAAACAGTGCGACGAGTGTACGAGGCCATCCAACAACAAGTATTCAAACTGCCCGCCTCAGATGGCAGATGGGCGAATGTTTACCGATTACCGTCCTAGGTGTATTGCAAACTTTGCGGTGGCCGGAGGCGTAGAAGGCAACTATGATCTTCCCAACAGTTACGAGTACAGGCAATATCTTATCAACAATGCTGCCGACATCATGACGAAGAATCGCCAGGTCGCATACCAGAACAATGCTTGCGGCCCTTGCACCAATCCTTATAACGAGGGAACCATGTTGCAGGAGCAGAGCATGGTCAAGTGTGATACAAACAAGTGTTCTTTTTATCAAAACGATGCCACGGGTCTAGGAACTGGCAGGCAGTATGATACGAGCGGCCACCAAGACAAGGCAAAGGCTGAATTCTTAAAGGTCAAGGAAGAGGAACAAAAGGTTCTCGCCAAGAAGGAAAACTGTTGCTGGCCTCGCCAAGACGACTTGGGATATTTCGCCTATGATTATGCAGGCAACAGCACCTTTAACGAGCGTGCCATCATCCCTAGTGGAGCCATGCCGATGACGAGCACGGACCGAGCTAGGTAACCAGGTAAAAACAAATTATATCACAATAGTAATAGAAATGCATTCAGAAATCAATTCCAGTGACGTCTCGGCAACAATCGAAATTGCCAACAGGTCCGTGACAATTCATGGAAGGATCAAGGAACACGTAGTTGATCAAAAGCTGAGTTTCGCAGCAGCCGCGCCCGCGGACAAGAGATCATCCTTTTCCGGTTCCGGTCTGCCCTGGCCAAGTGCAGCACTCGCTTTCGAACAGACTCCCAATATCGGAACAGTGTCCTGTGACCCGGCGACCGGAGCCTTTACCATTACCATGACAGTTCCTAACGCATACTATGTGTCTCTCGGTTCCATATATGTTGGCCCCAAGATTTATCTCTCTTGGCACAATGGACACATGAAGAGGGAAAGGGCGCTCGACCTGGGTGAAGGCATTGCCTATAGGAAGCTAACATATCCTTGGCAACGATCAAATACCATGTTTTATGACAATCAGCGCCTCCTCACGGTCCGTTCACAAGAGCAGATCCTGAGGGACTCGGCCTATAATCCAGCCAAGGAGGCAGACAAGTTTTGGGGATCGAGGCCGCCAGTCTAGATAATCTTAATATTGTCTGGATTCAAAACATCTTGATACAATAAACTTATATTTTCGATATATATAGAAATGTCGTCTCCTTTATAATTATTTGGCTCGCCATATATATATCTTGTATTTAGTTTGTTGTTATCATCTTGATATAACAATGAAAAGTCCCTATCAGAAAACATGTATTTGTCAATCACACGTTTAATATCATCATATGTTTTGTTCTTATTAATGGTTTTAATATATTCATTTGTTCGTTCTCGAAACAATATGCGCATACTAGGTCTTGTATTTCGTAATGATTGTAACAAATGTCGATATTTCTGATGTGTGGAAATAATTGGTTGTATATTAGGAGTACCACCTGTGAAAGATGGATATAATGCTTGATGCATTGTTGTATATGCAAAATCATATAAATCATTTAACATGTCTTCGTGTTTAATGTCATGTGTAATTTTTTTATATTTTTTGGATAATACAAAGTATTCTTGCATAGCAGAAGATCCTAAAGAATAAATGTCGAAATAAGGAACAAGTAATTTTACTCTTTCCGTAGTATAATAGTCACGTACAATTTCTCTATATTTATTATTAATATCGATTTCTTTTGGCATTTGTAAGTTTGGTACGCTCAGATCATGCATTGATACTAGAATTTGTAATATAAAAACTTTATATATATTCATGTTTGTAAAACCGGATGCATTGAGATGTGTAAAAATGTTATTCCAAGGTTTTAATTTATCAATATCATTAGACCATAGACCTGATTGCAAAACATGATTATAATACGGTAATAATGGATGCGCGATTTGAGCAGTGAGACACATCCCCCTCGATAAATTATGTTTATATAACAAAGTGTCTTCATATACTATAGAACCATCGAAATCATGCAATACTACATGATCACTTGTTTTGTATAATATATTATCAAGTTTTATATCACCATGAACAAAAGATTTTCCTATATAATTTGATAATACATTTTTTGCATTTTCCAATAATATAATAATGTTTTCAAAGGTTGTAGGATCTCCAAAATTATCATGTAACAATTGTTTTAATGATCCATCTTGTTTACTAAGAAGATATCCTTGGGCTATATGCTGCCCATCATATGTAATAGTTATCCATGATGTGTTTTTAGTAAATGATGTGTTTTTAGTAAATAATTTATCTATTAAATTTAAATGTACTGTTATTTCTTGTATTGCAATATGTGTTTGTTCTAAAACATGTAAAGATGATAATTCCGGTTTGAACACTTTAATTACATAATCATTAGAAACGGGGTTGATACCAAACATAGACATAGGTCTATACGTGTATACTCGCGCAAAAGATCCCTCGCCAATGCAATCACCAAGTGTAAACGTTTCAGAACCAAGTGTAAATGTCCCTATTTTAGGAACTGCCGTTTTTAACGTTTGTGCAAAACCAAATCCATTTGACATTTCACGGGGATTGGCTTTTGTAGCTTTTCCTTGATCATTTATAAAACAAAATCCAACATTATTATCAAAAGTAAACCCACCGCCCCTTTGACCTAGTCTTGCTTTTAAATCAGCATGCAGCCTATCCACAGAAAGCCGTTTGTCCTGGTTGTAAAACAATGTAATCTTGCGTTTCAAGATATTAGGAATCCCAAAATCGCGCATCAAGTCATCGTACAGTTTTTTGCCCAGGGTGCGTCTTGACTTGACAACTTGTAGGCACTTTTTTATACTCGTGCTCATTTATTATATTCAATATTATTTTCAAACCATTATCGACTTGATAGATGCGAGTAGCCCAGCAAACATTCCTCCATTGACAGATTCATTGGCCGGAATATTAGTACCTACCTTGATCTGATTATATGCCTCGATATCGGAAGCACTTATGGTGTATACATTGTTAATCATTCGGGGAATTAAAGGATATGATGAAATCGACCCGACCGAGGGAATGGGTACCGTAGGAACAACAGGTACAACCGCCTTTTCACATCCACACAAGTTATATTTCGACTTGAGTTTGGCCAAGACATCTGCATCGATATCTTCTTCCGTTACTTTGAGATTGTTAGGATTGAATATAGACGTATACCTGACACATTGAGGAGTAGAGCTGAGCGCGCTCGAAGTATTCCAGCAAGTGCACGCCTGGACCGTTGGGTTATTCGTGCAGTATTGGTCGATGCCGTACAAGCAGTCTGAGCCTGCGTTCAAGACAATGTCGCTCATATTATTCCAGTCAGTGACACCAGTACACGCCTTGCACGTCTTGGCATCATACGGGCAGCTGTTCTTGGCCAAGAGTCTGTTTTTCAAGTCGGCGATTTGTTTTGCCAAGTCCACGAGCATTTCATTCGTCTTTTGCAGCTCTACCTGGGTATTCTTATAGACATCAATGATACTATAGGATGAGAGTACCGTGTTCCAAACGGCGAAATTATAAATGTGTGCCTGCAGATTCGCTTGACCGTTGATCTTGAGCTCCTTGTTACTGAGCAACACATCCTCGTTTGCCGGAACCGCGATCTGAACACCTATGAATTTTGTACTAGAGTTGGACGAGAGGTCTGCAATATTGGGATAAATATCAAGAGTAATATTGAGTCCCGATTTAGAAATCACAAACATGTAGACATATGCGGGATTGATCGACGTGAGACCCGAGACCAATTTTGGAGTCAGAGAACCGAATGCCATGTACATGTTTACAGAAATGTCACCACTCGTATTCGCCATGGTGTAATCATTGGTCAAGTAGAGTGATAGCCCGTTGTTTCCAGACGTGTTTGCATACATCTTGAGAATCTCGAGGTTGCTCGTGGGCGCAACGGTACTGAATGAATCGAATTTCATAGCAAATGCAATCGTGAACGAGTCATTCATAGATATTCCTAGTTGGTAACACATGGGACCCGTAATAACGTTGCGACCCAGGGAAAAGCCGCGTGCCTTGGAATAGCCAGGAGTCTCGCTGAAATAAATGTGGGTATTGTCGATCGAAACATCGGGACATGACTTGCTCGTCGCAAAAAACGGTGAAATGTTGAACCAGCGTCTAGAAGTGTTTGGGTATGACGAGGGACTGAATGACGTATAGTACAAGGTTAGACCGCCGGCAAACTTGGAAATGTTTTCTCCTGTCGCGGTACCTCGGGTAGAGGAAGTCCCATTAGATGCAGTCTGTGTTACAAGAGCCAATATAGCATCGTTCAACGACGGAACTGTAGGTGTGGTAGTCTGAAAGATAGGGTCAGATAGGCTCACATCGACATATGTTTCTTTATGGTCAAAAGGTCCTGCATATAGCGAATACGCTATCAATAAAAGTGCCAATAATATAATCACAATATCGACATATGTATTGAATGGCTTTTTCATCATTGCTAGTACTACAGCAATAGTTGCCAGTGCTACGATTAAAAACCCTATGGCTTGTTTAAACATCTTGATCCTCTTTATATTGATCAATATCTTTTTGACAATTGACAAGGACGAAATAAAACATACAAATAGCCTAGTCCATCAGCTTATTGGCTATATAAAGGCATCGACCATCACAACCATCACAACCATGACTACCATTGTCTTTAACTCGACCATTGTCTTGAACAAATCCCTCTCTATCCACTGTACAGAACAAGACATACAAGCCATTTTGAAATGCGATTCCGTGTCGTGGCAAACGCTTTTCGAGATCAACACTACCAATACAAGTCATACAATTCACCAATCGGTCGATTGTCCCGAGGCTGGCATCATGATGATCAATTGGATGATGGGTCAGCAGCAGACCTTGACAAATTCCAGTATTCTTTTACAAGCATTCATCCTGTCCGACTTTTACGGATACGAAGACGGCATCAAGATTGCATCCGACCTACTCGAGGGAAAAGACAATAATGACAATAAAGACAACAATGACAATATCGATATACACCTCGTTGTTGACATGCCATATTTCCTATATTCTCGCCTTGGGCCAGTATACAAGGCAGCGTGTGCCCGGGCTCTGCGTGAAGCCTTTTATCGAAACGAGTTGGATCAAGAGGTGTTTAACAGGCTGCCACAAGAAACATGCCTGGCCATTATCGGATCCGGGTCTTTTCAAAATGACCTCATGACTACCGACATGGTTCCCAGGTGCCTATTAGCAGTTGCCAACAGCGAGGACCTGGATCTACTTTCAAGAGCTACCGACGTGGGCATGTTGGACCCCAATTTTGTATTACAAAGGGCCATTGGAAACCGCCTTGGACAACTCTTGGGATATTTTTCAAAAATCATTAGAACAAGAGATTTTACCAACATCATGTCTCTACCACCCAGAACCATGTCGATCCTTTTGGAATCTGGCAATATACAAGTCGAGTCTGAAAATTGCGTCTTGGAAATGCTGTGCCGATATACAACGGAACATTCATTGGCTGAAGAACTGGAAGAGGACAACCTGTCTCAATTTGTCGACTTTCCAAGCTTGTCAAAGTCTTTCTTGATCCATTGTCTAAATTCACAAGAATATGAACGATATCATACAGAGTTGGCCAAGACAATTTATGAAAAAATGTGCTTGCCTGACTGTACCAGGGGAAAAAGGGACTATATCAAGATTGATCCCAAGGATGTCACGGTGACTTTTATAGCCGGAAAAGGACATGTTGAACCAATTTACATGCATGGTTTTTATTTTCAACTCGACAACAGTAGCAACTGCCACCTCTCTTTGACCAGTACAGTCGTTTCCATGTCTTTTACTTTTAATGTGCGTGTCAACCAGGATGTATTCGTGGTAAAGCGTATATATACGAGTGAAAACCGTTTGACAGACGAGGAACCCATTTGTAGAGTGACTTGTGGAGATGTTGTTACTATTCGGATAGAAATAGTTATTGATTAAATTAATTTGTTGATCAACATACCATCAATCTTGATGTTTCGTGACCATGATGTATACGAGCACGGCCAAGGCCACGGCAAGACAATCAATAGATTTCAACGAGCGCAAAAACGGATCCGTTTCAAACTCGTATAGTTTTCCCTCGACACCGCAGACCTCGGAAGACAGTCGTACGACGCTGGCATACTCTAGTTGTGACCTTGTGGTTTTGCCATTGACAAGATCGACCGTTTCTGCATGTGTTGTCCGTAACGAGCACTTTTTAAAGTTGATCAAGTCGTTGCGAAAATGACGACAGTTTTTGCATAAACGTGGCTGGATCATTATTGATAATAAATGTATAAATTGGCTTTAAATAGTCACTTGGTCATTTAGCACATAAAGACAACAGGTACCAACTATCTATTATGTCGGAAGAGAAGAACATCAACCTTACTAGCAATGTCGAAGGTGGAGGCAAGTCCCACAAAAAGGACAAGGACAAGGAGCAAAAGGAGCAAAAAAAGTCCAAAGAGTCCAAGAAGGACAAGGAAGTCAAAGAGGTCAAAGAGGTCAAGGAGATCAAGCTAGAAAAGCCTAAAAAGACCGAGGAACCCGATGAGGATGAGATTATCGAGGTGGATGATATTCCATCTTCCGAAGACGAGGAAGAGGAAGACGAGGAAGACGAGGAGGACGAGGATGAGATTACCGACGATGACGAGGACGACGACGATGAAGACGGTTCCGATGTTTCATTCTCGACTACCGACATTCTCGCAAACGATCCCATGTACTTTGTCCTGTCTAGGCTCTTTCTAGATGACGAGGGCAAGAACGTGGCCAATATTCTATCCGATATTGCAAACAAGCTTGGAGCACTTGTCGATTTAAAAAAGAAAAAGCTCAGGAATAGCAAGTAAAAAGGGGATTTGTGGATACATTGGTCATGAATCAAGAATCAAGAATCAAGTTACAAGTCAATAGTCAATAGTCAATGGTCAATGGTCAATAATCATGAATGGTTAATCCAGCCTAGTCCAGAGGCAGCACCATCTTGATCCTCTGGAGGTCTCCCCTGTGCTTTTGGATCACGGTGCAAATAAACTTGTACGAGTCGTCAATCTGCTCGTAGCTTTGGGCGCCCGTGATGATGATGCAGCCCGACTGAAAGACTGCAATCGTAATCTTTTTGCACTGTCCCTCGCCGACACCGCTTCCTTTTCCCCTGCATTCGCATTTACACGTGCAAATGCCGTCATTGTCGCCGTAGCCCGAGTTCCAGCAGTACTGAATCTTGACCCCGGGATAGATGCATGGCTCAAAGCTGCTGTAGATCCGGTAGACATCCTGGACAACCTTGTTGAGCTTGTCCCTCTTGATCTCGATGCCCATGCGGAAATCCGAGTTGATCAGGCAGATCTTGTAGTTGGACGGCTGCACCTGATCAAAGGCGGACGCCACAGTGTGACCTCGCTCGTGTATAGATCGGAGCTGGTCGATCACCTTGCCAATAACGTGGTGTCCCTGGTCAATGTGCTTGATGCCGGTCATCTGAACGTTGCCATTCTTAAAGACCTTGACATTGACAAACTGCTGCACACCGGACGCCAACACTTGGCGCAAGATCACAGTCACCTGGTTGTCAAAGCGCTTGCCCTCTTTCTTCTTCTTCTTGGGCGCAATCATCTTTTTATTAAATCCCCTGAATACGGTCTCGGCCTTTTTAAGCCCAAACTCGATATAAATAAAACCAGACTGGTCCGAGTCATAGGGAACAATCTCGGTCATGTCGTAAAAGGTAGCGAGGTCGAGTAAAGAGCCAAGGGATCCAGTGGCAGTTATAGTTGAAACTTTGTAATTGGTCGGAATCGGGGGAGCAGAAGCTGCATGAGGAGGAGCAGCAGAAGATGCAGATGCAGCATACGCATCCTTGCCCCCTGATCCCCCTATATTCGTTGTATCTGATTTGTCAGAGGTAGATGGAAGGTGGCCAAGCATATTCTTCCTATTCAAGATACAAGAGCTCCTTTTTCTTTATATGGTTCACATGATTTTCTTTATATAGAAAATGTCCATCACTTTTTTTGTATCAATTTCCAACCAACAATGTACAAACTGAATCCAATGGTACCAATGACGTGTACAAGTACGTGTTGATACTTTTTTGTTTCCAATGCATATACGAGTCCAGCGACGAGTCCGCACAATCCCGCACTATGTGTGTTGAACCAACGAGTACATCATCATGTGTGCACCACTTGTCGAGCATTGCCATTCTACTGCTCTGTTACCATGTTGGAATGCACGAATTCGCATTGTTAGCCCTCGCCCTTACAAGCATATCCACACCGTTTCTAACAATTTCGAAAATGTTTCGAGAAAACAAGGACGAGGTGAGAGCATTGTATGCATTTGTCCCATTTGCTATATTGTTCATGTTGTCCCGAGTGATAGCGTTCCCCATCCTATTGTCATGGCGCATGTTTACATTAAATACACCAATGCCCATTTGGATTTCGAGCAATATTTTGATCAATGTTTTATACGGGTTGCAATTGTTTTGGATGAAGCGCATCTGCGAAATATTGGTTAAACAACTTGTTTCTCGACTGGGACTTGTGAGTATTACAAACTAGACTCGCGAGTATTACAAACTAGATTCTTATTATTTTATACTCTTGTTTTTGCAAAATGTGAAAAACCAAGAGCTGGCAAATTTACAGAATGAACTTGTTATACGAAACACTCGTCGAGGTGGTCTATAGCCAGCCGGATGTGGCTGCTGCGTCTGAAAATCATCTAATCATGTCGGTCTTGACATTTGCATTGTTAGCTATACTGGCATTTATTAGCAAGTTGTATAAAACATTGCAAGTACAAGAGTACAAGATTCAAGTGTTGCAAGAAGAAATATATTCCAGCAATGACAACTCGGACAATTGTAGCTTGTGGTAAGATGTATTGTATATTTTGTTTCCTCTCTTGAACTAATCGTGTTCTGTGAAACCTGAATTACTAGAATGTTTTTTTATATTCATATATAGTAAATGATGTTAACATATTCTGGAAAAAGTGTAGTAGATGAGTGGGTTAAACTACCTCCAAACGTACTTGTGCCTATTGGAACAATGGTAAAACATGAAGGTAAAGTTCAAAAAACCGCATATACTGGCAAACGTGATAATATATGGTTATATAAAATTGACAATGATGATAATAGTTTTTCAAATCGATATATATCAAAATATACCGTTTACATAAAACAGTCTAATCTTGATATTCTTAATGATCCAAAGATTGTTGACAAAGTTAACAGTATGAATGATTACAATAAACGTGTTTTTGATAATTTACAAACAATACAAACAATAAAATCTAAAATAAGAACCATACTCGATCTTGACACCAATTGCACATTACCTCGTATTGTATTTAATGAAAAACAATCCGAATATAATATATGTGATCATATGATATCTATTACGAAAACCGGTAATATGTTTACAATAACATGTGGTAATAATACATCAATTAGAATACCTAATCTTAATGATATGATTGATTTTGATAATCCTAATGACTCATGGGCGTTTCTAAATGGACCACCTGTTGTTTCGGAAGTTTCGGATGGTCGTAATGGTCGTGATAACCGTGGTGGGTCTTCAAAACGATTGCCTTTTATAAAACGAACTGTAGCGCAATTACGTTTAGATGCAACTAAACGCAATATTAAAGGTAGATCTACAATGAACAAAGCACAACTTATAACCGCTCTCCAACGGAAGTAAACTAAATATAAACTTTCGTATCCTAAAGCTATTATTTTGAACCTTCCTTTTATAATAACCCATGTGCATATTTATAGGGTTGTTGGATCTGCTATGTTTAATTAAGCATACAAGATTATTCCAAAATATATATTTTTATAAATAACCAACTGTCCAAATTCACATTATCATTCTACTCGTCGTCCTCATAGTCAAACATGTTTTCTTGAAAGGGACTCTTGGTGAGCTCTGCAATAAACTAGTTTATCAAATCATGCTTGCATACCAGTTGGTACACAAAGCCCTTGTTGGTCGCTTTTCTTGTACCTTGGTTCTGGAGGCTGTGCGAGTCCGTTTCAATACCTAAAGATGTTTGAAATAGTTGTGATGCATTGCTTGGGCTTTTGCTGTTCATTCGGCAATCCAAACAGTTTGATACACAAGGGATTGTCGAGTAGATACTGTTTGAATTGCTCTAGCTGCTTGTCCTTGATCTGTGTTTTTAGGTTGAATGTGCTTCAGACCGGATGGCACACACTTTGAACACGTGAAAAGTAATAGGCTGCCATGGTAGTCTTTTATACTGATGAAGCTTTTCCGGCCTTGATCAGGTCAACGTATTGCTCATGAACAATAATAACCTGATATATAAAAGCATGGTTAAAACACTTTTAAATCCGCTGACCAATCGACAAATACAAACAACCTTGGATAACGCTCGACATATTTCATCGAGTTTAATGAAAGATGAAATTCCACACGAATGGCAAAAGATCATACATTCCTTTGAAAAACTGGGTCATGCATTCACATATACAACCGATGATGCCAGTTTTTCACGACTACCAACAGACACTTATCCCGACATTGTTAAAAAAATGGATGTGCTTACAAGGATAAATCTCAGAAAATCGGGCAAAGTGGGAAATGATGCCGCACCACAATCGTGGGTCAATAAAGAAGCTACCAAATTCGCCAACTGGTTGACCAAGAATATCAAGTATTTTTATCATGACGACGAGTGGTCCTTTGAAGAACACATGCAATTTACTTGGAAGGACAAAGATGAAAACGTGATTCTTTTGGAAATACTATGGGATAAACGCCTACCTATTATTCGACCAAGAATACATGTGGAATATCTTGGAGAAAGTTACAAGCTGATTGCGCTAGTGGATGGATACAAAGCCATCAACATGAGTCGACGTGGAATTGTATATGTTCTCGGTGCGTTGAGGTTCTTCGGCGAGACACTGGGACCTAAATTGGGTGTTCAAACCAGCGAACTAACTCGCGCCTTGCAAGCTCTACGCGGATCCGTAGAAAATATTGGCCTGCCCATTATATTCAACGAGGCAAACGTTACTATATTGAACAAGATTTATAAAAAGACAACGTATTTGTACACGCCATTACCTAACAAGAGTATAACATTATGGAAAGCATCCACTCGATCAAAATGGTTGTATTATATCGAATCAAGTGACGACAAAGCGGTCAAGGTATGGATTAGCAACATGAATGTTACATTTCCCGACAAGACTTCTTTTACAAAAATTATCAAGGGAGATGTTTCCGTCTACAAGGGAAGCAAATTACGACAATAAGGGAAACAAATTACGACAACAAGGGAAGCAAATTACGACAACAAGGGAAGCAAATTACGACAACAAGGGAAGCAAATTACGACAACAAGGGAAGCAAATTACGACAACAAGGGAAGCAAATTACGACAACAAGGCATCATTATTTTCTAGTTTTATTTGATTTATCCATTGCGCATTTTCCGTGATAAATCCTTTTGACATTTTCTGGTACCAAGACACTTGTCCCCAATTCAGCTTGCGTTTGTGCCTTGTCATGAGCCACTCGGGCAGCACCTGAAACTCGCACAAGTTGTACCAATCAAGAGTATCGGCATATTCGTCAATGTATTCTGGAGTGAGCATGGTATACTTGCTAATAAAACCAAAATCTTTTCTATTTCCTAGAACTTGTTTGATAGTTTCAGTGTCCAACATATTCCATTGTATTACTTTTATGAGATCAAGGTGCGGTCTATATTTTTCTATAAAGTCACTTGTAAGTACACGCGACGATATATAACGCCACGTAATAGTCGTACATGAATCGGTTTTCACAATGTATTTCTCTATAAACTCGATACTTGGATTACAACAAATAATAAACGTGTTCCAATAGCCACTCAGCATTTCGATATACTTTTCCTTGGTCGGCACGTATTTTTCATCAATACATTTTTTTGCAAATCCGTCCGGATCTACATCGAGATCTGCATCTTCGCTACATTTTGCACCAAATGTAGTCAAGAATAAAGCCTTATAACTCTTGGATTTCGCAATCAAGTCGATATAGTGTAAAGCGTCGTGTAAAGTAAGCTGTTGTATGCCGAATTTAAATGGCATCATTTCAAGTTTGAATACAAGGTCGCATATTGTATCGGTTGATTCGTAAAGTGTAACCACTGACCAATCCAAGCGATTACCGAATTTCTTGACAAATTCCAAGTTGATTTTGTAAAATTGAGATTTGGATATTCTTGACCAGTCGACCTTGTCTGCATACTTTTCAAGAGTTGAATTACTCAGAGGAAGTTTGGAAGAGAGTTTATACCAGTCCAATTGTTCCATGTCTATAATATCTTGCTCTCGAATCGTCTTGTACATGATCAAAAGATCTAGAAACGTAACATTTTTGTTTACAACTTGAAAAAGAATACTTGGATCTTTTACTAAAGCTGCCAATGCATCTTTTCTATTTTGAGCGAGTATTTCAAGATGATGTTGATGTTTTGGTCTAGGTTTGACTTTGGAGAACCAATTCCATGAATTCAAGTCATAAAAGTCATCTTTGTCGCAGTCACAACATTCATCACACATTTACATTGTTCAAATGCATCCCCTTATATACCCACACAAACTCGTCCATTTTCCATGATGAACTTGACCCCTAGGAGCGCTTCCCATAAGTACATCTGGCTAAGTGCGTGACTTGTAATGTCACACGAGTATTCGACCGGACACTTGATCGTTCCAATGAAAAATAACAATTGGTCAAACAGGTATTTTGATGAAATAGGAAATGTACAAATGTTTGTCGGCTGCGGCTGATCGCATTCAACCCGTAATGTTCCCGTTCTTCCTATTCCTTTGACGCTTTCCACTCGAAATCCTAAACACGGTCCCAATACATTTTTTATAAAATCAGTGCCAGGTGAAAAACGCATGTCGAGACCACCATCAATCACAATAGACCACTTTTCAAAAAGACCCCATGTTAGCATCAACCATGTTTGTAAAACAAGTGTGGCAGCCTCTTCACTCGGCTTTCCGGTCTTGACATTTGTTTTGTCAATGTTGAAATCAAATGTAGGATTGGTTATAACTGTTGTAAAATCAGGAGACTTTTCAAATATAATAGTGAGTGTCTCGGAATCTTCGCAAAAGTCATCGCAAAAGGCAATGCTCCTTTTAAACCTCTCCAAGACTGTTTTCACAACATGAACACATGTAATATGCTGTGGTCTCATGCCCACTTTTGGTTTCCGACCCTTGCGAATATTTTGAATGACAATTTTAAATTGTTCTTGTGGTCGAGTCAAAGCAAGGCGACCAACAAATGCAAGTACACTTCGAAATACCTGTCCTCCTGACTCGAGCGGTTCGTTGCCATTCGTCTTTTGTGAAAAGTCGAGATCAAATGTAATCACATTGTCTTGGTTTCGCATAAAGTCGGCTTTTATGTTTTCCATGCTTATACACATTTACATGACCTTTTCTACAAGTACATTTCCTTTTGACTTTTTACATTGATGCCTAAAATGAGTTGACCTAGCCATTGAAATAGTAAATTGTCATCTAAAGATTTAGGAGGTGCAAACAACACATCCTTTGAAATATACTTAAGAATTCAACATATAAAAGTCTAGAATGCAAGAGCAAGAACTATCCGATCTCCCAAATGACATTATTGAAATTGTACGTAAAACATATTTTATTAAATATATAAAGCCTATATTGAAAGAGCAATGGGCGCATGTGCAAGGTTGTAAAAGTGATCCAAGTAAGTCTATTGCAGAAGATTTTATATCTCGCACCGTATCTTGGACATTACAGTATTTGTACACATTCTGGCCATCAGTAATGCGACACGAATCACCTGCATATAACGAATACCTCAAAACACACAAATGTTGTTGGGTCGACATGGTAGGTATCAAAGTTGATTTTGGCTCTGATACATCTGAAGAGCATATTAACAATGTGATGACATCCTTAAAACTCAGATTTCAACAACGAATATACTCTGTGCAAGTGAGAGGTCGCAAGATCCGACTGGACATGAAGTCATCTTACGAAGACTTTATCGAGTACAACCTAAAGGTATGTGATATCGACCGTAACGATTTTGAATGGAAGCGTCTCATTCTAAAGATCGATATTGAGAAGGAAATTGTTTATTTTGAAGATCCATCTGACGGAAAAATATCAAAAAGAGTATACACTAATAATTATGGTTTAGATTATTCAGCAGTCAAAGACAAGATACAATGGTTTGTATATTTGATGTAATTACGAAATTACACATCATTACATATTGCCAATATATACATTAAAAACACAAAGCATTATACAATCTGTATTGTAGAGCGTACATATGCTTTATCTACTTCACCATAGTTGTTACTTGGTAAGCTAGAGTTGTTATCCTAGGAGCCCTACATAGGAAATACAAGACTAGGAAGTTATGAAGTGGATTTATGATGTCCCACAATATAATGACCTTGACTGTATGTTTGCCGTGTTCATACTTTATACATAAAAATCACTTGACTTTTCCTTTTGACTTTTGACAAAACCTATATAAAAAAATGATGGCGTGTACATGTAAACTTGATAGAACCCATTGACCAAATGCCGCCCAAAAAAGTAGCAACAACAACAGATGCGGCCGCAGACCTCGTTGCCAAAAAGTATAGAAAGCTGGAGCATCGCGAGCATGTCTTGCAAAAGCCGGGCATGTACATTGGCTCCATCGAGACTGACTCGATCGAGGTCTGGCTAATGAATCAAGAGGGTACACAAATGGTGAAACGCAAGATTGGCTATATTCCCGGACTGTTCAAGATCTTTGACGAGATCGTGGGCAATGCTATCGATCACTCGATCAAGCAACTGGGCCAGGAGAATCCGGTCAAGAACATCAAGGTCGAGATAGATAGCGACACGGGAGTCATCACAGTGACTAATGACGGTGACGGAATCGAGATTGTCAAGCACCCGGATCACGGCATCTATGTGCCCGAGCTCATCTTTGGAAACCTGCTCACAAGCACCAATTACGATGAAGAGGAGGAGCGCGTCGTCCAGGGAACCAATGGAATCGGTTGCAAAGCCTGCAACATTTTCAGCAAGTGGTTTGTCCTGGAGACGGTGGATGCCACACGATCACTCAAGTATAAGCAACGCTTTGAAGACAACATGAGCGTGATCAAGGCTCCCTCGGTCACCAAGTTTTCCAAGAAGCCATACACGTCCGTCACGTTTTTGCCCGACTATGAAAAGTTTGGACAAGTCGAGTTAACAAACGACATGTACGAGGTCATGAGAAAGCGCGTGTACGACGCATGCGCAGTCACGGGAAAAGAGGTATCAATCTCTTTCAATGGGCAAAAGATCCTCATTCCGTCTTTTGAAAAGTACGTCGACCTCTACATTGGTTCCAAGTCGGACCACACCAGGGTCCACGAACTCGTCAATGACAAGTGGGAGATTGTCGCGTCCTATAACGATTTCGGAGGTTTCGAGCAAATCTCGTTTGTCAATGGCGTACTCACTCTCAAGGGAGGCAAGCACGTCGACTACATCGTGAACCAGATCGTGAAAAAGGTCACCGAGCTCATCACGAAGAAGCACAAGGAGGCCAACATTCGCCCTCAGACGGTCAAGGACAACCTCATCTTGTTCATCAAGAGTTCAATCGTCAATCCGGCTTTCGACTCCCAGACCAAGGAGACGCTGGTCACTCCCGTATCCAAGTTCGGATCCAAGGCAGAGCTGTCTGCGGCTTTTATTACCAAGTTGTTCAAGTCTGGTATCGAGCAAAAGATCATGGACATTTCGGCTATTCACGACGGCAAGGCTCTGAAGAAGACGGACGGAAAGAAGAGCAGCACGGTGCGAGGTATCGTCAAGCTAGAGGATGCCAGCTGGGCAGGAGGAGCCAAGTCGGACCAGTGCGTCTTGATCCTGACCGAGGGAGACTCGGCAGCCACCATGGCGATCGCCGGACTCGTGGAAGTGGGTCGTGAGCGCTATGGCGTGTTCCCGCTCAAGGGCAAGGTCATGAACGTCAAGGACGCCACCGTCAAGAAGATTTCGGAAAACGAAGAGATCAACAACCTCAAGAAGATTCTGGGACTCGAGAATGGCAAGGCGTACAAGGGCATCGAAGACCTGAGGTATGGCAAGGTCATGCTGATGACGGATGCGGATTCTGTGACGGGCGATACGCCGATGGTCTGTCGAAAGGGAAACAAGATCTACATCATGACCATAGACGAGGTGGCTATGACCGACTGGATCATGAGCACCAACGGCAAAGAGTATGCAGAGGCATATATTGACGTGTGGACCGAGCGCGGCTGGACCCCCATCAAACACGTGATGCGTCACAAGACGAGCAAGAGGATATACAGGGTGATCACATCCATGGGTTGCGTCGACGTCACAGAGGACCACTCGCTCTTGGACTTGGACGCCAACAAGATTCGGCCTAGCGAGTGCGTAGTCGGACAAGAGCTGTTGCACCATCCTTTTGACAAGGAAGAGATCATGTGTTACGATACCATTGATGTTGACAAGGCATACCTTTTAGGCGAGACTTGGGACCACACAAGGGTCCCCGATGCCATCTTGTATGGATCTAATCAGGTGCGTAACTCGTGGCTCAGTGGTGTGGGCTGGCTCAACGGCATTAGCTCTACTACCAAGATTGGAGCCATGGAGCTCTACTACATGGTGACTGCGGGTCTAGGCAACAATCATTTGGCCACAATCATGGTGACTGGTGATCAGTATACGGTCGTGGTTAAAACCCCTACTAACCAGAGCATCATTGACATTATTGACCTCGGCATCTGTAACCAATACGTGTACGACCTCGAGACCGAGAACCATCACTTTCACGCGGGCGTCGGCTCTCTCATAGTGCACAACACGGACGGCTCCCACATCAAGGGACTGATTTTCAACCTGTTTCACTCACTCTGGCCCACGCTAGTCCGAGATCCCGCATCCTCTTTCATGACGAGCCTTTTGACTCCAATCATCAAGGCCAAGAGGCGCGATGAGACCCTGAGCTTTTACACGCAAACAGACTTTGAAAAGTGGTACACCAACAACCAGACCGGTTGGAAGATCAAGTACTACAAGGGACTGGGTACTTCTACCAATGCAGAGGCGCGCGAATATTTCAAGTCGATGCGTCAGGTCACGTACAAGTTCAACGGTGAGACCAGCGACGAGTCCATGAACTTGGCCTTTAACAAGAAGCTGGCCGACGAGCGCAAGACGTGGCTCTCTCACTATCAGAAGAATGACATTTTGGATTATACCGAGACCAATGTCACTTATGAAAAGTTTGTGAACAAGGAGCTCATCCACTTTTCAAACTATGATCTGGAGCGCTCGCTGCCTTCAATGTGCGACGGTCTAAAGATTAGTCAGCGCAAAATCATGTTTGCGTGCTTCAAGAGGAATCTGGTCAGCGAGGAGATCAAGGTGGCACAGCTTTCGGGCTACGTGTCCGAGGTATCTTCGTACCATCATGGCGAAGTCAGTCTGCAACAGGCCATTGTGAACTTGGCCCAAGACTACATGGGGTCGAACAATATGAACTTGTTGTCGCCAAACGGCCAATTCGGAAGTAGGAATCACCAAGGCCGAGACGCATCCAGTCCCAGGTACATCTTTACGCTCTTGGCCCCAACCACGCCGCTCCTCTTTCCCAAGGAGGACATGGCGGTCCTCACCTACCTCGTAGATGACGGAGACTCGGTCGAGCCCGAGTACTATGTACCAATCTTACCTACCATTCTGATCAATGGAGCACTGGGTATCGGAACAGGGTTCAGCACCAACATTCCATGCTACAACCCAGCGGATATCATCAAGGTGATCAAGGGATCTCTGGCCCAGGGCGCAGACACGCTAACCAGCACCTTGGAGATTCACCCCTGGTACCGTGGCTTTATCGGCGAGATCAAAGAGGTATCTGCTGGCAAGTACGTGAGCTTGGGCAAGTGGACCAAGGCGTCTGCCACCAGTGTCCGTATCACAGAGCTGCCGGTAGGAACAGGTACCCATGATTACAAAGAGGACCTGGAGGCGCTCTTGGACAAGGAACCGAGTTTCAAAAAGTATGAGAACAAGTCGGCGGAAAAGATCGACATCACGTTGCACTTTGCCTCGGCCATGGCTCTTGCCACCTACATGGAGGTCGAGGAGAACGGCTATACCAAGCTGGAAAACATGTTTAAATTGGTCAGTTCCAAAGGACTGAGCACCACCAACATGTACGCATTCAATCCGCAAGGTCAGATCACAAAGTACAACACGCCCTTGGACATCATGACCGAGTTTTACAAGCTGCGCCTAACCTATTATACAAAGCGCAAGGAAGCACAGATCGCCGCCCTAGAGTCATCGGCCCTCGTCCTAGAGAACAAGAGGCGCTTCATCAAGGGTGTGGTCTCTGCCGAGATCAAGGTGACCACTATGAAAAAGGCCGACCTCGAGACCTTTTTGGGAGTTCAGAAGCCACCGTTCTACAAGCACAACGGCTCGTACGACTACCTGGTCAATATCCCGATTTACAACTTGACCAAGGACAAGGTGGACGAGCTAGAGGCCGACGTGGCTGCTGCCAAGGGATTGATCAACAAGCTCAAGGGCAAGACGGTGCATTCGCTATGGCAAGATGACTTGACTGCACTTGAGAAGAAGATGGAGAAGAAGACGGGATCGGTATAAGTTAATTGTTTGTTAGTTGGTCTTTATTTATTCTTGCTCTTGCTCTTTCTCACCATGAAAAGTATGTTTTTGTTTTATTAAATATCGTGTAGTAATAAAATGATTGGATCTATAATTAACAATGACCATCTCGAATTTATCGGTCAGATGTTTAGTTATATTCAAGAAACAAGTGATAAAAACAATAAGAATCTAACATCATATTTAAAGGCAAATGAAGATTTTTTGAGTATTTTATTCGACACGACTATTCAAGAAAACGTAAAATATTTCTGTAAAAAAACCAAAGCAGGTAGGTTTTGTCATTATAGATTAAAGAAAATCATATGGAATCATAAACCAGAGATTGATGTACACACATATATAAGTAGGCTCAATCAACTGGATAAAATGATTATATTATGTGTAATTGATTTACATTTAGCATGTTGCAGTTTAAATCAAAGACAAAGTTTGTTTGATAAAGCATATGGTAATATACCCATATTTTCTACAAACCTTCAAATTCAAAGTTATGATTTACAATACGTGTATGAACTATATATATATTATGAATTAAAACCAACAGAAACTCTTGAACAAAACATGTCGAATACATCATATTCTCGGACACCTAATAATAAACTCAGACCCTATTCAGCTTCAACCTTACCAAGTAAAACCAAATTATCAACACCCATTCTAGAACGTTGGCAATCAAGTCGATACATTGGCGGGAGTACAAAGTATGGTGACAAATGTTTAAACGATTATTGTCAAAGTAAACTACAACCTATTATAGACACAACCATAGGTAAAATCGATGTATCGCTCGATACTATTATAATGGATGATATAGGAAATACACACGGAACTTGTATGGCAGTAGCTTATATGACTTGTGTAATAAACACATTCAATATTTTAAAACAACAAAATATTAAATTAAATCTTGATAATTTTAACGACTCGTGTTTGTCCAAATTACTGTACCTATTAATTACATCTCCAGATAACAAGTTTGCAATCCTAGATGCTATTCTATATTCAAAGGATTTCCGATGGAAACTGCTAAAATCTACATTTATCAAATTTAACATTTATAAAAAATTAAATCAAATAAATCCATCCCCTGATAAAACAGAACAAAGTGACCGTATTTGTAGTAATAAAATTAATCCTGTAGGACCAATTAGCACAAGTATTATAACAACATTTCAATCAATTATCGAAAACATTTGTGATGATAATGTTATTATTAAATCGTCAGTATTGGATACAAAATATAAATTAACAAAAGAGATAATACAAAAAGACAATATATATGACCTAGTTGCTTTTACAGTTGACAATTATAATATACATACAAAGGGTCACATATTTGCAGTATTCAAAGATAATAATAGTCAATGGAAATCGTATCAAGCACATGCGAATGATTCTAAAATAACTGAAATGTTAGATAATCCAGATTGTGATGACATATTGCATACATCTAATAATGGTTTAAGATATAATATCAAAAAAACTTATTATCAGGTGGGATTTTACATAAAACGACAAGAACAATCTCCTCGCATAAGACCAATCCCGATCTCGATTTGGGATTATCCAGATATATCAACATATAATAAGCATATACCATTATTACCACCTCGAGATTTTACAATTTACGATTACAATGCACTGTATGATTTGGGTGATGTTGTTGTCATACACATTGATGATATAAAATTAATAATAACTTTTACAGATACATATACTATTGTTGAAACTGTATCGATAAAGAAAGAATATGCAACAAAGGAAATATATGCAACATACAAAGATTTACAGTCTTGTATACTAGGTTGGATGAACAACAAATGTTCCAATATATTTAGTATAAATACCCTTACAGGAGTTACAATTATGAAAAAATGCATGTTTATTTTAAAAAATATGGAAACACATACGAGTCCGTATGTATTGTTAAACCTTAATAATGACTTACACATTTGTTATTATAATTCTTTGGGTTTTCAAGAAAAACAGTTTTCTTTGACATATACAAACAATGGTATGTGCGATTTAATAATTGACAACAGTACAACAAAAGTACAAATACATTTGAAAAACATTGCTCGTGATTTAGACATATTAATAGTAAATATGATCGAGACCAATGCATATTATATTAATTCAAAATGGTATGGAAATGATGATAATTATATAATATGGAAAGACTCGGATAATGATAATGTAATGGTTGTTACAAATGAAACATTTTTTTATAAAAACTTTGAAGAATATGTTGTTTTAAATGTAAATACCGATGGAAGTTTATCAAATATTATAACTTCAAGAGCTGATCTAAAACCAGGTAATATATATATATTTCATAAAAGCAATAATTTAACATATGTAGCCAATTTTAATATAACACTACATAATATTACAGGTATAGTTGTGCAACCTAAGACAACGGGAATAATTCATATACTTGGGTATAATTCACCTAGCACGTATTATTACAAACTATTGGAAACTAACACAAGTGCATATAAATTATTCTATAACGATAGTTTAACCTTTTTAGGTGTGATATATATTATAGCTCAATTAAAAACTAATAATAAGATAGAACCTGATACATTCACAAGACAAATATTTAGATATATAAAGGAACATGCGAATACGTATTGCAAGTTGTCTATAATTGGTGAATCATATGGCGGATTAGTTGCATCTCAAATATTACAAAAGTATGTAATTGGAACTTTCATAATTCAAAAAGACGAGATGGTGGAAATTAAGACATATGGGAGCTTATTTGTACCCAAGTTAAAGGAAATAGAAAGGATCAGGTGCACACATGACATGATACAAAATGACATAAAATATGCCTGTATTTTAGGTGAATATCAATATTATGATAAATATATAACTGACAGAGATATTACAGATGCATTAACTTATACATGCCCAGTAAAGGGCGGTAATAAACATACAAAAATGTACACGGTTAAAATAAACAAGGCGAATAAACACAAATATATTTCATTAAATGGTAAGAATACATATTTAAAAAATATACCAGGGAAATATAGGTATTATAATGATTCAACAATAAGTCTGTGTAAAACTATGAAACTCGAAAAATAAAATATACAAAAATATATTGCATTGGAGAATAAGATAGTGTAAATAATTCATCATTTCATATTCCTATATAAAGCAAAGCCCAAACGTATATCTAAAATGTTGAAACAAATACTTTCTCATACCAAATCAAATTATACAAGTGGTATATTGAAATCAGAATATGTGTCTTCTTACATTTCAGGCAATCCTTACATTACACCAGAAATTGTGTGCACAAATATGGATAAACCATGGAATTGGAGTTTATTATCATTGAATCCTAATCTAACATGGGAAATGATTCAAAATAATCCTGCCAAGGATTGGAATTGGACACATTTATCAAGTAATTCCTGTATTACGTGGGATATTATTTGCGAAAATCCTGATAAACCATGGTGTTGGTTTGGAATCTCCTCATAATCCAAATATCACATTTGATATAATTCAAAACAATCCTGATAAAGATTGGAATTGGGCTGGGTTGTGTAGTGGTATGAGAATCGTAACAATTCCTCGCGATGTACTAGTCGCTCGAACAAGGCAATTCTTTGCTGCCAAGACAATTTACAAGGCTTGGTTCAAGTGCATTACGGATCCGTCATACCTTGTTTGTCGTAAACGGCTGTTACGAGAACATACAAATTTTACAGAGTAAAAGTATATATGTGACTTGTAAATAAAAATGAATTCTGATTTTTTTGGAAGACTTGGTTGGAAAATGTTATCTAGAGTTTTACTAGGTTAGAGTGTTGCAACGTGGTAGTGCGGGTGGCAACAGCATGGTAGTGCGGTCCAAATTCGGCAAGGACAACCCAGTGTTTGAGCATGGCAGCATGCACTCTGTGAGGCGTGCCCCGGAGTCCTCGCGTGACAGTCCAAACATCACTTTTAGCGCGGCAATCTGATCTTGGATGTGTACATCGACGTAGTAGTTCACTTGCTTGGCTGGTTCGGAACCATGCATGGTTGTCTGATGTAATGTGTTGTTAATTTGTCTCGTGACAATTTAACGCGGTGCCACATGATTTGATGGTAGGGTAGGATTTCATTCATTGAACAACCTGACCGTGTCAACAGTGCCAATCAAGTTGCCCTCGTTGCACATTCCGACATCAAACACGTCGGTAAAGCTGGTGGTCAACGTGACCGAGTCGTTGCAACTCTTGGCCAGATGTAGCGGGCAATCTGGTCCTTGCTGGTCGCAAGTAGCGGGGTCTTGCAAGACATTGCAAGTTGTGAATCATCATATTCTTTTTGACCAAGACCAAAGTTCTTCATTGTGATGACACATCCAAAAAACTCGACAAAAGGAGTGTTCTTGGCTGTATGTGTATATGTCTCTTTGTATACACTTTTTTATATACAAGATGTTGTGAATAATCACAAGACCTGGAAATTGTTGAATTGATTTAATATGAAAATGCTGTAAATTTCCCATGTCAAGAAGTATATCTGGAAACAACATTGAATTTTAACATTTTGTGTTGCTGTGAGTTTCCTAGTACTTTTATATTGTTTGTTGGGTTGCTGTATATTCTCATCTGAGAATTGACACACGTTCTAGAAACTGGGTATTGGCTTAAAGTGCTTTTTGAGAATTGCTGCAAGTTTCATCTTGTGTTGTGTTACATAATGTTTTGGGTTGCTGTATATTCTCATCTGAGAATTGACACACGTTCTAGAAACTGGGTATTGGCTTAAAGTGTTTTTTTTAGAATTGCTGTGAGTTTCATCTTGTGTTGAATGGTGCCGTGTGTTTTCTTCTGAAAACTGACGCATTTTCTGAAAACATTGGGTTGGCATTAAAAGTGCTTTTTGTATTGCTGTGAGTTTTCTAATATGCATATTATAGGGGTTTGGGTTGCTGTATATTCTCATCTGAGAATTGACACACGTTCTAGAAACTGGGTATTGGCTTAAAGTGCTTTTTTGAGAATTGCTGCAAGTTTCATCTTGTGTTGTATTACATGATTTTTTGAGTTGCTGTATATTCTCATCTGAGAATTGACATTACAAAAGAACGAGTTCCCTTGTAATAAACATGTCGGTCGCCAATTCCTTATACCCTTTTCAACATGTGACCATCGAATGTATCGAATGCCTTGAATGTATCGAATGTCTTACCAACCCCTATTAATATTAAAAGTATATAAGAAAAAGAGCACTCGTGTATATAGATTTGTTCACCGACCTAACAAAAATGATTCCAGATACCTTGACCGACAACGGTGCTCCCTCGTACACTACCACTCTTGACGCTCGTCTTGATCTGTTTGTCAAGACTACTAGGGAAGTAGGCGTGTTGCCCGCGGGCCAAGCAGTCGTCAAGAAGGAGCCAGATGTTGACATTTCCACTTCTGATGACGACGAATCACAAACTGTTGTTTCCAATGATGATCTATATGCCATGATTGACAAGTCTTGGTCGATCGATCCCCTCGATACCATGAAGATCCTCTTTAATTGGCGAGACTGCCGCGGAGGCAAGGGTGATCACAGGGGTTTTATCGCGGCCATGATCCATGTAAATGCCAAGTACGGCGACTGGTTCATCACCAATTTCAAGGTGATCCCCGAGTATGGGTCTTGGCTCGACCTGGTAAAGCTCTGGCATTTTGTTGGAGCCGAGAGCAAGGAGGTCATCATGGCCTATATATATATCAAGTTGAGCGAGGACATGGACCACTTACATAGTGACAATCCAAAAGAAAGTGCAAAGGTCTCGCTTCTGGCCAAATGGCTTCCATCCGAGAACAGCAAGTGGGACAGGTATACCGGCGATAAGAAGCAGCGATTCGTCATGAACTTGGCCAAGACAATGATGTCATCAACGGGATATGTGAAAGGAGAACATATCAAGCGCCTTAGAACGCTATACGTGTCTCCCCTCAGGAAGCATTTGCAGTTGGTCGAGAGCAAGCTGTGCGCCAAAGAGTTTGACAAGATCAAGTACGAGACGGTGCCCAGTGTTGCGATGAAGAAATACCGCAAGGCGTTTGCACGCAACGATGCCGACGGTTTCACCGAGTACTTGCAGCAGGTTCAAAAGGGCGAGAAGAAGATCAATGCATCGCAGGTTTACCCACACGATCTTGTGAGGCACTATATGCACAATCCGATCACCACTGTAGATCTTGTCATTGAAGAGCAGTGGAAGAGCATTAAAAAGACCGTCAAGGAAACGGGCGCATTTGACGACTCGATTTGTGTGTGCGACGTGTCAGGTAGCATGGCAGGAACACCGCTCGAGGTCGCAATCGCTCTCGGTCTCCTAGGTTTGTACGATGACCAGGTCATTACATTTAGCGAGTCACCCGCTCTACACAAGGTTCCCGAGGGATCACTCATGTCTCAAGTTCAAAATCTCGAGCGAATGCAATGGGGTATGAGCACCAACTTTGAAAAGACCATGGATCTCGTGCTTGACTTGTGTGTAAAGAAAAAAAGCCACCCGATCAAGCGCATCTTTATATTTTCAGACATGCAGTTCGACATGGCAGTCCAAACAACCGGCAACAAGACACACTTTCAACTCGTCAATCAAAAGTTTGCCAAGGAAGAAATCCCGGTTCCTCAAATAGTCTTTTGGAACTTGAACGGATCGACAAAGGACTTTCCCGTCACCACGGACGAAAACGGCGTCGTCATCTTGTCCGGATACTCGCCTGCCCTTCTAAGTTCGCTTGTCGATGGCGCAGACATTTCGCCCATGACAATGTTGCTCAAGGTCATCAGAGGAACGAGATACGATATGATCAAGCCGCCACCGCCATCAACAGAGTCAGCAGCACACTCTCCCATTTAGTAATCCTACATGTCTTTTGGTTCCTTTGTACAGTCACAACAGCAGCAACACGACACCGTCACAATAGCTCCCATGAGTCCGACTCCTATATTTTCAATAATCTTGCCACCGGCATCACGCCTTGTAACAACGTTATCATCGTCGTATACCTTGGCCGCAGGATTTCTGACACAACACGAAATAGGTAGAATAATGTATGCAAGGGGAAACCCGGCAGCCGCTAGCAACCACTTTTTAATATGCATGGAACAAACACGTCAATTAACAAACCCTTTAACGTATTCACTTTTTACTTGATCGCTTCTTTATACAAGCCACACAAGCCTTTTTCAACTCGTTCTTGGTCATCTTTGACCTGCCCTTGACATTATGTTTCTTTGCCAACTCGTACCACTCTGCTTTCGTCTTTTCACTAGTAAAACCACCGCCTAGCATCCCTTCTGAACACCCACAAGTCATTTATTAACAATTGCTGCTATAATATTTAAAAGAGGAAAAGTGAATCATTTACTGTTTCCAAACACGTTTACTGTTTCCAAACACGTTTACTGTTTCCAAACACACGACATGTATCCATATCCCGACGAGTTTAGTCCCTTGTACAAGAGGTTGGCCGTAAGATTCTTTTGCCTTGTGCTAGAACACGCCTTGAACAACTTGTCCAAATTAGATAATATGCTCTCTAGGATCAGCTCGTAAGCATCCTTGGCCATTTTAAAGTTGGCATGGTGTTCCTTTTTGTACTTTTCAACAAGGGTCTTGACGTGAACTAGAGAACAAACGCTGCTAGCGCCAACAGCTGATCCAGCGTTCTGGACAAACAAGGGTCCCCTAGCGAGGTCGTCAACATATGCAGTATTGTGAGAAACGACATCTTCAAAGTACTTGCCGCTATCTGCACCGAAATACTCGGAAGGAAGGATGATGGCGCCACCCCTTTGACCCTCACTCTTTTTAACACATCCCTTGAGAATCGCCAAGACACCGATAAAGTGTGCCTTTTTAATCGTCTTGATACCGAGAGCCTTGGTCACGTGCAACACATTGTTCAAGAGATTATACAACAATACTTCGATAATCATCTCGATCTTGATAACAGTGGCTGCTTCCACGGAATTGAATCCGTATTTAGACTTGATCGTATCAATTGTATTTTGAATATCCATTTATATTATAGAAGAGAAAACTAGTTGTGAAGAAGATTATTCCTTTGTAAAAAACATGTATAGAACATTGTTTTAGTAATTTAAATGCTTTATTTATATATAATGCAACCATCTGAAAAAGCTTGTTTAGCATTTCAAAAAGATCAAACAAGGAATCCAACGACGGGTCGCAAAATAAAAGCTGGCGGACCTACTTTTAATTTTTTAAAAGTTCAATGTAAACATTACGGATACGAAATACATACAAATGCACATACAGATACAGATACAAATACACATGCACATGCAAAAGAAGAAAAAGAAAAGGAAATGCACAAAGACAACTATTGTGCATTTTATATTGTAGGTCTCGGATGTTCTACGATAGATCCTGACGAATTTGTAAAAGAGTCCGCGAGCCAGACAGAATTATATAAAATGCAATTTCAGTACATGTGCAATATTTCTCTTGCCAAGACTCTTTACCACATTGCCAAGTCGGTTTGTAGTTTACCACCTTCATCAAAAAATGCATTTGTAGTTGAATGTATAAACAATGTAAAACAAAAGTTGGACATGGGTATTGACGTGCTCATCGTTGGCCACTCTTACGGTGGCGCAGTTGCAAATCGAATCTTTGAACATTTTACAAAATATCCTCATGTCATGAATGCAAAATTACACATTGCCACATTTGGGTCTATTTACATTTCTCGCACTCGTGAATCACAAATAGATATTCGAAATTATATGCACATACACGATGTTGCATTAAAATGTAATGGCTGTAAAATTAATGAAAATGCTTGCAAAATAACTTGGCTCACAAGCAAGGACAAGTCAAAAGTCGAGAAGAAGCTAAAGAGGTCAATATTTGGTACACTGATTGAATGGGAACATCACAATAATTATTCAAGTTTGATACAATCAGTCTTTAAAAAACGGACTGTACACGTAAATAATAATGACATGGGTGATTTGATTTTGTTATGACTTTGCGTTTAAAATACAAGAATGAATGTATACATGACATGTATACATGGCTAATCACATTATTGTTCAACTCGACCACATTTGTGATCAATACATTGTTCGCATCATCCCTATAGATCATACAAGTGATTTCCAAAAAGAATATGATCAAGTGTATATTAAATCACAAGTGTATATTAAATCACAAGTGTATAGGAAAGATACACTTGATGCTCAAAAAGTGTCCCATGTACATTATAATTGTGCAAAATGGCATCAGAGATTTTCATCAGATCTTTCTTTTAAAAAATTCCAAGGTGTGACTTTGGAAAACAACAATGGTAATTGGATGCTTTTGTTCACACAAGTAAAAGATGCTTCGTTGTGGTTTTTAAACGAGTTTAACCAATATGTGCAACTCAGAATGTTTGGATATTTCAAAGAGAATGATGATGGCCTAAATACGACTTTACACGAAATATCAAAAGTTACATCATTTAGTAACAACATATACGTTGATAACAGTATTGTACATTTACGAAATTTAGAAGTTACCGATTTAGACGAATACGTGCTTGGACCACAAGATTTAGCCGAACTGGCCTTTTTTTGCAAGAGCTTCATGTGGGATACAGAAACGTGTAAAGCAAAATTAAAGACAGTTTCATCCAATATTCAGATAAAAAAGTGCGAGTTTACAAATACAACATTTATCAGCACAAACGAGTTTCATATTGATCAAGTTTATCAAGTGTTTATTGCGCTAGGGCTTACATTTTCTAATATTACTACAATTCAACTATTGCCATGTTTCAATGAATATATTTCAAAAACACTTTTACCGAATATTAAAGGTATAATTCGTCATAATTATTGCTATCACGATGAATTATTAAACAATTATGAATTACTGTATGGTTCGGTACTAAATGACACGGTTCCTTTATTTGATCCCCAAGAATTCATCAATAGTATCAAGGTAGCAGGAGGTAGCATAGACACGGATAAGATACAACAATCATTAGCAGATGCTAAAACATCTGAATCATCTAAAACATCTTTCGATACTTGTTCCTACTTGTATAAAAATACAATAACTAGAAAATTGCATCGTTCTGTTACCAAGTTCAACTTTTTAAACGAGATGCAATTCATATCTATTATTGACACAAAGACATTGATCGGCTCGTCATTATTCGACAAGATTGAAAATATAAATCAAGAGCAAGTAGCCAATATTGTAGATGATGTGAATCACTTTATCAATGTATTATCTTTGATATTTCCAGAAAAGCCAACAGTAAAACCAGTCCAAGAAGTACCTGTGAATAAACAATACGAGCATGTGCAAGATTATGTTACAAAATACAAGGATGACAATGCTGAAACACTAGCTTCTGAAGTTATAAACAAAGTATTCATGTACGTTTCTAAATTTATAGAAGCAAAAGATATCAATATGAACAAGATTGGACAAGACTTGATAAATTGTGGCGTGAAAAAGACGAGAAAAACCAAAGGAAATGTGTATGGGCTGAGGAATCCTAGTGCCATTGAAATCATAGTGCCAAAAACAACCTTGCCAGAACAACTCAGTACACGACTTGCTTTTTGATCATATTATATTAAAAGAACACGTATAAACATTAAACTAGTATCCATCACAAATGTACATTGTGTTTTCATTTGTTCCGGTAATTGAGCAATTTTGTGACATTATACTATTTCCGATCTATATAAAGCGAATCAGGCACAATATTGGTACATTGCCATTACATGTGGCTGATTTAATCAAAATTGCAAAAAGTCTATTATTAAAAAACATGTATACTATTTCTGGTGCATACATACAAAGTGGAACAAATATATACAGAGTAGAAAACACAATAGAACACTCGACCGCTTTTGACGAAATCTTTTTCGAGTGTATACACACATGATGACCTACTATTGGTTTACGCCGAAGAAAAACAAAGCCATGTCATGCATTTGTATTGTTCTTTGCCTTTTGCATTTTAACAATACACATAAACGTTTTCTCATCTACATGTAGCAAACAAGCCAACAAATGGATTATAAACCGACGAATTCAAGACCCACATATAATGGACGTGTCGACCTAACATCAAAGGGCGCAACTCCCGACTATCAGACAATTGCCGAGACCCGTACTGTACCCACGAATTATGCCAACGACGCAATCAGGGGAAACGTAGGTCCCGGTCCGGTGAGCGAGCTTTTTTTCAGCGACTACAATGTCAATGCGTTACAACGTGGTATACAAAACATGGTTCTCAACAAGTCCAACGGCAAGTTCAAGATCGGACCCCAATCTCCCAACGAGTTACTGACCATCATGAGGGCCACTTATTTACAAGAGAGTATCAATTCAGTTGCCGAGGTTGTACATCAAGTTAAAAAACTCAATGAACTCGTTCTCATGTACAGTGTCCCTAGAATTCTCAGTGAAATAGAAATGCACAATACATATCTTCATGATGTGAGCACCTTGCCCGTACCATTGAAATACGGTGAGAATACGAGTGTGGCGGGCACAAAGTCGCTTGAACTTAAGCACTTTTTCTAGGATCACATTCAAATCTTTTCTGTAATTACAGTAATATGGCAGACGCAATATCCGGATACTTGAATACGCTCATTTTTTGCATCATTGCAAAAGCAATCACGCTGTTTCTTCTCATCTTGTTGCTCTTTGAGATTGGGTGGGCATTTTCATTCTTGATCTTGACGATCGAGATTGGGCTTGTCGCCATTATCGCATTCACACTTTACAAGGTATATCAATTCCAAAAGGATATTGATGATATTGCAGCCAAAGCTTCTACGGCGGCACCTTTTCTCGATATTTGTCCCGACTATTTTGTCAGATCCGTAGATGAATCCAACAACAATATCGTGTGCAAGAGCAAGTATACGACACCCGACAAGAAGAAAGAATACACGTTTACTGACACTAGCTCGGTCGCAGTTCCTGACAAGGACATGACCAAAATGGTGACTGACAACAAGACGTTTACAGCTCTGTGTACGGCACAAAACAGCGAGATTGTAGGATTCTCGTGGACGGACCTCAAGTCGCGATGTGGAATTCAAGACACGTTTATCTAGAACAAGTCATTGTTCTACGTTTATCTAGAACAAGTCATTGTAGTTTTACATAAAGAATATTTGCAATAATGGAATAATAGCCATGTCCAACCATAATGAATCGATCAACCAGTTTGTCAATGGCACTATGAACGAGACATCGCTATTAATCCTTGGGGGTAGCAAAAGTGGTAAAACATATGCTTGTGAGCAGGCACTTTCGAGACTCGATCCAGTGTGTATCCTCAGGGTAGAATATGATCACCTTGAAAATCACAACGACTTTGTCAAGCTCGTGGATAATTTTATTTCAACCCCAAGAATGTTTTCTAATATTCCGTTGGGTGGCCTAAAACTGGTTTTTTTCGACGACATTGATATTCTTTTTTCTCAAGATAGGTTCGCCAACGGACTAGTGCAAGATCTCATATGTAATAAAAAGGATGAGAAAGCCAAGTACAACAAGCACAATATCAGGGTGCTCATGACGTGTACCGCAAGTGAAGAACGAAAGACCACTGAAGTAAAGAAAAAGATCCACATGTTGATAAGGCTGCCCCCTTTTCCTACAAATTCACATGATCACTTGATGGCATACTTTAACAAGAACATTTATCAAATCGTAGACCAAATATTCAGCGACAAGGATGGATCTATCAAGGACACTGAACTCGGAACATCGCTGGATCCTACGTTGATCAGTTTCATGATGTATGACAATTACAAGGCGATATTTTGCAATACATACAACATGCTCCACCCGAGTGTCCGCTCCGTGTATGAAATGACGAGGCGAATCAGCGAGGTCTACATGTATACGTCTATTCTAGAAGATTTCGTGTTTTCGACCAACGATTGGGCATTGACAGAAATGGCTAGCTTGACAAGATGCCATACGATCAGGGCGTCGCAACAGTCTTTGACTATAAAAGAAGAGGGAATACAAGAAGACAAGGAAGATCTTCCAAGTCAAAACATTCAAAACATTCAAAACATTCAAAACATTCAAAACATTCAAAACATTCAATACACTCAGATTACATCCAGGTCTGCTCAACACTTTAATGTACTCAAAAAATCAATGGGAATTCCCGAGATCAACAGCAACAACATCATGTTGCTTGCACAAGTTCCTAGAATCAAGGCAAACATCAAGGATGACATTGGCATGGTGTGTCATGCATTTATATTTAATATTTGTAATTCACTACCTAGAAAGAAACGAGGATCAGCAAAAATAGTTAAATCAGTCAAGTCAGTCAAATCAGTCAAGTCAGTCAAGAAAACTCTTGAAATATAAAACTAGAATTTTCTTTTTTCTTTTTATTGTCCTATAATATAAATGGCTACAAAGGCAAAGGAAGTAATTGAAGAGACTGCGAAAAACATGTTTGGTGAAACGGTAAAACAATCATGGATCATCATCCTCGTGGTAATAGCCATGATTGTGCTCGTGCTCGTCGTAGTGTACATTGTTAGCATGGTGAAGAAGAACAAGCTTCAAAATGTGGTGCTGCAACCAAACATGATTGTCATGGATAATAGATCCATGGTCCCCTATTCCGTCCCCGCTGGAAACATGTCTCTGGTCAGCAATGGGCAAGAGTTTTCCTATTCGTTTTGGATCTATATGGGCTCATCCTTTAATACAACGGGACAACCCAAGATCATTTTACAAAGAGGAAATATAACCACATATGCCGGTAGCACTATCCAGATATCTTCTGGAACCAATCCCATTGTGTTGCTCGATCCGACATCCAACACAATGTACTTTGCTGTCGCGACTTCGGCAGTCCCTGCGACCTCCATGACCCCCAGTCAAATCATTCAAAGGGACCCGGCAACCGGTCAATTCACGAGCGGCTACCTTGTCACTTATATCGACTATATACCTTTACAACGCTGGGTCAATATCGCGCTAGTCGTCAAGGACACGTCTCTATTTGTATACATGGATGCCGATCTCTATTCGGTCGTGACGATTGCGGATGTCACCAACAGCAGAAATACCAAACCGATGCTATCTGGTACATCGGGCAACCTCACGATTGGCGACAATGTGCATTACACGCCCGGCTACATGTCGTTGACCCGTTTTTATAATTATGCAATCGGTCAGACGGATATTCAGGGCATGTACAATAATGGGCCAGTGGAAGCTACGTGGCTATCTTATCTCGGCCTAGGCAATTACGGTGTTAGGAGCCCCGTTTACGAAGTAGCATAAAAAGCAGGACCAAGACGAGGATGACCATCAGGACACTATTCAACAGGATCAAGACATTATTTAACTTGTCATGCCTATTTTGTTTTTTTCCCCTATCATCATACTTGCCCAACGTATAATACTCTTTCGCCTCGTGAACAGTCCATTTATTTTTACCAGTCTCGCTATTGACAATATTGTGCAACTCGACCGTCCACGTGAACAAGGTATTCTTGTCATATAGATACAAGTCGACCGGCAATTCTTGAAAGTGACGAGCGTAATTGCCCCTGCATTTAGAACAGGGCAACACATCACCCAAGTCTCTATAAAACGACCTATATTGTTGTCTCGTTAGATCCGTCGCCACCTCGGGAAAACCTAGAGCTACCACGTGCATTGTCGTCCAAAAGTATTTGCCCCAAATCATTTATATGTACATAGCTTTTATTGGCGAGAGTAAAATTGTATTTGAATCTTCTAATAAAATATAATACAATGTATAATAACATTAATGAGTACAACACAAAAATTATTACGTGATATCCCTCCAGAGTTATAATTACTCCATCCCCATTGGTGCCGACTTACTTGGCTCGCGCGATCTTGCAAAATTAGCTACCGCAAATACAAAATTAAGACATTTTTTATTGTATGATCAATTAAATCCCAGTATGTCGTATAAACTTACAAAGTTTATTGATGAAATATATAAATTTGCGTATACATTACAAGATAAAATAATAGTAGATATAAGGATTTCATTTTTTTTAAATATAGGTCAATATTATAGAATTGAGATACAATTTAACAAAACCGGTATAGAACATAATGATCAATTTATAATAACATATAAAAATACCAGTCCCACATACAATACAACCAAATCATATAGCTCACACATAGCTAACAATACAAAACAAATTAAATGTATTTTATCAGAATTACCTAATCTGTCAATACCATTAACTAATCTTGCCAGCTTTAAAGGTGTTAATTCATTTAAAGATGATGTAATCGGAAATGTACTTACTAAGTACATGATTGATAATTTTAATATATTTATTTATTATAACACAGAAAATAGTACATATGAACGAAATCCTGATGATTTGTCTGATTCAGAAGATGATTATATTCCAAAAGATGAAATAACACCTTTAATAGCAGAAGTAACAGAATTATTAAAAGTGCATAAACAACCTAATTTAGAATACAAGAATATTTCATTATCAGATATAACTATATGGACACCATATAATTTTCACGAAGCAGATCCAAATCCTATCAACCAAATAATTAAAAGGTTCAAGGTTAATATGAAACAAATGGCAGATACATTATTAGCTCCTCCTCTTCCAGCAAGAGGTGGCAAGCTGGCTAAAAAGGTGATTAAATCTAAAAAACCTACTCGCGAAAAAATTCACATCCTAGGAAGAAACCGCAATGTAACGAAAGAAGGTCGTAAAAGTATGGTTACGTATCAAGGCAAGTGTATATCCGTGACGGATGCTCGTATTATTGAAAAGCAATTGAATAAAAAAACGTAAAATAAAAGTTAGTACATAAGACATTGTCATCTAGCTATATAAATAGCAACCACTAAACATGATAAACGTTGTAGAAACAAAGCACCTGGTCCAGTGTGCAAACTGTGGTGGAATTGGGCACATTTACAAGAGTTGTAATCACCCAATCACGAGTTATGGAATCATATGTTTTCGTCTTGTTCCTACCCCGGGTTCATATGCACTCCAATACCTCATGGTCCAGCGCAAGGACTCGTTGTCGTACGTCGAATTCATTCGGGGCAAGTACTCTGTCGATCAAAAGGCATATCTCATGAAGCTGTTTTCAAACATGACTGTTTGCGAGAGAAAGGACTTGCTAGAAAAGCCGTTTGATGTGCTTTGGAAAGAGCTGTGGCAATCCGAGTCTTGTAGGAGCTTTGTTCGCGAGTACAACGAGGCACACATCAAGTTTGAAATGTTACGCTCGGGTTACATTATGAAGAATAACAAGAACCAAGTGTATTACTTTGATATCGAGTACATTGTGAACAACACGACTTGCAACATCTACGAGGCCGAATGGGGCTTTCCAAAGGGGAGGCGCAACATAAACGAGCTCGATTTTAATTGTGCTGTTCGCGAGTTCAAAGAGGAAACCGGTATTCAGCCCCGGAACATTAGGGTGATTGGTCACATCAAGCCCGTCGAAGAAGTGTTTTCCGGATCCAACAAGATCAGGTACAAGCACGTCTACTATGTAGCTGCCAGCTGCAATTTCGACTCGATCTTGTACAATCCCAGGAACAAGATTCAATCGAGAGAGATCAAGGATGTGCAATGGTTTGATTACGAAGAAGCACAATCCAAGATTGACGACTACAATATCGAGCGCAAGGAGCTCTTTAAGCGTGTCGATGCGGTAGTGAAAAAGCTGTTGATTATATAAAGGATTCGTATAATCCTAATATACAATGGCTCCTACTGCTCCCAAAGGTTTGTGTTTTTTACAAAAGTCCATCTTGTTTGGTCTAGGATACGGTCTTGTTCGCAAGACTTGCCACATGACAATGTGTTCTCCCGAGCTAACCATGGAGCGTGTACTCGTCCAAGATGACAATGACAAGTACAAGTTTGAAAATCACGATCGCCCGCTCTTATACGTGGAACGCGCAGTAGTTATTTGCGCTCATGCCGGTTTTAGCATTGCATTGTACCCATTTTTCGTTGCAAAAGACTTGGCCGTCGTCGAGTCGCAATTACGAGATATTGAAATCTGCAAAGAGTACGACAGGAGCGTGTTTTTACTGGATCATATCTTGAGCTAAAGTGGTATAAAAAAATTGACGACTTGATATATATAATTGTCATATATCCATCCTATGTTTTACATTATAGAAGAGGCGATATGCAACACTACCCTCACAACTCGAGTCCTAGCAGAATTTGAGAATTGTGACATGGAAAAGGCAATGCAGTCTCTATACATTCACCAGCTGAGCCTCATTTTAGCTTCTTTCGAAACACAAGAGTATACCATGGTGTTGCACGCAGTAGATATCAATTCGACTGCATTTTACAGGGACTCTTGTATAGTGAGGTGTCGGATCGTCCGTTATGACACGATCAAGGCGGCTATCGAATGCCAGCCTGATTGGCAAAAGACCGTGACGTTTAGCAATGTGCTGGAATTCGACTTTGGCGACTATGACGTTGCCGTGTCGATGCAAACGTGTGTGCACACAATGGTGGTACTCGCTAGGAACTCGAAAGCGGACAAGGACATGTCGGACATGTCGGACTATTTGACCTCGGCATCTGTATCTGCATTTGACCTCGGACAAGACAGCTTTGAAGGTCACTTGGACACTATTTTTACGAATTGATTTTTATGATTTTTATGATTTCTATGATTTCTATGATTTTTATGATTTTTATGATTTTATACATGTGAATTGATTTTCTCATAAAATGGTATGGGTCATTTAATTCGTGTACAAAAACTGCTAAAAGAATTGGATCAAGCCAAATTGACGAATTTTAATCAAGCCAAGATTGACGAGATTGAAGCCAAATTAGAACAGATTCGTGCCGACCTATCTGAAAAAGAGTCGTCACCATCGACATCATATATACCATATCCGGAATATACGGATCCGAAATTTATTGAAAAGATTTATTGGAAGAAAGAGTTTCACAAGGGTGTAGCAACTACTGCAGCTGCATCAACACTCTCATACGACGAAATGGTGCAAGCCAAGTGCCAGCCGTCTAGTTTCAAACTGACACCGAGTCAGGTATTTGTCAAGAACTTCATGTCTCCGCACACACCGTATAATGGAATACTATTGTACCATGGAGTCGGTGTCGGAAAATGTTTTGCACTAGATACGCCAATCATGATGTATAGCGGAAGGGTCCGAGCGGTTCAGAGCATCAGGATCGGTGACCTCGTCATGGGCGATGATTCGACACCACGCGAGGTCTTGACACTGGCCAGAGGCAATAGTACAATGTACAAGGTGTCGGGCGGATATGAATCATATCAAGTCAATCAAGATCACGTCTTGTGCCTTGCTAACAAAGGGGATTTGACACGTGTCACCATGACGGTTGAACAGTTTATACAACTCGACCCTATTTGTCAAGCACAATATTACGGATATAGGACACCAGTGGTATTATTTGAAACATGTGCAAGCTCGACTAATGAAAACGCTTATATCGCAGGGTCAACTCATGAGCTCGGAGAAGGTGTAAGATCCGACATTATCAATGGACATGTAAGTGTCAGATTATCATTTCTAGCGGGATTCCTAGATTCATTCGGCCAACTCAAGTCGGACGTCGTTATATTTCCATACGAGTATGATGTGGCCTATATCGCTCGTACGGTGGGACTCGTGTGTAGACAATTACAATATGACGCTTCACACATGTTCTTGTATGGGCGAGCAATTACCAGTGTTCCTTTTAAAACTATTAGGTCACACGATGTATATAGATCAAAAAACGAGCAATATTTTAGGATCAAAGTAACAGAGTGTGGACCAGGAAATTATTACGGATTCTCGGTAGATGGAAATCACAAGTTCCTACTGAGGGACTGCACTGTCACACACAACAGTTGTACCGCAATCTCTGTCGCCGAACAATTCGCAGACGTGTTTTCTAAAAAGTGTCTTGTGCTTTCACCCCAGGGTCTGATTAAGAATTTCAAGATACAAATATTTTCAAAAAATAGGAAAACACAACAATGCACAGGAAACATGTACATGCGACATATAACAGATGATGTCAACAACAAGTTGCTTTCGGAAGACGCTATTAATAAGAAAATCAGTCAAATAATAAATGACAAGTACGAGTTTTTGGGTTTTCAAGAATTCGGAAATGCCGTGAACAAGTTGCAACTCGGTACTAAGAATGATGCGCGTTTTATTTCTAAAATCAAAGAGCTGTACTCGAATCGTGTCATCATCATCGACGAGGTGCATAATGTACGAGATGCGGAAGCGTCCAAGAAAAAGGTGCCTCCGATCCTCCTTAAAGTGATTCAACATGCAGAAAACGTCAAGCTGGTTCTACTCACTGCCACACCCATGTTTAATGAAGCTACCGAGATCGTATGGCTGATCAATCTCCTATTAGCCAATGACAAGCGTAAAATGCTCAACATGTCTGATATTTTTATCAATCCTAAAAGCGCTCAACTTACACCGGATGGACCCAGGATTCTTGGAGATGCGATCAAGGGATACGTGTCTTATATGCGAGGTGAGAATCCGTTTGCGTTTCCGATGCGATTATACCCGAGTGTGAACGGACTTACCAAACACATTACATATACCAATCCGACACACGATATCAAGGGCAAGCTCATCGTCTCTAATAACAACAATAACAAGCGTCTTGAACTCTTCAAAAGTTACATGTCTGATTATCAAAAGGATGCGTACAAGAGTGTCCAAGGAGAGCTAGGTGATAACGCTTCCATGTCTAATATCGAGCTATTGCAAATCAGCAATATTGCCTTTCCTGGTCCACATAAAACGGGGGAAGATGCGTTTCTAAATTGCTTTTCGGTTAAGAAGAAAGCCAAGTCGGGCTTTGTAGTCGAGTACAAGGGCAAGGATGAATTTTTGGCACCCTCGAAAATAGAAATGTACTCGTCCAAGATCAAGACCATAGTAGACCAAATATTGGGATCGACCGGTGTCGTGTTCGTATATTCATTCTACATTTTTAGCGGAATTCTACCAATGGCAATCGCTCTAGAGCATATGGGATTCGCAAGGTTTAACAATCCTAATATTTTAAAGACTGACACGAGTCAAAAGAAATACATGATTGATGGAAAGCAAGCCGTCTATGCCATTATAGCTCAGCCGCCGTATGCCGCCGATTTTCATGCAGACGTGGAAATTATCAAGGCGGAAGCTAATAAAAGGGGACAAGTCGTCAAGGCGATTATCGGATCGAGTGTTTGTGCAGAAGGTCTGGATTTCAAGTTTATTCGAGAGGTGCACATCATGGAGCCCTGGTGGCATTTGAACAAGATTGAACAAATCGTGGGGCGCGCAATCAGAAATTGTTCACACACATTGTTACCCGCCCATGAACGCAATGTGACGATATATCATCACGTGAATTGTATCAAGGGTCAAAATATAGAATCGATTGATGAAAAAGTGTATAGAATGGCCGAAAACAAACAGGTTTCTATCAATCAAATCGAGAATATACTCAAGAGCAATGCAGTAGATTGTGCTCTTAATCAAAACGAAATGTATTTTGATCCGAAAAAGCTCAAGATGAAGATAGACGTTGTCACCTCACAAGGGACCGAGATGAAGAATACAAGCGTGGGAGACGTGGAAGGTGGCACGTTTAAACCCATCACGTGTACAGGTGGACCGATAACGTCCAAACCGATTGATTCTAGCACATTTCATCGATCATTCTATGCCGACGATATTCAAAACGTATTGCCCGTCATCACTGAGATTTTACAAGATGGACAAGCATTCACATATGTCCAGATCAGATCTCGAGTGCCAAAACACATTCACGACGACGTCCTGATGTTTACGCTAGACTACATGTTGACGCACAAGACTCCGATAGAGCCGGACAGCTATCTATTGTACCGATCCAACCTATACATGTTACAACCTCGTAATGTCAGTGACATGCGAATCCCTATCAAGGACCGTGGTCCCAAGTACAAGCACATACAACAATATCAAGTGCTTGTACCAGATGGTGAGATGAATAACGGGGATACTGATCAAGACGATACAAGTACTAGTATTGTAGAAAAGGTGACGAGTGAAGTAGAGGAATTAAAAAATACCCTGTCGCTTGATCAAAAGTTTATCAAGGTATTGTATGATCACGTCATAGACAAGTTGAGCACACGGTCGTTGCTTCAATTGGCTGTTGCTACCGTCAAGGAACCAAAATCAAAGGGATCAAGTTCAAAGGGATCAAAGGACACGGGATCAAAGAGCTCGTCAAAATCAGCAGCCAAGACATTCAACTATATTATAGATTCTCTCAAGGGTGCTCACATAATAGATGACAAGAGTGGGTGGATACGAGACCCTATAAACCACGATACCTGGTACAAGATAGTTTCCGGCCAGTTGGAACAGGTTTCTGATCGAGAGCTTCTTAGAAATCCAATACCGGATATTAAATTGCCAGATTTTGCTAATCTAAAAGGATTTGTTCAAACGAGTCCAGATGAACCGTGCTTGTTTAAAATCAAGATGAAGGCGAATTCGACAGGTGGCACGGTTTGCAAGAGGACATCATCTTTCAAAGTCGATGATGCTATTCAGGCTATTTTAGATATTGATCCCACATTCAGACTCGAGGAAAAGTTGAACAAGGAGAATATATGCATCCTTTATGAATTGGTTCTTAGAATGAACAAGAAGCAGTTTGCCAGACCAATCGAGGCAGACCTTGCATTAAAAAGTTTGAAACATCTCACGGTAAAAGGAATCGCCGCAGCGGCAGCAGCTGCCTCGAAGAAAAAATAAACCATCTGATTTGTTCATCATACAGCCCTTTTTAACAGCTTTCGCATAGTATATTCAGTCAATAAATCCTTGGGCAACGAATATTCCACATTGTTATACTTGATCCATTTTCCATGTTTAACATGAGCGACCTCGTCTGGTCCAAAGATCGCCTTGAGCATGGTGGGGGTCAATTTATATATTGGAATAACGACCGGATTAACCGGCGTTGTATACATTTATATAATATCGCATAAAAAAAAGAGGAAATAAACAAATAAACAACAAGCCCTACTACTACTTTACTTTTTCCTAGACGAGGCAGAGGCAGCAGCAGCTGCAGCCTTTGATGGTAGTCCTTTAAAGTCCTTGATAAACACAAACCACATGTTTAAAAAGCTAAACGCCTTTTCGTCATCCGACATTGCGAGCGCCTTCTTGACACTCGGAGACGTGTCCGTGTCGTTGGCCATGTTCAAGAACAAGTCTTGGAATGAACCCATGCTCGCACCATTAAAGCCGTGACGCTTGCTCTCCGACTCGGTCAGTGGCCTCAGGCCGTGCTCTTGCGCCCTTGCTACCAGGAGATCATACGGAACCAGATACTCTTCGTGCTCCCTGTTGATCGAGTCGACGTATACGTTGATCGTCTGACCAAACTTCTTCTTGCTAAACTTGTCGTATCCCTTTTTGATAGACCAGATTGTTTTATCCGCGATTGTACCCTTGCGCTCCTGCTCCTCTCCCAAAAAGGCATTGACTCGCTCTCCGTCAAAGCATGTTCCGATAAAGCAGCCTCCCGGTCTCAGGATAGAATCCACGTTTTTCAAGAGTGCGTCCAGGTTTGACCCGTCTTTGAAAAAGTAGTGCAGCGCAAACTGGCAGCTTGCCACGTCGAACGTCGGCTTGGCCGCAATACCCTGGAGGTGCTTCAAAGTGTCCGGACCGGGCTCGATGTCCCATAGCGTCTTGGCCACCTTGCACAGATACGCATCCTTGATGTTTGCAATCTGAGGTCCCCACGCAATCGACGAGTCGAGAGGCACGAACGCATACTTGTAGTCTGGAATACGGATCGACTTTTTCTGAAAGAGGCGCTGATATATTCCGTTTTTATCATTCACGATATTGTCCTCGACGATATCAACACCGACGACCGTGGTGAACCCATTGTCTGCCCACTTGTACAGGTCACCACCCTTGCCGCACGACACGTCGAACAAAGATGTGCTCGTGTCCTTGAACCGGGCAATCAGGCTGACATTCTTGACCCAGTAGTTGTGAAACTTGGCCATGGATTGCGTCAGCGTATCGGCCTTGGACTCGCCGTCGTCATCCAACACGTAGTACTTGTTGGTATTGTCCTTTTTCATCTTGTCCATAACAAGCTTCTCCTTGCCAGTGATGTGCCTCTCTGTAATAGGGTACACAATACTGTTCCACACCGAAAGGGCAGTCGACATGCTATTGGCAGTGACCCGGTTGTTGCTCATCTTGGACTCTTCGATCTTGTCGTAACGGACGCGGCGCGCAATCCATTTTGCATCATTCATGTCATACGACGCCTCCACAACATAGCCGTCCATGATTTCGTCCCCGTACATGCACTTGGCCCTGCCTGAGTCGAGCTTGACCTGCAAGACTTGGCGCTCGTCGTTCGGCACAAAGAGCTGTGCTACAAAGGACGAACTGCTCATCTCGAAATAGGCGGCTGCCGATCCAGCTGTTCCGCTCACATACATGTCGAATGTTGCAAACCCGGCTGATAGGTCCGCACTTTCCTTGACCAAAAAGTCAATCGTGTTCTCCTCTGGCGGCTTCCACTTGAACACCTGGTTCCACGTCTTTCCGAGGGTCGCTGGTCCATTTCCGACCTGACCGACTGCTAGCGAAACCGGCGTAAAGATGAGTCCGTCCGTCTCGTAAGGGTATTGGTTGCTCAACACTCGGGCGCACAGGGAGAATATGTCCTTATCAGGAGACGTGATCAAGAAATTCTTGGCCAAGACTTGATAGTTGTCGTTAGGTGCCTTTACTGCCTTGATCACCCGGTTTAGTTGCTCCAACCTCTTGACCAAATTCTCCTTGAATACCGGATCTCCCTTGTCGCTGTAAAAACAGTCGAAACACAAGATGTAAAAGGTCCCGTCCGGGTTGCGCACCTTTTCGCAGTCCAAGATGCAGTTCTTGACCGTGAACGTGAGGTCGGTGCGAGTAACCACCATCCTGTTGTTGATCAGATAGGCTTTACCATTGTCGTCGATGAAGCAGACGGCCCTCTCTCCGCTGGCCTTTTCAGTCACCGAATAGTTGGTCAGAATAGACGTCACATTCGATTCTTGGCTAGGCAACACGTTTTTGATCTCCAAGGTGACGGGTTGTGGCGCCACGAAGAACCTCTTGGGGTTGCCCTTGAAAAAGCGGTCGTTCCACTGTTGTCCGGTCAACGCCATGTAGGACGCGACCACCGCCTCTTGCTCGCTGGTAGATATCAGGTACACCTGGTCCTTGAGGACTCGTACGAGTTGAGCTACTAAATCCAGCATCTTGTCCGCCTTTGGGCTCATCTTGCCCACATACTCGACCTCGATCTCGTACCTTTCAGGTTGCTTGGTCAGACCAGAGTGGGCCAGGTTGACACCCTCGGCAGAACGTGTGATCGTAAAGTCGAGACGGTAGTTATCCGCAGTCATGATCGAATACCTCTTTTTTAAGCGAAAGTGCTTGCGAGTATCACGGATATCAGACGCCAGGTTGAGCGGTACCGGAATAGACGTCTCTTGGCTCAACCTGACCCTGAAACCATAATCCTTGACATCGGCAGCTGATCCTCTCCTTACCTTTTCCAAAGCAGAAACCCCCGTCAGCTTGTTGGTCTTGCAATAAGCGGCAATATTGGACTTGCCCATCAGCGTATAACGGATGTGGTCACCAAAAGACACGTCCATGACCTCGTCCTCTGTAATGCAACCGCCATACAACTTGATAAAGTGCGAGAGCGTCTTGCTGAACTGGACACGCCCCACTGGAAAAGTCACATTGGCCTCGAGCTCGTTTCCAGGTTTCCAATTCTTGCACAAGGCGTCGATCTGGGACGTGTTGAATTCCATTCTTATAACATACAAATGTAAATTGGCTTTATATATAGGGTGACTCGATTTTTTACAAGACTTTTGTTTTTCCATGGTCGACGACAAAACAAAACAAAACAATATCATGGTGGCAACTACGGGTATCGATCCCGTTAACCCTGAAGGACCACTTCTTAAGAGTGGCGGCGTTTCCTACTGCCTCAATTGCCCCATGATATATCAAAAATGATTTTTCAAATACATGAGGATGGTACCCCCTGTACACATAGGCATGTGCCATTATCCTTATATGGGTTTAAGCATGTATCAACGATCGTTTCGATAAACCCACCCCAATATTACACGAGAAAATAAATTTGATCAACACAACAACTCGTTTTAAAATACCGGCCAACAAATCAAACTTGTCAAGGAGATAAAAGTGGTTGATCACATATAACCAATTGCATGATTGCATGACTACATGAGAGACTTTAAAAGGAAGAATAAAGAGACAAGAGCCAACATTCACACATACTTGGTCACAAACTCGTCATTCCCCACTATCTTGGCCAGCTTTTTGAGCTCCATCTTTTTCTTGGACGCCAACTTGATAAAAAACCCACCCTTGAACAGTTCTTCCTCGATGGCTTCTGATACCGTTTGAGTTCCAGTAAACAACATGTAGCCCTTGACATTGTCTTGCTTGATCAGGACCCAAGGATCTAGGACATCGCTCACGTAGTCGGTCCTCTCCAAATGTCCCGGAGCCAGGGACACGACACAGATGTTGCGCTTTAACAACTTGCTCAAGTATACGACGAATTCCGGCTTCATGTCGGTATCCGTGTCCTTGGCAATGCAGTCTGCCTTGAACTGCTCAAGCGTCATGAGCTTTTTCCTGCTGAATCCAAACTTTTTATACAAGCTCTTTTCATTGTCCAGGTTCTTGGCCATGTCGGATTTGAACGCATCAATGGTCCGGTCCAGCTCGCATAACTTGACCAAGCTCACTTTATTGTCAGCAATGTGCATGCACAACATGAGCATCGTATTGCCGACCGCAAACTGAGGCCACACAAACTGGTCGACTGCCAAGAAACTGTTAATGGGCCGAGGAGGGGGAGGGGGCGGTTGCTGCAGTTGCTGCAGTTGCTGCTGCTGAGACAGTTGCTTGTACAACGGGACCTTGGGAGGCGGGGGCTGCATTTGCTGTTGCTGATATTTTAAAGGGAGTTGCATCTGTTGCAAAGGCATAGGAGCCATAGGAGCCCTTGGCGGCGGCGGTGGGGGAGGTTGTTGAAATACAAGAGGCATAGGTTGTACATCTCCCGACTGGCACAGTCCCTCGACCACCTTGATGGGCATGTTTACTTTACTAGGACCCAACAGCATCTGAAAATCGATCGACATGTAGATAGTTGTCCTCTTGACTGTTTATATTGTGTATACCCTATTTCTTTATACAGTGATACTATTTACTTCAAGTGATTCATTCACTTCATATGGCTCATATGATTCTATATCCAATGTGTTTTGCAAGTCTCCTTCATTTTTTTTATCCGTCATTTGTTTTCGAGAGTATTTCTTCTTGGCATTCATAAACTTGGTATTGCCCCTTTTAGCAACCACCTTGTCAGTATTGTTTTCCAAAAGATGAACAAATGCATTTATTCTGTCATTCGTCTTGGTCTCGGCAATCAGTCCTTGCCAGTCATCTACAATCATGTCGGAAACAATGACTTTTGACAGGGGAATAGACGTCTTCATCTTGTCGAAACAATTATTGAGTTTGCACTCGTTTATTTGTTTATCGTATTCATCCAACTCGACCTTGTTGAATATACAAAAATCAACAAACAATTCAATTTCATTAGCGACCTCGTCATCCAACAAAGAAATATCAAAAAAGACTCCGTTTTGATTCTGTGTAAACCCCATTTCCTTGTTTTTAAGAATCTTGAATATTTCCTCGTGTTCTGTATGCGAAAGCTTGTTAATCTTGTCTCGAAGCTGTTTCTTTCGGCGACTCGTAAATTGCAACATGTGATGATATAATCAGGGACCCGAGTATGCCTTATGTAGATTTACTCGTGTGTACTTTCCACATCGCTTTCCACATCGTCCGCACCGTCTTCGAGCACATCCGCGCCATCATCTAGGTCGTCGATCTCAGAACCAAAGATGTCGCTCTCCTCTTCCTCTTCTGCATTGTCATCTTCCTCTTCCTCGCTCTCGTCTTCCTCCTTGTCCTCCTTGTCCTCGTCCTCGTCTTCCTCGTCATCGTCCACAGAAGATGCATCGTCCGCCGCCTGATCAAACTCGTCGTCATCGGCAGCTCCTGCGACACCCCCGTCCAGCTCGTGTTTCTGGTAATGGACCAGCTTGCCCACGCTCATGATCTTGGTGTCGCCCAACTCGAACTTTTTCTTGAGGATCTCGACATTGATGACGTCTCCAATCTTGATCGAGTCAAAAGTAGTAGACGGCGTGTCCGGTCCTCCCTTGGCAACAATCACCTCTAGCACGGGACTGTCATTGGCAGAGACTTCGGCCAGAATTCCAAACATGTTTTGGTTCACGACTGTTGCAGATACCGTGGAGCCGATTGCCGGATTGCAAACACGTGCTGAATAGGTCACGACATACTCGACATCGCCATTGAGCAGCACATCTTTGATTTGGCCGCTGCTATACTTGACGATACTTATCGAGTCTTTCAAGATGAACCCGTGATAAGTGCACTTGTCCCCGTACTTGGCCAAAAGATGATCGAGCAACACACCATTCTTGTTCCTGATCAACATGTTGGGCTTTAATTTGACCTTGTCTGAAAACGTGACACGTATAAAAATATCCGGATTCGTCATGCTAGTTCTTGTTTATATACTAAAGTGACGGATTCTTTATATAGGTATAAATGCTATTTATATATATCTTTCAATCATTTTTTTAAACAAATATATGTCGTAAAAGAAAAGACATGGTGGAGAGTTCCAAGTGCAAGTCGGTCACGGTCCAAACAGCCGCCCGTAAAAAGTTGTTTGAGCGTCTGTGCGGTGTCAACAACCAAGATGTATTGCATACTTCATGTGCCACTTTCAAGAGTGACAAGACGAAGAATCCTCTGACAAAAAAAAGTATTAAAAAGGGAAGCGATATTTACAATTTCTACGACGACTTGTGTACGACTTTTGCAAATCAATCCACATCACCGATGAAAAAGGGTGTCAAGGCTACAACATCATCTCAGCAAACTCAACAAACTCATTCCATGACGAGTAAACAAGTGGCTCTCGACGACATGATTGAACAAAAGATCGTGTCCTATATCCTTGTGATTGACGAGTACTATCATAAAAAGTTTGCGGCCAAGTCAAAGACCCTCGTATCACCTATTGATTGGTTGTTCAAGGTCAAGATGGTTGATTCTCGCGTGTCTAGAGTGTACGATAACTGGATCGCCAGCGGCAATGAGCCGGTCCGTGAGTTTGTCGTGTCCGAGCTACTGACGAACGATACGCTCAAGCCCGATGCGATCACGCAACCGTACTGTGACGCTTTAAAAGAGATGGGCACGACGTTTTTCAACATTCAGTCAGAGCTCAGCCTTGTTCAGCTGGACGACATGTTTCAAAAGGCCAAGGACCACGTCATGGCGAAAAACACGACTGCGCAAATGCCCGATATCCATGCCGAGAGGGAAGAGAGGCGCTTGACCGTGGCCAAAGTGGTCGACATTGAGAATCAGGTGCTACATGTTTTTGCCAATAGGGGAAAGCGAGAGGAAGCCGATCACCAGTTTGTCAATTCCGAACTGGGATACTTGACCAAGCGTCTACATGATTCGACACTATCTCATTATTGCCACAAGTTGTACCAATACTTGGACGAGGCGGCCATTCAAAACAACGAGCTGAATGCCAATTTGATCAAGAGCGCCTTTAAACAAGCGAGGCGAGTCTTGTTCAAGGTCTAAATTCTAGCTCTCTCATAAAATACAAAATACATAAGGCATAATGCACTACAAACGACATGTGTGATAAATTTGTATATACGATTTACAAGGGCGACGATGATCACGAGCACGGACACGGCATACCGTTGGACAGAAAACTGCTCGAAATTCTTAAACACCACAAGAATGTGATAAGTAAAACAAGCCACACATGGGACACGTATAAAAAACAGACCAATCTATATGAACTCGTGTTCACGACGAGTAATGTCGTTCCTAGCATTTCTTTATTAACGCCATATAGTCGGTCGTTTTTCAAACATTGGGAAATACTCTGTGATTTCAAAAGTGAAATGGCATTTAAAGGTGATCAACCAATCAAGTGTGCATTTTTGGCCGAGGGACCGGGAGGTTTTATAGAAGCATTTGTCAAGTTCCGTAACAACACCAATGATACACTTTATGGCATCACTCTCATCTCTTCTGATCGCATGGTACCGTCTTGGAAGTTTTCAAAGAAATATCTATGCGATAACAATATTACATTGCTTTTTGGAAAAGATGGCGACGGATCCCTTTATAGCATTGACAATATTGATAGTTTTGTAAAAGAAATGGGACAAAACCAATGTGACTATGTGACGGCGGACGGAGGATTCGACTTTAGCGGCGATTTCAACTGCCAAGAACAAAACAGCTTGTTGCTCATCTTGTGCGAGATTTATACAAACCTGCTCTTGCAAAAACACGGTGGAATATTCGTGCTCAAAATATACGATATCAGTTTGCCACTTACAAAACAATTGCTATATATATTGAACCAATCGTACGAGTCTCTCACGTTTGTAAAACCACACACGTCTCGCCCAGCCAACTCTGAAAAGTACATTATATGTCGAGGTTATCTGGGCTCGTCGCAATACCACTTGGACACGCTAAGAGAGTGCATATGCGCGCGATCATACGAGCCATTAAAAGTGGTTCCGTCTATGGAATTTGTGGAATCGGTCGCCATGTACAATGTTGTATTCGTGATGAAACAAATCATCTATATCAATATGACTTTGAATCATGCGAGAAACTCGATCAGTCCATGGAAAACGGCACACCAACAAGCCGAATATGCCATCCGTTGGTGTCACAAGTACAAGATTCCAATTGATCTAAAAAGTCTGCACTATATTGCCAAGAAATAATAATTATTATATTTTGATTAAACAAAGATGAATAATACTGTTATTCCCCTTCCTATCCTGAACGGTGGCTTGTATACAGGCGAGCCTTTTGCCAAGGGAGCTGCATGGGCAAACTTTCCTGCGACCCCTGATGCCGACTACATGACGCACGTGAATCTCAAGTCGGCAAATCCTCCGCCCGGGGCTCTTACACAGTATCCTGGAGGTAATCGTCCCGGAAACAATGTCCAGAAAATGCCTGGAGTTGTTAGTGACCCATATGGCGGCTATTGCAACAAGGCACCTGTAAACCCACAACCAAATAGACGTTTTTCCAAGTACGAGTATTTGTAGACCCTTTTAGATGTTGGCAGTATTGCGTCTCAACATGGCAAGTGTTTTTTTACCCATTTGTAATTCGAGCGACGTCTTGCAACCATAGGGGTTTCCATGGTTCAAGTATTCGAGCCTGTCCGAGTTTGACTGATTTGAATGTATTGACCGATTTGAATGTATTGACTGATTTGAATGATTTAAATGTATTATATTGGCTGAAGAATGATTTGACTGACTCGACTGATTCAAGAATCTTGATTTATTCAATTTGTCAATTTCGTCAGCAAGTGTCTTTTCCCGAGCATAATTATATTGTCTGCTTTCGAATAAATTACTAGGGTAAAGGTTGCTTTCCAACAAACTCAATCTCGAAACCCTTGGCGCACGAGCATGAGAAACTGGTATAGGTATAGGTGCATCCGTTTGTGTCGATGCTTCGACTGTTTTCCTCACAAGGCAACACATTGTTATTCCCATACCATGTAACATGTAGTGTTGTATTAATACAGATACTACTGAAATGTGAAAGAAAGAGCAAGAGCAAGCACAATAATAATATCAACATCCTAGATCACGTCATGGCAGATGCAGCGGCGTCCCCTCATAAAGTCCTGGATCTGGCAGGTCTCATGGCAGTACCTGAGGCTGCCCCATGCGTAAAATGTCTTGAGGCTGAGCTCGCTCGGTCCCTCGCAGTTCTTGCACAGCGAGTTGCGGCACCACAAGAGGCTTCCGTTGCTTCCACTGCCGTTGCCGCTGCCGATGCTGCTGCTCTCTGACTCGCTCTCGTCAATCTGGACCTTGTTCATGATCTCCAGCCACTTGCACATCAGGACCGGGTTGTTCGAGAGGACCACCTGTGACCTGATCATGATGATTGACTCGATGGGGTCTCCCTTTTCGAACAAGTTGAACAGGCACGTGATCAGGTTGACAAGGACAGGAGACTGCAAGTCGATCTTGGCCACCGACCGGAAGACCGAGCACACGAGCCTCTGGATCTGATAGTAGGTCGAGTCCATCGGGGGCGTGCTGTAGATGAGAATGTCAAAGTGGGACGGGATGATGACCTCGAGGTAATCGTCCAGCTTCTTGTTGCAGCCAATCAGGCTAGCAGAGCAGCCACTGCAGCCGCGGACTTTCTCCTCCAAGTCCTTGATCGCCTGCCATGCAGCCTCGACCAACATCTTCTTCTTGGGCATCTTCTTCCTGTTCTTGGTGTCGGCGAACCCGTTGCATGAGATCAGGTGCAAGACGGCCTGGACGAGCAGAGATACCATGTCGGAACTCATGTTGTACTTGTCCATGATGGACTTGTAGTAGAGGTCCGACACGATCTCGAGCATCTCGACCGTCTTGTGAATCGGGACAAGCTGATCCACCATGATCCCGATCAGACTGGTCGTCGCAAACTCGGACACGCACCCCTTTTTCAAGAGGTACTGGGCGAACGCAACCGTCTTGGGATAAGACTGGTTCCTCCAGAAGCGCGCCAGTGCATACTCGATGGCATCGTTAGAGCACGCGGGCTCGGTATAGATGATCTTGAGACACAGCTTGTCCAGCTCCTTGACCTTGATAGGATCGCGGTCCTCGCGGGGGATATAGCTCTCGGCCAGCACCAGCTTGAGGGCTGCAACTTCGTCCATTTGTGGCAAGACACACACGTCTTGATATTTATCATTGTCACTTTTTTATACAAGAGCAATAATTTTGAATTTGATTTTTGATTTTTGCATATAAAGAAAACAGTCCATGATATTTTAAACATGACTTCTAAATCTCAAGAGATCAAGGACACTATCACTGCCATTCGTAACGAATCTCATTCGTCTTCTGAAAAAGCACTGAAAAACAAGTATTATTCATTCTATGAAAAGTACCCCAAGCTGTTCAACGTTGCCACGAATACGTCATTTCCACTAACCTATTTGGACATGATGTTGGCCGAGCTTGACAACTTGGATACACAAAAAGTAGACATGGACACTGCCGACAAGAACATTTATGGTCACCTCAGGTCGATCTATGTGGATCCTATGATTAAAATTCCCGAGGGAGCCATTACACAGGGACCTGCTGCTGCTGCTACTGCTACTAGTCAACCGTCAGAGGCGCCGCCTTCCTAAAACGGCGTAGCGAGTGCTTCTCTGTGACCTGGCGACCGCTATCGTCAAAAATCCTTCGCGAAAGCTCGTCGGCAGAGATCTTGGGATCGTAGTTTTCTAGCAGCTTGTTTTTTATGATTGTTTGAGAAATGGGAGCCTTGACATGAGTCACCCTATACCTCAAAACACCCTCCTTTGTGTTGAGGTCCTCGATGTTGAACCTCGCCATGAATGTCAGCACCTTTTGAGAGAGGATCGCCTTGGCCTGGTTACGCTCCTTGATAGCAGACTGCATCTTCCTGATCGAATTGTCAATTTCCATCCACACACGCACATGATTCTTGAAATCCTCGAGCTCTTGTTGCGTCGGGACATTGATCGCTTGAATCTCATAGGGGGAGCTGCTAGCCGGCTGATCGGCGACCAGTTGCTGAGACAAGTAATTGTTAATGCCAGCCGCGTCCATCATATATGTACAAGATGACGCACCCCTTGTTTATATCAATTTCACAAAGGAAGATTTTGCCAAGATACCAATGCCGATGCCGATGCCGACGATTTGCAACATGTCTTTTACCATGCCCAGCTTGAGCTGCTTGTCCCGATCATCCTTGTAACCAAGATCAGGACCCTTGTTCACCTCCATGATCAATACATCTAGAGAGCTCGAAGGGGCGACATCACATCCGTATATCAAAAACTTGGTCCCAGGATAGTTTATATTGCTCGATTTGAACATGGGTGCATATACGGATGCCAACTTGCCCATGGTCGCCAACATGTTGTCTTGTAGCACTTTTCCTTGGCTGGCGCCTAGATGCGCAATCAAGTCTTTTGTGGTGAGCGGATTTTCCTGGTATACTTGGCGATCGATATAGCCCGTGGTAATATTTGGACCCGTCTCGGTCGTCCTGGGCCGCCACATTTCGGCTGTATAGTACATGAATCCGTCATCATACATGTACATGTTTGTTGTACCGTCTGGCTTCACTACGACCAACAAATAGACTCGGATATTCACCTTGCGCCCGCCCACCACCAGTGGGTCTTGTAACAACTCTTGACAAACAACATGATCCGAATTTTTAAAAGCGTCCAATATCTCTTGCTTGTTGTCGCTGATTAAGAATCCCTCTTGTCTCTGAACATTCTTTTTCAAAATATATATACCATTGTTAAACTCGCGGCTAAAGCGTTCACTATCAGCACCCCCTTCCATGATATATGTATTGGGCAACAGGTAGCTATAACCGTTTCGTTTCAAAGTAATGGCCAACATGCTCTTGCTCGCCATCATGTCGGTTCCTCGTAACCCATAAATGAATCTAGTATTGCTCGACAATTTGATATCTTGTAAAAGTATATCGATCGAATTCAATGTTTCAAACATGATGAAATTGGCAGCTTGAAAAGAGTCGGTCACTTTAAAGTGGTCACTTGATTGCTCTAAAAATGGTTGTATGGCCGGTATAGATGGTGCACTATAGTCGAGAGTATCCGATATCCTATAATACAGGACCAATGCATCCTTGGAAAACGCGATATTCTTTTGTCCTTGTCCTTGTCCTTGTCTATTTAAAAATACCAACAAGACAAGTGCTACGATAATTATAACAAATACAACATATACAATGTATATCATTTCAAATTCCATGTTTGATTTTTATGCACACATTAAATCAATGTGGTATACGGATTTATACCTGGCATTACTTTTAACGGAGTTTGAATCGTCGTCTCGAAATCACCGCTCTGATTGGCCAGTCTATCCTTTAAACAATATACACGAAAGTGACCTTGTGTAATCATGTCGCTAATCTCGCTATCGATTTGCTGGCTAATCTTTTTCGCCTTGAGCAACTCTCCCAACTTTTTGGCCGAATTCTTTTTGACGACGTATCCGTGCATGAAGAAGAACTTTTCTATATCCAGGTATGACTCGTGTTTTTCACAGACTATACAATGACATCCTAGGACCAACATGTCCCAATTGTCATCCATGGTCTCTATGATCTTGTTCAACTTGAAGAGCAGTTGTGGATCGATCGCAACATCGTCCTCGAAAATAATTGCATAATCACTGTCGCCTTGCTCGACGAGCTCGTAAGCTTTGACGTGACTCAGGTAGCATCCGATCGCACCCCTGGTCAATTGGTAATGCTTGGTCCGATAACCCGTTTTTTCAATCTGCATAATCTCCTTGTATGCGTGATTTGTCACGTAACTCTTGATATCCAAGTCTTTTCCGTCGACCGCCGGAATACGCTGAAACTGTTTATACCTCAAATCCGACATCATGTATTGTTCAATGAATGATTCCAGACGATCCGCATTCCTATCGAGATTGATCATGTATATGCTCGTATTGGAAAGGGTAATCCTGCTGTTTAAATCATCTTGAACAAAACGCTCAAAATAGGCCGGCTTCAGAGACCAACACACACCTAGAACAACAACTAGTATCAAGCACCAAATGTGATATTTTTTAGGAATCATGCTTGCACCCATATATACTTTTACAGAGTATAATGTAAAATGGCAATGTGAAAATAAAAAACGTAATATATAATGGACCCATTGTACATTGTTCTAATAGCAGCGGTAATAGTAATAATAGTAGTAATAGTAGTTGTCGTACCTAAACGACACGAGCCCATGTTTTGCATCATGATTACCGGCAAGGACAAGTGTCGAGAACACATGGCCAAACAATCCGTCGTCAACTTTCTAGAACAAGATTATCAAGACAAGACGCTCGTCATATTGAATCACTCGGCCGACTATGTTGTGAAAACACAACAAGACCATTTAGAAAATGTGTATGAATTCTATATTGACAAGGACTCGGACAAGGACCCTTTAACTCTTGGTGACATGAGAAACATTGGGCTAGCAATGGTCCCTCCGAATGCCGTGTGGACAACATGGGATGACGACGACTATAGGAAACCAACATACTTGTCGACGATGATGCGGGCCATGCAAAGCGCCAACGCAGACGTCTTGTGTTTTACGAAACGTCTTGAATATAATACAAATACGGGGCTCGTATGGGGGATGAGTCTAGACACTGGATTTCCGCTAGTCTTTGCAAAACAAGACATGAGAATCCTTTATGAAAAACTGGATAAAATGGAAGACACTAATCTAATTTCAAGAGCTAAAGAACTCGGTCTCAAGGTGAAGATTTACAAGAATGATCCACACTTGTACGTGAGAATGGTGCACACTAATAATACATCACTTTATGTAAATCCGGCCAAGAGCAGTATACAATCTGGTTCTAAATCATCACCTTATCGAGAATACAATATAGATGACGTGACAAGGAATTGTGTGAATACTTTTATGTCGACGTATTTTAAAAAAGGAATAGAATGTCATGGATAATGTGTGATTCGCCAATATTTTCTAAAAGCCAAGAAATCATGTGCAAGACGAGGATGGACATTCTCCAAGATAGCTGTGATATCAAAGCAATCGGAGCAATCAGAGCAAATAACAATAAACAATTCGCTAGAAACGGTCAAGTGTTTATTGACTCGATCGATGAAAGGACTGCATGTGCAAGCAAACCATGTACAAGACCGTCAGTCCAAGTATCCTGTGATCAAAAGCCCTGTCCGGCTTACAGGCTACGTCGGCTAAATCCTTTCGATTGTACCGTGCTTTCTTGAAACTTCGTGTTGTGGACAGAATTCGCCAGTCGTCTTTCGCGTACACTGCACGATTGATTTTGCCTTGTTGCTTTTAAATAGGGCGCAACATTGTACTCTGGGGATTCTTTGCACGAGAGGACGCTTGGTTTCGCCTTTTACCGGCTTGACTGGCTTCTCTGGCTTGACCGTGAGTGTCAGCTTGACCTCGTTTTCGACAATCGCCAACATCTCTTCCCTTGGCAAGTTGTATGTCTTGGCCACGACATCGAGACACTTGATGACGGCATTTTTTATCTCGTACTCGCACAACGACAAGACAAAACTAGGAACTGTCGCTGTCGTCATCCAAGAGCCTATTTAACTTTTCCTTGAGCTTTTTAATCTCGTTTCTTTTAGAACTCTTTTTCTTATTCTTCTTAAGACGAGACTTGACTGGTTCAGATGGTTTCGTCTCTGCAACAACCTCTGCCTCTTTCGCTACCTCACCTTGATCTATATCAATTGTCTTTATAAGTGTTTCCATGTCAATTTTTTCAACTTCACTAACCAGGTCGACGGCTACAGGCACTTTTCGCCCAGTAACCTTGTAACAAATGTCGGCCAACTTGTTGGAAATGTCGGTCCATGCATAGTTAGTCAAGATGTTTGCCCTGGCCTTTTTTCCATGGCTCTCTCGCAACTCCTTGTTAAAGTAGTATGCCTCGATTCCCTCTACATAGTCGACGTAATCACACAAGAGAGCCTCTCCGCACACCATATCCCTCGAATTGTCCACATAGTATGCCATCTTTGGATCCACGAGTTGCGCATTCGAATCATCGAAAAAGTCCATGAATCCACCTAGTCTCGGCACAACTTGTGGAATGCCAATGGCCGCTTGCTCAAAGTTGCATAGACCGAATCCTTCTCCATCACACGTGTTCCACCCGATATCGGCGACATTATATAGGATATTCGTCTCTTCGTCATTCATCTTTTGCGGGCGATCAATAATGATCAAGTGTTGCATTCCGTCTTGAATAGTGCATCCCCTCTTTTTGAGTTCCCGCTCAAAGATCTCGAGCAAGTTCCAAGCACCCTGAACAGCGGTTCCCACCATCATCTTGATCGGCTCCTTGGGATACCTGCTAACTAGTTCGGCGAATGCCTTGAGACAAATATCCCATCGCTTCCTAGGTTGATTACGGTTCAAGTTCAAAATGATAAAATCCTCGGGCTTGAGTCCGTAATAGTGCCTCGCCAACTTCTTGGGCACCGGATAGTAGTTTTGAGGATTGAATCCGTGTTGCAGAAATCCGTGGTCCAGTGTCAGCCCTTGCTCGACAATGAGATCCTCCCAATACTTTGTAAATAGCAGACCATAATCCAAGTTGGTGTTGCAAAAGTCGATAAACTCTTTCTTTTGATTCAGATAAACTTGATCAATGTAGCCGATAATTTTAAAGGATAGGCCGTCCTCTTTTTGTGCAAGCTTTAGTTGGTTGACGACTTGATGGATGATCATCATGTCATTGTACACGATGCACACATCCGGTTGATTCGTCTTTACAAAAGCCCTCACCTGATCCACACCGAAACCCTGTCCCTTTGGATTCTCGTGTTCGAATGCGTCATACAACTCGACATTCGACGGAATATCTAGTCGGTGATTAGGCAAGATTTGAAACTTTTGAAATCCAAACACGGTCACCGCCAAGTCTGCACGCTTAGCCAGGCAAGCAATCAGTTCATACACCACTTTACTGTATCCATTATATTGGTTCGGATGGGTTCCAAAGATGAGAACTCGCAAAGGTGTTGTAGACATGTTATGTTTACATAGCAGCGATATAAAATATATTCATTTTAGCCGAATTACAAATAGCATATAAAAGATCCAACCGTGTAGCATCAAATCATACCCCCTTGCCAAATGTCGTCATCCAACTGCCTAGAAATCAAGACTGTTCAAGCATCTTCCTTTAAAATTTTAATCGAGGCATTGAAAGAACTGTTGACCGACACTTGTATCGAGTTTGACGAGACCGGTATGAAGATTATTGCCATGGACACTTCTCATATTGTCCTGGTCCACCTCAAGTTGGATGCTCCCAAGTTTGAACACTATTACTGCAAAAACCGCATATCCATCGGCGTCAACATGTTGAACCTGCACAAGTTGATCAAGACGATCAATAGCACCGACACTCTTACTCTCTTTATGGATGATGTCAATATCAATCACCTGGGTATCAAGATTGAGAATAGTGACAAGAATACCAAGACGGTTTATAAGCTGAACCTATTGGATCTGGACAATCCTCATATTTCGATCGATCCCACCGAATTCAATTCAGTCATTACTTTACCTTCGGCGGATTTCCAAAAGATTTGTAGGGATATGAGCAATGTTAGCGAGTTGGTGGAGATCCAAAACGTCGGCAATCATCTCAAATTTCTAGGAAAGGGAGATTGCTGTACTCAAGAGACAATTTTAAGTGATTCTGAAAATGGTAATATTACTAAAACAGGAAGTGCGCACGAGATTGTTCAAGGAATATTTAAGCTCAAGTACTTGGTTTTATTTACAAAGTGTACCAACCTATGTAACACGATGGAGTTATTTCTTAAGAATAACTTTCCACTTGTTATCAAATACTCGGTTGCATCACTTGGCGAGATCAAATTGGCTATTGCGCCGTCAATAGACGAGTAGGTGTGATGTGGTTTTATATACGCGTTTCAACGCATTTGTTAAAAACAAAAACAAACATTAATCACTTTTGTCATGAAAGCATTATAACATGATTAATTTTAAATTGAATTTCATAATGGGTCGGTAGAATATAAAAAGTAAACCATACCAGTAAGGATTTTTTTAATTACAAAAAAAATTACAAGGCTATAATTTTAGTGTTCATTATTATTTAAATATTGAAAATGATGATGAAGTCCTGATATAATTATAAAAATGAATTAATAACAACTTATTTTAGCATACCATTACAAAGCCTAAAACTTATTGAACATCGATATTATGAATGATTGATGTTGTATTTAATGAAATATTTACACTTGACATCATTATTTTATATTTACTATTTATTATCATATTCTATAATACGTTACTGAATATGCTGTACAATTTATATTCTACCGATCCAATGAACAATTAGAACTTGCTAAGGAGGCTATACAAACGAATTTGAAGATATATTTTGAGAGGCAATTTATAATTTCAACAAAAGAAACTATTCAGATCGAGAAAACAAAACAAAATGATGCACAACTTATTATAGATAGTAAAGATAAAGAAATTAAGAATGCACAACTTATTATAGATACAAATAATGAAAAAATTGTTCAAGCTAACAACAATATAAAACAACTTTTATCAGGTGATACACGTGGTGGTGCATCTAGTAACTCGATCAAAATCCTAGGTAGAAATCGTAAAGTAACTATAAAAGGTCGGTCAAAATATATCACGTACAATGGCGAATTAATTACTCTGACCGCAGCTCGTAAATTAGAAAAGATCAAACAACAATCACGCTCGTAAACCCCGTCCCATCGACGAATTTCTACCGGCTGTTTCTGAACACGACATGGACTAGTCACCGAGTCATCAGGTGACATTAGGTAAAATCAATATATTATTTTTTCTTATTTTGTCGACAATCGAATTTGTTTTGTCGAATATGACTTGTTCTTCGTCAACCACTTTTACAAATGCATAAAGATACAATATTAATAAAATACAAAAGATGGAAATAACACCATTCACGTTTTCAACTGAGAAAATGCCATCTCGTGAATACTATCGTTTTATTAATATGAAAAAAACCATGGTAAAAACTATTATAGACACGTTTACAAAGTTCAATCTCCCTTTACCAGACGACGGAATATCATTGTATCCGTACGAGCGATTACTAATCATATACGACGACTTGTTTCTTTTAGAAAAGTGTGAAGATTTAGTAAAACCATACATGATTCAAGAGTGGACAAGGCGATTTGTTGCACAATACAATTGATCATGTATAAAGCCACGTATACACGATACAAATAAAAAATGAAGACATTTTCAACTAAAAACATGAGCTCTCTTGAGCACTTTAGATTCAGCAGTCTGAAAAGAAGTATGATGAAGGAAATATATAACCTATTCGTCAAGTACAATTTGCCCTGCCCATCCATCTCGGCATGTTCTTACGAGGAGCTTCTGGTTCTACTCGATGATTTGCACCTTTGCAATAATCCATACGCTTTACAAGAGTGGACAAAGCGACTAGCTTAATAGACCTGATTCTCAATACTGTCTTTATTGCCCTTGTAAATAATTTCACCATAGAAGCCACTCGGAATATTGTAAAAAGCAACATCTTGTAATTCGGTCGTTCTCAGCCAGACCTTGATGATGCAAAAGTGCTTCTTGGGGCTAATGCTGAGGCCATTGATGTGATCCCACATGTCTTGTTTTTCCTTGATCAATAAAGTCTCGCCGAGAAGCCGGCAACTCATCGTTTCCCAAAAGGGTTGCACGTCAGCTTTGAGCACCTTGATAGAAATACATCCTCCGTCCTTGTTATAAGGGTCGTCCCAACAAGGAAACACGTGCTCGCGAGTAATGAAAAACATGCCCATGCTAATCTTTTCTAAAAACGTCTCGTGAACAGGCCAAAAGTCTTCGATCGAGCCAATATCCGACACTTTTATATAACTAGAGAGGGTCCAATCTGTGTTGAAAGGATCATGAAAGTAAAAAGACCAAAGGTCGTTCAAGAGGTGGTCTTTCTCTTTCTCACAAGCAGTAGTATCAGCATCATCAGCATTAGCATTAGCCAGCTCTTCCCAATCACCCATTAAAGTATACCACGTCCAATCCCTTAAACTGTGTTTTCTCAATCACTTCGTCACATCGGATAAATTCGCTTTCAATCACGTGATTGCGTTGGTATGCCAGCTTTTTGGGCAAGACCTTGTCGAGGAGTGCCAGTTCAAACATGTCGTTTGCGCTAATCTCATTGTCCTTGGTCAGTGAGCACACATACCTGTTGACGAAATCAGTCACATCGTGTCCGCAAAGAGAGACGTGCAACACCTTCTTGTCAAGACCGGCCCTAAAGAGCGGCGGAGGGGACGGATTAGGAACAGTCCCTGATGTTCTGATCAACTTGCGCTTCCCATTCCAAAACGTAAACTCGTAAAAACTGTTACATGATGCACTCTTGATCTCTTCTGGATCAAACGTCTTGGCCGGATACCATGTTCCCTTGTGGACTAGCCATGTCGCAAAGTTTTGTAAATGTTTAAAAAGTGAAATGCTAAACACATTGTCAATTGTATTGTTTGGAATGTTGAACAGTCGAACCTGGACAATCTGGCCTTGATACACTTGTTCATAAGATCCGACAATATACCTTGTATAAAGGGACTTGACCAAGGTGATTACCTTGATGAAATAATATATACCGTTTACGAGCAAAGAAGAACAAGACATTATATCTAGCTATAACGAATTGCATACCTTTATGTCGATTTAGGTCCAAATGTATATAAAAATATCCGAGTACTAGAATATAGTTACACATACACCATGACTTTGAAATTTACAAAAGCTGGATTGGCGCCTCTTCTGAAGTCACCCCTGTCCTTTTGTCAAGGTTTGTCGGATGAAGACTTGGTCGCACTTTATCAAAAGCTGCAACACACTTATTACAACAGTGACAAGCCGTTGGTGTCCGATGACATTTTCGACGTGGTCCAGACCTATATCAGGAAGCGCCTGCCAAAACATCCCATTCTAAAGAGCGTGGGTGCTGTGATTGGCGACGATGACAAGCGCAAGGAAGCGCTCCCTGTCTACATGGGCAGTTTGAACAAGGTCAAGAGCGACCCCAAGGTGCTAGACACGTTCAAGACCAAGTACCCGGGGTCCTACATGGTGAGCGACAAGCTCGATGGCAACTCGGCCCTCTATGTGTTTGGCCCAGAAGATGAGAAGCCAAAGCTCTTTACCCGTGGAAACGGTGAAATCGGCCAGAACATTTCGCACATTATTCCGTTTATCAGTGGGATCCCCAGTGGAACTTCAAAGACCAGGACCATTGTGCGCGGTGAGCTCATCATGAGCAAGCAACTCTTTGCCAAGTACGGCAAGGGTGCAAATGCAAGGAACACGGTCGCGGGTCTAGTCAATGCCAAGGTGCCGGATCTAGAGATTGCAAAGAACACGACGTTTGTTGCATACACTCTGATCCAACCTCAGGTCAAGCCGAGTGCCCAGGTCGCGGCTTTGAACAAGATGAAGTTCCACGTGGTCCACACCGAGCTGATCAAGGAGCCCAACATGACGTTTGAGCACCTGTCCAACCTCTTGGTCTCTCGGCGAGATCAGAGCGACTTTGAGATCGATGGACTGGTTGTGGCGCACGATGGGCTACACCCGATCAATACCCATGACAATCCGGATGACGCATTCGCTTTCAAGCACCTGCTCATGCTCCAGACGGCAGAAGTGATCGTGACCGGGATCGAGTGGAGTTTATCCAAGGACGGACTGATCAAGCCGGTCGTCCTCTTTGACCCGGTCAAGCTATCTGGCGTCCACATTCAGAGGGCTACCGGCTTTAACGCCGAGTATATCAAAGTGAACAAGATTGGCGCGGGAGCGAGGTTGCTCATCACGAGATCGGGCGATGTTATACCCTATATCATGGAGACTCTCCAGCCTGCTGCTAGTGGACAAGGAGACTTGCCTTCGCAAGCAGAAAGGCCATACACTTGGGTCGGCAAGGACATCAAGGTGACTGGAAGCTCCTCGGAACAGGACGCCAAGCAGCTCGAGAACTTTTTCGACAAGATGGATGTCGCCGGTATTCGCGGCGGAACGAGCCAAAAGTTCTTCGAGGCTGGCTTTACAACCGTCAAAAAGTTCATGGACATGAGCGAGTCGGATTTGGCGGACATTCCCGCCCTGAAGAACAAGTGGACCCTTGTAAAAGCGGCCCATGCTACGATCAAGTCGGCGTCCTGTATCAAGCTGATGCAAGCGTCCAATGCGTTTGGACAAGGATTCGGAGAGCGCAAGCTGAAAGCAATCCTATCAGATATTCCGGGAATCGCAACCAACTACACGCCAACCGTGGACGAGCTGATCCAGGTCGATGGCGTGAGCACCCTGACGGCTACCAAGTTCATCACGGGTCTCGCGGCATTCAGAAGGTTTGTTCGGGAGACGGGACTGCATTGTTCAAAAGCAGCTACAGCTAGGAGTAGGTCGGCGTCACCGAGTGGAAAGGCAACCACGTCCAAGGCAACCAAGGCAAATGCATCCAATGCATCCAAGGCATCAGCCAAAGCCAACGCATCTTTCCAAGGCCAAGTGGTTGTATTTACCGGATTTAGGAACAAGGAGTGGGCTGCGGCAATCGAGGAGCGAGGTGGCGAGGCAGGTGCATCCGTCACTAAAAAGACCACACTGGTCGTCGCCAAGGACCCGGACGACATGACGGGAAAGCTCAAGGTGGCTCACGACAAGGGAATCAAGATTATTGGACAGGAAGAGTTTGAAAAGATGTTGTCATAGAGTTTGTTCTTTAATCTTCCTCTTAGACCTTGTCAATCTTCATCCGTATATACTTGACATCGTGTCCCATCTTGTTCAACTGATCAAGTGTATAAAATAAAAAGGAAACTAGGATACTTATAATCAGCATGTATATCCATGGCATTTTTAAATATATGATTTATTTTTATCACTAGAAAACATGCACCAAATGTCCACCTATGTATTATAAATGTCCATGGTATTGTAATCTGACAAGGTCAGGGGTTGCCAAGATGCTTGCTTGACCGACGTAGAAGCAACCTTGGAGGGTCCCTCGCGGTAATTCGCTTCCACATCAGCTTGTCCTAGTGCGTAATTGTAATACTTGAAATTAGAGATTTGGCATTGGTCGATGGATCCGTCTGGAAAGAGAAAGAGGTTGCCATTGTTCTGTTTCAACATGGATGCATATGCTCCCGATTGATACAAGACATTGTTGACATAAAACTTGACACTGGTTCCGTTTTCAAAATCATTAATAGGAATATTATCTTCGAATACCAGGGAAATCATAAACCACTGGCCTTGAAGTAGCCCCATCATGTTTTTTCTATAAACATTGTCACCGGTATTAGAACCCTGGACAGATAGCGTCTCGTTCATGTTGTTGGCCGTATTAAACTTGACATTGAAATCCATTGGATTTGTTCCAAACTCGAGCATTGGGCAAAATGCAACATGATCGACAGCGGCAACAGTAGTACCGGTAGTCACATTCTTTGCATTATAATGGTACTTGGTATTGTCTCCACGAATAAAGATTGCCTTGCCCTTTCCTTTTGACGCATCCGCCACATTGAGCCAAAGCGAATAGGTGAATTGTGCACCTCCCTTGATATTAGACGATGGGCGCATGGTAATGTAGCTACTCGAATACGTGTTGACCGTATTGAAAGACTGATTTGCTACCTGTGAGCTCTGTGCGAATCCCGAGATGATGTCGGTGATCATTTTAACATTCGGATCGCTCGACTGTTGAAGTAGACTATCCGAGCGTAACACTTTTAGAGAAATCCAGTATATAAAGACGACGATGAGAAGACCGACCACGATCTGAACAAGGATACCGGCAGGGCTCTTGCTATTCTCTTTTAAAAAATCCTTGACCTTTTCTGCCTTTTCAGCCACATCAGTCAAACTAACAGTTGGTTTAGACATTTGTATATATTGGATAGAAAAATTAAAAGGAACAGGAAAACATGATCCCTATCCCAAACCCCATGTCTTTTAAAATCAAACAATCCCCGACCCGCGATCTCCAGCACTAAAGGAAACATCTGTGCAATACAATGGAGATGTGTTGATAATAATTTGTTGTTGCAAATCCTTGTCTCGAAGCTTTGAAATCGTTGTCATGGTGTTGTCCTTGGCATAAATATCACACTTGTATTCTCTCTTTTGTAAATGTGTATATATTGCGAATGCGAAATTATCAGTGCAATATTTTTTCAAATGATTACACATATTCGTAACGTGTATTTCTTGTTTGTCGCATCTTCCAACAGCATTTACAAAAACCTTGAATGTTGCATGCGGGTATTGGCCAATGAATCCAGGAATGATCACAACTTTGTAACTTGAATCTTTCTTTTGTAACAATATTTCATTAAACAGAGTATCGATTGCCTTCATTATTGGGCTTGACAGATTTGATAAAAATAAGTTGAATAGGTTTTTATACACACCTTTTACAACATCATACAAAACATACAAAACATACAAAACATACAAAACATACAAAACATACAAAACATACAAAACATACAAAACATACAAAAACAAAACCCAATTTACATTCTTTTTAGAATCTCGTTCAAACTCCTTTCATTGTCTTCGTTTTCCAAGATTGCTATAATATCTTGCACCTTTATGTTGCGCACGGTAGATTCCAAAGGTCCGTCTGAAATTTCTTGCCCAATATCCAACTTGTCCTTGTGTTTATGAAACATGGCTCTTTCGATCCCCAAATTGGATGTAAAATAGTATACATTTACAGTCGCCGATGTCTGTCCCTGTCTCAAAACGCGCGCTATAGATTGTTGTGTTTTGCCCGCATTCCACCACATGTCCATGAGTAAGACAGTGTGCGCCGTTTGCAAGTTCAATCCTTCTGCTCCAAGATCATATGTTAGAAAAAGTATTCCATTTGATGTTTTAGAAAACGTGTCTAGAATTTCCGCCCTCTTCTTGGTCGACATGGATGAGCACAGAGTCATGGCCGGCCTATTTGAAATCTGATTCATGAAAATATCCAGACAACTTCTAAAACATGTGAAAATTACCAGGCGCTCGTCACTGTGCTTGTTAATGATAGAGAGACCGCTTTTCATTCGACTAGATACAACAGATGACGGTTTATCCAACCAATCGCCGATATCAATATTATCAAGCTCGGTAGTCAACATTTTAGACAGGTCAGATTTCCCCTTGGTCGTAGAATCCGTCAATTCCATCATGTCCAACGTGACGTTTGCAATAGGTATGAGCGGGCAAATAATACTCTGTCTCAAATAAGTAATCATGGCCAAGAGGTAGCTACTGAATCGTCTCACACCTTGCACATCTTCGACCAGTTGAAGTTTCTTAACAATGGCAGAGACCGCCTTGATCGTAATCTTCATGGATAAGTATATTTTTTGTTCTTCATCACAAAGTTGGTGATTGATAATTTTTTCAATCAATCTTGGAGGAGTGAATGCTTCATTGATCAATCTTTTAACCACGGTATGTGCTACACCTCTAAAAGCAGAATTCCTGACATGTAGTTCGGCTGCAGGGAGCGTCCTTGGAAATGTAGGTGAGTTGATGATCAAGTGATATCCGAGTAGACGTTCGACAGACGGTTCATCAAACATCGTGCCCGACAGACCCCATCTGTGTTTGGCACATATCGCAGCAAGTCCCCGGCACCTCATCGATGACACTTTTGTAAACTTTTGAATTTCATCTATTATCAAAGAGCCCCACACTCGGCTGAACAACAAACCTTGGCCATCGGCAGCAGCAAATGGCGTATTCGGCACTCGATATCGAACAATGCTGTGTTGATTAAACCGCCCTTGATTAACAATGTCTAGAATAACAAACTTGGTTTCTATATTTTTGCACTTGTACACTTTTGAAATGACATCTGAAGTTGTGATGACTAGTCTGGTCGAGGGATCGAGCTTCCATGCATCCATGTCCTTTTCATAATCCGAATGCAACACTTGATAGGGTAAAGTCGTACCGAAAAACTTGGCAATCTCAAACTTCCAATTCTCTACCAGTGTCTTGGCCACGACGACGAGTATGGGATCATCGGGGCTCTGCGTAAGACCTAACACGATTGACAATAGTGTTTTACCACTTCCCATGGGCAAGGACATTCCACCGTTTTTCTTTAAAAGGCACTCTTGCAACACGGATTGCTGGAAAGAATTGAGTTTGTCCATAATAAAGTAGACGTGATTTCTTTTAAAACAAATCAAACAAACAAACATTAAAACATTAAAGCATACATTCATACATGCGGTCGACACTCGACCATAAAAATGTAAAATAATACAATCAGCCCTATGGATACTACATCATGTTGTTTAATTTGTTTTTCACCCATTTCACGAAATGCACACTTGTCTTGCAGTGATCCAGGCTGCACATCGACCACGTGTTTGGAATGTGGGCATGCTCTTTTAGAGTTTTGTTCAAACGAAAAGGAAATCCCAAAATGCCCTGCCGCGTCTTGTCGTCAGCACTACATGTTGTCACAAATCAAACAGCTTGGTCCTGGTCCAGTAGCGACATATAGCGCATTGTGTTATGATCACTTTGTCAATGAATCAAAAGAACAGCTTGATAACAAGGCAAACCACAAGTCCATGATTGCAAATATACGAAAGGAAAAGATCGAGTTCATAGACTCTCACTTTCCGGTTGCGATTGCTCTTACCATAAAATATGCACTTAACAATAAACTAAAAACAATCAATTCTAAAAACAGAACCCAAATCAAAAACACTCTTGATCAAATGAATAAAAAATGTATGAACTTGTGTTGTCCGGGAAGATTGGACGAGTCGGGGACTTGTGTTGTTTGTAACACGACCTTTTGCGAACATTGCGAATGTGTTGTGCATGGGGACAATCATACGTGTTTACAAGAAAACAGGGATAGTGTTCAATTTGTCAAGACACTAATCAAGTGCCCGACATGTAGATTACCGGTTATTCGAAGTTGGGGATGCAATTTTATCACGTGCTCTGTTTGCAAAACCAATTTCGACTATGTAACAGGCAATAGGACTGTGGACGGAAATCACCAACACGATCGTACTGTTTTAAACACGAGTACCCGAGCAAGCGATCGATTTAGTCACCCGGGTATTGACAAGTCCCTTTTTGAAGAAATAGATCAACTCGCGCCATGTTCTCCATCATTGACACGAATTATAGGGGTATTGAGTTCAGTATATGGTAAAACGAATACAAATAGCAGTTTGACCAACCTGAAGATTGCCAAGGAATATGAAGTATACAAGCAGCACCAATATGCCTACAAGTTGTACTATCGTGCTCTAGCCAACCTTGAAGAACATCATGTAAAAAAGACACTGACAAACGATGTATTGCGAACTATTTTGGAAAAGATCAAATGAGTTGTTGCATCGATGCGTTTTTTACTATTTAAAGTTTGTGTTTCACTTGTTTAATTAGAAACAAATGTCATCCCATGAGAATGAAATGATTGGTATCGACCTCCTCATGAATCCGAAAAAGCGTATTTCATCATCTGGAAGTGAGAATGTCTATAGGATTGGCGATGATGACTATGTTTCAGAGGCGTCGATTCCAGTGCGGCGAGTGTCTAAAATGTCGGTAAAGCCATCAAAAGAAAAGGCATCAAAGACATCAAAGTCATCCAAAAGATCTAGTAAGAGCAGTCGCTCTAGCAGCTCGACCGTGAGTTCGTCTAGCAGTGAAAGTAGTAGTTCATCTAGTGGATCCGGATCTGGATCTTCATCCAGTAACTCTTCATCCTCGTCCTCTGGTTCTGAATCATCGTACTCGTCCGTGTCGTCATATGCAGTCTCTGCGAAGAAGAAACTGTCCCAAGAGGACATTATCAATATGAAGAAAGATTTGCTCTATCAGTTTGATCGTCTTGAAAAGAGGGGCATCAAGATTCCTAAAAAGTTTTCATTGGCATCATCCCTCGAAGAGATGAAGGTCGAGTATGATCGTCTGAAAAAGGATCGCGAGGTCGATGTGAGTGTCCGCTTTCAACGCAAGATGCTCATGGCCATTATTACTGGAATCGAGTTCCTCAATGACAAGTTTGATCCATTTGACGTCAACTTGGACGGGTGGTCTGAGAATGTGAATGACGGAATCAACGACTATGACGACATTTTTGAAGAACTGCATGAGAAATACAAGGGAAAAGCAAACTTGGCACCCGAGCTCAAGCTCATGTTTGCGCTCGCCGGAAGTGGCTTTATGTTTCATCTGAGGACGTCCATGTTTAAATCAGCGCTACCTGGGATGGCCAATATGCAGCAAGGAGGACAACAACAGCAACAGTATCAGCAACAGCAACAGCAACCCAAGCAAAGTAGCGGTTTCGGCGGCCTCGGTGGACTAGTTAGCGGCCTCATGGGAGGTGGGGGCGGCGGAGGAATGGGAGGCATCGGATCTATCATTGGTTCCATGTTAGGTGGCATGGGCCAGCAGCAACAGCCTCAGCAACAGCAACAACGTCCTTCCAACATGAATATGAATATGCAATCCATGCCTAATCCGACTGCTCAAATGCGCGGTCCCACCAATGTTGATGACATTCTCAAGGAGCTGGCCAATGAGCGCATCGACGCTATTTCAACCATTTCAGAGTCGGAAATGTCCGAAATGGTGGACGACATGAGTGACAAGGGAGTCTTTGTCACACAAAAAACGACTGGACGAAGGACATTAAACCTATAATATTTTAATCGCACTTTTAATTCGATACACGAATGCAATGTTTTTATACAATGAACACAATCCACCTAGGCGCAAGGCCAAACACAGTGCGCGATACAAGTACTTTTTGTTCTTGTCCACGAGGTTGTTTTTAAAAAAGTTGCAAATTTCCTTGTCACTCATTTTTGTTAAATCTTGATTGTACTTGGCTTTTACTATTTTGGCAATTTCTAAAAAGCAATCATGATGTATTTCATTCTTGTCAAGAATTTCAAAGTCGTCCATGATTCATGCTATATAAAAATTACAATGCTTAAAAACACAAGAGAAAGTATAAATATAACAATGCACTACTCTAGTGCGCCCTTTAGGGATAAATTCGTCCACATCTGTATAATGAATATCCATAGTTAACGCGACTTAAAGATTGCGTAAATTACATGTTTAAATGGGAGTTGCAAATTCACAACCCTACTCGCATCATCTGGAAAAAAACAAACAAGAAGCAATCAAGAGAATTTGTTTTGATGAAAAAACTCTTGAATATACTCAAGTTCAATATGGATTGAAAGCACAAGTTGACAAGTGTATGAGCGATCATTGTGAAATTGGAGTAGGTTTATTTGTGTGTGAAAAAGATATGCAGTCTGCTCTACTTGCATACATGACAAGTGTAGATTTGTATGCAATATGCTGGCGTTGGTTTTACGAACGAAATGATACTATTTTTGATCATTTTCAAAAAGAACTATTTACGCAAGATAAAGTGTATAAATCACAAGGAATGCTTGTAGGCATTCGAATTAAAACGTGGCCAGCAAAAACACATGTTCCATATTTTGGTTTTTAATTATCAATTCTTCAACCACTGTTCTGTACGAAGACCAGTTGTGGATAACGGTAGCAAATATATATATTGGGGCCAAGGATATTATTCACAATTGTATTACAATGGTACAAATAAGCTTGTTGCAGTGCATGACACGCTAAGTGCAACAAGTACGATTCTCAAAGAGTATTATATAACGTAGCGCCTTGTGATTTAAAGACGGTTGTTTTGATCTACAAATTTTCCTAAATATTCAATTTATTCTTTTACTTGCCATGTTGTTTGTTTAGAGTTGTCACCTACCTGCATTGTTATTGGCTACTGGAGCTTTATTTATTTTGACCTTTAACAATATATAAATAGTGTCCATTTATACACTGCACAAAATCCAATCACTATATACTTCATTTCCTCTATATACAACATTTCACTCCAACACAAAATCTCATGAAAGTTCACGAGATCAAGAGCAAATAAAAGAGGACAATAAATCAACAAGCTACTGGCATGACTCGCAAATCTCATGAGAGTCGCGCCTCTCACACACACCACCTTCTGCAGCAGCTGTTGCCTTGGCCAACTTTGGATCAATCGTAAACTGCTGCACCTTGGCCTTTGACTTGGACCTCAGATAGTAGATGCCCGTCTTGAGTCCCTTTTGCCAGCTGTAAAAGTGCATGCTAGACAGGCGCCTAAAGTCGGGCGACTCGATAAACAGGTTCATGCTCTGGCTCTGGCAGACAAAGGGGCCGCGGTCAGCCGCCATGTCGATCAAGACCTTTTGCTTGATTTCCCATACGGTCTTGTACAGGCTCTTGATGTCGTCCGGGATCCCGGCCACGTTCTGAACGGAACCATCATGCAGTATGATCTGGTCCTTGAGCGCAATGTTCCAAAGACCCAACTTGATCAAGTCATCGACCAGGTACTTGTTCACCATGATGAACTCTCCAGCCATGGTCTTGCGCTTGTACAGATTCGAGGTGAACGGTTCGAAACACTCGTTCGCCGACATGATCTGAGACGTGGACGCGGTAGGCATCGGCGAGATCAGCAGGCTGTTCATGAGACCGTGACTCTTGACCATTTCCTTGAGGCTGGCCCAGTCATAGCGATTAGATGGCACCACGTTCCACATGTCGAACTGAAAGATGCCCTTGGACATTGGCGAGCCCGCAAACGTGGAATAGGATCCGTGCTTTTGAGCCAGCTCCATGCTAGCCGTGACGGCCGCGTGATACATGGTCTCGAATATGTCAATGTTGAGCTTGGCCGCCTCTGGGCTATCGAAAGGATAACGCAACAGGGCAAACACGTCGGCGAGTCCCTGGACACCGATTCCGATCGGCCTGTGGGTCTTGTTGGACTTGGCCGCCTTGTCAATCGGGTAAAAGTTGATATCAATCACCTTGTTCAGATTCTTGACCACCACCTTGGTCACATCATACAACTTGTCAAAATCAAATGTAGTGTTTGCCGTCACATATGTCTTGAGACACAGAGACGCCAAGTTGCACACTGCAATCTCGTCCGGCTTGGACACTTGCATGATTTCCATGCACAAGTTTGAGCTCTTGATGATGCCCACGTTCTGCTGGTTGCTCTTTCGGTTGACATGATCTTTGAAACCAATGTAGGGGACGCCAGTCTCGATCTGAGACTCGAGGATCTTGAACCAGATATCTTGGGCATTGACTTGCTTGTAGTACTTTCCCTCGGCCTCGTAGCGCTCATAGAGTTGAACGAATTCCTCGCCATAGACGTCACTGAGACCCGGGCATGTATTGGGGCACATGAGCGACCACTTGGCATTCGCCTTGACCCTTTCCATGAAGAGATCAGGCATCCAGATCGCATAGAACAAGTCGCGTGCCCTGTCCTCCTCGTGTCCGTGGTTCTTGCGCAATTCTAAAAAGTCCTCGATATCCGCATGCCATGGCTCCAGGAACACCGCGATCGACCCGTTGCGCTTTCCGCCCTGGTTCACGTAGCGCGCCGTGTTGTTAAACACCCTGAGCATCGGAACCACTCCTGTACCCGTGCCGTTTGTGCCCTTGATGTGGGCGTTGCGCGCACGAATGTCGTGAATGTGGAGGCCAATGCCGCCTGCGTACTTGCTAATGAGAGCACAATCTTTCAACGTGTTATATATCCCGTCAATTGAATCACTTTCCATGTGCACCAAGTAGCAGTTTTTGGCAATTAGCCCCTGCACCGTGTACGAGTGATCGTCCTCGACACCCAAGGTGTAGACCAGCTTGTCGGGGACAGATGCAGATGATGGCTTCTTACTGCTGATACGACCAAAGATCCGGTCATATCCATCCGAGCCAGGAACATGCCTGATGTCGTCAAACTTGAACTCGGTCTCGGTATATGCCTTGCCAAAGTATCCCTCGATCACGTTCGTCGTGTCGTACAAGGCATAGTTTGGCATCTCGATATAGTCACCCACGTCAAGTCGGTCCAGGCGGTTCCAAGCGGGCACAGTTTGGCCTATTTTGAAGCTCATGAACTCATGACTATCGGTCGCAGTGATGACTGGTGTATTAAACACCTTGAAATCAAACAGCTTCCTATCACCCAACTCGTTCGTGTGCAGCTGCGACACCGGCTTGAACCTCTGCATGTGGGTCATGACGAGGGTACCGATCTGAACCTTTTCAATGGCTACAGGTCCCTTGTCCGTGTACACCACAGTGCCCGCAACAAAGCAGCTCGACATCTGCTGCCGATTGGTTCCCGCATTAAACAGGGTCGGCGTCGCATGAATAAAGTACTTGTTGCTCATCAGGTCGTACGTGTTGATCGCATCCTTGATATCTTGGCCATGGATTCCGAGGGCCACACGCATGAGCATGTGTTGCACCCTCTCGATCGGCTTCCCGTCCACTTTTAAAAGGTACGAGCGTTCCAGCGTCTTGAACGCGAAAAAGTCATACGTGTAGTCACGAACGCAGTCAATGACCGAGTTGAGCTTTTCCTTGTTCGCCATGACCACATCATAGAGGTCCTTTGAAATCAGGTTGGCATCAAACAAATGTTGAGTCGTCTCGGAATAGCTAGGGCTCGTGTTCTTGTGATGGTTTGACGTTGAAATCCGAGAGGCCATATTGTCATAGTCTGGGTGCTCAACGATGAGAGAGCTACACATGTGCGCCGCCAATTCGTCGAGCTCGCTGGTCTTGACACCGTCATAAATCCGCCCGCACACCTTTTGGGCCAGCTCGTAACAGTTGACGTTGAGTTCGGTGCTCAGGTTCTTGAGGCGGTTTAGCACCTTGTCGAACGAGACATCATCATACGTACCGTTACGCTTTAGAACACGCATGGTTTGTGAGAGCATCGACATCTTGATCACTTTCTTTCAGTTGTACTATACTAGGATCTCTTGTCTTTATATACCTCGTCATTTTTTTATTTTACACGAACGATGAAAAATCGATATATTCAATATTTTACAAATGTCGCAGTCATGAACAACCACAACTCGGTCATCATGTCTTTTCACGGATCATGCAGCGCCATCAATGCCTACGTGGAGCTGTGGACCTACATGAAGTCAGCTGGAAGCAACAGCAGCGGTAGCAGCAGCAACAGTGTAGAGGGTCCCAAAACACCAAATGCAAAGCCAGTCAAGGCTCCCTCTTCCAACTCGGACTTTGACCTTCCGGTCAGGGACTTTGAGATGCTCTTGGCCAAGGACAACCACTCGGACTTTGACCTTCCGGTCAGGGACTTTGAGCTGCTCTTGGCCAAGAACAACTGCTCGGACTTTGACTTTCCGGTCAGGGACTTTGAGCTGCTCGTGGCAAACCACATGACCAAGTAAGAGACTCTTGTTAAAACATTGTACCGTATCTACACATGCCTGTATGCCTTGATGCCTGTATGCCTCTATGCCTCTATGCCTATTTTGACTCTTGCTCTCATCTCTTGTCTCTCGACTCTTGGAAATTTTCTAAATTGTTATAGTATAATACAACTATAATGATCACGTGGCCATTTTATATATTTATTTCATTCTTGATCATTCTTATATTGACCAGTGCCGTGATAGGACCATATCTTCAAGAAGATTATGCCGACATGGCAACGTCTTCTTCATCTGATCACACCTACATGTATACCAATGCGTTTCTGAAGAACAAGACCCGTGCGTATTGGCCATTTATCCTTTCATTCATGATGTCGGACAGTCCTAGCAACCAACTGAAAACGACCGCATGCACAACGACGTCCTGCAAACCCTTTATATTCCTACCCACATTTCTCGACTCGGTTTGTTCACTTTCCTCTACAGCGGAACAATCATCAAACAAGTGTACCAATTTCTTTGCGGACAATATTTCAGTTTCCGATCCATACTTTTACGACTCGCCACAAGTTTGCACTACCATTAATGGTTCCATAGGAACAGACAAGAAACAAAGCATGGTCCGCATTCTGAATAACAATTATTCATTCATGAAGCGTTGTATTCAAATACAAATCACCAAGAAAGAAACCATGGGCACACAATTGCAAATCACCACCTCTGGTAACATGGATCTTTTCACGTTGTTGCGCCCATGCATGATCATGTTTCATGGAATAGGAATGTACTATTTAAATATATTCGCAGGACAAGTTCAACCATCGGGCAGCTCTTCATCATCCGGACCAAATTCCCCTACCACTTTGATTTCTTATAGTAACAGTGCAACAAGTAACAAGATCAACCTGACGAATGTCACAATGGATAATAGTATTTCGACGGTCAAAGTGTATCCAGTAGGCGAGTCTATTCCAGCAACCAACTTGTCGACCACGCTTCCCACATATGCAACAATCTACTATTTCAATTACGAGGAACCTGCCGATTACTTTACGCAAGCCATGTACGATTCATTGACCGTCAATACTTTGACCCTTGTTTTTGATCAGAAATATCTGGTGACACTCACAACAGCAACGCCCCTCGTTGTCACGTTCAACACGAGCACATCTACAAATTATTGCAGGAGCATGACATTTACTTGGTCTGAAAAGAAATTAAAAATATTTCTAACAACATCCGTCAGTAATGGAGCAGGGTTTACAACAAATACACATCTAGATTTTACATCAAAACTATCCAACATTTCTGATGCAAGTGCCATATATCATATTATCGTCACATATACTGTCGACCTCTTGATCATTACAACTTTTGTCAAGGACCTATTGACCGGTTCTTCAAAAACATACGTGACCATGCAACAATTAGCTGTCACAGACAATGGATCTCCAGTATACTTGCAATACAATTACAAGAATACAAATACTAATTATACAGGAAACGCATCCGTATGTCCTCAAACAGCTATACCAAACATGGCGCTCGTTGCAAAACAATTGGGTTACTCGTTGAATTAAAAAGGCGTGCACTATATATATATGACACGTATTTGAAATGTGTGATGATCAATGTAAAATTGATTATCTATATGCTCTAATTAAAGATGCCGAGGCAAAACAAGCCAAATCAGTTGCAGAAAAAGCAGACCTTGATAAACAAGAACTTTTATTTATTAATCGAGTTTCAACCTTTATAAAAGATCCAAATCCAAATCCAATTATATCAGCAACTCCCGGAGTAATACCACCACGTTCCCGCCCTATCAAGCAGTTGACCCAACTGACTCTTTTAAATGATCAAGTCTTGGCAGAATTGTTTTCCCAGGCACTCACCCCTACTGTTACCGTTCCATTGGTCACATCCGAGATTGCTCAATCTATACACGCTAGATTTCATTACATTTTTAGTCCATTGGCTCAATTATTATGTAGATTTCCTGAACACGTCAAATATAAAAAGCTCAAGACCATTCTTTTATTACTAGGTTTTGACAATACAAAGTTATATCCGATTCAACTCGTGTATTCCATCTTGGCATTTATATGTAGACCTTCATTCACAGGAGTATTAGCAGTTGCAAAAGTTGTAAAAAGCAAAACACCTAGTCAAGAGCCCGTCAGTATTCAACCAAAAGTGTCGAGTTCGACAGTTTATAGGTCAATCAAAGATGCATCGTTTAGTTCAATGCTTGACAAAGTTAATTCACCAGATAACTCTTATCAACAAAAGCTGGGATATGCGGCTCTGCTCACAGGCGCCATGACTACACGAATTGTCGGTCTACCTGCGTTCAAGTGGTTTAATATTGCTAAAATTCCAGTTGCATCAAATGGAAAGGCACTGGCGAGTGAATTGTCTAGTAAAGCTTGGACCAGAGTAGGAGAACTCGGTCTTGCAAATATTCAAGAAAAGAGAGCCAAGTTTTCCGAAATTTACCAAGAACTAAAGGCACAACACATGACTGTGGATGATAAAAAAGTAGCTAGTTTGTGGTCTAATATTTTGAACAATAATATCATCAAGACGGGAAACAATATAAGCGTCAAAGCGAGTCCAGGAATAGTGTGCTTGACACTTGCATTTTTTGCATTTATGAATAGTGATGCCTTGTCTGAATTTATCGAGACGACTTTTCAGCAGGGGGGAGGAAAAAACAAGAGAAAACAGCCAAAACACAAGCAGGTCGGTGGATCTGTACTCGAAGCAATTACACAATATAGTAATACCGTATCGACATATACACGAGAGGATTCACAACAACATGGTTTATTGATCGACATGTTTTACGGCGACATTTTGAAAAAGGCCAATGCCATTTATGAAATCATAGATCAACCTGAACCAGTTGTAGTAGATCTAGAGTAGGAAGAGTAAGAAGGATAATAATAACAATAAAACACTAGTCAAAAGCCCACCCCTTGAGCTTGTATGGCGAAACCGTGTCCGCAGCCTTTTTGATCTCACGATTATAGAGTTCCTCGTCCGCCCTGTATTCCTTGATCTTTTCCCAAACGACCGAAAGCATCTCGAGCTTCTCGGTCAAGAAATTGGGATCCTTGTAGACGCGAATCGTGTTGCACTTGTCCAGCTTGTAAAAGATCGCTTTTGCCTTGGTCTCATCACCCAGCTCGACTTTTTTCTTGTTGACCCACGTGTTCAACTTGGTCGTGTTCCAAGCAGCCGCCAACTTGACCGGGCTATAAGTGTACACGTAATCCGGATACTCGATAATGGCCCCAACTTCAAACTTGGCCCCTGCCTCCTTGAGCTCCTCGACCGTGTCAAAGGCGGTGAACTCGGACTCGAAATAGTCGCACTCGTCCAGGTCGCACACGTCGAGTTGCCCCTGGATCTGATAATAGTACTGCAGGGGGACAGTGCCATCTATCTTGCGCCTAAACGGGCACTTGATCTCCACCATGATACCGCACTCGTTCACCCCGTCAGGAGACGCTCCAAAGTAGTCGATCGTCGGGTGTTTGAGCAGTCCGAACTCGAGCAGCTTCATATTGTTCCTCATGGTGTAAATGTCGGACGCGACCGGCTCAAACATGGTCCCCCACTTGAGAGGCGCAGCTGACGCATTAAACTTGTCCTCTTCGTAGCCGCATTTCTTCTTGAGAAGCTGCTCCTTGGTCCCGAACTTGCCCTCGCCTAGCGCCTGAGCGAAATCAGAGGCCGTGATCAATCCCTGACGTGTGGCATACCAATCGGGAGTCCTCTGCTCGATCTTGGGCAGAAGCAGCAGGGCATCCAGCTGTATCTTGTACTTGGCCACGCGGTCGGCCCTCTCCTTCACCTCTTGTTCGGTATAATCGTGATTTGCAAAAACAATGTTGAGCAGGGATGCAATGTCTTCGTGCTCCATGTCGGACACGAGAAGCTTGTCAATCAGAGCATCCACACCCACGTTTTCCTGGTGCAAGTAGGCCATTTATGATTATCTTCTCGCCCTTTTCTTTATAAAAGAGTATAAGCAAACAGTGTTTATATACTTTAACATATAATGCTGTCCTTTGATCACATTTTTAATGTCAAGGACAAGACAAAGGCAGCAGTCAGCCCATCTCCAGCCTTGTCTGTTATGACCGAGGCATCCGTCGTAACCCCGAAGCCCTTGCCCATCAACGTTCAAAAGACGATTGCGCAAATCGCATGGAAGACAAATGGACGAGCGCTCACCCACCAAAACTACAATGAGGATTTCGAGTTTTGCGAAGACGAAATCAAAAAGGTCATGTCTAAAAAGTCATGGAACGCAATGGACAAGTGCTTCAAGTGGATCTTTATTGATTCGTACCTGGCCACGTTCAACCTGCCCGAACAGGACGTTGCCAATATCAAGATTTCCTTTACCCAAAACAAATTAAAAAAGATTGAATTTAGCAACAAGGAGCGCCGCATAGTCACTTTGAACTTGGTCTTGCGCGAAATGTCATTGTAAAACTGTACCATTTGTATTTGAATGTTTTTATTGTTTTTGATTGTTGTGTTATTTTTCCCAAGTCGTGTGTAAAATTTTGATACACACATGTTCCCCTAGAATAGCATCCAAAATGAAGGAATTAAAGCCAACAGTCAAGTCAGTCCAGTCTGTCCAGTCAGTCAAGGCAATCAAGATGAAGCAGATTTTGCACCGTTCCATGAAGATTGCCTATGAGAAAAAGGACAGGTCTATGAAAATCCTGGACGACATGGTCAACGTGATGAATTTCATGCGTGAGATCTGGTCTACCATTAGGGTTCACAGGATCAAGTGTGCTCGCATCATCAAATCAATCATATTAAAAGAGGGCATTTCGTTGTCGACCAATGTGCATGACGATGAGGAAGAACAAGGCCAAGAGATCCCTAATCCAGATCCCCTGTACATTGACAATGTGGTCACTTCTGAAATCGAAGAAATAAAAAAGCTCGAGGGCATGGAGCTGGTCTTGGTCGTCGACCTGGACATTTTCGAGATAGACCCGACCGATGACCACAGGTATGACAAGATCAAGGCACTCGAGCACCTCATGTGCGCCGTCGCTCTCAAGAGAAACTACTCGGAAGTGGCCAAGGAGCTCATGGACAAGTGCAGCTTGACCACTGCGGCAGAGCACGTGCACTCGGGCTACACAAAGCCAATGTCGACCACGCTGCCCCATGCGATCGAGTTGGCTGAAAAGATTGTGCACACAGGCATCTATGACTTTCCGCAGGTGCTCAAGCGTGTCGACACGTACATGGATTGCGGTCCAGACGAGCTGATCGAAAGGCTAGATGACGCAGCCTGGGTCGTTTATAACGAGTTGCGTGGATTCGACGAGGAGGAAGAGAGCGAAGAGCTCGACGAAGACGTGGAGATGGACGAGGAGGACCTGAGAAAGGATGAAATGGTGGAAAAGGAAGACACCCTCTTTATCGAGGGATGACTGACTACAACTCGATCGAGGAGCTGCCCCCGGGAGAGATGGACAAGCTGTTCTTGGCGTATGAGGAGCTGCATGCCAAGCCAAATCTGCTTACCTTTTAACTTTTGTCTTGGTATATTTATCTTCTTGCTCTAAAAGACAGGTATACAACACTAGACTAGGAAAAATAATTTCAAGAATTCAAGTCTTCAAGTCTTCTAAAGTATTTGTAATAATTCTAATTCCAAGTTCATCAAGACAAGACAAAAAGTAACAATATCAGTATCCTCTTTAGAATAGAGTACGTCCAAACCTCGCAATCGTCTTGTACGTCATGGTTCCAGTTGTTCCCTCGACATTAGTGCTGACACCCTTGACAATCTCGAGCTCGTTGAGAGCATTCACACGCATCACAAAGGTGATATTGGAGCAAGACACCACGTTACCGTTGGCATCCGGAACAATGTGAGTGGGTTGAGACAGCCTGAAAGAGCCACCCTTGAGCTCCCAAAAACTCTCATTGGTGACTGCATCATAAGACCCAGTCGTGTTGGATCCGAGGTAAGACATGCCACCATTGTTGTTCCAGGTCAGCGACTTGCCATAGTATTTCTCGTTACTTGCTGATGCGTATTGCGGGACAGCAGCAGGCAGACCCTGGACCACAAGACCAGACTTGGTATTCGCGATACCGTCAGTGATCCAAGTACTAGAATCGGCCGGGACAACATTCGAGTTGTATGCCAAGTAAATCTCCTTGTCCTCGACCAGCAGATTGGCCTGGGTAACATTGATGCTGTCAATCACACCAAAGACCTCGAGGTTACCCATGACTTGCATCTTGTGCTTGTCAATGTTGACCATGTTCTTGGTTCCAACGTTGAAAGAGTGGACATCCTCATCTGCGACCACGTGGCGAGTACCAAAGTCATCCATGACCATTTCGTTAGTCTCCATGCCAGAAACGGTGAACGTCTGCTTGGCGGTCAGGTGAGCAGTTCCTAGCTCGGCAGTTGCCGTGAGATTGCCCGATGTAGTGGTCATAGACATGTTTCCAGTGCTCGTGGAGCTCGACTCGTGCGTGGTCGTAGTCACAATACCGGCAGTAGTGTACTCGACCTTGTTGGTGTCCCCATTGGTACTGACATGATAATCAGTGGTCGCCGTCCTGCTGATACTGGTACCTGCCGTCTCACTGATAAAAGTACCAGTGGTCGCAACATAGGTGGCGGCAGAGTACAGGTTGATCTCATTGGAAGCAGTGACCTTGACATCATGGGAAGTGGACAGAAGGGCAGAGTTGGTAGGTTGATCCAGAGTAAAGACCATGTTGCAGGCGCCCGCGCTCATGTACACCGAAGTGTCCACAGCGTTGATATACACGTTGCTATTAGCAATCATGTAGCTGTTGTTGGAAGCCGTGGTCGTGATGTTGTTGGTCGTGGTGAGCAGAGCCGACTTGGTAGCCGAGTCCAACCGGAACAGCATGTTGGAGTCCTTGGCCGTGACCTGATAAGACGCCTTGGCCGTATCCACATACATGTTGCTATTGGCAGAAGTGTACATGTCGTTACCAGCAGAGCTCAGAATATCATGAGTAACAGTCAGGGTGGCGTCATCCGTGAGATCATCTAGGATGAACGTCATGTTGGAGCCGTGAGCAGCCAGGTGTAGAGACTTGGTGGCCGCATTGACAAACACGTTGCTATTGGCAGAGACGTAAATGTCATTGGAAGCAGCGCTCAGAATGTTGTGACTCGTGTATAGACTCGCATCATTGGTAGCCGAGTCCAGCACAAACAGCATGTTGGAAGAATGTGCAGTGAGCTGATAGGAAGCAGTGGATGCATCAATGTACATGTTGCTCTTGGCAGTCGTGAACACATCGTGATCAGCGTAGCTCACAATATCATGAGCAACGGTTAGGGTGGCGTCATCCGTGAGATCATCTAGGATGAACGTCATGTTGGAGCCGTGAGCAGCCAGGTGTAGAGACTTGGTGGCCGCATTGACAAACACGTTGCTATTAGCAGAGACGTAAATGTCATTGGAAGCGGCGCTCAGAATGTCATGAGTAGTGTAAAGAGCCGCATCATCAGTGGCCGAGTCAAGCACAAACAACATGTTGGAAGAATGCGCAGTGAGTTGGAAAGACGCGTTCGCCGTATCCATGTACATGTTGTTATAGGCCGAAGTGTACATGTCGTTACCGGCAGAGCTCAGAATGTCATGAGTGGTCGCCAGTGTCACGTCATCCGTAACATGGTCAAGGAGGAGGCTCATGTTGGATCCGTGAGAAGACAGGTGGAAAGACTCGTCAGCAGCATCAACAAACACATTCTTGACCGCAGACACGTAAATGTCATTGGAAGCGGCCGACAGAATATCATGAGTCGTATATAGGTTGGCATCGTTGGTAGCCGAGTCAAGCACAAACAACATGTTATTGTCAGACGCAGTAAGCTGGAAAGACTTGGTAGTAGCATCAACATACACGTTGCTATTGGCCGTGAGGTAAATGTCATTCGATGCAGTTGCGGTCACATCATGAGTCGCCGCAAGTAGAGCGCTGTTGGTAGCGGCATCCATGAAGAACACAATGTTGCTCTCGCCCGCAGACATGTTGAGCGAGTTGCTTTGCGCCGTGACATACACATTCTTGTCGGCCATCATGGTAATGTTGGCAGTTGATGAAATAAGACTCATCGACTGCTGAGTCTCTAGGCCAAGGGTAGGACTGTTAAATACAACAGTGCCTCCCGACTTGAGGTTGATATTTCTATGAGCATCAAAGATGATATCATTACACCCAGTCATGGTAATGTCATTATTGTTTCCGTCAAACTTGAGCAGCATATTCGAGTCGTGCACATTGATCAAGAAGGTATCATTGCACAGAGTGGACAAGACGACATTGCTCTCTGCCATTTGCCTATCGAGCGTCAAACTGTAGACATCTCGAGTGGTAAGCGCAATCGTCCCGGACGAAGCAATCTCAAATGCAGTCATGTTTGAGCCGTAAATCTGAGGCAGGTACAACGGTCCAAACGTGTTGACCGTTGTGAAATCTGGATAGATTGAAGAAGTCGTAGAGAGAGTTCCCCTTCCCCCAATAAAAGGCAGCGAGGTAGATGTTGACGCCATTTTACAATCAACCGAGGTAAAATCATAAAGCTTGAAAAGTAAACTGTCTAGAAACAATAAACACACCCGACGAAAGCTTTTCTATAACTCCTCCCCTTATATCTAAACGTCTGACATTCAATAAATGTACAGTCGCACGTGATCTTGGCAATCGTATAATTGTGCCTTTGCGACGACCCTTGTCTCATACCGTGGCCCGGAATATAACTCGTCGTAATATAATCTCCATTTTTCAGAGGGCCACCCACATTCGTGACCCAGATAGCTCCCTCACCCTGAGACTGTACGATGACGCGTCTAGATAGTCCGGGCTTTAGAAACGACATGTTGCCGATACGAAAACGCCCGCTCTCATCAATCCCACCAACGATACCGAACGCGGTCGGGTCACGCATCTTGGTACACAATTTGATGACTGGTAAAGCTTCGTCAATCTGAATCACACTGGAATCCTCTAGATCGACATACTTGCCGGTAGCGCACACTATTTTACCAATGTGTTTTTTAGAAATACGTTTACAACGAGTATGTACGCATCTGTGCTTTCCAGTGAAATTCAGCTGTTCTGCAGAAAACTGTTCCGAAAACTCGACGACTGTTCCTTTTGAACTCTGAAATATCAAATTGGAATTGCCATCGACATATTCAGACCAGTAGGAAGACACTTGATTACTCTGTCCAATATTAAAGTTTCCATTGATCGTAACAAGTCCATTTGCCGTGAGAGCTCCCCCAATACTAGATACACCGCTCACTGCCAAGTCTGAAGGAATATTCATATTGCCTCCTTGAAAAAACGTGGCAAATGTACCTGTCGATGAAGCAATCACAAGTTGTGGATTAGACGAATACTCGTTGCTAATTCCAAAATTCCAATATGTCGATCCTGAACGCAGTTCCAAATTCTGAGTTACAATCGTGTTTATAATGCTGTTTGCACAAAGGGACCCGTTGACAGACAAGTCGCCATCGATATACACCGGTCCTTGTTGATATATCTCATAGTTAGAGCCACATGCACACTTGTTTAGCACATTGTCTGTGAGTAGCCACATGGGTATGCTACTTTTATTCCTGTTGCTCGTAAATATCAAGTCACCATCAATGTACATGTTGCCGTTATCCCACCGCACAAACGGACCGTCGGCATCTGATATTACTAGTTGTTGTTGAGAACCACCTGGCATATTGGAAACTCCGAAAGACCAGTTGGAACCTGTGCTCGTCGACGTAAAGTTCAAATTGCCGTCGACATTCATACCACCTTGTTGGTCCCATGACACGAAAGGGCCGTTGTTATTTGCAATAACGAGCTGTGGATTAGAAGTGTACTGATTACTTATTCCAAAATTCCAATATGTTGATCCAGATCGTAGTTCCAAGGTTTGTGTGACAATGGTATTGATAATCTGATCGGCGCATATGGAACCGTTCACAGTGAGGTCGCCATCGATGTAAACGGGACCTTGTTGATAAATCTCATAGTTTGAACTGCATGTGCACTTGTTTAACACATTATCAGTAAGTAGCCACATGGGAAGATTCGTCGGATTCTTAAAAACAATGTTTCCGTCAAGGTACATGTTGCTATTGTCCCACCTCACAAACGGCCCGTTTGCATTCGCAATGACGAATTCGGGCGAGCTATACGAAGTGTTATCTATAGAAAATGTCCACTCTGTAGAACCGCTCTGCAACTTCAACTCTTGGTAAACCATGGTATCATGAATCGATTTCGCACAAATGGACCCATCCACTTTGAGGTCGCCTGATACGAGCAACGACCCTATAATTTCATTCTCTGATTCACATGAACATGAACAAAACTCGTCATTGGTCAATGCATTCGATGGATTCAAGACCCAAGGCGCGATCCCGTTTGAAAGAGAGAGGATCGCTTCTACCTTGGCCGTGTTAAAGAACCAAGCGGGCACATTCGAGAGCATGTTTAGGAGCGCCACATTTGAATTCACCGAATCATGCATCCAATCGCCGAGCTGATTCGACAAGGTGTTGAGGATGGATACATTGTTTTGCAAGTTTGAAATGGAATATGCGAGCTGATTCGAGTCATATACCCAGGGCGGCAGCGTATTAGACAGATTGATCAGGGTGTGTGCAGCGTCTTGAATGCTATTTGACGAATATATCCAGGGCGGTAGGTTGGAGCCGAGTGATAAAATAGTGCTAATGTTGCTCTGAACCTTGGACTCGACTAGTAGCCACTCGGGCACAAAGTTGGAGAGAGCCAACAGTGTCGTTACCTCGTTATTGGCATTTTTGAGTCCCTCTATAATAGCAACGTTGGACGCTAGCTGCGTCTGGTTGTAGATCCAATAGGGAAGTTGATTGCTGAGGTTTAAAACGCTGCGTACATTGCTCTGAACACCGAATTCCGTAAGCAACCAATTTGGGACAAAGTTGGACAATGATAACAGTGTATTAACGTTGCTATTTGCATTCTTTAGATTGTTTATAATGGCAACGTTGGACGCTAGCTGCGTCTGGTTGTAGATCCAATAGGGCAGTTGATTACTGAGATTTAATAATACGTTGGCATTATATTGAACAGTGTTGGAATTTAGCAACCATGAAGGCAGGTTCGTGCCCATCCGTAAGAGGGTTGCAATTGTATTTTGAACAGTAGTAGAGGAAAACAGCCAACTGGGCAGGTAATTTGAGAGGGTATAAAGCTGTGATATGTTACTATTGGTCTGTTCTAGTTTTGCTATGGAAGCAATATTGGCAGCCAAAAGGTTAGAGTTGTAGATCCATGGCGGCAGCGTATTTGACAAGTTCAAAAGTGATGAAACATTGCTCTTTATTGCATTGGACGACATCAACCATTCGGGCAGGATATTAGAGAGTTGCAACAATGTATTAATATTCGAGTTTAGGCCAATGGATTGAATGCTCTGTATCCTTAAAAACGTCTCGTTGAATCGCACAGAGTCGTATATCCAACCGGGCATGGAATTAGAGAGGCCAAGAAGCGAGTTTACATTGTACCGGATATTGGTGTCCGAGAGCAGCCATGTCGGTAACTGATTTGACAAGTTTAAAAGAGTGGAAACCGTAGAACTGGCAGCGGTAAGACTCTTGATCACCTGAACATTGGACGCCAACTGATTCGAGTTGTATATCCAAGAGGGAAGTTGGTTGGACAAGTTGAGTAGTGCGCTCGTATTCGACGTGACCGCAGACGCCGAAAGCAACCATGGCGGCAGGGTATTAGAGAGCTGTAGTAACGTAGTAACCCTTGTATTCGCGCTTTCCAGTGCCAACACATTACTTATTGTGGCCGCAAGCTGCGTCGGGCTATAGATCCAAGACGGCAACACATTGGACAAGTTGAGTAGCGCGGTCGTGTTCGACGTGACAGCGGATGCCGAAAGTAGCCAGGGCGGCAGGGTATTAGAGAGCTGTAGCAGTGTAGCAACCCTTGTATTTGCACTTTCTAATGCCAACACAGTATTTACAGTGGCCGCAAGCTGCGTCGAGCTATATATCCAAGACGGCAACATGTTGGACAAGTTCAACAACGTGTTCACATTCGACTGAATACCGGTACTGCTCAATACCCAAGAGGGCAGCACATTTGAGAGTGCGAGAAACCGACCTATATTAGCACTGGCCGCATCAAGTGACTGAACCGTGTTGACCGTATTCAGAAATGTGGTCTGGTTATATATCCAAGACGGCAGCATGTTTGACAAGTTCAATAGCGTGTTCACATTCGACTGAATACCGGTACTGCTCAATACCCAAGAGGGCAACACATTTGAGAGCGCGAGAAATCTCCCTATATTAGCACTGGCTGCGTCAAGGGACTGCACCGTATTGACCGTATTCGACAACAACGTCGGGTTATAGATCCAATTGGGCAGTTGGTTCGACAAGTTGAGCAGGGCGCTTGTATTGGATGATATAGCATTGGATGCATTTGCCGAGATCAGCCAAGAGGGTAGATTCGATGCTACAGCCTGTAAAGAACTCACTGAATCTTTGACTGCGGTCGGCGACAAGAGCCAAGCGGGCAGAGAGTTGGACAGGGATAGCAACGTATTCACATTGGAATTTGCATTGGCCAACCCCCGTATAGTAACCACATTTGACGCCAACGCTGCCTGGTCATAGATCCAATTGGGCAACACATTTGACAATGATAAAAGTGTGTTTGCATTGGACAATATAGCGTTCGAGGAGAGGACCCAGGACGGCAGGTTTGAGCCGATGGCTAGTAGCTCTTTAACCGTGGTCTGCACCGCGTTTGACGAGAGCAACCATTGAGGAAGGGTATTAGAGAGGGCTAGCAGCGTATTCACATTGGAATTTGCATTGGACAAACTCTTTATAGTTGCTACATTCGACGCCAACGCCGCCTGGTCATAGATCCATTTGGGCAACGTGTTTGATAACGATAAAAGTGTATTCACGTTTGACCCAATAGCATTGGACGAAAGGACCCAAGACGGCAGGTTTGAACCAATAGCGAGTAGCTCTTTAACCGTGGCTTGAACCGCGTTTGGCGAAAGGAGCCACTCGGGCAGGGTGTTGGAGAGGGACAACAGTGTATTCACATTGGAATTTGCATTGGCCAGACTCCCTATAGTAGCCACATTCGACGCCAGCATCGTCTGGTCATATATCCATTTGGGCAACGTGTTTGATAATGATAAAAGTGTATTCACGTTTGACCCAATAGCGTTGGACGAAAGGACCCAAGACGGCAGGTTTGAACTAATAGCTAGCAGCTCCTTGACAGTGGTTTGCACCGTGTTTGACGAGAGGAGCCACTCGGGCAAAGAGTTGGACAGGGCCAACAGTGTATTCACATTGGAATTTGCATTGGACAAACTCTTTATAGTTGCCACATTTGATGCCAGCATCGTTTGGTCATAGATCCATTTCGGCAGCGTATTTGATAATGCTAAAAGTGCGCCTACATTCGAGTTGATTCCTCCTGGCGAGAGCATCCAATTGGGTAGCACATTTGACAAGTTCAACAACATGTTGATGTTTGAATTCGCTGAAACATTGGACAAGTTCCGTAACATGGCCACATTTGACGCCAAAGCTGCCTGGTCGTAGATCCACAAGGGTATGATGTTTGAAAGGTTTAAAAGCGTGCCAACATTTGAACTGATCGCTGTTGGTGAAAGTAGCCATTCCGGTATAGAGTTGGAGAGCGCCAACAACGTATTCACATTGTAGTTGGCATTGGACAGGCTCTTGATCACAGCCACATTCGACGCCAACGCAGTCTGGTCATAGATCCAATTCGGCAGCGTATTTGACAATGACAATAGGGTACTAGTATTCGATGATATAGCGTTTGACGAGAGGACCCAAGACGGCAGGTTTGAACCAATAGCTAGCAGCTCCTTGACCGTGGTTTGCACCGCGTTTGACGAAAGGAGCCACTCGGGCAGGGTGTTGGAGAGGGCTAGCAGCGTATTCACATTGGAATTTGCATTGGACAAACTCTTTATAGTTGCTACATTCGACGCCAGCATCACCTGGTCATAGATCCATTTCGGCAGCACATTTGATAACGACAAAAGGATACTTGTATTTGATGATATAGCATTGGACGAAAGGACCCATGACGGCAGATTTGAACTGATTGATAACAACTCTTTAACAGTGGTTTGCACCGCGTTTGACGAGAGGAGCCACTCGGGTAGAGAGTTGGAGAGGGACAATAGCGTATTCACATTGGAATTTGCATTTGATAAACTCTTTATAGTTGCTACATTTGACGCTAAAGCCACCTGGTCATAGATCCATTTCGGCAACACATTTGACAGTGATAAAAGAGTGTTTGCATTGGAACTAATCGCATTGGACGAAAGGACCCAAGACGGTAGATTTGAACCGATAGCTAGCAGCTCTTTAACCGTGGTTTGCACCGCGTTTGACGAGAGGAGCCACTCGGGCAGGGTGTTGGAGAGGGACAACAGTGTATTTACATTGGAATTTGCATTGGACAAACTCTTTATAGTTGCTACATTCGACGCTAGCATCCCTTGGTCATAGATCCATTTCGGCAACACATTTGATAACGATAAAAGGGTGCTCGTATTTGAACTGATTCCATTTGATGAGAGGACCCATGTCGGTAGGTTTGAGCTGATCGATAAGAGCTCTTTAACAGTGGTTTGCACCGCGTTTGACGAAAGGAGCCATTCAGGCAGAGAGTTGGAGAGGGCTAGTAGCGTATTCACATTAGAATTTGCATTTGATAAACTCTTTATAGTTGCTACATTCGACGCTAGCATCCCTTGGTCATAGATCCATTTCGGCAACACGTTTGATAACGATAAAAGGGTACTGGTATTGGAACTAATCGCATTGGACGAAAGGACCCAAGATGGTAGGTTCGAACCTATAGCTAGTAGTTCTTTAACAGTGGTTTGCACGTTGCTCTGTGACAAGAGCCACTCGGGCAAAGAGTTGGAGAGAGCCAACAGTGTATTCACATTGGAATTTGCATTTGACAAGCTCCGGATCACTGCAACATTTGATGCAAACGAGTTGGAATTGTAGATCCATTGAGGAATGATATTTGATAAATTTAAAAAAGTTGTTACTGTGCTAGAGAGTGCTGCACTTGTATTATTTAAACTGTTGATATTTGAAGTAAGAGTAGAACCGTTGTATATCCAAGACGGCAGCTGATTTGAAAGCCCCAATAGTAGATTAACATTTGTCTTGATACCATTCGAGCCAAGCATCCAATTCGGCAGAATATTCGAGAGAGATAGCAGTTGAACAAGACTCGAGTTTGCAGCATCCGCAGTAGCTGTCGCGGTCCCTGTGATATTAAAAGCCCGGTAAAACGTGGTAGAAAAAGTCGAGGGTGCGACATCGACGAGTCTTGCTGCAATAGCGGCGATTTGGTAGGGAGTATAGAGTTCTGGAGGAAATGACAGTTTGACATTGACCAAGGGGCTTAATGCATCGATAACAGTCACATAAGACGCCGGTATATTCGCGGTATTTGCGATTGCGGATTTAACAGATGCAGCAAAGTTGGCATATGTGTTGGCATTGGACAGGGTAGAATAATCCAGATTTAGGGCATAGGCCATTTGCAAGTCCAAAGGTAAAGTAACGGTTCCGGGGCAGCTGCAATTTCCATTACTATTCCCTATTGAATTCGCCAAAATCGTGTCTATAATCGTGGTCGCGTCCTCTGAAAAGAACCAAGAGGGAAGCTGATTTGATAATGATAATAGATATGTAACATTTGAATTCAGGTTTGTTGTCAAGTTTGAATTCTGGTACCACGGAACACAATCTCCGCCGCTACATGTCCCCGAAAACATTCCCGCAAGATCGCCCCATGTAGACTTGATATTTGATAAAGTTTCCAAGAAATTATCATTCGTCACATTTGGAACAATATTCATGTTTCTAAAAATGGTATTTCCAGTAACGATCAAGTCTCCGGGAATAACAACGGTCTTGCCTAACTTGACCATGTTGCTAGAGCCGATGCATATAGTAGGTTCTGAACACAGGGATGTCACGTGCTCGTCAAAAGTGAGCACTTGTTTTTTACTACCCAGTTTGATCACATTTGATCCCATGTTCAAGCTGCCATAAAGGGTCGACACACTGATGTTTGATGCATTTTGTAAAAACAAATCTCCCTTTTGTTTTACAATTGTATTGTTGATATTTATTGTATTGTCATCAGAATTGGAAAAAGAGGATGATCCATCACTCATTAAGATTAGCGAATTGGACCCCGTATTTGTGATATTGTTACCAATTACAACGGATCCGTTTGCTGTGACATTTACACTATTTCCAAAAATTATATTTGATGCCCCTACAAACGTTGTACCTGATCCTATCGCAACGTTACCATATGTACTTTTAGTTCCCGGTAGTGTCGTGTCTGTACCACTACCGATTGCCACATTATTGTGACTGGTCAAGTTATACCCGGCAGTACTCCCTATCGCGACGTTTCCGGATCCGACGATGCTCAGCCCGCCAGCCAAGTGACCCAGGTACGTGTTGTCATTTCCAGAAATGTTATTTATTCCTGCAGAGCCCACGAATAAATTCCGGCTTCCGGTAGTATTGGCCTTTCCGGAATTGTGTCCATAGAACGTGTCATTAACACCTTCGACGTTTGACGTCCCGCTCAAGTATCCGGAAAAGGTATTATATCGACCTTTGTTGTTCATGCCAGCATTGTACCCATAGTATGTAGAAAATTGCTCATTTACAGTCAATGCCAAGTATTGACCGCCGCCAAGTGAAGCACCCTGGATACTTTTAGAACTTGTAATCGTATAAATACTCATGTGAAACCACTAATAATGATCAAGACAAAATGTGCAGCAAAGGAACAAGGATTATTTAGTCGCACGACTTTGATCGAGACCCCTTGTACATGACACGGCCATCCGGATACGTGGCCACCTTTGTAAAGCTGGTGCAATAACCGTTGGGACAGTAATCCTTTAGCTCCCGCTTTATCCATGCGCCCGTCTTTTCCTCGGTCCCGACAACGATATAGTACAGCCACGTGCTAGTGTTGTCCAGATGAATGGTCAGGTCGTCAGACTCGAAAAAGGGCGAGAACCTGGTTGCGTCGATGTAGTCGACAGGATACTTGAACTGAATCCTCTTTGTCTGACAGACAGTGATCCACTCGCCCGGAATATCTGGGTACTCGAATGCATCCACTATTTTCTTCATGATGGCGACAGTGGGCACACACATCTTGTTGGTAAGCGGATTGAGTAACCTGTTTGGCTTATCCATGGTGTAAAAGAGTGCATATATGGGAAAATCATATTTTTATACATGAGATGAAGAATGATACAAAAGCCATCAAGGCTTTATAAAGCAAACAGTAAAAACATATTATTATTGCTAATAGGTGGCTTTGGAAAGTTGAGCAAAAGGCAAACAGTTGTGGTCAAAATAACACCATGATTGTATTTCGTAACAAAACAACTATATAAAAGAATGATTACAAATAAATAAAAGTAAAAAGAAAATCCTTGTATAATGCCCCTTTGTAATCAACCCACGAAATCTGGCCATCCTTGTAAACACAAGTGTGCCAAAGGGGAGTCGTGTTCCAACCACAAAGACGCTTGCGCCATCTGTTTCGAGGTCGCGCTCAAAAGGGACGAAGTGATACTGGCGTGCGGACACCGATTTCACTATGAATGCTTGCACTCTTGGAGCTTGGCGCAAGTAATCAGCTGCAAGTCATGTCCAACGTGCCGAGCTCAGCTTCCGGACGAGTTGCAGTGGCCCAAGAAGATCGAGACGCGGCTCTGGACTTGGACGATCAAAAACAAAAGGGATGCAGACAGCTACTTGTCTTTTATTGACAAGAGGGGTCTCGAAGTGGCCGAGGAAATGCAGTGCTCCCAGCTACACGCCCTCGTCTCGATCGTTACCGGAAATGCCAACAAGGACATTTGTTTTGGGTCCGATGGAGCAATCATGTTTGTTTACAAGTGGAGGATAAGGAGCGACCTGGTGGTGCCATTCACAATTCCAGAGCGCCTCATCGGAGTCATCAACATGTATACGGAAATGCAGCTGCTGAGGGCGCGACTGGAAGCTTTAGTTTAATAGCATAGCATGCATATAAAGAAATTGCATGGTTACATTTATAACTAGAAACATGTCGAGAATGTCAAGAGTGTTTATACAGTCATCAAATGCAGCTAATGCAGCTAATGCGGCTAATGCATCGGCCAATGTAATCAAAGCATTACCCCTGTCCAACTCTTACAATCTGGCTCACATGGCTCGAGCACAACCTTTAAATCTCTCGTCTAGTCAATATAGGTACGAGGCTTCCATTAGAGATCCTAGGAACCGCGTCATCATTGGTCACGGTCCGGCTGGCACTGGAAAGACGTATACGCCATGCAAGATTGCGATCGAGATGCTTCAAAAAAAGGAGATTAGCAAGATTCTCATCACACGCCCCGCAGTCTGTGTGGACGAGTCTCATGGATACCTCCCGGGTGACATTGAGAGCAAGATGCTCCCATACATGCGTCCAATTTACGATTCTTTCCAAAAGAGCATCAGCCCCGAGACACTGCGCCAATACCTCAAGAACGAGATCATCGAGATCTGCCCATTGTCCTATATTCGCGGCCGCACCTTTTCAGATTGCTTCTTGCTCGCAGACGAGACACAAAACTGCACGGTCGGACAGATGAAGATGATGCTCACTAGGATTGGCGAGAACTGCAAGGTCGTCCTCACAGGAGACTTGTCCCAGTCCGACTTGCAGACGCCTCATAATGGACTCGCCGACATCTTGGACCGTATCGAGGAACAATACATGGAACAAGACGAATGTTGTATCGACGTCATCAAGTTTGAAAACGGCGACGTCATGAGAAGCAAGATTGTCATGGACATTCTCGAGTTGTACAAGAGGCGCTAGACTGTAAAATATTAGATCAGTAGTTTGTTTGATTCATTTCCATTATTATATTCTAAAAAATATATTCCATCAACTATTGTAAAAATAATCATATTAATATATGGACAAGTGCGGAAAGAGAAAACTACGATTGGCTGCTCCCGGCTCACTACAATCACTTTCGTGTAAAGATATGAAGGAAATGATGAGAGGTCAGGGCATTAAATATATATGGAAGATGAAGCGTGGCGAGTTATGCAAGGTACTCGTCAAGAGTAAAAAACAAGAGGTCAAGACGCCAAAGGCATCAAAGGAATCAGATGTGTCAAAAGCATCCAAGGCATCCAAAGAAAGTAACCTAGTCAAGTCGCCAAAAAATACTATATTTGATTCAGTAAAAAGAACCAAGGCATCTTCAAAACGTTCTCAACTCGACTCGTTCTCGTCTGTATTATCAACAGATGCACCAAAAATAATGTCGTCCAGTTCTGTAAAGTTAAAGTTTCCTAAAAGTACATCCAAATCATCATCCAAGTCATCATCCAAGTCATCATTACCTCATTCATCTTCTAAAACAATGCCATCTTCTAAATCATCATTACCTAAATCTCTATCTTCTAAATCATCACCAAGATCTTCATCTTCTAAAACAACACAATCTTCCAAGTCATCATCACCTGGTTCATCTTCTAAAACAACGCCATCTTCTAAATCACCATCTTCCAAATCACCTAAATCATCTAAATCTTCATCACCTAGATCTTCATCTTCCAATACACAATTTCCCGAATGGATTAATAACAGTTGCTACATAGATAGTGCAATTGTTGCAATGTTTTGTGTAGACAAGGCTTGGTTGACTCTTAACATTTTTAGTCAGACCAAAATGCATAGTAAACATGCCGATTTGAATAAACTTGCACTAGGTATCCGTGATGCTCTCAAGATAATCTACAAGGCTAAAACCAAAACAGCATCATCCCCATATAATTGTACAGTCATTCGTAAATTATTTAAAAAGTTTGACAAGGCGTATAATATAGCATACAGTGTCAATGTGGAAAAGTTGGATTGGCTAGAAGAACAACAAGAGCCAAGAGACGTGTTCAACATGTTTTTGCGTGTATTCGATATCAAGCCTGATACTGTGGTTACTGTCAATGGTCGTAAAGATAAACACTATTTCAATTCACCATTTGCTGAAGCGAGTAGGAGCAAACACAATATTAGGGATTATATTCCTATTCACAAGAACCAGATTAGTGCATCTAAACATTCACTCACCACTTACGAGTCGGCTCCGATTATGTGTTTCAATGTGGAAAGAAACATGATGAACAAAAAGATCAAGACAGTATTCGAATTTGGGCCAAATATCAGGTTACGAGATGGACACAACTTGAATCTGGTATCAATTATAATTCATCATGGATCAGCCACAATAAACGGACACTATACGTGTATTTTAAAGCAAGGAAATAAATGGTATCACTATGATGACATGTCGAGCAAGGTAGACGAAATAGGTACGATCAACGACGTGTTTAAATGGAACAGTGGATTTGTCAAGGAGAATTGCACACAACTGCTATATAGCTAATAGACCACGTACGCGACCTGATCAAACTCTGGACAAAGATCTTCTGAACATTCCGGAATTGCATGCTGCCACTCGCCAACATCACTTGGCTCATATATAACTTTTGACCGATTTGGCTGATTTGGCTGATTTGGCTGATTTGACTGATTTGACTGATTTGACTGATTTCGTTGCATCAACATATTTGACTTTTTATATGTCTCTGATGACTGCTTTTTTGTTTTTTTATGAAAACATGTATACGTCAAAATAACAACAACCAAACACGTTGATCCCAATAATAAATACTTCATACACACCTATTCACATGTTTTTCTTATACAGTTTTTTGCATGTTGAACAATACATGCTCGTGCATCGTCTTTTCCATTCTTGATCAAGTAGTCTAGAATGACTCGATTCGATAATAAACAAGTGACCTCGTTCAATATAGGAACGTGTGAAATACACGGCGAATATACCATTGAGCCTGTTGGCATTGTCGTTTTGACACCTAGTGTGTTTTGTAGATCAATGTACAACCACGGATCAGATGAAGTGAGTAAAATGTGGTCTGTACTCGCAAATGTGCCGTCTACCTTTTCTATTCCCTTTACATCAAACAGACCTGGAAAACGAGAAGATGCATGAATCGAGTCGATAATTTGTTCTGTATTGGTGCAACTAGAAAACACCGATGTGCGATTCACCCTGTCGTACGAAATAATGACGAGCTTTTCTTGAAGAGTTTGCAAGTCTTCTTTTTTACAATCTGCCAAGAATAGCTCGTACGGAGCTCTCTTCATCTGTTTAAAGAATGACCCATGGCGCATAAAAGACACGAGTCTATTATCAGCAGTCGTGCAAACATCGTCATCATCGCAGTCTGTCCAATCATCCACAATAGTATCAAACGGGTGTCTCTCGGGATGACACCAGAATTCATCAAGAGCGCTCATTTTCTTCGTCACAATAGCGACCGAATTGATTGCACCTACCGATACTGCATATACGCGCTTGATAGGAAAATTGGGATATGATCGATACAGCTCTTTGAAGAATCCATACTGGTATGCGCCCTTCATTCCTCCACCAGACAAGAATACATTATACATGATGCGATATGTATATTCACAATAAAAAAGCTATAATGTTTTATATAGAGGAACTACACAAAAGTCAAAATAGAGGAACTACACAAAAGTCAAAAGGGAATCAAATCCAACACCAACCACCAACTTAGACTTGCTCATGCTCGTCTCCACAGTCATCGTCGTCCTCGTCAAACACAAATGTAGGCTTTGTGGACGCCTTGGGCAGAGTGACGTGAATCTGCTGAGCCTTCCAGCTGACACCAAACCTGCTGCCCACGATCCAAATGGTCGCAAGCCTCACAATGGTCTTGACCTTGCAGTTCTTGACAATGGTCTCGGGATTGATCTTGCAAGGCTGGTCCTTTCCGTAGAACGCGTCACAGTCCTTGGCAATCTTGAACTTGAGAGTGGGCGGGTAAGCGTTGTTCACCTCGCCATCCTTGTCCTTGCTGTAGCTGATAACTGACTGGAAATTGGCATCGGCCAGGATCTTGGCAGACGCAAACTTCTTAGTAAACCACTCCATGGACTTGCCGAATGCGTGGTTCACAATGTGCTCCTCGATCTCATTGATCTTCTCAAGGGTGGCGCCATTCTCCTCGTCCACAGACGGCTGGATGCTGTAATCGTCGCTATCCTTGGGATAGCTGCTCAGTCCAAACGGCAGACGCATCGTCTTGGTCGTGATAAAGAGCGGCTTGTTGTTATAGTTTAGGTAAACCATCTTGTTCTTGTTGGGCTCCATCACCTTGACGTCGCTAAACGTAATCTTGCTCACATCGAGTGACTCGAAATCCAGAACAGTGGGGCCGGTAGGAGGAGCCATTATAAGAGGAGGTAGTTGGTAAGTTGGTAGTTGCAGGTAATCAAACAGAGAAGTTGATGACCTTGTTTGTTATAAACAAGTATGTAGAGTTGTCTTTATATGCCTTCACTTTTTTACAAAATGAATTAGAAACACTCGAAAAAACAAAACAAAACAAAGCCAGACAAGATCACGTAAAAACAAGACAAATAAAAGCAATTGATAAGTATAAATGGGAGCTGCAAACGTAGTTGTATTAAATTATTGTATCGATTTGTTCTTCAACCTGTTTAAATTGGTACTTTTGTTTATCCTCTTTGGTCTAGTATATGGCGTGTACTATATAATATATTATGCATACCCCAGGATATTTACACTGGGACACACGGAATCCGGGTTTGACGACTACATGGTGAATTACTATACCGAGTTGATCGGAAGAATGCAAAAGCTCGAGAAACAAATCCCTTCTTGCAAGGCGTTTCTGGATATTTACAAGAAAAAGTTTGGTCAAGACCTACGATGTATCGATACCGATTTTACCATTAATGGCTCTCTACATTTGCACTTGCTCATCATGTTTTACAAGGATATAGATAAACAAGATGAAAAGACATTTGGACATGCATTTGACATTTTGAACAATCAGCTTGTACAAACGACATCCAAGGTTTTACAAGACATGTATACATCAGACAAGCCTCCTTATATCAACATATCAAAAGATACATGGGACAAGTTTACATCTGTAAAAGGGGCATTGGCCAATGTCAAGGCGGATGTCACGAATTATAAAAGCAATGTAAAAAAGGTCGATGCCATGCTCTTGTCAGTCATGTTGAATAATTATTTCGACGGAACACACTTGTCTAAACCAACCCATGATCACATTCAACGCATGTATGACTTGCGCAAAATCGGAGGATTCGCTAATTTCCAACTGTTGAAAATATATGTGGGAGACTATTTTGATTATATTTTTAAACAAAAGATTCCGATTGACATTTGGGGAAATTTCAAAGAAGAAATGACCACTCTTGCTGACAAGGTTCTCACGGCAATCACCGCAGACTCGGTCCTAAATTGGTTCCTCACCCTACCTTCAAAATTGGCTGGAACCGAATCGTTTGAAAACCCAATTGTTGCACAGAAATTAGAAGATTTTAAAGAAACATTCATTGCAAACTCTCCATATGGAAAAGATGTTAGGGAGCCATTCGTGGACTCGCTCATCAAGATTGCCAAGACATTTGTATCCATGTTTCAAGTATTAATCTCGATTGTCAACATTATAAGTGACCCTGTTGCATTTATTAAATTTCTGATCGGTTCCATCATTGCCATCATCTTGTACATTATCTATTTCATCTTGGTCAACATTCAAATCGCGGTTGCAATCGCATACGTGTACATTATTCTTATGTATGTATCACTGACAGTCTTTTGGGCACTGTTATGTCTTGTATTCGTCATATTTTATGCGATATTATCGATCATGGACCTACCGCTCGGCGGATTCATCATGCGATCTCTGCGATGCGAGAATTTACCAGACGCATGGACAAGAAACTCCAACTGGCACAAGGGCAACATGTTTACAAGGACATTCTTTTGTTCTAGATCATGCCGTAAAGGGTTTTATCCGTACGAGCTAGCTCCTCTTTGCGTCAAACAACCTGATGACCAACCGATATGGGCACCACACCAAGTCATTTATAATGCATTTATGAACAACGAATACATCTCGACTGTCCGGGACAAGATCTTGTATAATCACACTCCAGACTATAAATATTACACGACAATGACGGAAGATAAAAAGCGTGATTTATGGAAAAAAGTATACAGTGACCGAGCAACATACAACACTGAATGCGTCAAAGGATCGGGCGGCAAGACTGGATTCAGAGATTACGATCCTTTGATCAGAGAAATGTGTGTGGACTTTTATAAAGATACCGATCTAGACAAGGATAGCAAGCAAACCATAATAGGTCTGTGCCAAAACTTGTATTGTACAGAAGACAATGACTTTGCATTCTGTCAAGATCAAAATAAAAGCGACCTGTTGGGCAATGCTGCACCACCAAAAGACTTGATCAAAATAATAATAATATCATCCATCATTATTGTTATCTTGGTCATATTATTTGCATATTTACTAAAAACTGACAAGGGTGGAGTTTTGAAACAAATTGCAAATATTGACATTGTAAAAGCTTTCAAAGATTCCAATATTTTACAAAATGCCAAAGGTAAATTAGATGCACTGCATTCTCCAGGATTAAAAGACTTGGTTTCTAGCTTGCCAATTCCCAAATTACCAGCATTGTCATCTTTACCATCCTTGCCATTACCAATTCCAATTCCTAAACTATAAACCCAAGAATCGTCTGATCAATTGTTCCCATTGTCATTTCTTCAATCTTGACAATCACCCTGTTTAAAATGTCAAACATGGTGCTAGGCAACACGTCCTTGTTCTTCTTGGTCGAGTACAGACTCTTGATCTTCTTCTTGATGCTGTCGTGAAACTCGAGGGTTCGCATGAGCACCTTTTCTAGCTCTCCGTCAGTCCCGCCATTCCTATAATAGGTGACATATTGTGTAATCTCGTCTAGGTCGGGCGGCCTCTCTAGAACACTGAGATAAACCTTGAAGATGGCGCTAATCGTAGTGTCCGTCTCCTCCTTGATGCTCGAAAGAATGGTGGCAAGCCGCTCGTTCACAATGTCGAGCTGCTGCTTCTTTACAATTTCAAACACGTATTCAATGTCCGAATCCGACATGGAGACGTCAAACATCGCCATGTACTTGTCCGCCAACACTTGAGACATGCCGTTGCGGTACTCGGATCCTCGGACAATGTCATTAATAATATTCTCGAAAAATGCGGGGTCATCAATGGCAAAGAGAAAGCGGTTGACAAAATAGTATTCGCTAATCGTCTTGCCCGTATATGTCTCGAACGTCTCGCGCATCCTGTTGTAAGCACTTGTATGATCTGAACAGATCTTGGCCCAGCTCTCTGTGGGACCCGTGTTGACATATTTGAAATATTCTTGGACGTACATGGGCCGTTGAAACACACTCTCGAAAGCATCGAGGGCGTCAGAGTCGAATGGACATGGTGATTTGGCTTTCTGATTCTTGGAAATAGCAAGTGCCTCGAAAGGGAGTTCAATCTCTTGCTTCTTACCCAAGTCCTTTTTGTGTAGTCCGGCAATAATGTCCTTGGCCAAGTCCTCGACAGTATACTTGCGATTTAAAAACAGGTCGCTGTAAAATCCGAGATCCGCATTGGTCGCCTCGACGTCCGTTTCATACACAAAGACGTCCTTGATTGTTTGAAAGAGACGCAATGTATACTCGGGCAGAGTCTGAATGTACAGATGAATCGAATCGTTCAAAGGTGTCACATGATCATAGGTTGACCAAAACACTGGAAATTGATCCAGATTGTCTTGACCGAGGTGCTCCCTGCACAAGTCGACAAAAAGGTCGCGAGCCATGTTTTCAAACTCGGGAGTCTTGACCAAGTGCGCGCGAAAGTCGTCATAGGTAGACACGTTGTTTCCAATATAGTGCTCCCACAACTGAATCATCTTGGTATCGATCGCCCCGGGTCCAAGGACCTGATGAGCGATGTTTTGCAAAGTTCGTTGTACACTGTCCATTTAGAAAAAATAGGTGGGCTAGTCTTTATATAGTGCCCTCAGGCAGTCGCCGGCACGAGGGCGGCCTCCGGCATACGTTAAATGGGTATTGGAGAATTTTGTTTATTACTTGTCATGACTATTAAAAATCGATACATGTAAAATCAGATAGTGAGATGTATAGGTATTGTCGTGGGTAGTATCATGTCGTCTTTACAGACTCGTAAAAAGTGCCTTGGTTACATTGGTGTCAAGCCGTGTCCCTTTCCCGGTACATTTTGCCGTATTCACGCCATGGGACTGCATTATAGGCAAACAAAAAAGGTACGCAAGGCAACATGCAGCGTCTGCGAGATTAATCACAATGGCACGTGGTTCAAGTGCGGCAAGCACGCGTATTGCGGAGACTGCATCATGGAGTCGGATCTCGCGGATGGAGTGTTTGACGTGTGCCCGTTTTGCCACTCGATGGAACAGATTGATTAGGTGCTCCTTCCTCTAATGTAAATGTCAATTATCAAACATTCAAATGAAAAATGAAAATATTAGGAATCAAAAGTAAATACAACCACATCTAGTACATTTGCTGATGATGTTGTGGGGGAGGAGGCTGAGCATACATTCCAGGCATTCCAGGCATTCCAGGCATTCCAGGCATTCCAGACATTCCTGAGATGCCAGAGAAACCACCGCCTGGTCCCCTACCGCCACGACCTCCACCTCCACCGCGACCGCGGCCCCTTCCTCCTGAAAAGCCATTGCCCCCACCACCTCCGCCTCCGCCTCCGCCTCCGCCTTGGTAGTTGCCTCCTCCATAACCCTGAGTTCCATAGTCGACCATGGTAAAGCTCGGGTCCATCGGCTGTTGCACCTTGATTGAAGGCACAATATCGCACATGAGAGTGCCGCCTCCAATTCCAGTAACATTGACCGCCTGGAGTCCGTTCTCGCCGGTAATCACGTTGAAGTTGATGTATTCGCCCTTCTTGAGAGTCTTGTAGTTGCTGTTGAGCGGCTTGACACCGCTATGATGAACAAAAATGTCCTTGCCCTTGTCGACACCGCTCTGAACAGTGACGAAACCATAGCCCAACTTGTCATTGAACCACTTGCATTGGCCAGTAATGTCTCCGACAACATTGTCCTCGACTGCCTCGTTAATAACTGATGTATCCATGTTGGTGCTGGGTATACTCAACACATGCACCCAAGTCTTTAAGTGGGTTTCAGCATAATTCGTTTTTTTCCCAATGACAATACATTTAGCATTTATAAATGAACACATTTATGCTGCACATGAACCATACGAGATCCTCGTACACTTTATGGATTATTCTAATAATTCTCCTAGTAGTCGTATATGTGTGGAGTGCACTCTCGACACCAAAAGAGACCGTCATTATACAAACGAGCGTCCAGTCATTTCGACCCGAGCTCCTAAATGAAAAGAATCCCATCGTGGTGGAAGACCGTATATTCCAACTTGAACAATTCTTACAAATTGCGTTCAAGTGGGTAAGTATCAAAACGAGTAGCAGTAGCGGTAACGGCAGCACAAAAGTCAAGTCTAGTTATGCCGTATTTTGGTCGGATACGTCGGATACCATTATAACAATATGCCGCCCCAACGGATCCCCCGTAGAGCTGGTTCTTCCAATGCAAAACGTATTAATCTTGCCCATGCTTTGGACGTGGTCAGTGACCAACCCGTGTCAAGTCGTCACCATTAATACGTTGTTTGGCACAATCATGTCTCTAATGCCTTGACCTCATCAGCTACAGCATTCATGGCATCCGCTATAAACTCTTCGTCCGTCGCCTTGTCCTCTTGCATGTACTTTTGAGAAATCAATGAATCAATCACGTTTTGAACGAGAAACATCTTGGGTACGAGCTCGCGAATCTCTCCTGTGCGCACGTTTAATAGCTTGAACGTCTTGACCGGGCCATTCTCCGGTTCCACGGTGGTCATCTTGTGGAGCCAGTAGTAGAGGATGACTTGCAGCATGTGCTCTAGCTGCAGACAGTCCACGCACTTGATCTCCCAAACAGTAGGATCGGTCACTATATCGAGTCTACCCGTAATAGTAATGTGACCAAACATGGTCTGAATGCTGTGATTAGACGGCACTTCAAACTCGACATTTTTTTTTTCAATGTACTTGTCCATGGTCGCCGAGCACTTGTCCACCATGTCTTGTGTCAACCAGTCAAACTCTTCGATTTGAGCGAGACGACCATGGTATCCATCGACCGCCGCACTGTAAAACGTGGACAAGTACAGGAAATCGGAAATGGTCTTGCAAGGCATCTTGACGTTCTTGATCATCTTTTGAATGAAAAAGTCCTGCTTCAAGCTCTTGGTCGCGAGCACACGAGAATACATGGTCGGAAAAGAGCTGGCCGCCAATTTAGCCTCCCATATTCCTGGAATGGTCAAGCCATTGATGTCGAACACATCCTCGTGCATGCGACTCACTCCCGTACGAACCTTGCTCGGAATGGCGGCGGACGCCTCATCGGACGGCTCCTCGATAGTGACAAAGAGCGAGTCGACAATCGGAGTCAAGTACTTGATAGTGTCTTGCTTCAGATACTTGACCAGCTCGGTCACGGTCGGATTCTTCTTGTCGTTCATTTCCTTGATCTTGACCACAATCTCCCCGTCCATGTGGAGGTCGACATTCTTGCTGAATGCGGCCGAAGCCCTGAGGTCAGTGAGAAAGGTCAGCATGCTCGCATTCTTGTCACTGACTAGGATCAAGCGCTCCTTGGCCCTCGTGGTCGCCACGTACAGGCTCGACGGGCAAACAGATCGGTCCGCCGACTTGGCGTAAAAGTTGAAATAGTTTTCATCAAAGTTCAACAGGACGACAATCGGTCTCTCGCGCCCCTTGGAACTCGGCAAAGTCGCAAACACCACCTTGCCCCTGGTCACGTCATCGTCGAGCTTTCCCTCTTCGGAAATCGGCACATATACCGGAATGCCATTGGTCACCATGAGGTTCTCGATACATTTCGCCGGAGCCTTTATACTCTTGAGCGAGGGTGCCAGAACAAACACGTCCTCGGGATCGATCTTGTTGTTCTTCAAGTCCTTGATCAGGTCCTTGAGATAAACCTTGGGCTTGAACAAGTCGGCAACACGCCACTCGACCCGCAACTTGGATTTCTTCTTGGAAATGATGCGCTCGTGTCCAATCATGACCGAGTTGATAAACCAGGCAATCTGCTCGGTGACGCGATAAGACTCGCTCAAAGACAAGTGAACAAACGGCTTGTTCCATATGTTTGCGGCCAATGTGAGAAACCTAGTATCCGCCTTCATAAACTCGTACACGCCCTGAAACCGGTCCCCCATGACGACCACTTGAACGTTTCCATTGCCCATGCTTCCCCCACTTGCATCCCTGATGAACTTGTTGACCAGCCTATAGTAGAGCATGGTCATGTCCTGTGCCTCGTCAATAATGATAATATCGAGCGAGGGCGCACAGGTCTTTTTTCCTAACTTGATCGGCTTGTCCTTGGTCAATATCGCGATAATCTTGGTATCAGTGTATGCCGTCTTGTCATAAAAGGTCGTAGCAATGCTGTGATACGTGTGCACACTCAAGTTGTCCAGTCCAGCCGCAACCACCTTGGCCCTCACCTCTGACTTGAGCTGGCTATTAAATGTGATTTGAAAAATCTGTTTATCAGAACAGGCAGCAGCAATCGCCAAGACCGTCGTAGTCTTTCCGCTACCAGCGACCGCGTCGACCGCCACGTTGTTTCCGTCGCGTATGGCATCAACAATGGTCTGTTGTTCTTTGGAAGGTACAAACATCATGTCTAGGCTTTTCTCTCTTTCTCTTTTTTCCTTTTATAATATACATATAAACCATTAATTCCTTATATGGGTTCAAAGGTTTTGGCGTCAAGGGACAATGTCCCTGAGGTTCCAACTAAAAAGATATATATACAATACAGACTGTATACCTTTTATAATGGAAGAACCAGAAAAATCAGAAGAATTAGTTCAACCCCATTATTGCTACATGTTGGTCAATGAATCAAGAAGAAATACATACGTCGGCTACACTGTTTCACCCTGTAAGCGTATCAGGCAACACAATTGCGAGATCAAGGGGGGAGCTAAATATACAAAGTCATTTGGACCGAATTGGTCATTTGTCCTAGTGTTGACGTCTGCTTCTTTGGCTTTTGATAACCACATTGCACTCTCGCTCGAGTGGCACATGAAGCCCCATGGTAAAAAAAGATCATCTCTTGCAGATCCAGTCGATAGACGCATTGAGCTCTTGAAAAAGGCACTTGTCCATCCTAAATTTGTAAATCTGCCTATAACAATATACGTCGCGCCCTTTTACATTCATCGTTTTCAGATTGCTTTGATGCCTTTTATAAATGTTGCAATTGTGGAAAATTTAAGCGACGTTGAAAAGGCCAAGGTCAAGGCAGAAAAAGTTGTCAAAGCAAAAATAGTAAAAGTAAAAGAAGCCGCAGTAGAAACAATTAAAAATAGTAGCTGTCTAGAGCAAGTATAACAAAACCAAAGCACATTTACTCGTCGTCAAACACACACCTCACATCTCCACACGTCCTCCATGGGTTGACCTGGACCTTGTCCGTAAGCATCTTCATGTCTTGAATATACTTGTTGACGAAAATCGTATGTAACTCGGGCAAGGCTAGGATGGGCGCCACTGAAGTGATCATGGTCGTCTGAACGTCCAGCTTCAAGAGACCCGTGCACCCATCGAGCCCGTTCAAGCTCTTGATCATGGTATTGGACACGTTCAACAGGGTGAGGCGGTCCAACGTATAGAGGGGACCGAGATCCGAGACCAGAGTGTTGCTGATATCCAGTTGCTCTAAAGCCTTGCACTTGACCAGTGGCTCAATGTCCTTGATCGAGCTGTTTTGGCAAGAGAGGACTCGAAGGGTCGATATGTTGATCAGCGGCCCTAGCGATGTGAAAGTCCCGCCGAGGTTGAGCTCAACCAGGCCGCATCCCATAAAGGTCATTGGTCCGAGATCCGTCACGCATGCGACAAAACGCTGTAGCTTGTAAAGCCGATCGATTCCCGAAAGGTCAGGACACGAGTTCCACTTGAGCCCGTCGGAAACAGAGAGCCTCTCGATAGAGCATGGCAGCCTGTTCATGTCGAACGAATCCGCATCCACAATGTCCAGGTACTTGATATTGCAACCGTATAGGCTGTCCACGTGTTCCCTGGTCGCCATGCAAATCTCGAGCACCGTCAACTTCTTGAGCTTGGGGAAAACCACGGCCACTTCCGCAGCCTTGATGTATTCAAAGCTGATGGACAGATTGGTCAAAGACGTGGCTCCAACCAGTGGCTCAAGCTCTTTGAAAGAGCACCTGTTCGCCTTGAGCACCTCGAGTCGCTTTAAACCTCTGAGCGGCTCCAGTGACGACACGAGGGATCCCATGTTGTTCACGTTGAGCTTGACCAGGTTTGGGCAAGTGGTCGCAATGGTCGCGAGACCAACAAACACACTCAAGAGGTTCTTTGGAAACAACAAAAAGTTATGAGTGTTGATCGTCTTGATAAACTGTCCGTTTCGCATCAAAAAAGGCACGTACGCGTCTTGGTCGTCGTCCGCATGCATGTTCATAAAAGATATGGTCGAGTCGTACTCGTCCCTCATAAGACGGCATGTCTTTCTGAATGCGACCGCGGAATCCCTAGAGTGGGACGCAATCGACTGAATAACACCAACGGGCAACATGAGGAGATCAAACATGTACCGACACTAGATGGCTGTGTTTTACAAGATTCACATTTTTACATTTGCTTTCTACAAGATTGGTAAATATACAAAACAATGTAAAAATACAAATGCACATCTGTATTAGATTTGCTGAAACACTTTTGTACTCTTGGTATTGTTTTATAGGTATACTTTTTCATATAAAAAATCGACCAGTCTAATAACAGATACAATATCAAATGATTAGCCGATCCGTCTTTACAAGTCGTCTCATGCCATCAACCAAAGTGGTCTCTATCAGAGAGGTTTCCGAGTGTGTCGAGGTAACTGCATCCCTATCGCGCCCAGAAAAGGTCCAATACTTTGGATCCGTCGGGATCGACTATGACAATGTCGAGAAATATGGACCGGTCGTCGAGAGGCTGAACAAGCTGGTAGAGAAAAAGAATAATGATTCGTTTTTCGAAAGGTTGTACCGAATTCATATTGCAACCATGTTTTGTGTATCGTACGTGTGGCACTAGTACAGTTGTACCATTTTAAAACTCTAGGACGCCATCTAGTTCTCAGGATGCTGATGGAATAGAATAGAAATTTCGTTTTGTTCATCTTTATTAATGCTCTGATTTCTATCAATCAAACTTGTTCAGACGAGGATATTTAGTGCATCAATTGCGTCTTCAAGTGTGTTTTCAGAAGCACGAAATACTTTCTTTTTATAAATTACTTCCACATTGAATTTGTGTTTTGTCTTAGAAATATGCAGGGGTAATGTACGTTCAACTTTCTTCGGAACAACATCCTCTATAGTCAGGTTCTTAACGTCTTCATATTGTACAAATCCATTTGTTTGTGAATCTTTTCCTAGTGCAACAAGCACATACGTATCATATTTTTGTGCAGCATCTTTTTCGTTATCAAATGTTCCTAGATACGTTCTTGAAAAGTTTGCTTTCCACATGTTGGTACTTTTTACTAACAACGTTACTCCAATATATTGACTTGTGGTCCCAGGCTGCTTTTGCCTATTCTGTGAATTTTGGCTTAAGGTTGCAAATCTAAGGTTCTCTCGACGGTTATTTATCCCATTATGGTCAATGTGATCAATTATGTGATCGTCCGGTGGCTGCCCTTTAATCAACTCGTGCATATTCAAAGAAATAGCTTTTCCATCGTAATAGCCTGAAAACAAGTATTGTAATTTTGTGCCTCCTGATCGCTCCTTTTCTTTCAGAGTCCAATTGTATTTTCTGACATTTTCATAATCTTCTTCTGATATGAAACAGAATCCGATTATCTCACCCTTGTTGTTTCTATACGGAATATCGGTAGGATGTTCTGTCATGAGCCTCTCATTTTCGGATTGAATTAAACAATTTTCTATTTTTGTATGCATTCCATGTACCGCGACATTGTAAATTGAACATGTTTGTCACACACGGGCTCATTATTTGAATTGAAACCAGTTGCGACCCTTTGGCAACAGTCCCTAAAATTCGGCGAGTTCATTTGAAGATTGCATCCTGTACACGTCATTTCTTTACAGATATTCTCCATTTCATCTCTTTATATGTGAAACGCTTGATAAAAGACCATATTATGTGTAAAAACATATGGCTATACATCAAACAACTTGATCAATTTTGTTATTTCATCATTTTTGACAAATAACAAGTATTAAAAATAAAAAGGAAATCTCAAAAGCATTAAACATCCTAGTCGACCGGCTCAACAATAGGCTCGGATGGAACGCTGGCCTTTTCATCAGCTCCTCCGGCAGCTGCATACATGTTTTGAATAATTGGGCTCGACACCTTGCTCAGCTCTTCTTGCTTTTCCTTGAACTCGTCAGCACTTGCCGTCTGATTTCCATCGAGCCACTTGAGCGCGTCATTGGCCGCGTCATCGATCTTCTTCTTGTCGTCTGCCGCAATCTTGACCTCTTCATTCTTGACCGTATTCTTGAGATTATAGGCGAAATTCTCCAGTCCATTCTTGGCCTCGATACGTGCGGCCTGGGCTGCGTCCTCGTCCTTGAACTTTTCCGCATCCTTGAGCATCTGATCAATCTGGTCCTTGGACAGGCGGCCCGTGTCATTCTTGATCGTGATATTGTGCTTGTTCTTGGACGCCTTGTCCTCGGCAGTCACGTTGAGAATACCGTTCGTGTCCACATCGACCGTGACCTCGATCTGAGGAGTGCCACGGGGCGCCGGCGGAATGTTGCTCAAGTCGAAATTGCCGAGAAGGTTGCAGTCCTTGGTAAACTGACGCTCCCCTTCAAAGATACGGATCGTGACCGCGGGCTGGTTGTCCACATAGGTGGAAAACGTCTGCTTCTTCTGGCAAGGAATCGTGGTATTTCGAGGGATCATCACTGTCATCACCTGCCCCGCCGTCTCGATACCAAGAGAAATGGGGGTCACGTCGATGAGGAGGAGATCCTTGGTCTTTTCATCTTGACCGCCGGACAGGATGTAGGCTTGAATGGCAGCACCGTATGCGACCGCCTCGTCGGGATTGACACTTTTACAGAGTTCCTTGCCATTGAAAAACTCGGAAAGGAGGGACTGGATTTTAGGGATGCGGGTCGTGCCTCCTACTAGGATGACTTCGTCAATTTGAGACTTGGAAAGCTTGGAATCGATCAAAACTTGCTCCACGTGATGCATACAATTCTTGAAAAAATCGGCACCTAGTTCCTCGAAGCGGGCACGAGATATTGTTGAGGAAAAGTCAATCCCATCAAATAGCGCATCTAGCTCGATAGTCGCCTGTGTAGAAGAACTGAGGTTTCGCTTAACAGTCTCACAAGCCGTGTTGAGACGCTTAAGAGACCTTACGTTTGTGGTCAGATCCTTTTTGTGCTTGCGCTTAAACTCGGCAGCAAAGTGTTGAACCAGCAACGCATCCAAATCAACACCTCCTGCGTGGCCGTCTCCGCCCGTTGCAATTACTTCAAAAAGCCCTCCTGAAATTTCGATGATGGAAACATCTCTAGTGCCGCCTCCTTCGTCTACGATCATTACGTTCTTCTCGATTTCCTTATTTTCATCGAGACCATAGGCAATCCCGGCAGAAGTCGGTTCATTTATAAGGCGTAAAATATTTAAACCAGCAATCGCGCCAGCATCCTTCGTCGATGACCTGCTCGAGTCGTTAAAATATGCGGGAACAGTGACGACTGCATCTTTAACCTCGTGTCCTAGATATTCCTCAGCGATTTGCTTCATCTTACCGATAATCATGGCTGAAATTTCCTCTGAGTAAAACCGCTTCATCTCACCCTTTACCTCGACCTGGATCATTGGCTTATCGTGCCCATCATCAACAACTTTGAAGGGCCATAACTTCATGTCTGCCTGCACAATAGGATCACTGAAGCGACGACCGATAAGACGCTTGGCATCATAAATCGTGTTTGTCGGATTGGCTGCTGCTTGATTCTTAGCAGCTTCACCAATGAGACGTTGACCATCACCTGTGAATGCGACATACGATGGTGTAGTCCTGTTGCCTTGCTCGTTGGCTATGATTTCAACTCTGCCATTGCGGTACACTCCGACACAAAAATTCGTTGTACCAGCGTCAATCCCAATGGCTACCATGTTTTAGAGAATAATAATGTAGGGGTCACTATCTTTATATAGGTATCGTTTCTAGATGACCATATAATATAAAAACAAGTTCCGTGTATTTCAGAAAACAGCAAACCAGCAAACCAATCACTTCAAAATCACCTCACATCCTCGTACCCATCGAAAAACAGCCGAATCACATCAATCTCCTTGTCAGGCGCTCCATTTCTCACGCTCTTGTCAATGACCTCTCGCATTTTACCCAACAAGACATCACACCTCTTGTTCCATTCCGCAAAGTCGCGAATGTTCGGAATGCCGTTCTTGTTATACCTGAATGACGATGCCTGCTTCTTTCCGTCAGCCCTCGTATATGCATCAGGATTAAACCGAATAAAGGTCAAATGCCGACTCCCAAAGTCCTGAAACAACTGGGCCATCCTCTTGTTCTCGCATGTAATGTCGTAATACATGTGTGCATTTTCATCAATCTCAACAATCAAAACAGAAGTTAACAAGTCAATGTATGTGTCGGGTCGCCTCCTAGAGCAGCCCTCGTTAACAGCCTTTCATTCCAACACCCTCGGCAACGATCCCGGACCCACCCTCGTAAATCCATCAAGTTTCCTATTCCACGTATACACATTTTGCAATCCTCGAGTCGTCTTCATTGTCCCGTATGATTCAGCCACAAGCCCCTCGACCACCAAATTATCCCTCAAATAGTCAACACACTTGACATGATAATAGTCCACAGACTCTCCTATTCCGTATTGCACAACTTTGGGATTTTTTAAAACAGCCACTTTTGCACACATCCAAACTCCTTTTCTCAATAAAAACTTGTGTGTACCTGATATAGAGACGGGATATCTGGGGTTGTTTCTTCCGAATGCGTGAGCCAATATTATATAGGGAGCCGTTTCCTGGTCAGCAATCGGTACGTGTGTATGAACAAGATTGCATGGTGAAAAAGTAGACTTGTCAAGACTGGTGGCAACGAGATCGGAATGAACTAGTGTTTCAATCGGTATATAGCCTTTGTCTTTGACCAAGATCCTCGACCCCTTGACAAAACAAGCTACAACATGTTGCATGAATGACGTGAAAATATATGATTGCCCTGAAAGAAAGATTTGAGGACCCTCGATTGTAATGGATTGAGCATTATAGGAAGGGTCGATTGCAAGAACACGAGCATCTACAACACCTGGCCCATTTGCATACCATCCAATTTCAACATTATTCAAGAGTCCATTGAATCCTCCAAAAAAGAATCCTACTTGAGTTTGATGATCAGGACCTGCAACATTTTGAGACCAGCTTGATGTTGACATTTACAAGATGTAGTTTTTAAAATACAAGACTAAATTTATAAACATTTCAAAGTCCTTTGAATGATAGTATATAGTACATGTGTCTACGGTCATAATCTGTCAAACGCTTGCTACTCTTGACATGTTTCACAGATGCAGATATAGCGCATGCACTGGCCAAACAACATGCTGATCTTTTGTACATTTGAATTACAAGATCTAGTCGTGTATTCTTTATACGAGTCACATTTTCCGTTTTTATTAACTTTGTCTCAAATAATGAATACTATACATATTGACAGTTATTGCGAATCCTATCTCACGCGCAACATTTGGTTTTCAGAGGAATTTGCTAGGATACTAAAAATAAAACTGACAAAAGGAACAATCGCCGAAGCTAATCCTATTACCACACTATTTGCTCGTGTAAAACCGAAAATGACCAATATAAGCACACTACGGTCTCATTTGCCAGACTTGTCTGTCATGGAAGCTCTATTATCTGATTTCCCAAGACGATACAGTGAACTAGAATTTCTAGAAACTAATGGGATGGTCACTGACGACATGTTTAAATTGCTCAACATCTTGTACTACAAATTACGTCACGCGGAACGTAAAACAGTCCTTGAGATTCTCAACTACTTGTTTAGCATGCGAACTCTTTCACTAGATGACATTGTCTATCCAGAAGTAGCACATGTTCGCTTTGCTAAAAACGACTTGGTCTGGTACCTGTGGAAAATCTTGTTGATCTATGCGTCAAAACAAAAGAATACAGATGTCAAAGCATTTGTAAAATCAAACCTAGACATTTTTGCGACGACTTATCAAAAGAAATCACGAAATCGCCGTATCGACATTTTATATCATGTTTTTATCAACTTGTGCAAAAAAGAAGAATTGTATAGTAAATGTTTAATCAAGCCGATTGTACAGCAAGTGGAACCTGAGCTTGCTCTAGAAGAAGATGATAATGATCACGATGATGATGAATTTGATGGTCAATCAATCAAATCAAATCAAACAAAAACATCCAACAAATCGATCAAAACAAAACAGTCAAAACAGTCAAAGCAGTCAAAACAAAACAATCCAGATTCCAACCAATACCAACCCATACAATTCGACTATCTCAAGGTATTTACATATTTACCTAGTGTGTCGACAATTGACAATAATCCTGAAGAAAAATCGAAGCTATATAAAGATATTCAACATGATTCATACAAATCAGATGTCGCAAATGGAAGAGAACAAAACCGTTCAGCAGCCAGCCCAATCATCAATCCTCAAGGAAATGGGAAACAGGTTTGTCTTGTTCCCGATCAAGTATGCGACCGTGTTCTCCATGTATAAGAAAGCACTGTCTGCCTTTTGGACGACCGAGGAGATTGACCTGTCCAAGGACATGGAAGATTGGGTAAAGCTGAGCGGAAACGAGCAGGATTTCATCAAGAACATCTTGGCATTCTTTGCAGCGTCAGATGGCATTGTCAACGAGAATCTCGCCATGCGGTTCTATAACGAAGTACCAGTAGCTGAAGTCAAGTTATTCTACGGAACTCAACTCATGATGGAAGGCATCCATTGCGTCACTGCCGACACCAAGATCCTCACGGACAAGGGCCACATTGCAATCGGCACGCTCGAGAACAAGATGGTCAACGTGTGGAACGGAGAGCAGTGGTCCAACAACGTCATGGTCATGAAGACTAGTGACGCGGCCCCCGTTCTCGCGGTCGAGCTATCCAATGGCCTACACCTCACGTGCACACCGAATCACGAGTGGCTCTTACCAACAGGTCGAGTGCCCGCATCCGAACTGGTCCCAGGCCAGCTCCTCGCCCCATTTGCGTATCCCGCATCCGGCTACCTCAAGGACGAGCTGATATGGTCAAACGTGGAGCTTCACGGCAGGATGGCCTTTTGGCCCATGTTCGAGGCTTACAACCCGATCAAGTTCAACTGCCGCCATCAATTCGAGGTACCCCTGAACTATGGACGCAAGACCCAGTTGGCGTGGCTCGAGGGAGCGTTGAGTAACAAGGAGGAAGAGAAGGATAAGGATAAGGAGGAGAAGGATAAGGAGTCATATACCTTTGTTCACGAGGACGAGCAATTCTTGCATAATGTCCAGCTCATGCTCACGACCCTGAATGTGCAATCTACCGTATCTCTGAATACGATTACATTTGCCAAGGCAGATGTAGAGATGGTGACCAACAACAACAGCACACCCTTGACCGTGACCTCGATCAAACCGGTGGCCGTGCCCATGCCAGTGTACTGCTTCGAGGAGCCGCACTTGCACCAAGGCATGTTCAACGGCATCCTGACCGGTCAGAGCGAGACCTATTCTCTGCTTCTCGACACCTATATCAAGGACAAGGCCGAGAAGGAGCACCTGCTCAATGCAATCGACACGGTGCCCGCGATCAAGAAAAAGGCCGAGTGGTCCATCAAGTGGATCAGCGACCAGCATGCGTCCTTTGCCAAGAGGCTGGTGGCGTTTGCGTGCGTCGAGGGCATCTTTTTCAGTGGCGCATTCTGTTCCATCTTTTGGCTCAAGGAGCGCGGCCTCCTGCCCGGACTGTGTCTGAGCAACGAGTTTATTAGCCGAGACGAATCACTGCATACGGAATTCGCAACACACTTGTATTCGCTGCTAAACAAGGACGAGCAGCTCGACCAAGACACAATTCACCAAATCATCAAGGAGGCGGTCGAGATCGAGGACGAGTTTATCAACGAGTCGATCAACTGCAACATGCTGGGAATGAACACGGAGCTAATGTCACAGTACATTCACTTTATGGCAGACAGGCTCGTGGTCCAACTCGGCTATGACCAGATTTTTGGCGCCAAGAACCCGTTTCCATTCATGGAGCGCATTTCCCTGTCCAACAAGTCGAACTTTTTCGAGCACACCAGGCAGTCGGATTATGCAAGGGCTCGAGTCGGAGTAGCCGAAGAGGACAATCAGTTTGCACTGGATGCGGACTTTTAAGAGGTCATATGTTTTGGTCTAGTGATTGATTTTGAATATTCTTTTTGTTCCTTTGTTCCTTTGTTCCTTTCTAGCAAATCTAGAATGCTGGAATGTAATATTGCTCCAGGGCGGGTATTTCATCATCGACAACAAGGAAAAGGTCATTATAGCACAAGAACGCAACGTAACGAACCGTCTATATATCAGTTCCCTTTCTGAAGATGACATTATAGGCATTTATTCGATGCACTTCTGAAAAGAACTCGGACATGATGAGCTTGTATGTTTTTGGTGTATGTATAAAAAGTGAAAGTGCTATAAGAGACATACCTATTAGTAATGCTTATAATCAATCATGTATGTAACTGTCTACGAGTATCCGTTTAAAAAACATGCCGATGACCCACCGCTATTATATATATTGCTCGGCGAATTTCAACATTTAAATGTGCCAGCACGTTATTATTTGATTTGTACTCTGACATACAGGAACGAAGGTCTGTTCAAACGAATTGGTCTACACAAAGTTCTTGTACATTATGAGAATGCTGCTGTGACTGCTAATGCACCTTTAAAGGTATCAGTGAAAGATGCAATTGACGTGGTTCGCGATGCAATCGAGGATTTCGAGTTATACAAAAGGCACAACATGGGGACATACCTAGATGATCGCATGTTGGAAATGGCACGTGCATTTGTTCCCGTCTTGAAGACTCGACGGCTCTCGGAGATTCGCTCATCCTGTGCTCAAAGGGTCATTTCGAGGGCATGGAGGACGTGCGTGTCTAATCCGGCGTACAGAGTGTGCATTGAGAGGCTGAAGCGGGAATTCGAGATGCTTTGACTGGTTGAATGGCTTGTTCCTTTATAAAAGTAAAAACACATGTCCTTTCAAAAGTGATGACATTAGCTTAATTGTCACAAAGAGCAATGTGACATGCATTAAGCACATCACACGACATATATACAAAATAATGGACCTAAATAGTAATGTATCTAGATATGAGACTCTATAATTTTGCAAAACCTCGGATTATAAAATGAAACATTCGTAAATCGAAAATGTGATTTACACTCGATATCAATACAGCATTTTGAGCATTTTTTACAATCTGGTACGAATCGACCATACGTGTTTTTGCATGACGAACAAGTACATGGACCAAACCCGTGTTTAATCATGTTGTTTTGGTCATGTTTACATTTGCATGGTTTGATTTTCAAAAGTGTCTCTTTTTTCCATTCTTCTTTTGCGATCAAGGCAAGCTGTTTGTTGACATTTTCTTCCCCAAAGTACCATTGGCATGTTTTGTCACCACTACAATCAAATTTGCCGCAACGCTGACAGATACAAGGATCGCATTCGTAACGTTCCGACATATAAAGTATATTTGTATACCCACTTTTTTTATCCGCCTCTTCACTCTTACGATACAACTGCGCAAGTGTCTTGGCTGCTATTCGCAAGTATTTTTTCACAAGTTTGCGCCATGCAGGCGTTGATGTGATGCGCTCAACATTTGCGCAAAAAATACATGGGTTTTGGTCATCATACTCGATCGGTGGTAGGCTGTCAAGAACTTTCCGAGCCGTCAGGGTGACTAAATCTTTAAATATCCAAACAAATAAATATGTTTCATCGTCATCATCGTATAATATATCAAGCACATCTGTCAAGGTGCCCGTAGGATCATTGCATGATTCGATAAATAGCTGATGTCTTGGCCCAGGGAGTTGTAAAGCCTTCAAAACACAGTCGTGTGCGCAAGAAATACACACGGGTACACCGCCATGTTGCATACGCGCAAATACTCGGGCATCAGGTACTATACAACCGCTGTCGAGTTCCATGGCTGCAATGACATCATCTCGCGATAAATGATTGAAAATCATGTTCCAACAATCGAGAGGCAGCATTTGTTTCGGTTTTGATTTATACTATAAGTGTAAATAATCACATGTCTTTATATAGCTTGACAAGGATTGGTTAAAGCTTAAATTAGACTTTATCTTTTCCGTCGCAGTTCATCCAAACATTTCATCGGAAAATTATAGTCAGGTACTCGATACAAACAATTGTGTCGAGTAAATACAATAGAAAAATAAAAATACAATAAAACACCATTAGACAATAACAAACTTGGTATACGTTGCCTCGGGCAACAACATTTTTTTATACACGACCATTTTCTTGTAGCACTTGTTAATCGTGACCTGGCTAATGTCGCATGAATCGGACAGTGTCTGCTTGCCAATTCCCCACTCGCAAATCATGTTGCACATGTAAATGGTACCAGCAGCGACCGAGGGCGGCGTGTTCTCTGACACGATTGAAAACTCTTCAGCTTTTTTGATCACGTGTTTGCACATGTCTTTTTGCTCAGTGTCGAGCCCCAGCTTGGAACAGAACCGGCTGATAAAGTCGTCGGCGGTCGACGAGGCCATGTTCAACTTCATCAACTCGGCAAACTTTTTGCAGCCTCTCGTCATGGTGGTCGTCTTGAGATTGAAGATCTTGGCAATCTCTTTGCACGACCTCGGAACCTTGTTGTTCTTACAAGAGATGTAAATGGACGACGCAATCAGGCCGCTCCTGTTGTCCCCACGACTTATCCGGGACTCGGAAACCTGCTTGTACAACATCTTGGCCTCTTCGATAATGCTTTTGCTGATTCCATTGTTGATCGCCGAGTTGGTCAGGGCGTCAAAGATATTGTACAGGTTGCGCTCCCGATAGGGCATGCTGTTCCACATCTGGTACTTGCGCATCAGCCTCACATCATACGACTCATTGTAAGAGTAGCCAATCATGGCACCCAATGACGAATCCGGCAACAGGTCGCTCGTAGGCATGCCGCACCTCGTGGGATCCGCACCCTTGTTGTCATCGCACCCGTAAAACCTCCATTCCGCGCTCTGATCAATGTATCTGCCCACGATGCTGTGGCAAGCCTTGCAACAAAAGTTGCCCTCTTCCAGACATACTTGGTCGCTAAAACAATAGTCGCACATGGCCTTGTTCTCTGAGCGGGCACGAGTGTTGGTATTGGCGCTTGCACTTGCACCAATAGTGGTTACCAAGTCAATTCGTAAGCTCTCGAACAATGCCCAGTCATCACTGGAATTTGTTAAAAGAGACATGTGGTCAAGTTGTTATATTCTTATTTCCTTATATAGGTTTCACTTTTTTGTAGTGTAAAAACTAAACATCAAAACATCAAAACACACAGCTAATGTACTAACCAATGTATAAAAAATCGACAGCTTTTATAGGAATCCGACAATACAACAATGTCGACACTCACATGGGGCCGGTACATACAAGGCGACTTTATCATGGTATATGCGTCCAAATTGGCACAATGTGCCAACATGCACAAGTATAATTCGCAGCTCGACGCAATCAGCGAGTTCAAAACGGTCGTGTATGAACACAAGGCGCATGTTTCCAAGGAAATGGTGGCCAAGGCCGAAATGACCGAGTTGCCAGTGGCTCAACAAGAAGAGATTGCAAACCTAGTCTCGGCGACTTACGAGTCAGCAACCGAGCTCACGAGCAGCTTGTGTGCAGCAAGTATCCAATCCTTGCCTCCCAACATCTTGGCCCAAGTCAAGACCGACATGTATACAAAGCACGGCACAGAGCAAGAGTCGGCAATAAGACAGTCCGTGTCTGCTACCCTGAAAAAGAAGATTCAGATCCTAGACAAGTTCAAGGCGGCCAAGGAACCCATCGTGACAGTCAATGGCATAGAAGTCTACATTGGCGGAAAGCACGACGGCATGGTAGATGGCAAGATTGTCGAGATCAAGACGAGGCAAAGTAGGTTCTTGGGCACACCGGTCTACGAGTTGGTCCAAGTGCACGCATACATGTACATTTTCGGTACACGCCAGGCCATGATTGTCGAAAGCTACTTGGGACAAGAGAGGGTGCACGAAATAGCGTTCGATGATGGATTCTGGGACACGGTCAAGTCGAACATGAACGGATTTGTCGAGGAACTAGTGATTTTGTAATTCCTTTATCGATTAATCACCTTTTTAGATCCGGATAATGCTCTACGTTCTCTTTTTGTGTCGGATGCAGCTTTGTTAGCTGCGGCTAGAGTTGGATTACTCAATTTTTTAACTTGACAATATTTTTAAATCAAAACAAACATATAAACAAAAAAATCGAAAATTATAAAATTTAAGACAGCCCTGTATCCAACCATGGAACACTTTTTCCAACAGGTAGCGCAAAGGTGCGTCAACGAGGGACTAGCTGAAGGCGTTGCCATTGGCCAGTTTGCCCTTGCGACATCCGAGTGCTATAGGCAGCACCACAACAAGCTCGCATGCGACCAGTTTTACAAGAACGTGCTCAATGTGCCTCTGCTACCTCCGCGGCCAATGCCTTCCCTGCTACCTCCGCTGCCAATGGACCCGCCTCCGCCAAGGATCAGGACCCGCGAGCCAAAGCTTGTGACGCCGCTTTTGCCGTCGCCTTCGCCCGAGCCAACACCTGAGCCAAGGTCCAAGTCCAAGCACAACAGGTCCAAGAGCCCTCCTTTTAGGTCCAGGTCTAGGAGCCCTCCCAAGAAGAGGTCCAGGTCCAAGAGCCCTCCTTTCAGGTCCAGGAGCCCAAGCATCCCAAGCATGTCCCTCGAGGACATGATCCACAAGAGGAGCAAAGAGTCTGGTATTCCAGTCGACGCCAACGGCAACCTCGGCAACTCCAACCTCTTTATCAAGTTGCCCAGGCAAGTGCTCAACCAGGTTTGGGAAGAGATGGAGTGGGTCGAGCCCTATCGCTCGAGCGAGTCATACAACATGGTCAGGAACAAGATCGAGCGCTCCGGTGTCAAGGTCCAGCACATGACCATTCCGAGGTACAGGAACCCTCACGGGTACTGCTACGTCACCATGGATTCGGTCGATGACGCGACCAAGGTCATGAAGTACCTGGACGGATCCATGTGGAAGGACGGCTGGATCACGGTCCGCTACAACAAGTGGAAGTAGGATGGTTAAGAATATTGTACTTGCTCTAAAAAAACCATTTAACAAAGCGATACAACGACGACCTGGCCAAGTTGCGGAACGCCGGGTTCGAGCCGGGAGTCAAGGTGCGTGTTGCACTGACCCTGTATTCAAACATGCGGTTCAAGAATGAGGCCGAGATGCAGAATAACGACTACTATTCAAAAGATGTCTACGTGGTTTTAGCGCATCACGGCTACGGACTATTGCTCAAGGGAGGACAACCAAAGGACGAAAATATCAAGGTCATGGGCCGCAACCTAAAGCTGGCATGATTATTATTCCATCCATGTAATGTGTCTGAAATGATTATTTGTATCTCCTCCCCATTGTGCGCGCAATTTTGATGCTTTTGGATGTTTTGGATGTTTTATTTGTTTGAATGAAACAGTTAGAGTAGTTCTTACATCTGGTATTTTACCTATAAAAGGCATCCCAAATAATGAAGGTATCCCATATACATACATGGCTTTTTGAATTACACTATATACATCATCTTTGATGTTTGCAATACCGTCTAGTAATGTTGTTGATGCAGCGATTCCAATTGCATTACAATCTTGTCTTGATGGTTTTGAATCTAATTTGGTCAACAATTCATGTATTCTTTGCTTTGCAAGTTTATCTTTTGGTTTCAATTTGAAAAATGGAAATTTTCGTTGGTACCATGTTTTTTTATATAAAAACATGTCTCTATCAGCAAGATTTGTAGATCTTCCATTGACCTTGTCGATGAACCCACTCGTATCGGATAATTCAATTCGTTTACAATTTGGATACAACTGTAAAACAAATCCAATTACAGTGTTGATCATACAAACTGTACCAAGTTCTCCATTTCCAAGATTATTTTCAATATTACACGAAATATTGTGACTGACATTATTTATATAAATCAAATCATCAATAACCTCGACATCTACACAAGGCATCGCTAACAATTTTGGATTTCCAAATAATATCCTATCTTCATCTACTGCTGCATAGAACATGTTGTTTACTTTGTAATAAGTGGACATACAGTATATAGTATATTTATAAAATAAATAGCAAGGATAATAACACACCGCCTAAAACACTTGCCGTGTCATCAGTTGACCTTATTAATAATATCTAATCCGTTTCAAATTTTCAAATCGATCAAAATACGCGGCATGCTCCCCACCATCCTTGAGCGTTTGCAAATACGTTTTTAAAACATCATACACCTCGTGGTCAAGATCCTTGACATCAAGGATGCTCTCAATAATGTCGGGCAAATACGTGACATTTACAACTTGTCCATCAAATACGAGTACAAGTGCCAACAGCCTCTTTACTACACTTTTGTAAGCATGCACTGCCGCCGTGTACAAGAGCATCTCGAAAATACAACAATTACCATTCTCAATGGCTCTCTTTCCAATGTGCACCATGTTGTTGCTATTGCCTTGGAATGTGAGCAATGCCGCCTCGAAGAGAGCGAGTACAGGGAGACTCGTAAGGAGGAGTTTGAATACAATTGCGAGATCCATTGTGATTATAGACTTGTCTGGACTTTTAAGTTTTCACTTTTTTATACCCAAGTCATATGTTTTGGGAAAAACACAACACTTGACTTGGCCGATTGATTCTGCATGTTGTATCATTGTATAGAGATTTATAGGATTTGAACATTCCATTTTGATATTTTTGATTATATCCGCATACAATTCAACATCATTGGTAATTTGTGTTTTTGTCGATGATCTTAGGAATGGTCTGCTAAATTGTACACGACGTGCAGCCCATGCAGCCGGTGCAGATATAGAGGAGCTGAGCCCCGAATTTGAGCCACCCATGCCTATATGTTTGGTTGGTAAACGGGTAAATGCAAAAAATACTAATTCTTTCCCAATATCATATAGAAATCTATAGTTTAATTCTGTCGTTTGATCAGTGTTAAACTTGAGTTCATTATTGAGCGCAGTCATCATTATAGAAGCACCCAATGAATATACATCACAGTATTGTAAAATACCATGCAAATTTCCAAGATCAATGTCAACCTGATCTTTCAACCTTTGCAAGGCAGCGTCTTCCCATAATTCTAGAATAATGTCCACAAACTTGTCAACTATAGGATTACGACCAAATTTCCCATGCGACATTTGAATGTACATGTGCCATGGATTCATTACGGCAGATGGTGAGCCATCGGTAAAATACACAAACAATGGATGGGCATAGAGTGGAGTAAAGTCTACACCTTGCAAGTATGTATAATCTATTTTCGATATTTTATAAACAACAACCGTGTCCATGTCATGTAGTATGGGTGTGGGTGTGGGTGTGCGCCAATCTGATACAGTTGAGCCATTTTAAAATGAAAACACTGAATATCAGTAATGTATGAAATTGGTGTCAGAAAAACGGCATTATGTCTCTATAGGTATTTTAATAGTTTACGAAAAACGA
>Ga0247843_1000258_pt1 | contig 126101 bp, 98 predicted proteins | sample LaCruzMarch2017__FD_192420 | JGI IMG/M metagenome (GOLD analysis project Ga0247843, IMG submission 192420) | Freshwater microbial communities from meromictic Lake La Cruz, Castile-La Mancha, Spain - LaCruzMarch2017_8m | ecosystem: Environmental > Aquatic > Freshwater > Lake | place: Spain...
AGTTCTTTTTTTTGATTTTTCCATATGCAAAAAAAGGATATTGAAACGACTTTCAATATCCTTTACTCAAACCCTTTACTGTATTAGGTTGCAGGCATTTTTACCAACTATTTTTTGCTATTATACCAAAATTAAATTACATCGAAGCGTAATCTGTTGTTTTCACTACAGTTCCAGCATCATCCCACTGAGTCCAAGTGCCTACTTTTTCTCCGTCTTTATATTCCATTTGAAATAATTTATTTCCTTTATCGTCATAAACCATCCAAGTGCCATCTTTTTTATTGTTTTTGTAACGAGCCTCTGCAATAGCAGCACCATTTACATTAAAGCGAGTCCATAAACCAAATTTTAAATTGTTTTCGTATTGTCCAACTTCCATTTTTTGGCCGTTCTCAAAATACTTCGCAGTTTCTCCATCCAATTTACCATCTTTGATCGTTAAAACTTCCTTAACGGCTCCGCTTGCGTAATAAAGCGTTTGTTTACCCGTGTACGCCTTTTGATTTTGTGTGTAAGAGCCATTATCAAAACTAATATCCTGAGAAAAAGCAATGTTTCCTAAGAATAAAGACACTAAAAGAATTAAATTTTTCATGATTTCTGGTATTAAATTGTGGAACTAAAAAATCATCTATCGATTTCTAATACAATTATACCAAAATATACAATTATTTGTTACAATCGTAACAAAAACTTAACCTTAACTTTACATTAGGATTTCCCTATTCAGATACTAAATCAATAGATAAACTACCCGAATTGGCTTGTAAGTCTTGTAAATTAAGGGTTTTAGAAGAATAGCCTACTTGCGAAAACTCCAATGTTAAATTTTCATCGGTATTTACTTCTAAGTAGATAAAGAAGTTGCCATCTAAATCTGAATACACTGTTTTTTGACAATTTGTACAAGCAATTTTAACACCTGCTAAGTACTCATTGTTTTTAGGATCAATAATTTTACCACTCAAAATCATGGTTTTTGTTTTAACAGGCTTAGGCATTTCGCCTGCAAAGCCTAATACACAAACAAATACCGTTAATATAAAAATTAATATGATTTCCTTTTTCATGTGGTAATATTCATTTTCTTTTTTGTCACATGGTATGCTCATCATAAAATTTTAATTTGTGAAATTAGCATGATGAGCATTTCACGGTACAAATTAAGCCCACTGAGTTTAATTTAAGTTCATGCCAATGTTACCAGATTGTTAAGGATGAAATGGAACGCAGATTGCGCTGATAGTATGATTAAATAAGATTTTTGTTTGGATATTGGTGAAACCAAGCAATACTACTAATCATAAATTATCTTAATCATCTGCGTTATCAGCTTTCTATTATTGTAAACTTTAATCTAACTTTACTGAATAGAATAAAAACCATGAAAACAGCTATTATTATAGGTTCAACTGGCCTTACAGGTAAAGCCTTATTATATCAACTTTTGCAAGACGATCAGTTTGATAAAGTCATCTTATTTTTAAGAAAAGAGTTAAACATCAAACATGCTAAACTCATACAACATGCTGTTGATTTTAATTTGCTAGGTAATTATAAAGATCTAATAAAAGGAGATGTTGTGTTTTGCTGTTTAGGCACAACCATTAAAACTGCTGGTTCGCAAGACGCATTTAAAAAAGTAGATTTCACTTATCCCACTGAGTTCGCGAAAATTGCCAAACTAAATGGAGTTTCAACTTTCTTACTTCAAAGTTCATTAGGTGCAGATGCTGCATCCAACAATTTTTATTTAAAAGTAAAAGGAGAAACCGAACAAGCTCTCCAAAATTTATCTTTTAACTCCTTTGCCACCTTCAGGCCATCTATGCTTTTGGGAGATCGCACCGAATTTAGATTTGGAGAAACAATAGGAAAACTAGTAATGAGATTCTTCTCTATTTTGTTTATTGGAAAATTAAAGCGCTACAAAGCCATTCATGTAAACCAAGTAGCAAGTGCTATGATTAAACAATCAAAATTAAATAAACCAGGAAATACTGTTATTGAAAACGAAGAAATAATGTATTAATGAACGCTACTACTAATACTTTCGCGCTTCATAGGATTAACTGATAACACAGGAATATTACTGGTTTCAACTACTTTTAATGAAAGATCTCCAACAAACATTTCACCTATACTTAAATCTTTTTTATTCATTTGAATAATGATATCACAGTCGTTATTATTGGCATAATTTACGATGGCTTCGGCTACATTATTTGAAGTGATAGATTTGTTAGTGCAATTTACACCACGATCTTTAATGAATTTTTTTACCTGATTTAAATAGGGCAATAACTCATTTTCATATTTTTCATCGCTTGGACTAAATACCGAAATGATTTTTATAGTTGCATTGTAATATTTAGCAAACTGAACAGCTGTGCCAACTTTTTCGCGACTCTCGGCACTTAAATCAATATGAATTAAAATATTTCTACAATTATTTCTACTATCCACAGAACGAATTGTAATAATTGGACAAGGTGCTTGTTTGATAAATTTACCAACATTAGTAACACCCATAAAACTTCTAAATCTAACCTGTGTATCTAATCCAATTACAATCAATGCGCACTCAAGTTCTTCGGCAGTCTTATCAATTAATTCGTAGATATCACCTTTTATATTCAAAAATTCAGCTTTTAAGCCTGACTCTTTAGTTATTTTATCCACCATTTCTTCTAAATCTTTTTGATGATCCACGTTGCTGTTTGGAGACGCGTGCATTAAAATGATTTTTGATTTAGTGAATTTGGCTAAATTATAAGATTGTTCAATTGCAATTAACGATTGTTTTGAAAAATCGATAGGAATTAAAATGGAGCTGTTTTCTTTAATTAGCATAAGAGTTAATTTTAATAGATAGATAAATAAAAACCAATTAATGTCAATTTAGAACAAATAGTTAAATTCTTCTTTTAAATAAAAAGAGAAAAACGTTAACTATAACAAATATATAAATTAATTACTAAATATCTCAATTAAATAATTTGGGACAACACCAAGTGCAATTGTAAACAGCGAAGTTAATACCAATAACAACAAATGAGACGTTTCCATCTTCACTTCTTCATGCAAATCTTCTTGTTTAAAATACATGGCAATTATGACTTTAAAATAATAATATACTCCAACTGCTGATGTTAAGATGGCCAACATGATTAACCATTTAAACGTAGTGCCAATCATCACCGTAAACACAAAATACTTAGCAAAGAAACCTGCCGTAACTGGAATACCTGCTAATGATAACATAGCAACTACCATACAAGCTGCCATAAATGGATGGCGTTTTCCTAAACCATTAAATGCTTCGATGTTTGAACTTCCTTTTGCTTTTGATACATTGTATAAAACCGTAAAGGCTGAAATAGAACCAATTGAATAAGCTAAAGAGTAATATAAAATGGCGTTAATGCTTGCAAAACTCTTTGTATGGGCTAAAATAGCCATTAACATAAATGCCGCATGGCTAATACTTGAATACGCCAACATACGTTTTACACTTTGCTGAGTAGCCGCTGTAATATTCGAAACAATTAATGATAAAGCAATAATTACTGCTAACACCATACTCCATATTTCGCTAATTCCACCAAACACAATCACAAATAGTTGCATGAATGCTGCAAATGCAGCCGTTTTAACAATCGTACTCATTAAAGCTGTAATAACAGTAGGCGAGCCTTCGTAAACATCTGGAGCCCAAAAGTGAAAAGGAGCAGCACTTACTTTAAAACACATGGCAATTAAAACCATTAATACCCCTGCATAAAAGAACGCTGGCAAATCGCCGTTAGCATGACTAATAAATGCACGTATAGCCATTAAATCAAAACTACCCGTTGCTCCGTAAATTAAAGCGATACCAAATAATAAAAATCCTGAAGCAAATGAACCCATGATTAAATATTTGAATCCAGCTTCATTTGATGCTAAATCACGTTTACGACTTGCAGCTAATACATACATTGGAATAGAAAGAATTTCAACACCTAAAAATAAAGTAGTCATGTTTCTAAAAGACGTTAACATCAACGCACCAACTAATGCAAATAAAACTAATGCAAAATGGTCAGTAACATGATCTTCTTCAAAATAATCGTTGGCTAAAATGAACCAGAAAAAAGCGGTTACTAAAATTACACCACTAAATGCTAACGACATGTCATTGAAATGAATCATGTTATTAAACATTGGAATGGACATGTTATTTTGTCCCCACTCTATAAAGTTAGCAGCGTAAGCTCCTAAAATTCCAACTAATACAATTGGATACAACAATTTTTTGAATTTAAAAATCTCAGCCAACATGGCTAAAATTCCTAGTGCACTAATTATAAAAAGACCTTTCATACGTTATTTAAGCTTTATGAATTATGATAATCGTAATTCGAAAATTAATTTTTATTTGATATAAGTTAAAATTGCTTTTGTTCCTTCTTCTGCTAAATCATTTAATGGTTTTGGATATACACCAAAAGCGATAATGACAAAACAAATAATATACAATACCCATTTATCTGAACTAGCTAAAGAACCAAATGCGATTGCTGAATCTCTACGCTCACCTAACATAATAGCCTGGTAACTGCGTAACATATATACAGCTCCTAAAATCACGGTTAAGCCAGCAAATGCTGCAACCCATGCGCCATATTGATATACACCGTTAATTAATAAAAACTCACCAACAAATCCATTTGTTAAAGGCAATGCTACTGAACCTAACATCACAATTAAAAACAACACCGCAAAGTTGCCATTCATATTTCTGATACCACCTAATTTTTCCATCTCACGTGTTCCTGTATGACGCATTAAAATATCTGCAATTAAGAATAAACCAACAACGTTAACACCATGCGCTAACATTTGCATCACCGCTCCTTGAATACCTTGTTGGTTGGCAGATAAAATACCTGCTGCAATTAAGCCAACGTGAGCAATAGATGAATAAGCAATTAAACGCTTATAATCTTTTTGAACGATTGCAATACATGATGCATAGAAAATACCGAATACAGATAAACCTATTGCTAACCAACCCCACTCTGCTAAAGCTAAAGGAGTGATTGGTAATAACCATTTAATTAATCCAAATGTTCCCATTTTTAACATGATACCTGACAACAACATTGTTCCTTGTGTTGGAGCGTTTACATAAGTATCAGGTTGCCAAGTATGTAAAGGAAAGATTGGCATTTTAATTCCGAACGCTAAAAAGATGCTCCAGAAAACAAATGATTGTTGGTTTAACGTTAACGATTTTCCAGCTTGGTATAAATCAGTCACCGCCCATGATTTAATTCCTGTTTCGAAACCTGTATGGTTGTATAAATAAATTAAACCAACCAACATAAATAAAGATCCAAATAAAGTGTAAACAAAAAACTTGAAAGTGATGCGTCCGCGATTTTCTCCACCCCATAATAAACAGATAAAGTAAATTGGAATTAAAGCTAACTCCCAGAACACATAAAATAAGAAACCATCATTAGCTGTAAACACACCTACCAATGCCATTTGCATTAATAAGATTAAACCATAAAATGAATTCGGTTTTTCATACTCCGTATTAAAGGATGATAAAATAATTAGTGGTACTAAGAATGTCGTTAATAATACCATTAACATAGATAAAGCATCAACACTCACTGCAAAGTGAATCCCTAAAGATTCAACCCACGAGCAATTTAATATCAAATTTGCATTATCAGGGTTGTGCTTGTATTGAAACAATACCACTAATGATAAAATAAATTCTACAACAGATAACCCTAATGCAGCTGTTCTACTTGCTTTTCCTTTTGTGAAAAACACTAACAAACTTGCGATAAGTGGTACAATAATTAATAATCCAACTAACATATTTTATTTACAATTTAATTATTTACAATTTTAAAAATTTAGCTACTTCTTACTATTTATTAAATTTTTCTTTGCAGTTATAGCCGAAGCAGCAAAGATTTTCTCTAGTTCTTTAGATTCAATTAATATTTTTTCAAATTCTGAATCTTCAATTTTATTATACGCTTTAATCAATTCTAACCAATAAACAGATTCATCTGACTCTTCTTCAACAATTTTTAATTTATTGATAAAGTCAGGTGAAGATTTAGCCTTACAAGCAGCTCTATAATTTGCTCCAACAGAAGATGCTGATCTGATCAATTGTTTTCCCATAACTTCATTAGCAACTGATTTTTTTAACAAATCAACTGTTTTAAAAGCCGTAAGAGCAAATTCAAACGTTCTCTTTTTTAATATTTCAGCATTTATTGCCATTTGTAAATTGTAAATCTAAAAATTGTCAATTACTTTATAAACGTGTAAAATAAAATGGCAATAATTCCAAGCACCATTCCAAAAATATAAAACCCAATGTGTCCTGTTTGTACTTTACGAACTAATGAACTCATTCCAGTTACTGTCGTTCCAACTCCATCAACAACACTATCAATAACCTTGGTGTCAATATATTTAAAAACTTCAGATAAGGCATCTAACGGTTTACGAATTAACGCTTCATAAATTTCATCTATATAATATTTATTGTAGATCAATTTTTTAATACCAGTTAACTTCGAATCGTTTGCTTCTGGTAAAATTCGATTTTTCATATACACCATATAAGCAAAGAAAATAGTTGCTAAAGCTGCTGCTGTTGCTAAGCCCATTAGTATCCACTCTTTTTCATGATTCAACACGCTTGGATTTTTATGAACGATGATAGAATCTAAATGATGGTGCATCCAGTTGGTCATTCCCCAAAATTCAGGTAATCCTAAAACACCACCAGCGATTGATAAAATGGCTAATACGATTAATGGGAAAGTCATACTTTTTGGAGACTCATGTAAATGATGCTCTTGCTCGTGAGTTCCTCTAAAATTACCAAAGAACGTCAAGAATAATAATCTAAACATGTAGAAAGCAGTTAAAATAGAAGTAATCATACCAAAGAACCACAATGCTTTGCTATGCTCGTAGGTATGTGCTAAAATTTCATCTTTAGAGAAGAATCCTGACAATAAAGGGAATCCACTAATGGCTAATGTACCAATAGCCATAACTTTTCCAGTGATTGGTAAATGTTTCCACAAACCACCCATTTTACGCATATCTTGTTCGCCACCCATAGCATGAATCACTGAACCAGCTCCTAAGAATAATAACGCTTTAAAGAAAGCATGTGTTGTTACGTGAAATACAGATGAACTGTAAGCACCAACTCCTAATCCTAAAAACATTAACCCTAATTGAGATACAGTTGAGTATGCTAATACTTTCTTAATGTCATTTTGAAATAATCCAATTGTTGCAGCAAATAATGCTGTTGCAACACCAACAATAGCTACTATATGTGATGCTTCGTCTGACATTGAATAAAATACATTTGAACGCACAATCATATAAATACCTGCTGTTACCATCGTAGCCGCATGGATTAATGCTGATACTGGTGTTGGACCAGCCATCGCATCTGGTAACCAAGTGTATAAAGGTAATTGCGCTGATTTACCCATAGCACCAATAAATAATAATAAAGCGATAATGGTTACTGTTGCATGATTTCCACTAGAAGCTATAGAAAATACTTGGTCATAAGAAATACTTCCGAAGGTTACGAAGATTAATATAATCCCCATTAAAAACCCTAAGTCACCCACACGATTCATAATAAATGCTTTTTTAGCGGCATTGTTATAAGCTGTGTTTTTAAACCAGAATCCAATTAATAAATAAGAACATAAACCTACACCTTCCCAGCCCACAAACATAATTAGGTAGTTATTACCTAATACCAATAACAACATGAAAAAGATGAATAAATTTAGGTAAGTGAAGAAACGAGAAAAACCTTCGTCATCATGCATATAACCCATAGAATAAATATGAATCAAGAAACCAATACCTGTTATGATTAATAAAAACCAAGATGATAAAGGATCTACTAAAAATTCAAACGGAATTTTTAAGGTGTCAGAATTAATCCATGAGAATAAAGGAACAATATGAGAGGTTACCTCTTTATGTTCTTCTAAATCAATAAATATTAATACGGATATAGCAAACGACGCAAACACGGCTGCACTGGCAATAATACCAGATAGATTTTTGCTAATTTTTTTGCCAAAAAATCCATTTATTAAGAAGCCTAATAAAGGGAATAATGGGATAAGGGCTACTAATTTAATCATAATGTCTATTTACAATTTTGTTATTTACGATTTACAATATTCGTATTTTTTAAGTTTTAGTTTTTTGCAATTGTCAATTGTACATGTATAAATTGTCAATTTTTCAATCTGCTTAATAAATCAATATCAATACTCTTGAAATTACGATACACCATCGATAAAATAGCTAATCCTACGGCAACCTCAGCCGCTGCAACCGCCATAATAAAGAATACAAATACTTGTCCGTTTGCATCGTTGTGCAAGGTTGAAAACGCCACCAACATTAAGTTTACTGCATTTAACATTAACTCAATACACATAAAAATAATAATTGCATTTCTGCGAGCCATTACACCAACTGCACCAATGATAAAGAGCACAGCGCTTAACATGATGTAATAATTAATAGGAATTCCGTTTAACATAGTATTTAAGAATTAAGATTTTAGATTTAAGAAGTTTTGATTTAATTTAAGGTTTAGTGTTTTTTATGTTATTACGTGCTGTTTTTAATGATGATGCGAAAATAGCTGTTAGTTCATTACTTTCATTTAAAAGTTGTTTAAGTTTTTTTGGATCTTTAGTTTCACTTGTTTCTTCAATAATTTCAAACCAAAATTGTGACTCATCTGATTCTTCTAATACAATATTTAATTTAGATATAAATTCAGCACTTGAACGACCTCTCAATGCAGCACGATAATTAGCTGCAACAGAAGTAGAGGATTTAATTATTTGATACGAAATAACATCATTTGCTTTTGATTTTGGCAATTCATTTATAAATCGAATTGTATCAACGGCAAATTGTTTTGTTCTTATTTTTAAATCTACTTTCTCCACTTATGCTATTTCTTAAATCTAAAATCTTACTTCATATTTATATTTGTGTCGCGTTTACCAATCATAATCGCACCAACAAGGGCTGCTAATAATAAGACAGAAGCGATTTCGAATGGGAATAAGAATTCAGTAAATAAAACTTTACCTAAATTTTTCACTAAGCCAATCTGAGATGCACCACCTTGAACCATTTGTAATTGCTCAGCACCTCTTAAAGCGCCAATCATAACAAATAATAACATGCCGCCAATGATAGCTGCAATGGCTCTTGTAAGAACATGTTTTCGAGGTTCTTCATCTGCATTTAAATTCATTAACATGATAATGTATAAGAACAATACCATAATTGCTCCAGCGTAAACTACAATTTGTACCACTGCTAAAAATTGAGCGTTTAATAATAAATAATGTCCTGCGATGCAGAAAAACGTCATAATTAAATATAACGCTGAGTTTACTGGGCTACGAGTAAAAACCATCATTAAGGCAAACATTATCGCCATTAATGATAATGTTCCAAAAAGCCATTGTGTAATAGAAAGTCCTAACATATCTTTAATTTAGTGTTTATGTCCTTTATTTAATTTTTTAGCATCAAATAATTCGTTGTGTTTTAAGCCTGGTAATTTTTTGAAATCTAGTACCGCTTGTGTTTGACGTTTAGTTACATCAATACGAGCATCTATTTTTTCAACTAATTTATCTTTTCCGTAAATAAAATCTTTACGCTCAAATTGTGCGTCAACTAAACGGTCTGTTAAAAAGATTGCTTCTTTCGGGCAAGCTTCTTCGCATAATCCACAGAATATGCAACGTAACATATCAATTTCATACGTTGCTGCATATTTTTCTTCACGATACAAATGTTCTTCGCCTTTTTTACGCGCGCCGCTAGTCATGGTAATTGCTTCTGCAGGACAAGCCACAGCACACATACCACAAGACGTACAACGTTCCGCTCCGTTTTCATCACGTTTTAAAACATGTTGACCACGGTATACAGGTGCAATCGGGCGTTTTTGTTCGGGGTACATAATGGTGGGTGGTTTTTTAAACAAGTGACTTGCTGTAATAATCATCCCTTTTGCAATAGCCGGCAAATACAATCTTTCAGCAAAACTTTGCTCTTTATTTGATACGACTACTTTTCTGTTTGTTAACTGCATTCTAATTAGTTTTTAGTTCTAAGTTTTTAATGTTTAATTGTCTAGTGCTGTTTATTCAAAACTAATCACTAAACATTCATAACTAAAAGTGTATGTTTCCTCTAAAATATTCAACTACTACCGTTAATAATAAATTAAATAACGATAACGGTAATAACGTTTTCCAACCTAAGTTCATTAATTGATCATAACGAAAACGTGGTAATGTCCAACGAATCCACATGAATAAACAAATGAAACCAAATATTTTCGTCATTAATGCACCAAAGCCAATTAATGAAATCCAAACAGATCCATCTGCTAAACCTAATTTTTCGTATAACTCATGAGCAAATGGGAAATTATATCCGCCAAAATATAAGGTAGCAATTACTGCTGACGATATAAACATATTGATATATTCAGCAAATAAGAACAAACCTAATTTCATGGATGAGTACTCTGTGTGGTAACCACCAACTAACTCAGTTTCACACTCAGGTAAATCGAATGGCGCACGATTCGTTTCTGCCAAAGCACAGATAAAGAAAATTAAAAAACCTAATGGTTGCCAAATGATATTTGCGAAACCAGCATCTTGTCCTTCAACTATTTCCTTTAAACTTAAAGAACCTCCTGAAGAAATGATTAATGCGATTAATGCAATTCCCATAGGAATTTCATAGCTAATCATTTGTGATGAGGCACGAACAGCTCCTAATAAAGCGAACTTGTTATTAGATGCCCAGCCACCAATCATAATTCCATACACACCAATTGAAGCAACGCCTAATAAATAAATTACACCAATATTAATGTCGGTGATTTGCATATCATAAACATGTCCGCCAATATTTACAGGCTTAGCCCAAGGCAAAACGGCACTTGTAACCACCGCCGTAATCATAAATAAAGAAGGTCCTAAAATAAATAAGGCGCGATTAGACACATTAGGAATAATCTCTTCCTTCATAAACATTTTTACACCATCTGCTAATGGTTGTAATAAACCACCCCAGCCTGCTCGACTTGGTCCTTTTCTATCTTGAAGAAAAGCAGCGAATTTTCTTTCCCATAACGTTGCGTAAGCTGCTGCACCCAAACAAATCAGGAAAACGGCCGCACACATTATTGCTTTATATATTACAAATGCTATCATATTGGATTTAAGATTTAGGATTTAAGATTTAAGATTTTTCATACTTAAACTTCAAATCGTATTTCGTGTTTTTTCTTATTGTTTTGTTTTTTACTTCTTACTTCTAAAATCGTACTTCTCTAAGGTCTTTTATCAATTGGCATAAATCCAAGAGCTTTTTGTTGTTTCATTATTTTTACTTTCAATTCGTTTAAGTTTTCGTAATGATTTTGAGAAATTACGCTACTCTTATGAATTGGTGAAGGACCTTCAATTTTCCAATCAGAAGTATTTTTTCTTTCAAAACGACATGTATTACAAATAAACTCTTCGGCTTCTCCCCACTGATCTTTACGAGCAGTAACGCGCAATACTTCTTCGCCTTTCATCCATAAACGAACTTTACCAGAACATTTTTTGCAATCACAAGTTGCATCAACTGGCTTTGTAAACCAAACACGTGATTTGAAACGAAATGTTTTATCTGTTAAGGCACCAACCGGACAAACATCAATCACATTACCTGAAAAATCATTTTCAATTACATTCTCGATATATGTTGAAATCTCTGCAGCATCTCCACGGTGCATCACACCATGAACACGGTTATCTGTTAATTGCTCAGCTACTTTTACACAACGGAAACACATAATGCAACGTGTCATGTGTAACTGAACGTATTTACCAATATCAATTTTTTCAAACTCTCTTCTTGGAAATTCATAACGCGTTGTTGCAGCACCATGTTCGTATCCTAAATCTTGTAAAGAACATTCTCCAGCTTGGTCACAAACAGGACAATCTAAAGGATGATTCATTAATAAAAATTCAACAACACCTTTACGGGCTTCTAATACATCTTTGTTAATCGTATTTTCTACAACCATTCCGTCCATTACTTCTGTACGGCAACTTGCTACCGGCTTAGGCATTGGTGTAGGATTAGCTGTACTACCTTGTGTTACTTTTACAATACACGTGCGGCAATAACCACCACTAGTTTTTAGTGAAGAATAATAGCACATGGTTGGAGGAGCAACCTCAGCGCCTATCATTCGTGCTGCTTGAAGAATTGTGGTGCCTTTTGGCACGTCAATTTCTATTCCATCTATCGTTACTTTCATTCTTTATTATTTGTATCCTAAGTGAATATCGTATTTTTCTATTAAGCTATCAATTTCTTTTTTTAGTTGCGGAATATGATTTATGACTATTGCCCAAAGTTTAGGATAATCCACTGAGTCATAAGCATGGGCAATAATATTTCTCAATCCTATAATTTCTTTAGAGTGCGCTATTTCAAATTCTTGATTGAGATTTTTATAGTTTTTTATTGCTTCGCCAATAACCTCAAACATTCTTTCGACCGCGCGCCTTAATAAAATATTATTATTAAAGTTTTCAAACCTTTTTTCATTTGGAAAAAAGGTTTCAAGCTCTTCAATAAACAATTGAACATCAACTAAATATTTTAATTCTTGTTTTGTCACTCTTTATAAATAATTTGCTTTGTGTTATTTACTTCTTCTATAAAAATTCTATTTTTCAAATTTTTTCCTGGTACCATATCCACTTTCTTTCCTAACAATGCTTCAAGTGCCCATAACATATCAAAAAAATTATCAACATAATCCATCTCTGGAACAACGTCTTGCATGGTGTATAAAAAATCAACATCACTATCTTCTTTCATTTCATTTCGCGAAGCCGATCCAAATACATACAACTCTTTTACCTTATGCTCTTTGCAAATGGCTTTTATTTGAGTGATATTATTTGTTATAATTGGCGCTAACATTTCTGAAGATATTATCCTTTTACTAAATTATTTAATCTATCGTAATGAGAAATATCTACAAATTTTTTCTTTTGTGCAATTTCAATAAATTCATGTTTAAAGTGACGAATAGCTGCTGCTACCGGCCATGCTGCTGCTTCGCCTAACGGGCAAATTGTTTTCCCTTCAATTTTACTTTGAATGTCCCACAATAAATCCACATCACTTTCATTAGCCGTTCCATCTAAAAACTTCTTCAATATTTTTTCCATCCAACCTGTTCCTTCGCGGCAAGGCGAACATTGTCCGCAAGACTCATGATGATAAAAACGAGAGAATGTAAATAAATTTTTAACAATACTTGTGTCTTCGTCCATAGCGATAAAACCGCCAGAACCTAACATAGTCCCTGTTGCAAAACCACCGTCAGATAAACTTTCGTATGTCATTAAACGAGGTTCACCCTTAGCCGTTTTTAAAATTAATTCAGTTGGTAAAATTGGAACTGATGAACCACCTGCGACAACTGCTTTTAATTTTTTTCCATTACGTATACCGCCACAATATTCATCGCTATAAATAAAATCTTCAACCGTAATTCCTAATTCAATTTCGTAAACACCTGGTTTATTAATATGTCCAGAAGCAGAAATTAATTTTGTACCAGTAGATTTTCCCACACCAATTTTAGCGTATTCTTCTCCACCCATATTCACAATTGGAACCACAGCGGCAATAGTCTCAACGTTATTAACAACAGTTGGACAACCCCATAAACCTGCAACTGCAGGAAATGGTGGTTTGATACGTGGATTACCACGTTTACCTTCTAAGGATTCTAATAAAGCAGTTTCTTCTCCACAGATATAAGCACCGCCACCAACTTGTACGTAGCAATCGTGAGAGAAATCAGTCCCTAAAATATTTTTTCCTAACCATCCTGCAGCATACGCTTCAGCAATAGCAGCCTCTACAATACGAGCTACATAAAAATATTCGCCACGGATATAGATATAAGATGTTTTTGCCCCTAATGCAAATGAAGAAGTAATCATTCCTTCAATTAATGCATGAGGAATTTTTTCCATTAAGTAACGGTCTTTGAATGTTCCTGGTTCAGATTCATCCGCATTACAAACTAAGTAACGAGGAACGCCTTCTGGTTTCGCTAAGAAACTCCACTTCATGCCTGTAGGGAAACCCGCACCACCACGACCACGTAATCCTGATTTTTTTACTTCGTCAGTTACCTGATCAGGTTGCATTGTTTTTAATGCTTTCTCTACAGAAGCATAACCACCGTGTGCACGATATACGTCTAACGTATGAATGTTAGGTATGTGATCGTTATGTATTAATAATTTTCTTCCCATTTCAATTCTTATTTTTTACTTCTCTCCTTCGACTCCGCTCAGGATGACAAGCTCGAAGTGACAAAATATTAAAGTGTGTTTTTATAATCTAAATCTGTATAACTTCTTAATTTACCTTCTGCTCTGTAGTTCTCTAAAAGAGTATCTACTTTTTCGTAAGTTAAATTTTCGTGGTAGCTAGCTCCACATTGCAACATTGGCGCTGTTCCACAAGAGCCTAAGCATTCTGCCACTTTTAAAGAGAACATACCGTCTTTTGTTGTTTCGCCAACTTTGATGTTTAATTTTTTCTCAATGTATTTTACAATATCTTCTGCACCGTTTAACCAACATGAACTTGTTTGACAAACTTCTAATACACATTTGCCCATTGGTTTTAAATTATACATCGTGTAAAACGATGCCACTTCAAATACCTCAACCGGACGAACTTTTAAAATTGAAGCTACGTAATCCATTGTTTCAGGACTTAACCAACCACCAAATTCTGCTTGCGCTACATGCAATACTGGTAGCATAGCCGATTTAATTTTTTCAGGTGGATAATGCGAAATAATTGTTTGCACAGTTTTCATTGCTTCTTCGCTGAATACAGTTTCAGCGCGTTTAGCTTTGTCAAATTTTTGTGCTCCGTGAACTTGTGAACTCATTGTAATAATTAAAAATTTATAATTAAAAATTTAAAAGTATTGTGCTTCAAATTTTATTTGCTTTTTACTGTTTGTTTACTCTTTAACTTTATTATTATCGTTGCTAAAACTTTTTGCAATTCTGTTAATTCTTTTTGGCATTCTTTGATTGTGTCTGATTCAAAGGCATAAGCCTCTATAATTATCTTCAACCAATATTCTGTTTCGTTGGCGGATTTAAGAGAAATAGATAAATATCGAACTAATTCTCTTTCGGAAGAACTGGACTTACCTTCATGGACATTTGCTCCAATTGAAGTTCCTGATCTCAAAATCTGATTAATAATTGCAAAAGGAATTCCTTTATTCTCTAACTCTTTTGTTAACTTAACAATAGAAACAGAAAATGCAACTGTCCAACTTTTTATTTCTCTTTTATACTCCAAACTCAAAGAACGATTTATATTGATTAATAATTTTTTCTCTTTATAAATTATTAATTTTTCATTATTAATTTGCTACGCATCCAGTTCTCCTGCAATCACATTCATGCTACTCATGGTTAAGATAGCATCTGATAACATAATTCCTTTTACCATTTCAGGATATGCTTGATAATAAATAAAGCATGGTCTGCGGAAATGTAAACGGAACGGTTTTCTACCACCATCACTAATTAAGTAAAAACCTAATTCTCCATTTCCACCTTCTACACAGTGATAAACTTCTCCTTTAGGAATATCTGTTTCACCCATCACAATTTTAAAGTGATAGATTAACGCTTCCATGTTATTATACACTTGCTCTTTTGGAGGCAAGAAGAAATCAGGTAAATCAGCATGCATTGGTCCTTCAGGCATTTTTTTAATAGCCTGTTCAATGATGCTTAATGATTGCCACATTTCGTGTTGACGAACCATGAAACGATCGTACGTATCACCTTGTGTTCCAACAGGAACAGTGAATGTGAAATCTTCGTAAGAAGAATATGGATTCATCACACGCACATCATAATCAACACCTGCAGCACGTAAGTTTGGTCCAACAAAACTATAACTCAATGCCATTTCAGCACTGATAGGGCCGCAGTTAACCGTACGATCCATAAAAATTTTATTACGCTCTAATAAATTAGAAAACTCTTTTAAGCCTTTAGGATATTCTTTTAAGAATGTATCAATTAAGTCCCAGGTTTTTTTGCTCCACTCTTGGTCAAAACCGCCAATACGGCCAATGTTAGTCGTTAAACGCGCTCCACAAATTTCTTCGAAGATTTCGTAAATTTTTTCTCTCCACTGAAAGATGTATAAGAAACCTGTCATGGCGCCAGTATCAACACCAATTACGGAATTACAAATAATATGATCCGCAATACGCGATAACTCCATAATAATCACACGGTGGTATTCTGCGCGTTTTGGAATTTTTGCTCCTAATAATTTTTCTACCGTCATGTACCAACCCATGTTATTGATTGGTGATGAACAATAGTTTAAACGATCGGTAATAGGTGTAATTTGTGCATAAGGACGACGCTCTGCTAATTTTTCGAAAGCACGGTGAATATATCCAATAGTAGGAACGGCAGAATGAATAATTTCACCATCCATTTTTAATACATTTTGGAAAATACCATGTGTAGCAGGATGCGTAGGTCCAAGGTTAAGCGTAGAATACTCTTTTTCTTCGATAACTTCCTGATTAACGGAATATGTTGTTTCTTTTTTACTCATTGTTGATTTAAGATTTAAGATTTAAGATTTAAGATTTTTACTTCCCACTTCTAAATCTGATTTCAAACTTCTTATCTTCCAAACATTTCATCTTTCTTATCCGTTCTTCCTTGATCTTCTAAAGGATATTCTTTTCTTAAAGGAAAAATATCCATTTCATCAACGTTTAAAATACGTTTTAAATTTGGATGACCTTTAAATTTAACTCCAAAGAAATCATAAGTTTCTCTTTCCATCCAGTTGGCTGCAGGCCATAAATCGGTTGCAGTAGCTACTTCAGGTTTATTGATATCAAAAAATGTTTTTAAACGAATGCGGTGATTTTTTGGCATGTTATGTAAATGATAAATCACACCTAAGTGTTTCTCATCTGCTGTTTGCATGCCACATAAATCCGTTAAGAAATGAAAATTTAATTCTTCATCTTCTTTTAAGAATTTTAATACGTCGTGTATTCTATCTTTTTGAATAGTAAAAACTGGGTAATCGTAAAGTAACTCCGCAGATTCAATATCTCCGTGGAAATGTTCCTTTAGTTTTTCGTTTACTTTATTTAATAATTCCATTTATTGATTAAAGATTAAAGATTAAAGATTAAAGATTTTTTATTTCTCACTTCTAAAATCTGCGTTCTAACTTCTTTATTTATTCTATTCCGTATGAGTTTAACATTTTCTTATACTCTTCTGAATTTCTTCTTCTAAAAGATTCGTTTTGAGCCATCTCTTGTATTTTAAGAACACCTTCTAAAATTTGTTCTGGACGCGGAGGGCAACCTGGTACATATACGTCAACTGGAATAATTTTATCAATCCCTTGTAAAACAGAATACGTATCAAAAATACCACCAGTGCTAGCGCAAGCACCAACTGATAATACCCAACGTGGTTCTGCCATTTGCTCGTAAACCTGACGTAAGGTTGGTCCCATTTTTTTAGCAATAGTTCCCATCACCATTAGCATATCAGCTTGACGAGGAGAGAAGCTTAAACGCTCTGAACCAAAACGTCCTAAATCGTAATGAGAAGCCATGGTTGCCATGAACTCAATACCGCAGCAAGATGTTGCGAATGGTAAAGGCCATAACGAATTTTTACGAGCCATGCCCACTACATCTTCTAATTTTGTTGCAAAAAAACCAGGTCCTTCAAGCCCTTCAGGCATTTTAGCGATTTCTGGTTTTGTGCGTTTTATAATTTCTTTTGCCATCTTTAATCTAGTTTTTAATTTTTAGCATTTAGTTATTAGTAAACTACACTACTTGAAATTATTTATTCTTTAGTATTAATAACTTAAAACTAATCACTTAAAATTGTAATTATTCTTCCCACTTCAATGCTTTTTTAGAAAGCATGTAGTAGAAGCCAATTAATAACAATATAATGAATGTAAACACTTCGATAACGCCTGTCATTCCTAAATCTTTGAAATTTACCGCCCAAGGATACATAAAAATTACCTCTATGTCGAAAAGCACAAATAAAATAGCCACTAAGAAATACTTAATGGCAAATGGTAAACGAGCATTCCCTTCTGATTCTACACCACACTCAAATGAGTCCAACTTAATTTTTGTTTTACGTTTAGGGCCTAACCAATGTGATGCAATCATCGTTGTTATTACAAATCCGAGTGCAACTAAAAACATTAAAACAATTGGTAAATAATCTAAAGGGGATGAAGCTGTATTCATAAATAACAATTTAATTATTGATTGTAAGGTTAACTATTTTTAGGGAAATCATCAAATATTCGGTCTATTTTTTTAAAGGTTTGATTGTTTAAAAATACCATAAAAAAAGCCACTAAAAATAGTGGCTTTTTTTGAAATGAAATCGTGTTTTTACTCTTTTACAAACTTATAGGTAGACGATGATTGATTAACATTAAATTTAATTTCATAAACGCCTGAAGCTAGGTCTGAAACAGAAATAGATTCTTTATTATTTAGAGTAATTGTACCATTTTTTACAACTTGCCCTGTCATTGCATAAATGATATAACTTACTGATTTTGGCTCTTTTAGCAAACTATTAATATAAATTATATCTTTTGTAGGATTTGGGCTAAGTTGAACTGTATTGATATAAGTGGCATCTTCAACGCTAGTTAAAAGAACACTTACTGTTGATGAGCCTGCTGAGCAACCATACTGCGAAGATACTATAACACTATAGGTTCCATCTTGAACTACTGCGTAAGATTGCCCGGTAGCTCCATTTATTAAAGTTCCGTTTAAGTACCATTGATTATTAGTTGCCGAACTAGACATTAATATATTTCCAACCTGAGAAATAGTTGGCGTAGCTGGAATACTACCTACAGATATTGTAGCTGTGGCAACCGCACTGCAAGCACCTGAAAATCCGGTAACTGTATATATGGTTGTTGAAGTAGGTGCTACAATTAAAACGGCAGCAGTTGAACCAGTTGACCATGAATACGTTGTTGCTCCGCTTGCCACTAACGCTTTTGATTGAACCTGACAAACTGTATGAGAAGGCACGGCTACTGTAGGTGGCGATGTAACATTAATTGTATTTGTATACAAAGCACTTGACCCATTTCCGTTAGATGAAATAAGAGAAACTGTATATATTCCAGGTGAACTATATGTTACAGTTGGATTTTTTACAGATGATAATGCTGAAGAAGCTCCAGTTAAAGTCCAACTCCAAGCAGTTGGAACCCCTGAAGACTGATCGGTAAAAACAAAAGGAGTATTTACACACGCTGAAGCAAATGATGTAGAGAAATTAGCCACAGGCAATGCAGATGGGCTTGTATATAAATCAGATTGCCATACGCCTCTACCGTAAGTTCCCGCTCTTAGTTTATTAGTAGGATAAAAAATCTCGAAATCATTTACAATAACATTAGGTAAGCCAGTCATAAAAGGCGTCCACGAATTCATGCTTCCATCTCTATAATAAACGCCTACATCTGTCCCAACATAAATGGCATCATTAGAGTTGTTAGTATAAATCACACAGTTTACAGGTAAATTAGGTAAGCCACTTGAAATATTTGTCCAGGTTGCTCCGCCATCAGTAGTTGCAAAAACTTTATTAGGTGCTGAGTAACCTGAAAATGTAACAAATGCATTATTTGCATCGGTATTATCTACTGCTATTCTTGTAATTTGTGCCGAACCAGTAGGTAATCCGCTTGTAATGGTTGACCAAGTAGTTCCTCCATTCGTTGTTTTATAAATAGCACCACTTGTAGCTGCATAAAGCACTAACGAATTTGAAGGTGCTGCTGCTAAATATAATATTTGTCCGCTAGTAGAAATAGTTCCCATTTGTGTCCAGTTAGTCCCTTTATTAGTTGACTTAAACACCTGCTGGTATCCACAGTAATAGGTATTTGCAACATGTGGCGATTGAATAATTGGCGCTATCCAAGCACCAGTTCCTGTAAGACCATTCGTGATTCCTGTCCAGCTATTTCCGCCATTATTTGAGATATTAAAATCTCCGTACACATAACTTTCAACTAAGGTGTTGTTATTTGTTCTATCAACAAAACAATCTGCTCCATCGCCACCATAAACTTCTTTCCAAACTGTCCCATTTAATAAATTAGTACCATTATCTTGATGGCCAGATAAAACATAATTTGCTGTAGTTGAAGATTGCCCTATTCTATAGGATTGAGAAATGTCCATTTGACCATTAATGGTTGTCCATGTAACTCCGCCATCCGTAGTTCGGGAGATTCCACCATCATGACCTAAATAACAAGTTGTTCCACTAATATATTCAACCACATGTAAATCCGCATGCACATATGGAGCGCCGCCGCCATACCAATGTGTATTTAAAATCCATGTGGCGCCGCCGTCTAATGATTTCCAGGAGTTGACTCCTCCACATGTGATTTCATCTTTATTAGTTGTAGATACACCACAGGCAATGTCATACCAGCCTTGTCCTCCAGCATCAGACCCATCTGGATCCCAACCAAAAATATTTGGAGAGTTTGACATTAAAGTAAAGTTTGAACCAGAATTAGTTGAACGATAAACTCCTCCAAATGAATTATCAGAAGCGCTTCTTAAAATATATACATAATTTGGATCTGCTGGTGTTACAGAGATAACTTGTCTAGCTCCTGAGGTAGGAAGACCTGAAGTGATTTGAACGAAAGAGGCAGATGTATTGCCTCCAGTTGTAGTTTTAAAAAATGTTGAACTCGTAACTGCATATACTGTACTAGTATCATTAGGGCGATATTCCATGTCTTTAAAATTTCCACTTCTAATTAAAGTCCAATTTGTACCTGCATTATTAGTTCTATAAATACCTACAGAAGTTGCTGCAAATAAAATATTTGGGTTTAAAGGATTAATCAATAATCGACCTATTCTTCGCTGTGAAGAAACGCCCCACGTTAAACTAGTTGGATTCCAAGTAACGCCTCCATCTGTGGATTTTAAAACACCAGTTGCATAGGTGTCACCAGCATCAATATCACCAGTAGCTAAATACATGATGTTTGTATTTGTTGGATTGATTGCTAAATCAGAACAGCCTAATACTTCTAAAGAGTTTGTATTGGTATTCCAAGTAGCACCTGCATCTGTTGATTTCCACATTCCACCTGCGCCAGTTCCAACAAAAATAGTGTTTACATTTCCTGGCAAAAATCGAATAAAAGTTAATCGGCCTGCATCACCGCCAATGGGTGAACCAAAAGGTCCCATAGCCGTCCAGTTACCTGTTGTTGAAGTTGCATTTGGTGAATAAATTTTTTGAGCTGCTACAGGGTTTTGCGCTAAGTACGTTTTAAACTCTTCTAAAGCTTTTGCTCTTGAACCTAATTTTAAATCTCCAGACGGATATACGCGAGGTTCGGTAAACCATTCCCAACGTCTGAATGCTTTATATCCTTTTCCTCTTTCGTATGTTTTATTTTGCCAATAATTATTAAACTCTTGTTGAATTGAATAAAAATTTTGAGTTGGATCTTCCTTTTTATCAACCCAAACCTGAGCTGAAATATTAATTTGAATAAGTAAAAAGAAAATGCTTGTTAGTTTGATAGTTAGTTTCATTTGCTGTAGTTTGAGTTTGCAACAGCACTAAACTAAATCAATAAAATTTAATTTCCAACGAAAAGCCAATAAAATTAACCCTTTTATAGTAGTCTTAAGCGTAAATAATTTGTAGAAAAACTGTAACAAAAATTTTGTTTAACAATAAAGCCGCTCAAATTTAGCGGCTTTATTCAATTTATTTCTTTTTGGCTGGTAATTGTTGACGTTGCTTTGCCATCTCTTCTAATTTAGCTTGAAAGCCAGATTTTTTTTCTGGTTTCTTCATATTAGCTAAAAGTTCTTCTCTTATTTTTCCATCATCGATCATTTTTTTCATTAACCAAGTTTGTAAAAAAGTAATAATGTTAGCTAAGAAATAATACCAACTTAAACCGGCAGCGTAACTATTCATTACTGCCAAGAAAATTACAGGCATTAAATACATCATGTATTTCATACCTGGCATTTGTGTTTGTTGGGGCTGCAACATGGCTTGATTCATCCAAGTGTAAATAATAGTAGACCCAAACATTAAAACAGCAAACATACTAACGTGATCGCCGTAAAATGGAACCTCAAATCCAAAATTGTAAACCGAATCATAAGTAGACAAATCATCTGCCCATAAAAATCCTCTTTGTCTTAATTCAATTGCTGCTGGGAAAAATCCAAATAAGGCAATTAAAATAGGAAACTGTAACAACATTGGTAAACAACCCGACAATGGATTTGCACCTGCTCTACGATACAGTGCCATTGTTTCCTGTTGTTTTTTCATTGGATCATCGTTCTTTTCAAACTTGGCATTAATTTCATCAATTTCAGGTTTTAAAACACGCATTTTACTGCTACTCATATACGTTTTATAAGCAATTGGAAAAAGCAATGTTTTTAAAATTAATGTCAAGATTAAAATAATAATACCACTGTTTAACCCAGATAACAAACTAAACAAAGGAATAATCATCCATTTGTTAATGTAACTAAACACGCTCCATCCTAAAGGAATTATTTCTTCCAAATCAATGTCGTAAGCTTTTAACCCTGTGTATTGTGTAGGACCAAAATAATACGACATTCCAAATTTTTCGGAGGATGAATGCTTAAAAGGAACACTTAATTCGGACGTAATTGTTTTTACGTATTTCGAATTTGGATTTTCAGATGTCTTAACGAAACTACCTTCTTTTAAAAATTCTGCATCAGCAATTAATGTTGAGTTAAAAAAATGTTGTTTAAACGACACCCATTTAATATTGTCTTCATTTAGTAATTTCTCTTCGCTTTTACGGGCGTTGATATAATCAACACCTTCTTTTGTTTGATTCCAATAAGCCGTAGCAGACTCTCTTTCTTTTACAATATGTTTTTCTTGAGATGGTAATGCTTGGCTCCAATGCAAGGTTACTTTATTGCTTTTACTTGAAATAATATTTTGCATCCCTACAAAATTCACATCAAAATCAAGCATATAATCATTGCCTTTTAACGCATAGATATATTCAATGTAGCTTTCAGGTTTAGATGTTTCTAATTTTAAGATGATTGATTTTGTTCCATCACCACTTACTACTTCAGAAACAGAAGATGGTTTGAAATAAAAACTATCTGTTGTAAAGCGCATGTTTGTTGCATAAGCATCAAATTGCAAATATTGTGATGTAGAATCTTTGTCAAATAAAATTAAAGGAGCTTTTTGTCCGTAACGGTTAAAGTTTTTTAATTCAACTTTTTGAACGTTTCCGCCTTTTGTAGAAATATAAATTTTTACATTTTCATTTTCAAGAGTTACCACTTCAGCTTTACCAGTTGTAGCCACTGAAAAATCTCTGTATAAACTACTTGCAATAACTTGTTTAGCTGAGTCCGACAACTCCGCCATTGGCTTTAATGTATCTGCCGCTAATTTTTTAGCTGCTATCTTTGATTCTTCAGCAACTTGCGCTGCTTTAGTGACTAATTCTACCGAATCTTTAATTTGTTTATTACGTGCAATTTGTTCTTTGCTTGGTCCGGTTAAATAAAGCCAAGTCATTAAAATAACTGCTATTAAACCTAAACCAATAAGCGATTTTTTATCCATGATGGGAATTAATTTTAGGCTGCAAATATAACTGTTTTTCTTAACGAGGATTCGTCAAAAAATGATAAATACGGTGAGTGAATTACGGTAGTCGGTTAAATGTACTTTCTTATTTCAAAAGCAATTTGTTCGAATTCCTCTTTTGACAATTTAAGCTTTTCGTTCGCAAAATTTACATCGTTCATTGTATTCATTGGAATTAAGTGAACATGCGCATGAGGAACTTCTAACCCAAACACACCAACAGATATGCGATTACACGGCACTGCTTGTTTAATAGCAACAGCCACTTGTTTCGAAAAATTCATTAATCCAGAGTAAGTTTCCTGATCCAAGTCGAAAATATAATCGACTTCCTTTTTAGGAACAACTAAAGTATGTCCTTTTTTAAGTGGAAAAACATCTAAAAATGCAATAAAATCATCATTTTCAGCAATTTTATAGCAAGGTATGTCTCCAGCTATAATTTTAGAAAATATACTTGCCATTCTTAAATAGTAATTTCAATAATCTCAAAAGGAATAACGCCAGCGGGAACTGTTACATCTACCTTATCACCAACACCTTTTCCTACCAAAGCTTTACCAATTGGTGAGTCAATCGATATTTTGGCAGCTTTTAAGTCTGCTTCATTTTCGGCAACAAGGGTATATTTCATTTCCATGTTGTTTTTCAAATTTTTGATTTTAACTGTTGTTAAAATACTCACCTTCGTAATATCTAATTTAGAAGTGTCAACAATGCGAGCATTTGCGACAATCTCCTCCATTTTAGCGATTTTTATTTCCAACAAACCTTGGTCACTTTTAGCAGCATCATATTCTGCATTTTCAGAAAGATCGCCTTTATCTCTTGCGTCAGCAATTGCTTTAATTATTAGTTTACGTTCTACAGTTCTTAACTGATGTAATTCGTCTTTTAATTTCTGTAACCCTTCTTCTGTGTAATAAGCAATTGTTGCCATTTTTATGTATGTTTTTAAAATAAAAGAATCCCGAATAAAATTCGGGACTCTAAATATATGTAATAAAAAACTTTAAAAGTTTTATAAGTTAATTCTAACTCCAAAAGAGTGAACTCCACCAAATGGGTTTGTAAAACGGTACGAATAATCTACGCCAACTGTTGATTTTTTTTCTCCGAAAGGAATCTCTACAGTAGCTCCACAAGATGGTCCTGTAAATGCAGTGGTACGATTTGCATCTCCTTGAAAAATACCTTTTTCAGTTGCCATACCTGCACGAACCATTACCATGTCTTTCCAACCATATTCTAAACCAACTAAATAATTATCCTTAGTAAAAGAGTTAGAAGTGTAGTTTGCTGCAATAGTAACACGGTGAGTTTTCATTCTACCTGCTGTATCTTTTAATAGATAGATGTCATAAGCTCCAGAGATGTTTAATAAAGCTGGTAACTCAAATGCGGCAGATTTATTTGCACCTGTTAATTGATAGTCAAGACCATATGCATTAGTAACTGTTTTTTGAGAAGAAAGACCATCACCTTTGTATTGCATTTTTGGACCAACATTTTTCAATGCAACTCCTAAATGGATGTTATCATACTTTCCAGTGTGGTATTGAATTCCAGCATCAACAGAAACGCCTTGAGCTTTCACGTTATCAATACCTTCAGAAATTACTCTTACAGTAATTCCACCATAGATATTATCAGAAAATCCTTTAGCATAAGATAGAGCAATGTTAGTGAAACGAGGAGAAAAAGTTCCCAAACCACCTTCTGGTTGATCTTCGGTAGTTCTTTCGATTTTACCAGCATTAATTGACATGATTCCTAATCCAATAGCGCCAGTTTCGCCAACTTTTTGAGTTAAACCAAACGTGTTGATATTAATGCCTGTTCCTACTAACCAAGCAGAACGCATAAACATTAACTCCGTTTTTTTTGTGTAAGCAATACCTGCCACGTTAGTGTATTGAGACTCTAATCCTTTTGAACGAGCTCCATTTGCTCCAGCCCAACCCGCAGAACGAGCATAAGGGTTTATTAATAATTGAGATGCTCCAGCTTGTCCAGCACGTTCAGGATTACCTGCATTTGCTTGAAAACTTGTAGCGATTAAACTACCTGTTAAAACAACACTTAACGATATATTTATAAATGACTTCATATTATTTCTTTTAATACTTATTTAATACCTAGTAACTTTGTAAATCTAAAGGTCTCATAACTCCAAACCATTTCAATATTTTCTCTCCAACACCTGGTACATCAACGTGTATAATATACAAACCACTAGCTACAGAAATACCGCTTTGATTTTTTAAATCCCAATCTTGATATGGTAAGCGTTTTGAACGAGTAAAATCAGATTCATTAACGATAATATCTTCCTGACCACTAACATCTCTATCAAATGTTCTTACTAATGTACCGTTTAATGTAAAGATTTTGATTTTACATTTATTAGGCAAGTTTGTAATTCTGATACGATTATCAATCCTTCCTGATTCGTAGGTAGAATAAGCATAATAAGGATTAGGTACTACGTTTATTAAATCTAAAGCGGATTTGCCTTTGTTTACATTGTTAACCTCTGAGAAGATATCTTCAGTGCTAAATCTATATAATCCAAAGTTATTGTTAGCTGGCGCAGAAGCCATCTCTTTTGGTAATTTTAAAAGTGCATTCACAGCAGCAGCAGAGTTACCAAAGAAAGGTCTAATATTTGGCGCCCAGTTAACATTAAGTGCCGTTCCACCAGCATTAACAACTCCTGATGCAGTATATAAAGAACTATCAACAGCTGTTTTAGAAGCGTATGCAGGTCTGTATGCTTTTTTAACTCTTAATGATACTCTTGCATCACAAGGCATATCTGCTGGGTTTTTAAAGTTATAACGAGAATCAACTGTTACAGGAATGTTTACCCACATCGCATCAGTCCAGAAATTTGTTAATGCAACGTTAGCACTATTTTTCACAAATGTTGAAGCCGTTCCAATAGTTGTTTGGTAAGCCCACTTGTAAGTAAAAGCTAAATCACGGAAGCTAGATTCGTAAGTACCTGAACCAATCAATTTATTCTTAAGAGCTGCTGGAGCAAAAGCATGATTGTATGTTGTACCACTTCTATTATTACCAAATACATAAATGTAATGTCTTCCTCCAAAGGCATATCTGTATGTTTGTTCAGATACAACATCATTTGGATTCCACATCATATCATCACCGTTATTATTAACTTGATAAGAATCTTCTCCAAATGCAATGTTTAATCTTTCTCCAGTTTCTAAGTTAATAGCGTAACCTGGGAACCAAGATAAACCAGTATAAAAAGGTTCTGTTCCACTAGAATCCAAATAAGCTTCAGATGTATTACAACCTGGATCACCTAAAGCGATTCCTTGTTTGTCCACTGATTTTCTTCTTCTTGTTTCTAATTTTTTAGCTCCAGTAGAAATAGAACTAGGTTCATCATTTTCTTCAAAAACAAGACAACGTGTCCATTTACTCTTATCTTTTGTGAATACAATGTCAACACTAGCTAATGTTCTTAAATCATACGTTTGCACTAATGTTGCAGAACCACCAGCTGTATTTACTAAACCACCATGTGCAGGAGCTCCAACATTATTTGTTTTACTAGACGCACATAAAGCATAAGGAGCCCAAGTACCGCCTAAAGTTGATTCAAAATATTGATTTTCATCAACAAAAATAGGGTTTGTCCCAGAATACGCATTACTAGTTTCATAGTCATTTAATGCCGCATCATCTTGGTCTTTAAAATTACCAGATCTAATCCAGTTAAAAGGAGTTGCTCCATCAATATCACCAACAGCAGATAACCAAGCTTGAGATGAATTGGCAAAATACGATGCTCCACCCATAAAATCTCCTGGTTTCATGATTTTATCTTTTGAAACATCATAAGGGAACCCAATATGTGCAATATCATTAGATCCACCAATTTGAACAGATAAACCTAATTCAGAGAAATAATATTCTTCTCCAATTCTAATTGATTTACATGGGTAGTACTCTTTTAAGCTATTTACATCTTTTAATACCCAAGTTGCAGTATCTTGATTTACATAACCATCAGGTGCGTTATTAGTTAAAGATAATTTATTATAAGGGCGTAATTTATGAAATGCGCTAGTTCTGCAAGGGTCTGTTGCCATTGTATCTTCAATTAGCTGAGCTTGAGCTGCAGTTCCAACTAAAGTATCTTTATAGTACCAGTTTCTGTTTATTAATGCAATTGTAAATACTGAATTTGGAACATTTAATGGGTCAACCACTTTAATATTTACTGGTCCGCGTCCATTTTCATAAGTAATTTCTTTAACACTATTTCCATTGGCAACAATTGCCTCCATTGAAGCTTGTGTTAATTCTAAATAATTACCACCATTACCTTGTCCTTCAACACGAGTAATTTTTGGTCCGTAACCATAAGCAGAATTCGCAATTGTACCATCTTTTTCAGGAGCTGGATTATGAGGGATACCGTATGCTTTTTTAGATTTACGACCTTCTAAATAAGGACGTTTTTGACCTTCAGAACTTGCAACATCTAAAGCAGTCCAAACTTGGTCTTCTTTATATTCACCATACTGATTATAACCATAAGCTACACAGAAGAAATAGTACTCTTTATTATTTACAACTTTTTTATCTGATGATAAAGAGAATAAATCTTGAGTAAAGTGAAAAGTTGATTTAACTCCTTTATCACTATTATCATTTGCTTCAACTTTTACTGAAGGAACATCTCCGCCAGTTGTTGCGTCAAATTCATAGTTTATTAAACGAGTAATACCATTTTCCAAATCACAATTGAATACTAATTTAGCTTTTGAAGGATCGTTTAATTCTTCTTGTACAATTGAATTGTTTTTTAATTGATACAATTTATACCCTTCAAAACGATAGTAATTATCGATGTTAGGGAAGTGAGTTGGGTCTGCTTGAATAGTAACATCTAATTCTTTGTATTGATTTAAATAGTTGTTAGAAGCTGGTTTATTAGAGAAATAAATAATTAACTCGTTATTCAACTCTTGAATAGTCATATCAGGAGCTTCTGGACCACTTAATACGCGGAAACAGTTATCAAATAAAGCTTGTGCTTTATCATCAGCAATTTTTAATAATGGAATAGATGCCTTTGGATCTGTAGAAGTAGTTCTAGCCCAAGGCAAACCAACAGTAATGTAGTTAACTGCACCTGGTTGCAAAATAAAAGGACCTGAAGATTGCATGAAACGTCTATCACCAGCAGTAGTAGTTTCTTCCCATGTTGAACCACCACAAACTCCATTCGTATAAGTATCGGCAGGATAAACGAAACTTGTTTGAATAGATCCGCCATAACCGTTTCCACCACATGTAAATGGTGTTCCATCTCTCCAGAAACCTGTCATGTAACCATAATACTGAGAAGCATTATCAGGGTCAGTATTTTGTAAAGGAACACCAGCTAAAGAGTTGTTATAATATAAGAACTTTGTCATTCCCATTTGCTCACCTGGCTCGTCAACTAATAAGTCACCATCATCATCTACAGTATTTGCTGTATTAATAGGTCCTTGAAAGAAGTCACAACCTAAAGCAGGGCAAAAAGAACCATATCCTGGTGTTCCAGCAATTGATTCATCGTTTGCATCGGCATTGTAAATATACCCTAAACCTCTTTTAACATCACATCCAATATAATCATCCCCATAATAACCTAAATCGGCATCGGTCCATACAGTCATATAAGTATCAAACAATGCAAAAGATGAACGATTGATTAATTGATAGTTATAAAAGGTCATGTTATTAATTTCATCTGTTGTTTTGAAAGCAAATGCTTGAGCACGAATTTCCATACCAATTGCTTTACCTCCATTACCATGGTTATTACCATTATCGTTATATACCCACCATAACGTTTCATCACCAAAAACTCTTGCTTTACAAACGCCTAAATTATCTTTTAAGCCGCTATTATAAACATCATAAGAAGGATAGTCGCCAGCTTCAGGTGTATACACGCCGTCTGCATTAACGTCAATATAAGGCGCTAATTGTTGATCTTGATTTAAAGAGATATCTCCATTACCTGGCCAATTTTTAATATTCGAAGTCAATTCGCCTCCAGCTAATGCAAATGCATCAACCTCTATACGAGTTAATTTAAATATTCGGTCATATTTTTGACAAACATCAGAAGAAACAGAAGCATCTCCTGTACTTAATGGACCAGTCCAAAAACTAATACCACCTGATTGTGACTGGCGATAAGTTTGAGCAGCCAATTTTAATTGCCCACCAATGTCAACTCCACCAAACCAGACGTTACCCGCAAAGTTAGAATTAGGAAGTTTAGACAAGTCTTCACCTTTAGGAATAGTATATCTGGCATTTTGTGTACCAAATAAATCCCACCACATATCCGATCCGGAAAATATAAGGGTTCTTACGTTATTAACAGCAAGTTCGGCAGAAGCTTGAGCAGGAGAGCATCCAGCCAAAACTTTTTGAGGAGCTGCTGTTCTTGCACCAACGCCATATTTTTCTTTTGCATTAGCTGACAAAGCACTTAGTGCAATGGCTGCTATCAATAGATGTTTGTTTAACTTAGTCATGGTTTCCATAATAAAAATTCTTTATATAATTAAAAGTCTAATAATACTCCTATTCTAAATGTACGTGGTCTTCCGAAATTACCAGGGTTATTAATGTAAATGTTGTATTGATCAGTAAAAGATGTTGCTGTGGAAGGGTTACTATTTAAGAATAATTGACCTTGAGCTGATGCTAAATAACCATCATCATCTGGGTTACCAGTAAAGTTATACACACCTAAAATATTTCTGTTGTTTAATACATTTAATACTTGAATGTAAATATTTAAGTTAGCTGTTTTCTTACTATCGTCATCTTTTTTACCCCAAGATAACTCAATATTTTTATCAACTCTTAAATCAGTTCTAAATTGCCATGGTTTGTAAGAACCATTGATGGATCCATTAATTTGTGATCTTCCACCAATAGGAGAAGCTGCAACGTCACGAGTATATGGTGTTCCAGAACCAATACGGAAAATTAAGTTAGCTCCAACATTTTGTAATATTTGTACCGTTTGTTGCTCTCCTTTTTTCTTACGGTTAAACTGAGGACCTTTATAGTCTTTTCCTTCACCAAAACGGTAATCGAAGTTTAATGTGATTGTATGACGTTGGTCATAATCTAAAGGTAAAGTAATACGTAAATTTGGTTGATCAGAGTTAGCTAAGTTAGCACCTGAATTAGCATTAGAACCAGATCCTTCAGCAAATTGCAAAGTATAGTTTGCAGTTAATGAAATTCCACCTGTTCTTCTTAAATCAAACTCAGCACTTAATCCTTTTACAGTACCAAAATCTTTATTAGCATAAGTTTGGTATGTTCTAGGATATGCATTTGACATTGAAATTTGTGTAATTTGATCTCTAAGCTCTCTATAAAATGCAGTTACTTTTAATGATGCATTTTTCTTTTGATTTAAAATTTGCTGATATCCTAATTCGTAGTCGATTGTTTTTTCGGGCTTTAAGTTAGAATTTGTGATGAAAGGACTTGCTGTAGAATTAATGAAATAATAATTTTTTGGGTCAAATCTCATTAAACCATCGCTTGGTCTTTGAGTTAAAACGTCATAATGTGCGAAGAAGTTAGCAACGTCAGAAATTGGGAAGGAGAAAGCCACACGAGGCATTACATTAATTTGTGGTTTATAATCTTTAAATGCAGCAGTACTAAATGCGTTTCTGCTAGCATAATCAGCGTCTTTTAACCAAGGTGTTAATTTACCATCGTTTACTAATAACTTAGGATCTGAAATTTCTTTACCTTCATTATTATACCAAGTTGTTGTTTGAGTTTTTTCATCAGTATGACGGTAACCAACAACATTTAAACTATTTAAATTATCAACATAAACTACATAATTGCTTTTAATATTTTCTGGTTTCCCTTCAGATTTCTCGCCAGCTGTATATGCTTCTTGAAACAAGAACGGATCTTTTAAAACTTTTTGATTTGCATCAAAACGATCCACACGAATACCTACGTTAAACTTCAAATCTTTAAAGTCAAATTTATCTTGAATATAACCAGCTACATAAATTGGTTTATACCCACCAACACGTAATGTTTGATTGCCGTTTGCATCTTTATCATTTAAGAACTTATCCAAGTTAGTAGAATTTTTATCTCTGTTACCTAAATAGTCAAATCCATAATAATCTACTAAAGGATTAATTCCATTTTGTAATAAATCTTGCGCACTAAACATATCTAATGATAAATCATCTGGAGAAAGTGCATCTGTATTAATAAATGTTTGATTGTCTGCTCCTAATCCCATAGAAGCTCTTAACGATTTATCAATTTGATTTTGTTTAGTAACATCATATGAATATCTGTGGTAATGTAAATCTAAACCACCTGTTGCTGCAGTACCAGGGATGATTATTGTATTAGCTACAGTTGTATCTAAAGAAACTAAGTGAGCGTTAGTTAAAAATCTCATACGCTCCCATAATTCGTTTGGAGAAACAAAATATCCGCTTTGATCACGTTGATCGTATTCAACACCCACCATAATAGCGTGGTTTTTAAAGTCAGCAGAGAAACTAGAAGCAAAACGTAATTGAGTAGATTCAGTTACTCCATAACTTCTTGATTGACGACCAGAAGAAAAGAATAAACTATTAATATTTGAAGGACTATCTCCATTAACGAAAGCGTTATCGTTTTGCGCAGCATTAATAGATGGTAAAGTACCTCTATAATTAAATACTTGAGTAGAATAATTAGCAGTAATAGGATTTAATTCGCTTCTCTCGAAAGTAACAGGCCCTGTAACTAAACCTTGGTAATCTAAATAGTACTTATTGTTATTACTATCATATTTAATTCTATAGTTTGTAGTAGTATCTACAGTAAAATTGTATTTTCCTTGATAGCCGTAACGGAAGATTTTATCTTTGTGTGTATCATCTTGATTTACAGTTTTGCTCTTTTCATAACTAGCTAAAAAAGTAAAGAAGGCATTAGTAACTACCGCTTGAGACTTCTCCTTTTCAGAACCTGATTGAGCAGCTCCAAATTTTTGACTAATTTTTGCATAAGCTCTCCAAGTATTATCTATCGACTGAGGGTTATTAGATGCGTTAAATAAAGAATAGCCATAAACAAAATCGTGTCTATTATTGTAATCAAAGTTACCACCTATTTGTAAAACAGTATTTGGAGCAACTTGATATTTAATATTACCATTTAATTGGATTGCACGACTAGCTGCATTTTGACGAACAGGCGTTTGAACCATATCAGCTTTAGTAATATAATCTAAAGCACGATAAAATTTGTCTTCAGAACCAACCGTAACTACTTGTAAAGGATTTTGCTCAATTTGAGCTAATTTATCGTCATTTAATTTCCATAATTTAACATAAGAAGGATCAGGATCTTTTTCATAAGTTCCTTGTCCAGATAAGAAGAATCCGATAATCGGTTTCTTTTGACCAGTTGAATCTCTTTTTTGCCAAATTGGACCACCTAAAGAAAAACCTAAAGAGTTGTAACCATATTTATCAGTTAATTGAGATGAGATTAACTCCACTCCACCAGCAAATTTACTTTGAGGTCCACGAGTTGTAACTGAGATAATACCTGAAGTTGCATCACCATATTGAGCAGGAACACCACCGGTAATAACGTTTAATTGCTCAACACCTTGTTGAGGAACACCTAACCCACCAATAGTTTTTACACCATCTACAAAATAAATAGTTGAAGAAGAACGACCGCCACGTACATTTAAAGAACTACCCTCATCAGCCTGGTAAACACCAGCTGTTGTTGCAGCAACTGAGTTAATGTTTTTAGTAGCCATATTTTGGTACTCTTCTCTAGTTACAGTACCACCAGATTTCATATCACCATCAATTAATGGTTCCAAATAATCCGTTACAACTACCTCATCCAAACGAACCCCTTCTCCATTTGATAACTCAATAGTAACATAAGCCGTTTTAGCCTCACCAACAACAACTCCATTTTGCTGTGCCGTTTGGTAACCAACATAAACACCTTTAACATCGTATTTACCTGGAGATAATGGTTTAATAGTAGCATAACCATCCATATCTGTCGTTGCAACACCTACCTGCACGCCGCCTTGATAAGCAACGACGTTAGCAAATGGAATTGATTCTCCATTTGTTTTATCTTTTAATAAAACCTTGATAGCACCACCGTTGTTTTGCGCCAATACCGAAGCGCTGGCTAGTAAAAGTGTTACGACTGAAAAGTAAATTTTTCTTAACATATTGATAGTTTTTAATTAAGTTCGATTTATACGAGCGGATAAATATATAAATGATAGGTAACTAGTGCAAGTTTTTATGCCCTTTTTTTCTAATATTCTGATTATGTGGTTATTATTTTCCAAATTTTTGCTGTTAAAGGGTATTAAACTTAACAAGAATTAACACGAATTTAAGGAGTTCGTTTGTGATAATTTTAAAGAACTGTTAAATGGGCGTGGAAAATTGATAAGTGGTGGGTTTTTGCCAATAAGTGGTGGAAATTTTGCCGCAGATGAAATTAAGCTATTGGAAGAGTGTAATTTTTTAATACTGTTGCACCTTTGAAGGCTTTTCTTTAGCTCTTTTTGAAGCTTTACCCCTTTTTTTCTGAAACAAGCGTTGAAAAAAAGGATCACGTTGATGTGTGTTGTTTCTTATTGCTTTTCCTTTATTTCGTTTCATCCTTTTACGAACTTCTTTTGTTTGAATTCGTTTATGATGATCACGTATTTTTTTTTGCTCCGCTTTTTCTTCTTTACGTTTTTCTCTTGCCGCTTTTCTATCAGCTTTAGCTAATTTTCGTTTACTTTTAAAAGATTTTTCGTGCTTAGGTACATTTGCCTTCCCGCCTCCTTCCTGAGATATACAAGGAATAGAAATGAATGTTGAAATGATACATATGAAAAATAATTTAACCATTTTTTAATCTATATATAACGTTTTGCTAACTTGTACTATTTAGTATATCTGATAACTTCAACGCCAAACTTTTTTAAAAATTCAACGCCTTCATCTGTCGGGATATTTTTATACTCCGCGTAACTATTTTTATAGTAAACCCTTTTAATTCCCATGGTGTAAATTACACGCGCGCATGCAATACATGGTGATAAAGTAACGTACAAGGTAGAACCATCAATAGTAGTGTTATTTTTAACAGCATATAAAATGGCATTTTGCTCAGCATGTAGGGCTAATGAGCAACTTCCTTTACTATCGCGAGCACATCCATGTTCTGGCCACTCTTGATCACAATTATGCGTGCCTGCTGGCGGACCATTATACCCTAGCGATACAATACGGGTATCTTTTGTTAAAACCGCTCCAACCTGAGCTTTTACGCAATGTGAGCGTAAGGCTAGCTTTTCGGCTAACTCCATATATATTTCTTCGTAACTGGGCTTCATAATTGAGTTCAAAGTTATAAGTTATAAGTTATAAGAGAAAATTATTTGCTCAGCTTTTTAAATGGAACGCGAATGACGCTGATTAGGCAAATTGGCGTTGATAAAATAGATTGTATCACTTAGCCAGTTGAAGTAAAAATTTTACGAAACAAAAAGCCTTACAGCAAAATTTGCTATAAGGCTTAATAGTTTGTTTAAGAAATATTATTTTGAAACTAATGTTTTACCCATACGTTTACGCTCGTTTTCATCTAAATAGATTTTACGTAAACGGATGAAAGTTGGAGTAATCTCAACATATTCATCACCTTGGATATATTCCATGGCTTCTTCTAAACTGAAGTTAATTTTTGGTACGATACGCATTTTATCATCAGTACCTGATGCACGCATGTTTGTTAATTGTTTTTCTGTACAAATATTTACTACTAAATCATCAGGGCGGATATGTTCTCCAATTACCATACCTGGGTAAATTTCGTCACCAGCTTCAACAAAAAACTTACCGCGATCTTGCAATTTATCAATTGAGTAAGCAACTGCAGTTCCTTTATCTTTAGAGATTAAAACTCCTGCAATACGGCTTGGAATTGGGCCTTTCCAAGGTTCGTAATCCTTGAAACGGTGAGCCATAATAGCCTCACCTGCTGTAGCTGTTAATACGTTATTACGTAATCCAATAATACCGCGAGAAGGAATTTCAAACTCAATATGAGTTAAATCTCCTTTAGCTTCCATGATCAATAAATTACCTTTACGTTGAGTTACTAAGTCAATTACTTTAGAAGCTGATTCTTGAGGAACATCAACCGTTAACACCTCAATTGGCTCACATTTTTGTCCATCAATTTCTTTTACAATAACTTGTGGCTGACCTAATTGTAACTCATATCCCTCACGACGCATTGTTTCAATTAATACAGATAAGTGAAGAATACCACGTCCAAATACTAAATAAGAATCAGGTGAAGAAGTTTCTTCAACGCGCATTGCTAAGTTTTTTTCTAATTCTTTATATAAACGATCACGTAAGTGACGAGAAGTAACAAATTTACCATCTTTACCAAAGAACGGTGAGTTATTAATAGTAAATAACATACTCATGGTTGGCTCATCAATTTTCATGGTTGGCATTGCTTCTGGAGAATCGAAATCCGCAACTGTATCACCAATTTCAAATCCTTCAATTCCAGTAAATGCACAAATATCACCAGTTTGAACTTCGGTAACTTTAACTTTACCTAAACCTTCGAAAACGTATAATTCTTTAATACGAGATTTTTGAATTCTACCATCACGTTTTACAACTGAAACTGGCATATTTTCTTTAATGATTCCACGGAATACACGGCCTACAGCAATACGACCAATAAAAGAAGAATAATCTAAAGATGTAATTTGAATTTGTAATGTTCCAACACGCTCAGGTGCTGTAGGAATATTTTCTAAAATAGTATCTAATAAGTAAGTAACATCAGTTGTAGGTGTTTTATAATCACCTGCCATCCAGCCTTGTTTACTAGAACCGTAAACTGTAGGGAAGTTCAATTGATCTTCAGAAGCATCTAAATTAAAGAATAAATCAAATACGTTATCATGAACTTCTTCAGGACGACAGTTTGGTTTATCTACTTTATTAATCACTACAATCGCTTTTTTACCTGCTGCAATGGCTTTTTGAGTAACAAAACGTGTTTGAGGCATAGGCCCTTCAAAAGCATCTACTAATAAAATTACTCCATCCGCCATGTTTAATGTACGTTCAACTTCTCCACCAAAGTCAGCATGGCCTGGTGTGTCAATGATGTTAATTTTTGTTCCTTTATAGGTAACTGATACGTTTTTTGCTAAGATAGTAATACCACGCTCACGCTCTAAGTCGTTGTTATCAAGGATTAACTCACCTGACGCTTGGTTTTCACGAAATAAATTACACTGGTGTAAAATTTTGTCTACTAATGTTGTTTTCCCGTGATCGACATGGGCAATGATGGCAATGTTTCTAATTTCTGACATGTTATATTTTAATAAGGGTGCAAAAGTAGTGCTTTTTAAATGAGAAACCAATTTATCTTATTGAAAATGTAGCATTTGGCATTAAATAATTGTTAAACTAAGTCTATTTAACTATGTCCAATCAATTAATCTGTTAGAAAATAACCACATAGGCACATAGAAAAAATAGATTTATGGAAGTTCAAAACAGAAAACATGTTTTACACATAGCGCACTATTTGCAAAGCACAGCTTCTAAATTTTTTGCACATAATAATACAATTCGCAATTACAAATTGTTATGCTAATTTTGAACTAAATTTATTTTACGTTGCATAATTTTTATAAATACCTTTTACCTAGTTTAACCATTGCCATTGGCGTAATAGTGTTTTCATGCAATCCTAACGGAGAAAATAAAACACAAAAGATTGTATCAACAGATACTTTATTGTATTTAAATCATTCTGACTCCGCAAAGTATGTTGGCATTAATACTTGTAAATTATGTCACCAAGATATTTACAACACGTTTATTAAAACTGGCATGGGGAAATCGTTTGATTTAGCTTCAAAAGAAAAGTCATCTGCAGATTACCATACCTCTATTGTGCATGATAAAATTGGCAATTTTTATTATAAAGCTTTTTGGCTAAACGATAGCTTGCAGTTTTTAGAATACCGTTTGCAAGGAAAAGATACAATTTTCAAAAGACAGGAAACTGTTGATTTTATAGTAGGTTCAGGGCAACACACAAATTCACATATTCAATCGGTAAATAGTTATTTAAATCAAATGCCGATGACATTTTATACTCAGAAAAAAACATGGGATTTGCCGCCAGGTTTTGAAAATGGCAATAATAGCAGGTTTATGCGAAAAATTGGTTTGGAGTGCATGAGCTGTCATAACAACTATCCCGATTTTGTTTTAGGGTCTGAAAATAAATTCAACTCCGTTCCTGAAGGCATTAATTGTGAACGCTGCCACGGACCAGGAAGTATACATGTTGAAGAAAGACGAACTGGAAGTAAAATAGACACCTCAAAATATATTGACTATAGTATTGTAAACCCTGCAAAGTTGAGTGTTGATGCTCAATTTGATATTTGCCAACGCTGCCATTTACAAGGCAATACAATTTTAAAAGAAGGAAAATCATTTTACGACTTTAAACCAGGCATGAAGTTAAGCGACTATATGACTGTATTTTTGCCTAAGTATAAGCACGCAGATGATGAGTTTATAATGGCCTCGCATGCCGATAGATTAAAACAAAGTCAGTGTTTTATAGCTTCGGCAAGCTCAGCTACCGAAACAACTTCCAACAAATTAAAACCGTACAAAGATGCCATGACTTGTGTTACCTGTCACAACCCTCACGTGAGTGTAAGAGAAACAAATCCAAATGTATTTAATGATGCTTGCAACTCTTGTCACAGTAGAGGGACAGAAAACCCTTCGACTCCGCTCAGGGTGACAGGAAAAATTGGCTCCAAATTAATTTGTAATAAAAAAGGAATTACAAAAATTTCTAATTGTGTTAGTTGTCACATGCCGAAGTCGGGCTCAATTGATATTCCGCATGTAACGGTTCACGACCATTATATTAGAAAGCCGATGACTAAAAAAGACAAAGATGGCATTAAAGAATTTATTGGCTTATATGCCATTAACGAAAAAAATCCAAGTTCATACACAAAAGCAAAAGCGTACTTAAATCAATTTGAAAAATTTGAAAACAAACTTTACTATTTAGATAGCGCTGCTTTTTATTTAAAAGATAAAACAGCAAATGATTTAAAAATAAATTTTGAACCCTTAATTCAATTAAACTTCAATAAAAATGATTTTAATAAAATAGTAAATTATGTAAATAGATTGTCAGACAATTATTTGCTCAGTAACGTATTAATAAAAAAATCATACTCCAATGATGATGCCTGGACAAGTTACCGCATTGGCGAGGCTTTTTACAACTTAGGAGATAATCAAAGAGCTATAAATTATTACAAAAATGCCGTCACCTTAGCACCTTTTGGTTTAGATTTTAAAACTAAATATGGTGCTGCTTTAGCTGCTAAAGGACTATTGCCCAATGCAGAAAAAGAATTTATTGACATATTAAAAGAAAATCCAAAACACGTTTCGGCACTTACCAATTTAGGTTATGTGAAATTAGCACAAGGACAAGTTATGGAAGCTGAAAAATTATATTTTAAAGCGTTGGCTTTGGATCCTGACTATGAAGCATTACTACTAAATGTTGCTGGACTATATGCTTATAAAAAAGAGTTTAAAAAATCAGAATTATATTTATCTCAACTTTTAAAACGTAACCCTAATAACAAACAAGCAAAGCAAGCATTAACACAAATAAAAGGATTAAACTAAAATGGCAACTATAAAATCAACAAGCTATTCTATTTACATTGGAGAAAAAAGTTTACCAACTTTAGTAAAGTTTTTAGCTAAAAACAGCTACACAAACTATTTTATTATTTGTGATGAACATACTTTTGAGCATTGCTTACCAACTTTATTATTTAACGTGCCGAAATTACATGAAGCCGAAATTATAGAATTAGAAAGTGGCGAGGATAAAAAAACGCTAGAAACCTGTTTGCAAGTGTGGGGCGCATTAACAGATGCCGGCGCAGATAAAAAAAGTTTACTTATCAATTTAGGCGGAGGTGTAATTTCTGATTTAGGTGGATTTGTAGCTTCAACATTTAAAAGAGGAATCCATTTTATAAATATACCTACCACTTTATTATCCATGGTAGATGCCAGTGTTGGCGGAAAAACAGGTGTTGATTTTGAAGGCATAAAAAATCATATTGGCACAACAAGCCAACCAAAAGGAGTTTTTGTGAATCCTGAATTTTTAAAAACACTATCTGAACGTCAAATAAAAAATGGCTTTGCTGAAGTAATTAAAATAGCCTTAATTGCTGACAAAGAATTTTGGAAAGAATTAAAAAAATTAAAATCTGCTAAGGAATTCTATTCTGAAAAAATAATTACAAAAGCCATTGAATTAAAAAATACAATTGTAAAAAAAGATTTATACGAAAACGATTTACGCAAATGTTTAAATTTTGGACACAACATTGGCCATGCCTTAGAAAGCGCTTTAATTGAACAAAAGAAAGATATTTTACATGGCGAAGCAGTTGCTGCAGGAATGCTAATGGAAGCTGATATCGCCTATACTTTAAAACGTATTAACGTAAAAGAATTAAAAGAAATTTCGGACTACATAAATTTTATTTACCCCAAAATAAAATTATCCAACTCTACAAAAGAACTCCTTTTGAAATTTATTTTACATGATAAAAAAAATGAAGGAGAGGCGCTTTGTTTTTCATTACCAAAAAACATTGGATGTTATGAATTATATAATGGAGTTAAAATAGAACTTATTAAAAATGCATTAGTAAATTATTAATTAGATATGGTGCAAATTATTAAACTAATGATAAACTCAAGTAATTGAAAGTGTTTTATTTATCTGCAAGTTTTTTTAGAAAATAAATAAAAAGTCTTGCTACCTTTTAGGGTAGCTTCTTTTTTTGTTAGGTGGATAAATTTGTCAGTTTACTAATACCGCAAACTCAAAACATGAAACTCAAAAAAATGTCATTAATCCTCTTTGCCAGCTAACACCACTACAATTTCACCTTTTACAGTTTTAGCAGTAAAGTGTGCAATTAGTTCGTCAACAGTTCCGCGAGCGTTTTCTTCATATAGTTTTGATAATTCTCGCGATACAGAAACTTGTCTGTCGCCGCTTAAATACTCTTTAAACTCTTCTAATAATTTTACTAATCTAAAAGGCGATTCGTAAAATATCATCGTGCGTGTTTCTTCTTTTAAAGAAAGTAATTTGGTATGTCTGCCTTTTTTTTGTGGTAAGAACCCATAAAAAACAAAGCTATCGCAAGGCAAACCACTGTTTACTAAAGCCGGAACAAATGCTGTTGCTCCCGGCAAAGTTTCAACGGCTACATGATGTTTAATGCATTCTCGCACTAATAAAAAACCCGGATCAGAAATAGCTGGAGTGCCTGCATCCGAAATTAAAGCCACAGATTTATTAGAAGAAATCATTTCTACAATTTGCTCAACTGTTGCATGCTCGTTGTGTGCATGATAAGAACGTAAAGGTTTGTCAATTTTAAAATGACGCAATAAATGAATGCTATTTCGAGTGTCTTCAGCTAAAATTAAATCAACCATATTTAAAACCTTAATGGCTCTAAACGTCATGTCTTCTAAATTGCCAATTGGAGTTGGTACTATATAAAGTTTTGCTGTCATACAATAGTTAAAAGTACAATTTTTTATTTAATCAATAATAAATCTAAAAAATTGTAGGAGTTATAAATTACAAATTTTTAATAAAATAATATTAAGCAAACTAAAAAAACCGTTTAATTAAGTTGAATGGAAAGCCACCATTCTATTAATATACTTCAGCACTATTTTTTTAAGTGTTGTGTAAATGCTCTAATTTACTCGGTTATATTCTCACCCCAATCATACACACATCATCCACCTGCTCCAAATCGCCTTTCCAATTTTTAAAAACATCTTCGAGTTTTTGTTTTTGGATTTCCATTGATTCATGAGAAATAGAAATTAATAAATTTTCTAATTGTTTGTACATAAATTTTTTGCCTTTTGGTCCGCCAAATTGATCGGGAAATCCATCGGTTGATGTATAAACCATATCGCCCGGTTGCAAATCAAACTCATGTTGAGTAAACGGTACCGAATCTTTATCATGTTTACCAATTGGCATTCTATTAGCTTCTAATGCAATTAATATTTTATCTCTGATAATCCAAACCGGATTGTTTGCAGCAGCATATAGTAGTTTTTTATTTTTAAAATCAAAACTAATTAAACTACAATCCATTCCATCTTTGCCGCCATCTGCACTTCCATCATTTAATAAATGTTCAATTATTTTTTTGCGTGTAGCGTTTAAAATATCGGCAGGTTGTGATAATTTATCTGCATTGATGGCTTCATTTAAACAAGAAATATTTAGCATACTCATAATAGCACCAGGCACTCCATGACCTGTGCTATCTGCCGTTACTAAAATAAAATTACCGTTACTTAATTTTGAACCCCAATAAAAATCTCCACTAACAACATCTTTAGGTTTAAAAAATAAAAAGTGTTTTGGCAAATTATCATTTAATAATTTGTCGCTTGCTAATAATGAATATTGAATTCGTTTGGCGTAGTTTATACTATCCAAAATCTCTTTTTGTTTTTCTTCGATCAGATGCTTTTGTTTTACCACAAATTTCTTTTCTTCTTGCACTTCCACTGTTCTTTCCTCAACCGTTTTTTCGAGCTTTTCTTTTTCAGCTATTAATTTTTTCTCGCGGCTTTTTATGAAATACCAAATTGAACTTATAATTATTAAACCAATTAATGAGCGGAACCACCAGGTTTGCCAAAATGGTGGGCGAATAGTAAACTTGTACTCAAAAGGAGTACTCCAATAACCTTCGCTATTCATAGCCTTTACTTTAAAGGTATAAGTACCATGTGGTAAGTTGCCATAAGGTGCTGATGTTTTGTTGGTAATAGCACTCCAGTTTTCATCTAAACCTTCTAGTATATATTGGTACTTTACCTTTTTTGGCTGGTTCATGGTAATGCCAATAAAATTAAATGTTAAATAATTATTATTGTAAGCCAAACTTAAATTATCTGGTAAAGTGTACCATTTTGTTAAGCCATCAAAATTAAAATTACTAACGCTTACGCCGTTGCCTAAAGTAAGTGTTGTATCCTTAGCCTGACTTCGACTCCGCTCAGTCTGACATAAATTTACCCATGCAATGTTTTCGTTAAACAACTCTACGCTTGTTAATTGTATGTTGGGCGCAGTGGTATCTGTTCTCGACTGTGCTCGAACCGACAAGTTATCTGAAGGCGGATGGTAAACCGTTAGCCTATCATTTGTTCCTATCCAAATTGCTCCATCCGTAGCTTCACAAATACTATTTCCGAAGCAACCTATTCCTAAAAATCCATCTTCGTAGGTGTAATTTTTAAAAATAATATTATCTTCTTTTACACTATACTCCATATTGTCAACCTGAGCCCGTCGAAGGGCAACTAACTTAGCTAGTGTTAATTTACTAAGTCCAAAGCGGGTGCCGAACCAAAGGTTTCCGGATTTATCTTCTAAGATCGACAAAACAACATTATTGCTCAGGCCTTCTTTATCGGTAAAATGAGTAAAGCGTTTACCGTCGTATTTACAGACGCCACCGCCTGCTGTACCGAACCAAAGGTTTCCGGATTTATCTTCTAAGATCGATAAAACAACATTATTGCTCAGGCCTTCTTTATCGGTAAAATGAGTAAAACTTTTAACAAGGTCTTTTTTGTTTTTTTTAAGGTCTTGTTGATTGTGTTGATAAAGATTTGTTCCATTAATTATGTCATCAACACAATTACCATCGTATTTAAAGACGCCGCCGCCATGAGTGCCGAACCAAAGGTTTCCGGATTTATCTTCTAAGATCGACCAAACAACATTATTGCTCAGGCCTTCTTTATCGGTAAAATGAGTAAAACTTTTACCATCGTATTTACAGACGCCACCGCCATTAGTGCCGAACCAAAGGTTTCCGGATTTATCTTCTAACATCGACCTAACATCATTATTGCTCAGGCCTTCTTTATCGGTAAAATGAGTAAAAGTTTTACCATTGTATTTACAGACGCCACCACTTTCTGTGCCGAACCAAAGGTTTCCGGATTTATCTTCTAAGATCGACAAAACAACATTATTTGCCAGGCCTTCTTTATCGGCAAAATGAGTAAAACTTTTACCATCGTATTTACTGACGCCACCGCCTTCTGTGCCGAACCAAAGGTTTCCGAATTTATCTTCTAAGATCGATAAAACAACATTATTGCTCAGGCCTTCTTTATCGGTAAAATGAGTAAAACTTTTAACAAGGTCTTTTTTGTTTTTTTTAAGGTCTTGTTGATTGTGTTGATAAAGATTTGTTCCATTAATTATGTCATCAACACAATTTCCATCGTATTTGCAGACGCCACCTCCACTAGTTCCGAACCAAAGGTTTCCGCTTTTGTCTTCCAATATACTCCTTACAGCATTATTGCTGAGCCCTTCTTTTTCTGTAAAATGCGTAAAGGATTTGCCGTCATATTTTGATACACCTCCGCCATACGTGCCGAACCAAAGGCTTCCGGATTTATCTTCTAAGATCGATGAAACAACATTATTGCTCAGGCCTTCTTTATCGGTAAAATGAGTAAAACTTTTACCATCGTATTTACAGACGCCACCGCCTTCTGTGCCGAACCACAGGTTTCCAGATTTATCTTCTAAGATCGACAAAACAACATTATTGCTCAGGCCTTCTTTATCGGTAAAATGCGTAAAGGATTTGCCGTCATATTTTGATACGCCCCCGCCATAAGTACCGAACCAAAGGTTTCCGGATTTATCTTCTACAATCGACCAAACAACATTATTGCTCAGGCCTTCTTTATCGGTAAAATGAGTAAAACTTTTACCATCGTATTTACAGACGCCACCGCCTGCTGTGCCGAACCAAAGGTTTCCGGATTTATCTTCTAACATACAAATTATATTGCCGTGTTTTAAACCTTGCAATTTACTAAACGAGCTAAAGTTTTCAGGGTTTTGGTCTTTGTTGGCCATGTCTTTAGCTATAACGGTTTCGGGTACGCCGGCTGTAGTAATGTTAAGTTTTGAATGTTGAATGCTAAATGATTTTGGAACAAGGAAACTATCAGTACCCGGAGTTATTACTCTTGGTTTGCCTGCTAAAACAATAGTTGGCATACCAGTTTTATGTATGTTGGTATTGGCAGGTACAATTTTAGGTTTGCCTGGGGCTATTTTTTTTAGTTTACTTTCATCCACCAAAATTACTTTTGGTGTTGCCATGCTGTCTTTAGGAACTATGTAGCCTTGTGCTTCAACCACTTTTATATGGTGGGTGTTGTTTTTTTTGTTTTCTTCTTTGCAAGAGAAAAAAGAAATAATTAAAAATAAATACCATATTTTTTTCATCATATAAATATAATAAAAAAGCCCTCGCAAATTGCGAGAGCTTTGGTTTTAATGTTTTTAAGCCATAAAAGATTTTTGAACCCTATCAGGGTTTAAGTTACATAGCGATGTCTTTCAATATTTTAAAAAATCACTCACAGTAGTTCTTATGCATTCTTTTACACCTTCCCAGGTTTGTCCTAATAAACTTATAGGGTCGGGACTATCATCTGCGTCTTCAAAATAAGTTAAGGCATTTGGTATTGAAATTAGTAATTGTTGGTTAGGATATTTTTGGTTATAAAAATTAATGATATCGTTTAGAGAATATAACTTTAATAATTCAAATAAATCCCAAAAATCTTTTTTCACTCCCCTTCCTAATATGGCATTAATTTTCATGGCTGCTATATCTTTATTACTATACAGTCTGATACCGTCAACCACTTCAATAGCATCGATTAAAGGATGAGAGTATTGAACTAAGTCAACTTTCACCTTATTTATTTTACAAAAAACAGCATAATTAATTTTTAAATTTTCGTATTCAAAATCAGATTCAAATTCTTGTTGTAATAATTTAATTAAACGTTCTGCTTCTATTTCTGTGGTTTGAAATAAATCTAAATCAAGCGAGATACGATGCCCCAACTTTAAAGACAAAGCAGTGCCTCCAACTAAACAAAAATCATTTAGCTGCGGCATACTCATTAATTTTTTTAATAAGGAAAGGGTTTTTGGCTCGACTGTTTGGGTATGTAACATCTAAAATTTTGTACGGGCTGGTTAATTACTGCTGCTGCCAAATGTAAACGGTTGTTGTTAATATATTTAGCATTTATTAAGGCGTGGCTTACTTTTTCATCCCTGTAATAAAATCGGCATTGCCTAATATCCTCTACATCGCCTCTTTCAAATACACGAACAATAACCCAATTACAAAATTTATCATAATCAAGCGTTGAAAAATCAACATCCCAAAAAATAGATTTGTCAAATAGTGGTTTTACTGTATTATTCATTGCATTATCAATTGACGAAAAAATAAAAATGGTTTTTTACAATAGTGAGGAAAGTTACCATTTTAAACTCATTTTTCAAATGTACTTCAGCACTATCTTGTTAAATGTTTTATTAATAAATCAAGTTATATTTTATATTCTCACTCCAATCACACAAACATCATCCACTTGCTCCAAATCACCTTTCCAATTTTCAAAAACATTTTCAAGTTTTTGTTTTTGGATTTCCATTGATTCATGAGAAATAGAAATTAATAAATTTTCTAATTGTTTGTACATAAATTTTTTGCCTCTTGGTCCGCCAAATTGATCGGCAAAGCCATCGGTAAATAAATAAAATTGCATACCATCTTGTAATGCAATTTCATGTGTTGTAAATGGTTTAGTTATTTCTGTTTTGCCAATGGGTTGTTTGTCGGCTTTGATTTCGATGAGTTGAATGTCAGGTCGAGCGGAGTCGAGACCTGCATCTGTCGACTTCTCGACTGCGCTCGAAGTGACAGAAGATTTTACATACCACAACGGATTGTTGGCGCCACTCCAATAAACTTTATTATTTGACTTATCAATACACAACAACGAAATATCCATTCCGTCTTTTACTTCGGAGTTACCTTTAGCAAAGGTTTCTAAAACGAGTTCACGGGTTTTATCTAAAATTTTTCCAGTATCAGTAATGCCAAATTCGTTTAAGGTTCTGTTTAAGGCATTAGAGCAAACAACCGAAACCATTGCGCCAGGAACACCATGTCCGGTGGAATCGGCAGCGGCAATAAAAAATTTATCATCTTTAATTTCAGCCCAATAAAAATCTCCCGCAACTACATCTTTAGGTTGATATAAAACAAAGTTATTTGGCACATGTTCATTGATGAAATGCAATGGCGGCAAAATCGCTTCTTGCAATCGTTTGGCGTAATGAATGGAATCGAGAATCTCTTTTTGTTTTTCTTCTATGAGGTGTTTTTGGCTTTCTACTTCTTGTTTTTGTATGGTAATAATTTGATTTTGCTCGGAGAGTGATTGATTAGATAATTTTTTTAAGCGGTAGTTTTTATAGATAAATAAAACTACAATAGAGATTAAGATTAAACCTATTATCAATGCATTACGAATAATATTCTGCTTTTGTTTTTCTTCTAGAGAAATAACCTCTTTCCGTTCTTGTGCCAGTTGCATTTCATGTTGTTTTCTCTCAAATTGAAGGCTTTGCTCGCGCGTTTGAATCGATGATTGATTTAAGAAATTATTTAAACTATCTTTCATGATTTGAAATTTCTCAAACGCTTTTAAAGCATCAGAAGTTTTATTCATTTTTTTATATCCTATATAAAGTAGATTCCAAAATCCTTTTTGTGAATCAATGTCTTTTATTTTTTCTGCTAATTTTAAACCTCGTTCTGCCGAGCTTATTGATTTTTGATATTGATTATCATCTATATAAAATACAGACAAATCAAATAAACGATAAACAATATTGCTTTCATTTTGTAAATCCTCTGCAATTTCTAAGCTTTTGATTAAGCATTCTACTTGCTTATTTTTGTCATTTTTATTTTTATAAAAATTTGACATTGCCAGGAATGCGTTAGATAGTGCATTTTTATTGTTTGTTTTATTGGCAATCAAAAGCATTTGTTGAATTGCAGAATTTGAGGCATTAAAATCTTTCTTATCATTGTATAAAAAAGTTAAGCTGAATAGAATATCTATTTTGTTACTTTTGTCTTCAAGTTTTTCAATCAATTTTAAATTTTCTAAGCACGATTTAATTGCTTGTTCCTTTTGCCCTAATAAATTATATTGTTCACTTATTCTGGATAATATTTTTGACGCCTTTTCATATTTTTTATTTTCGAGATAATACGGATATGCTTTTAGATAATAATAAAGTGCTTTTTCAGTGTTGTAATTATTATAATAAAACTCCCCAATATTATTTAGGTAAAATGACATAAAACGTTTGGATACATTTTCATATTTTTTGAGGCGAGAAAATAGTGTGTCAAAAGCGCCTTGAGCTTGTCCTGCTCTTTGTATATTTTGCGCAAGTTGAACATATTTTTGTTCTAATAAAAAAGTGTCATTAATTTTTTCGGCTACTTCAATCATACGTTTATTGAGTTGTAATTGCTCAAAATATTCCCTTCGTTCAGAATAATATATACTTATAATATCTAAGAAATACAGTTTCTCTTCAAGTAGTTTTATCAAGGAGACTTCTTTAGATTTATTAGTAATTAGTTTCTCTGAAAAATCAAGTCCTAATTTCCCATATTTTAGATTTTCATCAACAAGACAAAGTACACAAAGCGTTTTATACAATCTTAATTTTACACTATCAGATTTTTGCACCGAAATAAGCTTAGAAACCGAATCTAATTTGGTTTTGACTTGGGAATAAAAAACAGAACAACTACCTAAAAATAAAACAAAAAATAATGTTCTTATTTTTTTTAATGCAGATGTGTGTTGAATAAACATGTTACTAAATTATTTGAATTCTCTATCTAATTATTAAAGGTTTCTTCTTATAATTCTTAAATTAATTACATATTTCTTCGGTACTGCCCGCCAACTTCAAATAAGCACTTGGTTACTTCACCTAGGCTCATAAACTTAGCAGCATCCATTAACTCAGCAAAAATATTTTTGTTGTGTATAGCTGCTTTTTGCAGGCGTTTTACCATATCATCATGTTTATCGGTATGTGTTTTATGTAACTCAGCGAGCATGGTAATTTGGTATTCTTTTTCTTCAGTAGTTGAACGAATCACTTCACGTGGTAATACCGTTGGACTTCCTTTGCTTGATAAGAACGTATTGACACCAATAATTGGATACTCACCTGTATGTTTTAAAGTTTCGTAGTATAAACTTTCTTCCTGTATTTGTCCGCGTTGGTACATGGTTTCCATTGCTCCTAAAACACCGCCACGTTCAGAAATCCTATCGAATTCAGTTAATACTGCTTCTTCTACTAAGTCCGTTAATTCTTCAATAATGAAAGAACCTTGTAACGGGTTTTCGTTTTTGGCTAAACCTAACTCACGGTTAATAATTAACTGAATAGCTATTGCTCTACGAACCGATTCTTCGGTAGGAGTTGTGATGGCTTCATCATACGCATTGGTGTGTAACGAATTACAGTTATCGTAAATCGCATATAACGCTTGAAGAGTTGTTCTAATATCATTAAAATCAATTTCCTGCGCGTGTAACGAACGACCAGAAGTTTGAATATGGTATTTCAACATCTGACTTCTTTCGTTTCCACCGTAACGTAACTTCATGGCTTTAGCCCAAATACGACGACTCACACGGCCAATCACACTGTACTCAGGATCGATACCGTTACTAAAAAAGAATGATAAGTTTGGAGCAAAATCGTCAATATGCATTCCACGACTTAAGTAATATTCTACAAAGGTAAAACCATTTGCTAACGTAAATGCTAATTGAGAAATAGGATTTGCGCCAGCTTCTGCAATGTGGTAACCACTAATTGAAACCGAATAGAAGTTACGTACTTTTTGATCGATGAAGTATTGTTGCACATCACCCATCACGCGTAAACTAAACTCAGTGCTAAAAATACAGGTATTTTGCGCTTGATCTTCTTTTAAAATATCAGCTTGCACCGTTCCTCTAACTTGAGTTAACGTTTTTGCTTTAATTGTTTCGTAAACATCTTTAGGCAATACTTGATCGCCCGTAACGCCTAATAGCATTAATCCTAAGCCATCGTTACCTTCAGGCAATTCGCCTTGGTAAGTTGGTCTTACAGTTCCTTTTGCTTTATAAATAGCAGCGATTTTTGCTTCAACTTCTTTTTCTAATTTATTTTCTTTGATATAAATTTCACATTGTTGGTCAATGGCTGCATTCATAAAAAACGCTGCTATGGTTGGCGCCGGTCCGTTAATAGTCATTGATACAGACGTTTTTGGATCGGCTAAATTAAAGCCACTATACAATTTTTTAGCGTCATCTAAACAACAAATACTCACACCTGAGTTACCAATTTTTCCATAAATATCTGGACGGTAATCAGGGTCGTTACCATATAAGGTGACACTATCAAAAGCCGTGCTTAAACGAGCGGCAGGTAAACCTTTACTCACATAATGAAAACGCTTGTTAGTTCTTTCTGGTCCACCTTCACCAGCAAACATACGTGTTGGATCTTCTCCCTCGCGTTTGAATGGATAGATACCAGCTGTGTATGGAAAATCGCCAGGGAAATTTTCCTGCAAGGTCCATTTTAAAATATCTCCCCAAGATGTATATTTTGGTGACGCAATTTTTGGAATTTTGGAATGAGACAATGATTCGTAATGTGTTTCAATTTTCAACACTTTATCACGCACTTTAAATTCATAAAACTCACTACTGTATAATTTCTTTTTAGCCTCCCATCCTTGAATCACTAGTAAATGATGAGGATCTAAATCTAATTTTGTTTTCTCAAATGCTTCTTGCAAACCTTTAATTAAACGATCTTTATCATCCATTTTAGATTCAGAAATCGTTTCGATGGTTTTTTGAATGCCATATAATTTTTGCGCAACTTCTGCTTGTGCATTTGCTCGCTTGTCGTAATTACGATTGTTTTCAGAAATCTCTGATAAGTAACGCGTTTTTGAAGGAGGAATGATGTAAATTTTTTCGCTCATCTCTTCTGTAATAAAAAACTCTGATGCTAAACTTTTATCGCCGGTTTTCTCCACCATTTTATTCATCACCGCTTTGTATAAACGATTCATGCCAGGGTCGTTGAATTGAGAAGCAATGGTGCCAAATACTGGGATATCTTCATCTGCAATTTCCCATAAGTTATGATTGCGTTTGTATTGTTTTTTTACATCACGAATGGCGTCTAAAGCCCCACGCTTATCAAATTTATTGAGCGCAATAATGTCAGCAAAATCTAACATATCAATTTTCTCTAACTGTGTAGCGGCACCATACTCTGGCGTCATCACATATAAACTCATGTTAGAGTGTTCAATAATTTCAGTATCTGATTGTCCGATACCTGATGTTTCTAAAATAATTAAATCGAAATTTGAGGCTTTACAAATATTCACAGCATCTTGCACATATTTACTTAATGCTAAATTACTTTGACGAGTTGCTAATGAGCGCATATACACACGATCATTATTTATCGCATTCATGCGAATTCTATCTCCTAACAAAGCTCCGCCAGTTTTACGTTTAGATGGATCTACCGAAATAATGGCAATTTGCTTGTCTTTAAAATCAACTAAAAAACGACGCACTAATTCATCCACTAAACTTGATTTTCCGGAGCCACCTGTGCCGGTGATACCAAGAACAGAAGTAGAAGATTTTTCTGCTTTTGTTTTTAATTCGTTTAATAATCCTAAATTTTCTTCGTTAAAGTTTTCGGCTGCCGAAATAATTCTTGCTATAGATTTATAGTCCTTACTCTCAATTTTTGCAACATCCTCTTTTATATTTGTTCCTGTTGCATAATCACACTGACGTAATAAATCATTAATCATTCCTTGCAATCCCATCGCGCGTCCGTCATCTGGCGCATAAATACGCGCAATGCCGTAATTGTGTAATTCCTCAATTTCTTCAGGAAGAATTACTCCACCACCACCACCAAATAATTTAATGTGTTCACAACCTTTTTCTTTCAACAAATCGTACATGTATTTAAAATACTCCACGTGTCCGCCTTGGTAACTAGTTACCGCAATGGCATTCGCATCTTCTTGAATAGCACAGTTTACAACCTCTTGCGCGCTCCTGTCATGACCTAAATGAATAACCTCTGCTCCACTTGATTGAATAATGCGGCGCATAATATTAATGGCTGCGTCGTGACCATCAAATAATGCGGCAGCGGTTACAATACGAATTTTATGTGTTGATTGATATGGTATAGTTTCCATAGGAAATTGATTTAAATTATTTTTAATTAAAATGTTTATTCTATTTTGTTAAGTTTTTCGATTTCTGATTTTAATTCGCTCAAGAGAGCTTGCTCCGAAGGTAAATACAATTCATACTTACTTGCAACAATGTTTTGAGTATTTTCGGGTAAAGTGATTTTTACAACAGCATCATTTTTGTCAGCACAAAGCAAAACTCCGATTGTTTTATTTTCAAACTCTTGCTTTTCAAATCGATCATAGTAATTTACATACATCTGCAATTGCCCAATGTGCTGATGTGTTAGTTTTTCGGTTTTAATTTCAATAATGACAAAGCATTGTAATAACCTATTATAAAAAACTAAATCAATAAAAAAATCATCTCCATCTAAATGAATTCTTTTTTGTCTTGCAACAAATGAGAACCCGTTACCTAACTCTAGGAGAAAATCTTGTAAATGTTTGATAATGGATGATTCAATATCTTTTTCATAATAAGCAGCTTCTCTTTTTAAACCTAAAAATTCTAAAACCATTGGATCTTTGATAATTTCTTTAGCCTCTGTTGGAAGCTTTTGCTGGTTTGCAACTTCCAACACTGATTTTACATCGTTACTTAACAATAAGCGCTCAAATAATTGACTATGTATTTGTCTTTCTAATTCTCTACTAGTCCAATTATTTTTAACAGCCTCGGCAATATAAAACTCTCTTTTATCTTCGTTAGCAATGCTTATTAGTGTTTTATAATGTGTCCAACTAAATTGTGTCCGCAATGCGGACGTATTTGGAAAAGTGCGATAAAATTGGCGATAACGTTGTAATTCGCGGACTGAAAAGCTACTACCATGTTCTATTTTTAAAGAGTCGGAAAGCGTTTTTATCAAAAATTCTCCGTAACCAGCTCTTTCTTTCCCTTGTTGCTCTTCTTCTAAAATTAATTTTCCAATTTCCCAGTACATTAATACTCGTATACTATCTATAGAGCGTATAGCTCTATCTTTCGAAGAAGAGATAATATCTTGTACTTGCTGTATAAATTCTTTTTTTAATTGCATCAGCTAATTTTAAACAAAGTTTCTTGAAGAAAATTGAAGTGACTAATATAATAGTTTTTATGGCTTTAGAACAAGAAATTAGACGAGTTTTGTCCTAGAAAAATTACAATTACTATTTATTAGCAGAAGTCTTAGAAATAAGGGTTTTGTAGTAGTAAATTCCCACAAAAATAAAGCCCAATGCAAAGGGAATAGATGCCCAATATTTCAATTCTCCAGTAGTAAAAAACTCTATAAACATCCAAAAACTATTGGCTGAAATCCAAAATAATATAGCTAAATTCAAGAAAACATCTACGGTTTTACGAGTAATGTAAACAATTATTCCTGCGATAGACAATGTTGGAATGACCATTAGTATTCCCAACCATTTAAACTCAAGCATCCAACAACTGTCTTTTATTAACCAAAAAACAATGTGCAAACTTTCATACTTTTTTATCTTTTCCCAAAGTTCCATAAAGCAAGCTAAATTAAGATTTTTTATCCACATAGGAGAAACATAGTTTTGATTTGAGTAAGATTAAAGAAGCTTCGCTTTACATAGTTCAACTATGTGAATAAACATGTTTTCTATCTGGAAATTCTAACAAATAGTATTCTATGCCTCTATGTGGTTATTTTTCCATAACTCTTTATGTATTTAAGCCTTTTTAGTATCTTTAAAGATAATTTACTTCAAAAAAATATATGATCGAATTTCAAAAATTTAAACTTAAAAATAATTTAACAGTTATAGTTCATCAAGATAAAAGTACGCCGATGGCTTGCTTAAATATTATTTATGATGTTGGCGCCAGAGATGAAGATGAAAATAAAACAGGTTTTGCACATTTATTCGAGCATTTAATGTTTGGCGGCAGCGTTAATATTCCTAATTATGACGAGCCTTTGCAATTGGTTGGCGGTGAAAATAATGCATTTACCACAAACGATATCACAAACTACTATTGCACAGTTCCATCCGAAAATTTAGAAACGGCTTTTTGGTTAGAGAGCGACCGTTTGTTGAGTTTGGCTTTTGATAAAAAAAGTTTAGAAGTACAACGCAGCGTAGTAATTGAAGAGTTTAAGCAGCGCTATTTAAATCAACCATACGGGGACGTTTGGTTATTATTACGTCCATTGATTTACAAAGTGCATCCTTACAGATGGGCAACTATTGGTAAAGAAATAAAACATATTGAAGATGCTACCATGGAAGATGTGAAAGCATTTTTTAAAGAACATTATACGCCGAGTAACGCCGTATTAGTTGTAGCTGGCGATGTTGAATTTGACCAAGTAAAACAATTAGCAGAAAAATGGTTTGAACCAATTGAAGCAGGCACTAAGCCAAAACGTAATTTACCTGTTGAGCCGCCACAAACAGAATACAGGAGCTTAACCGTTGAACGTGATGTGCCAATTAGCAGCATTTACAGAGCATATCGCATGTGTGCCAGAGTTGATGCAGAATACCATACCATTGATTTAATATCAGATATTTTATCAAGAGGAAACTCTTCTCGTTTGTATAAAAATTTAATAAAGGACAAACAATTGTTTTCAGACATCAATGCTTATGTGATGGGGGATTTTGATAAAGGACTATTTGTGATTTCGGGTAAAATAAATGAGGGAGTTACCATTGAGCAAGCTGAAGCTGGTATAGATGCTGAAATTGCAAAACTACAAAACGAATTAGTAGCTGCTGATGAATTACAAAAATGTAAAAACAAAATTGAATCAACCGTTACCTACAGCGAAGCAGATGTGTTAAATAAGGCAACCAATCTTGCTATTTCTGAATTATTAGGTGACGCTAATTTAATTAACTTAGAAATTGAAAATTATCAAAACGTAACAGCTGAAGGCATTAAAGAACAAGCGAACAAAATTTTACAAAAAACAAATTGTAGTACTTTGTTTTATTTAAAGAAGAAGTAGAACGGTTTCCCGCAGATGACCCAGATTTAAAAAGAAAAGAAAAGAAAAGAATAAGAGTAGTGGCCACAGATGACACAGATGACACAGATAGAGAAAATAGTTGAAAATGATTTATCCTATATAAGTAGAGGATGTGTTTTTGATGTTTATAATGAACTTGGTCCTGGTTTGTTAGAATCTATTTACGAAGCTGCGTTAGCTTATGAATTAAGGGAAAAGGGCTTAAACGTTAAAACACAAGTGGGATTGCCTGTTAGATATAAAGACACGCAACTAGATCTTGGTTATAGAATAGATATACTAGTAGAAGACAAAGTGATTATCGAATTAAAATCTAATGAAACAATTATAGATGTTCATCATAAACAAGTACTAACCTATTTAAAACTTACAAAACTTAAATTGGGGTTATTGATTAACTTTAATAGTGATGATATATCAAAATCAATTTATAGAAAAGTAAATAATTTATAAAAAATCTGCGGAAATCTGTGAGATCTGCGGGACATTAATTATGAATATAACTGAAATATCAAATCGTTTAACTCAACTTCAGTTTAACTCTGATGTGATTAAGGCGTATAATGAACCACACAGATTTTATCATACATTAGAACATATTATTGATGTATTAAAACAATTACATGACGCTGAATTATTAAAGCATGATGAACTGTTTTTAGCAGCCGTATTTCATGATATTATTTATAATGCTCAGTCAAGCACTAACGAGGAGGATTCAGCGGAATTTTTTATAAAATCAGCAAAATCATCTTCTTTAACTAATGAACAAAAAGAACATATTAAACAATTAATTTTAGATACAAAACATCATAAACCTACCGTTCCATTTTCTGAAGAATTTATAAAAGCTGATTTAGCCATTTTAAATTCTTCCTTTGATAAATTAATTAAATATGAGAAACAAATTTTTAAAGAATTTCAATTTGTAGATTATAAAGACTATAAAATAAAACGCATTGAAGTTTTAAAACACTTTAATACCAATGGCAATTTAAATAATTTAATTGATTATGTTAACTCTGTTGAACCAAGTATAGGCGTATTTGCAGGTAGTTTCAATCCTTTTCATAAAGGACATTACAACGTCTTGCAAAAAGCAGAAAAATTATTTGATAAAGTGATTATTGCTTTCGGTAAAAATCCAGATAAAACCGTTCGAACTTGGCCTGTTCCAAAAACCATTGCTAATCGTCAACAAACCGAATACCATGACCTATTAACCGATCATATCGAATCGTTTGATTATGACGTCACTGTTGTAAGAGGTTTAAGAAACTCAACTGATTTTAACTACGAACAAAATCAATACCGCTATATACAAGAATTAAAACCAGATATTAAAATCATCAATATTTTTTGCGATAAAGAATTTGAACATATTAGTTCTTCTGGTATTCGCACGTTAGAGAAATACAACAAACACCACAATTATTTGTTAGACTAAAAAAACATCACATGAAGACAATTATTTTTATTATAAGTTGCACTTTTACGTTCATGAACATAAAGGCTCAAAAAACTTATCAATTGCCATCTGATATTTCAGCAAATGATTACATGGCAAAAACGATTATCATCAAAGTAAAACCTGCTTTTGCTAGCGTATGTTCAGTCACAAAAATTGATCATCCTATGTTTAATTCTTTAGCATCCGCTATTAGCGCAACTAATCTTCATAAAAAATTTCCTTTAGATAAATCCCCTGAAACTCCTTTAAATTCGGCAGGGCAACGTTATGCGGATTTATCGTTAGTGTACGAATTAAATTATACATCAAGTCTTTCATTAGAAAAAGCCATTAGTAAATTATTACTATCAAACATTTTAGTGTATGCCGAACCACATTTTGTCCCCAAAATAAATTATTCTCCAAACGATCCATTAGCCAATCCAACTAACCAATACCATTTATTAAACATCAATGCCTTTAATGCCTGGGATGTAAACAAAGGTGATTCATCTATCGTTATAGGAATTACAGATACGGGGAATGATTTTACGCATCCTGATTTATTTAATAACGTCAAGCGTAATTATGCAGATGTAAATGATGGGATTGATAATGACGGCGATAGTTTTATAGATAACTACATGGGTTGGGATTTAGGCGAAAATGATAAAGATGCATCGTGGAATGCCAATGCACATGGCGTGCATGTGAGTGGTTTATCTTCAGCAAGTACTGATAACAATATAGGTGGAGCTGGTACGGGTTTTAATTGTAAATTTTTACCTGTTAAAATTTCTGATGCCACTGGTGCTCTAACACAAGCTTATGAAGGAATAAAATATGCAGCCGATCATGGTTGTCAAATTATCAATTGCTCTTGGGGCGGTGGCGGATCTAGTCAGTTTGGACAAGATATTATTGATTATGCCACTATCAATAAAAACTGCTTAGTGGTTTGTGCGGCAGGAAATAATGGGGTTGATGGAGATTTTTATCCAGCTGCCTATAATTATGTATTGTCTGTTGCTAATACCTCACAAAACGACGTTAAGTTTTCTAACTCTAATTATGGCTACATGGTAGACGTTTGTGCACCTGGCGACAATGTTAACTCTACTTGGCCAGGAAGTTTTTACATCACCACTTCAGGCACGTCGATGTCATCTCCTGTAGTTGCTGGAGCTGCTGGAATCGTTAAAAATCACTTTCCAGCATATAACGGTTTGCAAGTTGGTGAACGCTTAAAAGTAACTGCTGATAATATTTATGCAGCAAATCCTACATACATTAACAAACTAGGAACAGGAAGAATTAATTTATTTCGCGCTTTAACAGATCCTGCTTCACCAAGTGTAGTGATGACCAGCAAAACCGTAAGCGACCATAATGATATGTCATTTATTAATGGCGATACTTTATTTATTGCTGGAAATTTTATTAATTATTTAGATCCAACCTCTGCTTTAAACGTTACAGTTACACCTTTATCGACTTATGCTGTAACAATAGATAATACAACGTCTTTAGGCGCCATCAATACATTAGCAAGCGCTACAAATTCGTTAGATCCATTTACTTTTAAATTAACTGGGGCTATTCCAATTAATCAAGCTATTAGTTTTGAAGTAAGCATGAGCGACGGTGCTTATCAAGCCAAACAATTTTTTACCGTATATATTAATGTAGATTATATTAATATAGACATAAACGATGTGAGTACAACTGCTACTAGTAAAGGAAAAATTGGTTACAACCTAGATACTCAAGGGCAAGGTTTAGGCTTTAAATACAATAACACAGAGTTGCTATATGAAGCAGGTTTGATGATTGGTAGCGACACGACTAAAGTATCTGATTGCGTGAGAGGCTTAAATGGTAACCCTTCTGATAACGACTTTGGAATTACAAATCGAATTGCACTACAAATTCCATCGATGTTTTCTGACTTTGACACGAAAGCAAAATTAAAAGATAACCTAGCCTTTAATCCATTAAACATTGATATTGACCAAAACACATACGCTTGGGCGGCTGTGCCAAATACACAATTTGTTATTTGGGAATACGTCATTACAAATACACACGCCACAGATACTATCAAAAACATGTATGCTGGTATTTTTGCTGATTGGGATATTGACGGTGGCACCTACGCGCAAAACAGAAGTGCGTATGATGTTGTTACAAAAATGGGTTACAGCTATTACACAGCTGCAGGTGGAAAATATGCTGGTATAAAATTATTAACCAATACAGCGCCGCCAAATTTTTATGCTATTGATAATGTAAGTGGCGGCAACGGCGGATTAGACTTTGCTAACGGTGCGGATACTAAAGATAAATATTTAAGTTTATCTACTCAGCGTTTAGCAGCTGGCGTGGCTGGCAATGGTGTAGATGTGATGAATGTGATGAGTAGTGGTCCAGTGCAATTAATCCCAGGACAATCGGTGAAAATTGCTTTTGCTTTAGTGGGTGGCGATAGTTTAGCAAATTTAATTACCGGCGCACAACATGCACAAATTAAATACGATGGTATGCCAACAAGCATACAAGAATCCGTATCTGCTGATTACACTTGGAGAATTTTTCCTAACCCAGCAAAAAATAGCATCACCATTTCACAAACGGAACCAAGCTTTAACAAATACGAAATTTATAGTATAAACGGAAAGCTAGTTGCAGAAAGTAAAATTAATGGCATCGTACAAAAGGTTGATTTATCAGGTTATGCAGAAGGCATGTATATTGTAAAATTAATTGGAGCTCAAAAAGTGGATTTTAAGAAGATTGTAGTGGTTGAGTAATATAACATTATGTCTACGAGATTTTTAATACTATTCTTTCTTGTAATTTTTTGGCAACTCAAAAGTCAAACTCTTTCAACTGTTTTTATTGATACTGTAAAAATTATAGTTGACAATAAAATCATATATGAGTCAAATACAACTACTCTAAAATTTGTTCCAAATAATGCAGATTGTAATTTGATTTTGTATAAAGACTCGATATATAAATTCGTTATAAAACTTGGACATCTTAAGTCGAAAAATTTAGACTATTTATCATATGCGGGAGAAAATTTTTACATAAATGATTCTATTTGCTCATCATCTGGAAGCCAATACTCTGAGTCTGAAACTTGTTCCGAAATTGATATTCATCACATATCTTTAAAAAATTGGTCTTATAACAACCCTAATTTACCTGAGAAATTTAAAATAAGGCTATGCTATCGATTATGTCAACTTGCGCCTATGGACACATCTAACTACTTATATAACTATAGAGAAGATTTATGGATCGGACCTTACAGAAAGGCAGAAAAAGTTATAGTAAATTACAAAAATGACAAAAAACATGGTTTAGCAACAGCATATTATAATGATGGAGTTACATTTAATGTAAATTTCACCAATGGAATTGCAGAAACTTATGGACGAGAGTCTTTCAGAAATTATAAAAGCAGGAATAAATTGAAATCTTCATATGTGTTGCCAAACATAATAATCAAATCGTGTAATTAATTTATAGAACAAATTTTCTTCTCCCCCAACTCACTCTTACAAAGGATAAAGCATTTATCAATTGAATCTATTCTAGTTAAAACCTTGCTCATTTTTAACCTAAAATTTCCCTATATTTACCCTTTATTTTAAAATTATGGAATTAAATACTTTAACTGCTATATCTCCTGTTGATGGTCGTTACCGCCGAGTAACTAACGAATTAGCAGCTTACTTTTCTGAATTCGGGTTAATAAGATACCGTGTGCAAGTAGAAATTGATTATTTCATCCTATTATCGCAACAAGGGTTACCTCAATTACCAAAATTAAACGAAAGTCAAATTACTAGCTTAAAAGCAGTGTATCAAAACTTTTCGTTTGCTGATGCAGAGGTGATTAAAGAAACTGAAAAAACAACAAACCACGATGTAAAAGCAGTTGAGTATTTCATTAAAGAAAAATTAAAAGCACAAGGTTTAGAAAACTATTTGGAGTTTGTGCATTTTGGTTTAACTTCTCAGGATATTAATAATACCTCTATTCCGTTATCGTTAAAGCAAGCTAACAACGATGTGGTATTACCAAATTTAAAACAAGTCACAGTAAAATTAACAAGCTTAGCTAAAGACTGGAAAAATATTTCGTTGCTAGCTCGTACTCACGGTCAGCCTGCTTCGCCTACTCGTCTAGGAAAAGAAATTTATGTGTTTGTAGAGCGTTTACAAATTCAAATCAATCAATTAAATGCTATTCCATTCTCAGCAAAATTTGGCGGAGCAACAGGTAACTTCAATGCACACTATGTAGCTTATCCGAAAAATGATTGGATTAAATTTGGAAACGAATTTGTGAATAATACATTGGGATTAAGCAGAAGCCAGTTTACCACACAAATTGAACACTACGATAATATTGCCGCTTACTGCGATGCTTTAAAACGCATCAATACTATCTTGTTAGATTTATGCCGCGATATTTGGACCTACGTGAGTATGGATTACTTTAAGCAAAAATTAAAAGCTGGAGAAATTGGTTCTTCAGCAATGCCACATAAAGTAAACCCCATTGATTTTGAAAACGCTGAAGGCAATTTAGGAATGGCGAATGCTATTTTAGAACACTTATCCGCTAAGCTTCCATTATCACGTTTACAAAGGGATTTAACAGATAGTACCGTATTAAGAAATTTAGGCGTTCCTGTGGCTCATATTTTAATTTCTTACAAAAGCATTTTAAAAGGCTTAGATAAACTAATATTAAACGAAGAAATCTTTAACAGAGATTTAGAAAATAACTGGGCGGTTGTGGCTGAGGCTGTTCAAACGATTTTACGCAGAGAAGGTTATCCAAAACCATACGAAGCGTTGAAAGATTTAACTCGCACGAATACACATATTACAAGAGATTCGATGCATACATTTATCAATGGATTAAATGTGAGCGCCGAAGTAAAAGCAGAGTTATTAAAAATTACACCACAAAACTTTGTAGGACAAAATCCGGAATTTTAACCCTTCGACTCCGCTCAGGGTGACGTGTTTGTGAGTTCGAGCGTAGTCGAGAACCTAAGAGCAAGACAAAAAATAAATGAAAGTAGCAGGCTTCACCATCATACGAAATGCGATTAAGTTCGACTATCCTGTGGTGGAAGCGATTACCTCTATTTTACCCATTTGTGATGAGTTTATTGTAGCAGTTGGTAATAGCGAAGATGATACTTTACAATTGATTAAAAGCATCAACTCTCCAAAAATAAAAATTATTGAAACTGTTTGGGATGATAGTTTGCGGCAAGGTGGGCAAGTATTAGCCATTGAAACTAACAAAGCATTTGATGCTATTAGTGAAGATGTTGACTGGTGTTTTTATATTCAGAGTGATGAGTGTGTTCACGAAAAACATTTAGCTTCTATTAAAGAAGCGATGCAAAAATATAAAGACTATAAACAAGTTGAAGGTTTATTGTTTAACTACGTTCATTTTTATGGTACTTACAATTACGTTGGTAATTCACGACGTTGGTACCGTAAAGAAATTCGCATCATTAAAAATGATAAATCTATTCGTTCTTATAAAGATGCGCAAGGCTTTAGAAAAACAGACAACTCTAAACTAAACGTGAAACCAATTAGTGCGGAGATTTATCATTACGGATGGGTAAAACCACCAAAAGCACAACAAGCCAAGCAAGAACATTTTCATAAAATGTGGCACGATGATGAATGGATGAAAAAAAACATTGCTCAGGTAGAAGAATTTGATTACTCACAAATAGATAGCTTAGAAGAATTTAAAGGCACACATCCGCAAGTATTTCAAACACGCTTAAAAGCCGCAGACTGGAAATTTAATTTTGATAAAACACAAATTAAATTAAGTGGAAAAGATAAATTCTTACTCTTTATTGAAAATACTAGTGGCTGGAAGGTTGGGGAGTATAAGAATTACAAAGAGATTTAAGAGATCACTTGACAAAAGAGATTTAAGGGATTAAATCTGCGTTCATTTGCGAAATCTGCGGGACACAATACTAGAATTGAAAATAAATAAAAGGTTGCATTTCGCCACTTACCATTTGGTAAATACAGAACACAAATACCACAGCCACTAAACTCATGATTGGCAAGGGCAATTCCGCAAATTTCAAACGATACCTTTCTTTAAAGTTTTCTGGAATCCAGTGTATTAAGTAGCCAACTAAAATTACTGAGAATACTAAAGCATAGCCTTGAATAATATTAAAAGTCAATGCGGCGCCAAAATGATTGGTAATTCTATCAAAAATTAAACTAACGGTATCTAAACTGTCGCTTCTAAAAAAAATACGCGTAAAGCTAATGAATGCAAGAGTGATAAATACCATCATGCCTTTTACAAGAAAGGAATTAGAGTCTTTGAACGGAGAAATTTTTTGCCAGAGTTTATGAACTACTAAACCTACACCATTTAAACCTCCCCAAATAATAAATAACCACGAACTGCCATGCCAAAAGCCACCTAGTAACATGGTTACTAATAAATTAATATTGGTATTCACACTCTGTTTTACTTTAGGGAAGAAGTAAGCTAATATCACTAACACAATTGCCATCAATAATAAAACTAAAAGCAACCAAATTTTACCGGTGAGCATAACTAATACAATGGATAAAAAGGCAATGCAGATGTAAGACCCAATGGTTCCTTTTTTATTTCCACCTAATGGGATGTATAAATAATCCTTCAACCAAGTGGATAAGGAAATATGCCAGCGTTTCCAAAACTCACTCACATCTTGCGCTTTATAAGGTGATTTAAAATTTGTTTTTAAACGATACCCCAACAATAACGCCACGCCAATAGCAATGTCGGTATAGCCACTAAAATCAGCATAAATTTGCAAAGAGTAACCAAAAATACCAAATACGGTTTCTACCCCTGAATAGTAATTAGGGCTGTCGAAAATACGATCGATGTAATTAACAGCAATATAATCTGCTAGTATTTTTTTTCCTAAACCATTCAATATCCAAAATATAGCATAACCAAATTCTTTGCGCGTTAAGCTATACTCCTGATAAATTTGATACAAAAACTCATTGGCTTTTACAATTGGCCCTGCCACTAAATGCGGAAAGAAGCAAACAAAGAAACCATAATCAAAAATAGATTTTACAGGTGTTACTTTAGCCCTATACATATCAATGGTATAGGAAATAGACTGAAACGTAAAAAACGAAATACCAACAGGTAAAATCAATTTATCTACCGGATCGTTTGTTCCTAAAAAGGTATTGCTAAACTGCGTAAAATGATTAAAGAAAGAAATATCCGTTCCTGCTAATTGATTCACACTCTCTGTAAAGAAATAAGCGTATTTAAAATAACACAATAAAGTTAAATTAAGCAGTAAGCTAATCGTTAAATATGCTTTTTTTCTAGTTTCTGATTTACTTTGATAAATCAACCGTCCCCAGTTATAATCACTAATAATGGTGAAGATTAGTAATATTAAAAAAACACCGCTCGTTTTATAATAAAAGAAAAAACTAACTAATAATAAGTAAAAAGTACGAACTGTATTCTTTTTATAAATCAAGGAGTATATACCTAACACCACAGCAAAAAATCCCCAAAAATATAATTGAGTAAAAATGACTGGTTGTCCTTTTACATAAAGGAAACAAGATTTTAAATATTCAATAATGTCACTCAATTTTACTTAATCTTACTGTTAAACTTGTAACTTCTATTAATCGCATCAAACATCATAGAGGCTAAAATATTATACCCTCGCCCGTTAAAATGTACTTTATCCTTTGCAGCTAATCCAGCCTTATACCATTTATAAATTGATTTGTATCCTCCCATCACAGCATATAAATCATACACTGCTGTGTTATGCTTTTCCATTAACTCATACATGGCTTCTTGTGCCTTAATAGGGCGTTTGTTAGATGTTTTGCGATTCATGTAATTATCCGTAACCGTCGTAAAAAAAAACGTACAATTTGGCGATGCAATTTTGATAAGTGTAATTAAACTATCATAATTTTCAATAAATTTTTGTTTCGAAAAATTAATATCGTGAGTATCATTAACGCCTAATGAAAAAATTACTAAATCAGGCGGTATAGTACTTAACTCATTAACAAATTCCTGACATCTTAAATAGGAAGATGTACTTGCTCCATTAACACCAATTGATGCATAATAAAACCCTGGATTGTCGTTTTCGATACTAAAGCCTCTAAGCATGAAATCAGGAATAATAGTATCTTTTCTCACTAAATTAAAATTCACTGAGTCGATATAAGACTCAAAGAAAAATTCGGAGTACCCATTTTTTCTGAAATCATTTCTTACAAAGTGCGCTCCTGTTTGATTGACAATAGAAAATTCAAAACTGGGATTAAAATTATGATACACTCTTAACGAATTAAAACTTTGGTGATGATTATTTTTTAATAAATTAAAACCAAATGTATTAGCACTATCATTAGTAATACCAGCCATTCCAGCCATTCCTAAGTTATCACACATTTCTTTTATTAAAGCGTTACGCTTTCTGATCCACTTGCCAGTTGTAAACGACTTAAAAAAATGGGGACTATTTGTTTTTACTATTTTAAAAGGAAAAATAAATGTACCGCCACCTTTAAAATTTCCAATTTCTTGAAATCCATCCATTAATACTTCTGTCCAAAAACCTGCTTGAATATGCGAACCACCAAAATGAACCACGGTTACTTTTTTTCTTTTCCCTTCTCGGAGTTCATCAATTTTTTTATAAAAATCCATAAACTGAGAACTATCTTTTCCGAAACGTAATTTACTTTGATCGTAATTAATGAAAGGGTATTGTTGCGCAGTAGCATTGACTGTTATAAAAATAAGAAGACATGACAGAAGAGACTTAAGGGACTCAAGAGACCAAGGGGATAAAAGCCGAATGCCTTTTAAAAAAGAATTTTTTATATAGTGTGATTTTGTCATTTTTTTTCTGTCGTTTTTTTTCTCTCTTGTCCATTCATTCTCTATTGTCTCTTCCATCTCTATCGGCCCTTTACAAATCCATTATAATCACTCATCAACGACGAATACAACAGCACCGCAATTTTGCGCGCACCACCCGAACTAAAATGTATATAGTCTTTTGCTCCAATGCCTTGTTCAACCCAAGTTAACATACTGTTTCGTCCGCCCATGCAGCTATACATATCAAAAAAAGCACAGTCGGTATCAAAGGCTGCTTTTTTAATGGCGTCACGTAAATCTTCTAATTGCGGATGCGTTTCATATTCTGTTCCTACTTTCACACTCATATCGGCAGGACCAATAATTAAGATAGAAGCTTGTGGCGCTATTTTTTTTATGATGTTTATTTGCGCTCTTAAGTATGTTCCAAAAGCATCGGCTTGTTCTTTGGTTTTAATATAAGGCAATGAGTTACCACCAAACTGAAGAATAATTAATTTAGTATTTAAGTAGTCATAAAAACTTTTTAATTGTCCGAAATTAATTTGATTAAAAAATGTTCCAGAGCTTCCTCGTAAGCCAAAATTATCTACCATCACGCCTTTGCCACCTTCCAACGAAACACCATAAAAATCGGGGCTATCTTTACCTTTAAATTTAAACTCTTGCAATAAAGCTCCTTGATTTAAATTAAATTCCTTGATATTAAAATTTCCTCCCGCTGCTAATGAATCCGTTGTGTTTAATGTTCCATTTTCATAAAACTCAACTTGTGTTTTTGATTGAGCGCCCCCATAAAATAATTTCACTTTTTTATAAGCTGCCGCTTTTGGTCCACCATTTTTACTTGTAACAATTTTTACCCAAGCAGATTTAGCTTGCGCCGTGTCAGAAATAGTGCCATACGGACTAAAACGAGTAATATGCGCCAATGCCCCGAAATTATTATGTTTTACGCGCTTATCTCTTCCTGCAAAAACAGGATAACGATCCCACGTTGAACTCCAAGATAATTTATTTACCACACTTGGCGCAACAGGCATAAACGAAATTAATCCTGGTCCTTCTCCACCTAATTCACCTTGCAATTTTAATCTCAAGTAATCGCTAATTCTATCTCCTTCAATTTGCGAGTCGCCATAATGTAAGATGCGAATGCTTTTGTCTTCATTAGAAATATTAGCGAGTGAATTGAAAAAACTCGTCATCGCTATTTTCGATTCATTTTTATATTGAATACTTGTAATGAGTTTTAAATTAGTATCCACTTTTACCAATTTAGCAACCGCTGGCGATAAGCTATCTTTTTCGGCTGTAACTGTTGTATCTGAACTTGCTTCAAGTGCATCATCTTGGGCGTCAGATAAAGCGATGATGCTAGAAATATCAGTTTTTTCAACTTTCTTCTCTAAAAATAAAGACGCAAATGTTGGGTATTGAATTTTAAAATTATCTGTAATATAAATACCGTTTTCAGGGACTACCAGACTTATTGCGCCTAACAACAAAAATGTAAGTGCAACAAATAAAAGTGTATGAAAAGGTTTATGCAATATCTGTGATTTAAGTAAATAGCAATATCCTAAATACTTAGCTTAAAGATTGCATACAGCAAATTAGTTTTTCACAAAAGGCTTGTAGATAAGTAAAATAGGTATGTTTTATCGTTCTCACATCCAGAAAATTTTGTCCTAAAAAAGCTCATTTTTATATAGATACTATCCAAATTCGAATCTCGTACAATTGTTTTAAAATCAGCTAGTTACTCTTGCCGGATGATGTTAACTCAAAAAACGTAAGTATTAGTGGGTATTTTAACTAAAATTTTAGTTAAATCGTTGATTTTTAGCTAAAATCCCTTATTTTTGCACCCCTTATATTTACTTAAGAAAAACAACATGAACATATCTAAAAAAGACATTAGCGCATTAAATGCAGAATTGAGTATCACATTGGCTCCGGCTGATTATGAAGTAAAAGTTGAGAATGCGATTAAAAAAGTACAAAAACAAGCGGCTTTACCAGGATTTAGACCAGGAAAAGTGCCTGTTGGTTTAATAAAAAAACAACATGGTAAATCTATTTTAGTAGATGAAATCAATAAAATACTAAACGAAACTTTATATAACTACATCAACGAAAACAAAATCGAAATCTTAGGAAATCCAATGCCTAAAGAAGACAATAAAATTGATTTTGATTCACAAAAAGAATGGACATTTAACTACGAATTAGGATTAACTCCTCAGTTTGACGTAAAATTAGACAACAATCAATCATTCGTTTACAATAAAGTGAAGATTGATGATGAGTTAGTAGAAAAATATTTAAAAGATGTAAAACGTAACTACGGTAAACCTTCAAACCCTGAAGTAGCAGAAGCTAGAGACGTATTATATATTGATATCGTTGAATTAGACGCTGAAAACAACATCGTTGCTGGTGGTATTTTTAAATCTACGAGCATTGGTATTGATCGATTAAAAAACGAAGCAACAAAAACTAAATTAACTGGCGCAAAAGTAGAAGATAAAATTGTGCTTAATGCTAATGAATTATATGATTCAGCAGTTGATAAATCAATGTCGTTAGGGATTGATAAAGAAGTAGCTGAAAACTTCAACTCTAACTTACAATTAACGGTTCGTAACATTGCCCGCATGGAAGATGCAGAATTGAACCAAGAGTTATTTGATAAATTATACGGTGCTGGAACAGTTAACTCCTTAGAAGAATTTAAAGATAAAATTAAAGGAGAATTAGCTTTAATGTTTGAACAAGATACCGACCGCAAGTTTGTTGAAATAGTAGAAAAAACATTAGTAGAAAAATTAAACATCACATTGCCAGATGATTTCTTAAAACGTTGGTTAATGGCGGTTAACGAAAAGCCTTTAACGAAAGAGCAATTAGAAGCTGAATATCCTGCTTATGCTAAATCAATGCAATGGAAGTTAATTGAAAACAAAATCATTAAAAATAACGAGATCACAGTAACTGCTGATGAAGCGAAAGAAGAAGCAAGTAATTACGTTCGTTCTCAATTTGCTCGTTACGGACAAGTGCCTGATGAATCTGAAGTAGCAAAAATTGTTCAAGGTATTTTAACGAAAGAACAAGAAGCTCAAAAAATATTTGAAGGCTTATACAGTAAAAAAGTATTGGACGTTTTAAAAACTTCTTGTAAATTAGAAACCAAAGAAGTGAGTTATAACGAGTTTTTTGGAATTAAAGACTAAACAATCAATCTTTTAAACTGTATATACTTAAAAAGATACGCCCCAAATAATGCAAGGAGTTTATATAACCAAAGCCGCCAAATTTTTACCTAATGATCCCATTTCAAATGATGACATGGAAGATTATTTAGGGATGATTGATGGCGTTCCTTCAAAAGGAAAACGATTAACTCTTCGCAATAACGGTATTAAAACTCGTTATTACTCTATTGATAAGGAAGGTCACTCAACGCATTCCAATGCGCAAATGGCTGCTTTAGCAATTGAAAAATTAAACGACGAATATTTCAAAACAGAAGATATTGAATTATTAGCTTGCGGTACAGCATCACCTGATAACCATATGCCATCGCATGCGGTTATGGTACATGGCGAATTAAAAAACGGAAAGCCTTTAGAATTAATCTCTCCATCTGGCTCTTGTTGTGCAAGTATGCAATCATTAAAAACTGGTTATTTATCTATTTTAGCAGGTAACACGACTAATGCCGTTGTTACAGGTTCCGAAAAATTATCTTCATTTATGCTCGCTTCCAATTTCGAAAAAGAAACGGAGCGCTTAGCAGAGATGGAACAAAATCCCATCATTGCTTTTGAAAAAGATTTTTTACGTTGGATGTTATCTGATGGCGCAGCTGCTTTATTATTACAAAACAAGCCTCGCCCAAATTCAATCAACTTAAAAATTGAATGGTTAGATATTCGTTCTTACGCTAATCAATTAGAAACCTGCATGTATGTTGGTTCTGATAAAAATGCAGACGGAAGCACCAAAGGCTGGAAAGAATTTACACCAGAAGAGTGGTTGCAAAAATCAATCTTCTCTTTTAAACAAGATACCAAATTATTAGGCAGAGAAATTGTACCAACTGGTACTAAATACTTAAAAGAAATTTTAGATAAAAGAGGTTTTGATGTCACCACATTAGATTATTTTTTACCTCATTTATCTTCAGAATTTTTTAGAGCAAAAATCGCTGAAGAAATTTTGAAATATGATATTCAAATTCCACAAGAAAAATGGTTTACCAATTTATCTTCTACAGGAAATATTGGCTCAGCCTCTATTTTCATGATGGTGGAAGAATTAATGAATTCAGGTAAATTAAAGGCTGGACAAAAAATATTATTAATGGTTCCCGAAAGTGCGCGTTTTACTTATGCGTACTGCTTACTAACTGTTTGCTAATTACTTACAAATGAAAAAAGAAGATTTACCACAAGATGCATCTGCTTTGGTAGGTGTTACGCGTGAAGTATGTTACGTAAAAGGATCTGATGGTAAATATACTTCTGATTTAAGCACAGGTTGGGATGTAAAAAAACAAGCTTTAGATAATGCTTGGGATGACATTAATGAAAGAGTTGCAGAGGCAGCAGCGCAAGTGAAAAATGGAGAGATTAGTCCTATTTTTTATTTCATGGAAGTAAAACTGATGGACATTACTTTACTTTCTGGTTATACTGGATTTTGGAAATGGACTATCAAACGTCATTTTAAACCTTCAGTTTTTAAAAATTTAAGCGATACAAAATTAGCAACCTACGCCAAAGCATTTGACATTAGTGTAGAGGAATTAAAAAATTTCCATGGATAATAAATTAATTTTACCCTACAATCATATTCAAACCGCTCATTGCGAAAACGGTGTTGCCACAGGACTTTTAAGACATCATGGTTTAGAATTTATGACTGAGCCATTGATGTTTGGCTTAGGTTCTGGTATATTTTATATTCACATTCCTTTTTTAATGGTCAATGGTGGGCCAGCAGTTTCATACAGAAGTATGCCAGGTTGGATTTTTAGTAGAGCCAGTAAATTATTAGGCATAAAAGTAAATCGCAGAAAATTTAGCAGCGAGAAAGAAGCATACGAGTATTTAAATAAACAAATACAATTAGGAAATCCTGTAGGATGTCAAGTAGGAGTTTACAACTTACCTTACTTTCCTGCCGAATACCGTTTTCATTTTAACGCCCATAATTTAGTAGTGTACGGAAAAGAAAATGGAAATTATTTAGTGAGCGACCCAGTGATGGAAACCGTTACCACGCTTACTGAAGAAGATATGTTAAAAGTACGTTTTGCAAAAGGACCACTAGCCCCAAAAGGACATGTGTATTATCCTGAAAACGTAAAACAAGTATCAAAAGAACATTTACAAAAATCAATTTATAAAGCTATTCATCGTTCGGCATTTGATATGCTTAACATTCCAGGGCCAATTGCTGGAGTGGATGGCATCAACTATACAGCTCGTCAAATTCGTAAATGGAGAGAGAAGTTAGGTCCACGTAAAGCAGGTTTGTACATGGGACAAATTGTGCGTATGCAAGAAGAAATTGGAACTGGTGGCGGAGGCTTCCGTTTTTTATATGCGGCTTTCTTAGAGCAAGCAAGCGATATTACAGGAAATCAAAAACTACTCACATTATCGGATGAGTTTACAAAAGCAGGTGATTTGTGGCGTGCAAGTGCTATTAATATGGGCCGTATTTTTAAAGGCAGATTAAACGAACAAAAAGATTTTTTAGAAAGCGCTGATATGTTAGATAACATAGCTGCTATTGAACGTGCAGCATTTAAAGAGTTACGTAAAATCAAAATGTAATTCTTAAATGGAACGCTAGCAGAAATTATTTTTAATCCGCATTTATCTGCCTAATCCGTTTAATCTGTGTTGCTATTTAAAGATGCTAGTAAAAATTTATTTAGATATCAGGTATCAAATCTTAACCAGTGATAAAAAATCTCGGCTATCTGCTTTCTAGCCATCAATCCTTAATATATATTAATGATGGGTTACAATTATTAGTTTAATGTAATCAATCATTAAACCATAAAATATAACCAAAATGAAAAATCTAATCGCAACCATTGCCACTTCTATTGTTTTAGTATTTAGTATGACATCTTGTTTTGATGATACAGATGCATTCGTTCAAAAAATAGAAGCCACACAAACAGAGTTAAAACAACAAGATTCTCTTTTAGTGTCTTACCGTTCGGAGCTATCATCTGTAGCCTTTACCGACACGATTACAAATGCCAATCCTAAAGATAGTTCATTTACTAAATTCTCAGAAAAAATCAATCCATTAATTACACGTTTGGAATTAATGATTGAAAAAAATAAAACTTTAGTTGAGCAAGTGAAAACCAATTCAGGAGATGCAAAACAAGTGGAGAAAGATTACACAGCACAATTGGATGAATTAGAATTAATGAAACCTGAAATTGCTTCTGTAAAAAGTGACTACGAAAAAATAGTTACTGAAGTTGATGAAGCTTTTAAAAACCTTGGTGATTCAACGAAAGTTAAGTAATTAAAAAAACAAAGCCTCAACGATGTGAGGCTTTGTTTTACTTTATCGCTGTTTAATATGGCTACACCTTGTTCGGTAAAAGCGTAGGGTAAATATTTACTATATTTTCCTTTACCAGATTCTAAGGACGCAAATTGCGTCCCTAGAAAAGAAGAGGTATCACAAATTGTGATGCCTCTTTTGTAATAATTAAAAACCCGATAGAAACTATCGGGTTTTTAATTATTTAGTTTGTTGCTTTAAAAGTTCTTTTGCTTTTATGCGAATAATTTTGCCGTCTCTACAAAAAATTAATTCACCATCTTCTTTGGCTTTTTCAATTACTAGTTTTTCAAAAGAACGGTGCAATCCTTCTGTAATTCTTTGTGTTAGAGTTTTTTCGTTGTTAGTTTCCTGTTTTTCCATTACATCCAGCAATTATATAAATGTTTGGCATCCTTTAACAAATATAAAAAATTAACAGCATATTTCTAGGGTTTCAAATTGTAACCTTAGAAAAACAACTATGTCATCACAAATTGTGACGACATTTTCTTAAGTTATTTAAGGTGCTAAAATTGCACCTTAAAGCTTATCCCAAATTGGGATAAGCTAACACTTTAATTTATGCGGTCGCAAATTGCGACCGCATAAAACTATTGTTTTTCGAAAACAAAAAACCCCGACATTTCTATCGGGGTTTTTATTTATATTTTAAGATTATCTACACTTCGGTTCTCGACTACGCTCGAACTGACAAACTCAGTGTGACAGAGCGTTGGCTGAGCGGAGTCGAAGCCTAAGCTTCTTCTTCGATTTCCTCTTTAGATGCCATTAAGCGCTCGTACTCTTCTTTACTACCAACTACGATTTTCTCGTATTGACGTAAACCTGTACCTGCAGGAATTAAATGTCCAACAATTACGTTTTCTTTTAATCCTTGTAATGTATCTACTTTTCCGTTTACTGCTGCTTCGTTTAATACTTTAGTAGTTTCCTGGAACGATGCCGCAGAAATCCAACTGTTAGTTTGTAACGATGCTCTTGTAATACCTTGTAAGATAGAAGTTGCTGTTGCAGGAACTGCATCACGAGCTTCCACTAATTTTAAATCCTTACGACGTAACACAGAGTTCTCATCACGTAATTTACGTGCAGTTACTATTTGTCCACGTTTCAAGTTTTCAGAATCACCTGGCTCAACAACCACTTTTTTACCGTATAACTCATCATTCTCAGTCATGAAAGTGATTTTGTTAATCAACTGTAATTCTAAGAAAGATGTATCACCTGGATCTTCAATTTGAACTTTACGCATCATCTGACGAACGATCGTTTCGAAATGCTTGTCATTCAATTTTTGTCCTTGTAAACGGTAAACCTCTTGAATCTCATTTACTAAGTATTCTTGAACTGCTGTAGGGCCTTTAATTGCTAAGATATCGCTTGGAGAAGTTGCTCCGTCAGATAATTGCTCACCTGCTTTCACAAAGTCATTCTCTTGTACTAAGATATGTTTAGATAAAGACACTAAGTAACGGTGTTGTTCGCCAGTTTTAGCTTCAACAATTACTTCACGATTACCACGCTTAATTTTACCGAAAGTAACGATACCGTCAATTTCAGAAACTACTGCTGGATTACTTGGGTTACGTGCTTCGAATAACTCAGTTACACGAGGTAAACCACCTGTAATATCTCCCGTTTTACCAGTAACACGAGGAATCTTAACTAAAATTTGTCCTAACTCCACTTTTACTTTTTCGTTCACAACAATGTGCGCACTAATAGGTAAGTTATACGTTTTTAAAGGCTCGCCTTTTTTGTCAACGATTCTAATTAATGGTGATAATGTTTTATCTCTACTTTCAATAATTACTTTCTCACGGAAACCTGTTTGTTCATCAGATTCTTCACGGTAGGTTACGTTTTCTTTAATTCCTTCGTACTCTACAGAACCAGCGAATTCAGAAACAATAACCGCGTTATATGGATCCCAATCACAAATTACATCTCCTTTTTTCACTTTCGCGCTAGGTTTGATATATAATTGTGAACCGTAAGGAATATTACCTGTTGTTAAAGTGATACCAGTGTTTGCATCAACGATACGAACTTCCGTAGAACGACCAATTACTACATTAGCCTTAGTTCCGTCAGCGTTAATACGCTCAACTGTACGTAATTCATCGATTTCAGCAATACCATCGTATTTAGCAATTAAGCTAGATGATGCTGCCGTGTTTGATGCAGTACCCCCAACGTGGAATGTACGTAATGTTAACTGTGTACCTGGCTCACCAATAGATTGAGCTGCGATAACACCAACTGCCTCACCTAATTGAACTTGACGTCCGTTAGATAAGTTACGACCGTAACATTTCGAACAAACTCCTAATTTAGATTCGCAAGTTAATACCGAACGAATTTCAACTGATTCAATTGGAGATTTTTCAATTAATGCACATACATCTTCGTCAATCATTTCACCACCTGTAACGATTAACTCGCCAGTTGTTGGATGATAAACATCGTTTAATGCAATACGTCCTAAAACTCTGTCTGTTAATGATTCAACGATATCGTCATTGTTTTTCAATGCCATAGCCGTTAAGCCACGTAATGTTCCACAATCTTCCTCGTTAATAATAACATCTTGAGCAACGTCAACTAAACGACGAGTTAAGTAACCCGCATCCGCTGTTTTTAATGCCGTATCCGCTAAACCTTTACGAGCACCATGCGTAGAAATAAAGTATTCTAAAATAGATAAACCTTCACGGAAGTTAGATAATACCGGATTCTCAATAATGGAAGCCGTTGTATCACCTGCTTTCTGTGGCTTAGCCATCAAACCACGCATACCACTTAACTGTTTAATTTGTTCTTTAGATCCACGAGCACCAGAATCCAACATCATATAAACTGAGTTGAAACCTTGCTTATCTGTACTTAACACATCCATTACTTTTTTAGTAACTTTTGAGTTAGCATGTGTCCAGATGTCAATTACTTGGTTGTAACGTTCGTTGTTTGTAATGAAACCCATTGAGTAATTACTCATTACTTCATCAACTTGCGTACGTGCATCTTTAATAATTTTGAATTTCTCAGCAGGAGTTTCAATATCACCTAAGTTAAATGATAATCCACCTTTGAAGGCTGTTTTAAATCCTAAGTCTTTGATATCATCTAAGAACTTAGCAGTTTTAGCCATACCTGTTTTCTTAACAACCATTCCGATAATATCACGAAGCGATTTTTTAGTCAACAATTCGTTGATGTAACCTACTTCATGTGGAACAACTTGGTTAAACATCACACGACCAACAGTTGTTTCAATTACTTTAGTAACTAATTTATCGCCATCTAAAGCATTGGTAACACGTACTTTAATTTGAGCATGGATATCAACTTGCTTTTCATTTAAAGCAATGTTAACCTCTTCTGCACTATAAAATATTTTTCCTTCTCCTCTTACTGCGTCGTTAGGTAAGTTCTTTTTAGATTTAGTTAAATAATATAAACCTAAAACCATGTCCTGAGATGGAACCGCAACTGGCGCACCGTTAGATGGATTTAAAATGTTATGAGAAGCTAACATTAAAATTTGTGCTTCTAATACTGCGGCATGTCCCAATGGAACATGCACCGCCATTTGATCCCCGTCAAAATCGGCGTTGAATGCAGAACACACTAATGGGTGTAACTGAATCGCTTTTCCTTCAATTAATTTTGGTTGGAAAGCCTGAATACCTAATCTGTGCAATGTTGGTGCACGGTTTAACATGACAGGATGTCCTCTTAATACGTTTTCTAAAATATCCCAAACAATTGGCTCTTTTTTATCTACAATTTTCTTAGCAGATTTTACCGTTTTCACGATACCACGCTCAATCATTTTGCGAATAATAAATGGCTTGAATAACTCAGCCGCCATATCTTTAGGTAAACCACACTCGTGTAGTTTCATTTCAGGTCCTACAACAATTACCGAACGTGCAGAATAATCAACACGTTTACCTAATAAGTTTTGACGGAAACGTCCTTGTTTACCTTTTAATGAATCAGATAATGATTTTAATGGTCTGTTAGATTCAGTTTTAACTGCATTTGATTTACGAGAGTTATCAAATAATGAATCTACTGACTCTTGTAACATACGTTTTTCATTACGTAAGATTACATCTGGTGCTTTAATTTCAATTAAACGCTTTAAACGGTTGTTACGAATAATAACACGACGGTATAAATCATTTAAATCAGAAGTAGCAAAACGACCACCATCCAATGGAACCAAAGGACGCAATTCTGGTGGAATAACCGGAACTGTTTTGATAATCATCCACTCAGGACGATTTTCAATGTGTTTGTTTGCTGAACGGAAAGCCTCAATAACTTGTAAACGTTTTAATGCTTCGTTTTTACGTTGTTGAGATGTTTCTGTATTTGCTTTGTGACGTAACTCATAAGATAACTCATCTAATTGTAAACGAGCTAATAAATCTTGTAAAGCTTCCGCTCCCATTTTAGCAATAAATTTATTAGGATCATTGTCATCTAATAAATGATTATCTTTTGGTAACGTGTCAACTAAATTTAAATATTCTTCTTCAGTTAAGAAGTCTAAATATGCTGTTCCGTTTTGAGCGGCAACACCTGCATTAATTACTACATAACGTTCGTAGTAAATAATCATATCTAGTTTTTTAGTAGGTAATCCTAATAAGTAACCAATTTTATTTGGTAACGAACGGAAATACCAAATATGAGCAACAGGAACAACTAAGTTAATGTGACCCATACGTTCTCTACGAACTTTTTTCTCAGTTACTTCAACACCACAACGATCGCAGATAATACCTTTGTAACGGATACGCTTGTATTTTCCACAATGACATTCGTAATCTTTTACTGGTCCAAAAATACGCTCGCAAAACAAACCATCTCTTTCAGGTTTGTAAGTACGGTAGTTAATGGTTTCTGGTTTCAAAACTTCACCAGCACTGCGCTGTAGGATAGTTTCCGGAGAAGCTAAACTAATCGTGATTTTTGAGAAGTTTGATTTTACTTTGTTATCTTTTCTTAAAGCCATTTTTTTGCTTTTTGGTTTTAGTGATAATAAAAATTTATACCTCACCCCCAACCCCTCTCCAAAAAGAGAGGGGAGAAGGAAAAGAGTTTTTAGTCTAATGTTACATCTAATGCCAATCCACGTAATTCGTGCATTAATACATTAAACGATTCTGGTATACCTGGAGCAGGAATGTTTTCGCCTTTTACAATTGCTTCATAAGCTTTTGCACGACCCATTACATCATCCGATTTAATGGTTAATAATTCCTGTAACACGTTAGCTGCACCGTATGCTTCTAATGCCCAAACCTCCATCTCACCAAAACGTTGACCACCAAACTGTGCTTTACCACCTAAAGGTTGTTGCGTAATTAATGAATATGGTCCGATTGAACGAGCATGCATCTTATCATCCACCATGTGACCTAATTTTAACATGTAGATAATACCTACAGTTGCTGGTTGGTCAAATTTCTCACCTGTACCGCCATCAATTAAGAATGTACGGCCATATTGAGGGATTTTTGCTTGTGTTGTATAACCATCAATTTGTTCCATTGTAGCACCGTCAAAAATTGGAGTTGAGAATTTCAATCCTAATTCTTTACCAGCCCACGCTAATACAGTTTCATAAATCTGTCCGATGTTCATACGAGATGGTACACCTAATGGATTTAAAACGATATCAACTGGAGTTCCATCATCTAAGAATGGCATGTCTTCATCTTTAACGATACGAGCAACAATACCCTTGTTACCGTGACGACCCGCCATCTTATCACCCACTTTTAACTTACGTTTTTGTGCGATGTAAACTTTTGCTAATTGAACAATACCATTTGGTAATTCATCACCAACAGTAATTTGGAACTTAGCACGTTTGTACTGACCTAAATAATCATTAAACTTGATCATGAAGTTATGCAACAAACGCTCAATTTGCTCATTTTTATCTTTATCTGTTGTCCAGTTACCTGGGTTAACTTCAGAGAAATCAACTTTCTCTAATAATTTTTGAGTGAATTTAGTTCCTTTAGTAATTACCTCTTCGCCTAAGATATTAGTAACACCTTGCGATGTACGACCATTAACTAGTTCAAATAATTTTTCAATTAATTGGTATTTAATGTTAGCGATATCTTTGTTATGATCTGCATCTAACTTTTCAATTAAAGGCTTCTCATCAGCTTTTTGCTTTTTATCTTTAATAGCACGAGAGAATAATTTTTTATCAACGATAACACCTTTGATAGAAGGTGATACACGTAAAGACGCATCTTTAACGTCACCTGCTTTATCACCAAAAATAGCACGTAATAATTTTTCTTCTGGAGATGGATCAGTTTCACCTTTTGGAGTAATTTTTCCAATTAAGATGTCACCTTCTTTAACCTCAGCACCAACGCGAATAACTCCTTTTTCATCAAGATCTTTAGTAGCTTCTTCACTTACGTTAGGAATATCTGGAGTTAACTCTTCCATTCCACGTTTTGTGTCACGCACCTCTAAAGAATATTCATCAATATGAATAGATGTAAAGATATCATCACGGATAATACGTTCAGAGATTACAATCGCATCCTCAAAGTTATAACCTTTCCAGGGCATGAACGCTACTTTTAAGTTACGTCCTAATGCTAATTCACCTTTATCGGTTGCATAACCATCACATAATACTTGTCCTTTAACAACTTTATCACCTTTCTTAACGATAGGTTTTAAGTTCATACAAGTACTTTGATTGGTTTTTTGGAATTTAGTTAATTTATAAGTTCTAACATCACCTTCAAACGATACTAATTTCTCGTCGTTAGTTCTGTTGTAACGAATTACAATTTCTCTTGCATCTACATATTCAACAATTCCCTCTCCTTCTGCATTAATTAAAACACGGCTATCTTCTGCTACACGAGCTTCAATACCAGTACCAACAATTGGTGCTTCTGGACGCATTAATGGAACTGCTTGACGTTGCATGTTTGATCCCATCAAGGCACGGTTGGCATCATCATGTTCCAAGAAGGGAATTAATGAAGCGGCAATCGATGCAATTTGGTTAGGAGCAACATCCATCAAGTTTACTTTAGATGGCTCAATTACTGGGAAATCTCCTTCGTAACGAGCAGTTACTTTGTCGTTAACAAAGTTTCCTTTTTCATCTAATTCTGCTGATGTTTGAGCAATATTTTTTTGATCTTCTTCTTCAGCTGTTAAATAAGTAATTCCTTTATTTACTTCAACTTTACCGTTAGTTACACTTCGGAAAGGAGTTTCAATAAATCCTAATTTATTAACTTTTGCGAAAACGCATAATGAAGAAATTAATCCAATGTTTGGTCCTTCTGGAGTTTCAATTGTACATAAACGTCCGTAGTGAGTGTAGTGAACGTCACGCACCTCAAAACCTGCACGCTCACGAGATAAACCTCCCGGCCCTAGTGCCGAAAGACGACGCTTATGCGTAATCTCCGATAAAGGATTGGTTTGATCCATGAACTGAGATAATTGATTCGTTCCGAAGAATGAATTAATTACAGAAGATAATGTTTTAGCATTAATCAAATCGGTTGGAGTAAATACCTCGTTATCACGAACATTCATACGTTCACGAATAGTACGAGCCATACGAGCTAAACCAACACCAAATTGAGAGAATAATTGTTCGCCAACTGTACGAACACGACGGTTAGATAAGTGATCGATATCATCCACATCAGTTTTAGAGTTAATTAATTCGATCAAATATTTCATGATCAAAATAATATCTTCTCTTGTTAATACACGGATATTCATAGGAATATCAATGCCTAACTTTTTGTTGATACGGAAACGACCTACTTCACCTAAATCATAACGTTTGTCAGAGAAGAATAACTTGTCGATTACTCCACGAGCTGTTTCTTCATCAGGTGGCTCAGCATTACGAAGTAAACGGTAGATATACTCGATTGCTTCTTTTTCTGAGTTAGTTGAATCTTTTTGTAAAGTATTGTAGATAATAGCAAAATCTGCTGTATTTACGTCTTCTTTGTGCAAGATGATAGATTTAACACCAGCATCAGCAATTAAGTCAATATGTAAATCATCTAAAATCGTTTCACGATCTAAGATAACTTCGTTACGCTCAATTGATACAACTTCCCCGGTATCCTCATCCACGAAATCCTCGATCCATGTTTTTAAAACACGAGCTGCTAGTCTACGACCAACTTCACGTTTTAAACCAGCTTTCGAAACTTTCACTTCATCAGCTAAACCAAAGATTTCTAAAATTTGTTTATCGCTTTCAAAACCAATAGCACGTAATAACGTAGTTACTGGTAATTTTTTCTTACGATCAATGTATGCATACATCACATTATTAATATCTGTAGCAAACTCAATCCAAGAACCTTTAAAAGGGATAACACGAGCACTATATAATTTAGTACCATTAGCGTGACGGCTTTGGCCGAAGAACACGCCTGGAGAACGGTGTAATTGAGAAACGATAACACGCTCAGCACCATTGATTACGAAAGAACCTTTTGGTGTCATGTACGGGATTGTTCCCAAATAAACGTCCTGCACGATGGTTTCAAAATCTTCATGTTCAGGATCAGTACAGTAAAGCTTCAATTTAGCTTTTAACGGCACTGAATAAGTTAAACCACGGCTGATACACTCTTCAAGAGCATAGCGTGGTGGATCTACGAAATAATCCAAAAATTCTAATACAAAATTATTTCTCGCATCAGAGATAGGAAAGTTTTCGGCAAATACGCGGAATAAACCTTCATTTTTACGGTTATCCGGTGTAGTTTCTAATTGAAAGAAATCTTGGAAAGATTTCACTTGTATATCCAAAAAATCTGGGTATTCAATTGGAAATTTGTTTGAAGAGAAATTAATTCTCTGTGATTTTTTTATTGCTGTAGCCAATGTAATGAAGTTTATTAGTTAGTATTCTAAAAGAGTTACGCCAATTACTAAAAGCAGAAAAAGGGTTAAGGTCTTTTGCCTGAGCATAGAAGACCTTAACGCCTAATTTTATAAGTAAAATTATTTTACTTCTACTTTTGCACCAGCTTCTTCTAAAGCCTTTTTAATAGACTCAGCTTCTTCTTTTGCAATACCTTCCTTAACTGCTTTTGGAGCGCCGTCAACTAAATCTTTAGCTTCTTTTAAGCCTAATCCAGTTAAGTCTTTTACAACTTTAACTACACCTAATTTAGCTGCACCTGCTTCTAACAAGATAACATCAAAAGATGTTTTTGCTGCTGCTGCTTCTCCGCCGCCACCTGCTGCTACAACTACTGCTGCTGCTGCTGGTTCGATACCATATTCGTCTTTTAATACTGTTGCTAATTCTTGAACTTCTTTAACTGTCAAGTTTACTAATGTTTCAGCGATTGCTTTTACGTCTGCCATTTTATTATTAGTTTAATTTTTGTTTGTTATTAATTTAATTTGTTTTACTTACTTGTGTAAGCTTGTTTTTTACTCTTTGTTCAGTGCAATTAAGCTGCTGCTTCTTCGTCGCCACCTTTAAACTTGTTCTCTAAACCACCGATTACGCGTTGGATTGGAGATTGTAATAAGCCAATTACTTCGCCTATTAATTCGTTTTTCGATTTTAAATTTGCTAAAGAATCTAATTTATCGTCACCGATAAAGATCATTTCTTCAACATAAGCTGCTTTTAATTGAGGTTTATCACCACCTTTACGAAACTCTTTAATTAATTTAGCTGGTACATTAGATGTTTCAGTTAACATTAAAGCAGTTTGGCCTTTTAATGCTGGGATTAATTGAGCAAGATTGCTATCATTTGCACGCTCTAAAGCTTTCGCTAATAAAGTGTTTTTAACAACAGACATACTTACTTTTTTATCATAGCAAGAACGGCGTAATTGATTTACCTTTTCTACTGACAAAGAAGAACAATCAGCTAAATAGATTTTTGTGTTAGCATTAAGAATGCTAAGTAATCTATCTATTTCTTGTGTTTTTTCTTGTTTGTTCATAATAGAGTTTTTTTATTAATTAAATGTTTTTGGATCAATTTGAATACCTGCACTCATTGTGCTGCTCATGTACACAGATCTAACATATGTACCTCTTGCAGAAGATGGTTTTAATTTTACGATTGCGTTTAAAACTTCCATTGCGTTTTCAGTTAATTTTTGAGCGTCGAAAGATGCTCTACCAATTCCTGTGTGAACGATACCTGCTTTATCTACTTTAAAATCAATTTTACCACCTTTTGAATCAGTTACTGCTTTACCAATATCCATGGTAACAGTTCCTGTTTTAGGGTTAGGCATTAATCCACGAGGACCTAATACACGACCTAATGCACCTACTTTACCCATTACTGAAGGCATAGTGATGATTACGTCTACATCTGTCCATCCGTTTTTAATTTTTTCAATGTATTCGTCTAATCCAACGTAATCCGCGCCTGCAGCTTTAGCTTCTGCTTCCTTATCAGGAGTAACAATTGCTAAAACACGCAACACTTTACCAGTACCGTGAGGTAAGGTAACAGTTCCACGAACCATTTGATTAGCTTTACGAGGATCAACTCCTAAACGGATCGCAAGATCCACGGATGCATCAAATTTAGTAGTGGTAATTTCTTTCACTACTTTTGAAGCTTCAGCCACAGTGTGTGCTTTGTTCACATCGAACTTAGCGTCTGCTGACTTTCTTTTTTTAGTTAACGTTGCCATTTTTTAAAAAGCTTGTTTTTGGTTAATATTAATTTAATTAAGGTTTTACAGGTGCCTCGCCTGTTGTTGTGATTCCCATGCTACGTGCAGTACCTGCTACCATTGACATTGCAGATTCAATTGTAAAACAGTTCATGTCTACAATTTTATCTGTTGCGATAGTACGAATTTGGTCCCATGAAATGGTACCAACTTTTTTACGGTTGCTTTCGCTAGAACCTTGCTTAACTTTAGTTACCTCTAAAATTTGAACTGCTACTGGTGTACGTTTGATAATGAAATCGAACGTTTTATCAACATAAACATTAATCAAAACTGGTAATACTTTACCTGCTTGTTCTTGAGTTCTAGCATTAAATTGCTTACAGAACTCCATAATGTTTACACCTTTTGCACCTAATGCAGGACCAATTGGAGGCGACGGGTTAGCAGCTCCACCTTTAATTTGAAGCTTTACAATTGCTGATAACTCTTTTGCCATTTTTTTGTTTTTATTTATTTGTTACATTGTTAGTATAAATCGAGAATTAAAGTTGACTTTGAGTTGGAAGCAGCAAAGCGGCTCATTTTAACCTGATTTATACCTTTCAATTTTTTATTATTCTACCTCTACTTCGCCGAAACTTAATTCAACTGGAGTTTTACGTCCAAAGATCTTAACCGTAACTTTGATTTTTTTCTTCTCCTCGTTAATTTCTTCAATAGTACCGCTGAAACCATTAAATGGTCCGTTAGTTACTTTAACCGATTCTCCAACAGTATAATTACTAGTAACTAAGCTATCAGCTTCTGTTAATTCATCTACTTTACCTAAAATACGATTTACTTCTGATAAACGCATTGGAACAGCTTCTCCACGTTTAGTTTCACCTAAAAAACCAATAACACCAGTGATGTTTTTGATAATGTGTGTGATTTCACCTACTAAAGCTGCTTCAATTAATACATAACCTGGGTAAAAAGAACGTTCTTTTTGAATTTTCTTTCCGTTACGAATTTGAATAAATTTTTCAGTAGGAATTAAAACTTGTGATACATAATCGTTTAATTTTAAACGATTAATTTCTACTTCAATATATTGTTTTACTTTTTTCTCTTGTCCGCTAATAGCACGTACTACATACCATTTTTTTACAATCGAAGAAGTTTCTTTATTTACTGTTTCAGCCATTTTGTAAGTATAAAAAATTATAAACTATTCACCATTTGATAAGCTAATTCCATTAACTTACTAAATGCTGCATCCATACCCCAAACTATAAGACCAATAATTATAGACGCTAACATTACTAATAAAGCACTGCTTTGAAGTTCAGGCCAAGTTGGCCAAGTTACTTTATTAAATAATTCGTCTTTAGTTTCCTCTATATATGTTCCAAACTTACTCATCTTTGTTAATTTTAGATTTAAAATTTTAGATTTAAGAAATTTCACTTTCTTATCTCTTCCTTCTAACTTTATTTAGCACGGGAGGAGGGATTCGAACCCCCATCAGCGGTTTTGGAGACCGATATTCTACCCTTGAACTACTCCCGTAAAATACATTTTATATTAAATAACAAAATGGCTAAGCCTTTCGGCAAGCCATTTTGCTAATAATATGCATTTATTAAGATAAAATCTCAGTTACTTGACCAGCACCTACAGTACGACCACCTTCACGCATTGCGAAACGTAAACCTTTATCCATAGCTACAGCCGAGTGTAATTCAACTGTGATAGTAACGTTATCACCTGGCATAACCATTTCACGTCCTGCTTCTAAAGAAATCTCTCCAGTTACATCAGTTGTACGTAAATAGAACTGAGGACGGTATTTGTTATGGAATGGAGTGTGACGTCCACCTTCTTCTTTTTTCAAGATATAAACCTCAGCTTTGAATTTTTTGTGAGCTTTGATAGAACCTGGTTTAACGATAACCATACCACGACGGATATCAGCTTTGTCAATACCACGCAATAATAAACCTACGTTATCTCCAGCCTCACCGTAATCTAAAATTTTACGGAACATCTCAACACCAGTAACAGTAGAAGTTAATTTTTCATCACCCATACCTAAGATCTCAACTGGATCGTTAGAGTTGATTACACCTGTTTCGATACGACCTGTAGCAACAGTTCCACGACCAGTAATTGTAAACACATCTTCAACCGGCATTAAGAATGGTTTTTCTTTTTCACGCGGAGGTAATGGAATATAAGAATCTACAGCATCCATTAATTCCATAATTTTGTCAACCCATTTTGGATCGTTATTTAATCCACCTAAAGCAGAACCTTGTATTATTGGAGTATTATCACCATCAAACTTATAGAATGATAATAATTCACGGATTTCCATTTCAACTAATTCTAATAACTCAGCATCTTCAACCATATCCACTTTATTCATGAATACAACAATTTGAGGAACACCAACTTGACGAGCTAAAAGGATATGCTCACGAGTTTGAGGCATAGGACCATCAGTAGAAGCAACTACTAAGATAGCTCCGTCCATTTGTGCAGCACCTGTAATCATGTTTTTTACATAATCCGCGTGACCTGGACAATCTACGTGAGCGTAGTGACGTGTAGCTGTTTGATACTCAACGTGTGAAGTATTAATAGTAATACCACGTTCTTTTTCTTCAGGAGCATTATCAATAGAAGAGAAATCTCTTACTTCTGATAGACCTTTAGATGCTAATACAGTAGTAATTGCAGCTGTTAATGTCGTTTTACCGTGATCTACGTGACCAATTGTTCCAATGTTTACGTGTGGTTTGGAACGGTCGAATTTTTCTTTAGCCATTGTTATTTTGTTTATTTGTTATTATTATTAATTATTTAATTTATTCGTTTTTACTCTTTGTTTGAGCTGTTGAGCGGGATTGAACCGCCGACCTCCTCCTTACCAAGGAGGTGCTCTACCACTGAGCTACAACAGCTTATTAAATATGATTTCTAAAAGTCATATTATTTTGACTCTGCTGTTTGCTGTATTTTAAAGAACTTTACTCTTGTATACACGAAAAGTCCCTCTTTTTGGGGACATTCAAAAGAATTGAGACCGCCTACGCAAGCCTTTTCTGTCTTTTGTCCGTTTATACGGTTATTCATCAACTTCACACAACCTCATTCTATTGGAGCGAAAGACGGGTCTCGAACCCGCAACCTCCAGCTTGGAAGGCTGGAGCTCTACCAATTGAGCTACTTTCGCTTAATCTCTTAACAATGCGACAACCATCGTTCAATGTGGGGACAGGAGGATTCGAACCTCCGAAGTCGAAACAACAGATTTACAGTCTGTCCCATTTGGCCACTCTGGTATATCCCCATTTTAAATTAAGAGCCGAAGAAGGGACTCGAACCCCCGACCTACTGATTACAAATCAGTGGCTCTACCAGCTGAGCTACTTCGGCTTAATTTTTTGCTTTTAAAGAACGTCCCTTTTAATTGGGGTTGCAAATTTAATAACAATTTCTGTTGTTGCAAAAAAATATATAACTTTTTTCGTTTTTTTTCGAAAATAATTATTTTTAGTTATATATGTAAACAAAAATGGAAGGAAAAATCCTTCCATTTTTGTTTAATTAAACTGCTATTTAGTGATTTCCTAAATAGTCTGCAACCCCTTTGTGGTCAGCCTTCATACCATCTTTACCTTTGCTCCAGTTAGCTGGACAAACTTCACCTTTTTCTTCAAAAAACTGTAAAGCGTCAACCATACGTAAAGCTTCATCAACATTACGTCCTAATGGCAAATCGTTGATTAATTGATGACGAACAACCCCAGCTTTGTCAATTAAGAACAATCCGCGGAATGCAATCATCTCGCCAGTAGCAATTAAATCGCCGTTTTCGTTTACATCATAATCTCCTAATAATGTATCGAAATTGATAGAAATAATTTTAGTTGTATCAGCTACTAACGGATAAGTAACTCCTTTGATACCACCTGCTTTTTTATCTAATTGTAACCAACCCCAGTGGCTTTGCTCTGTATCTGTACTGCAACCTACTACAGCGCAATTACGAGCTTCAAACTCTTTTAATTTCTCTTGAAATGCGTGCAATTCAGTTGGACATACAAACGTGAAATCTTTTGGGTAAAAGAAAAACACCACGTGCTTTTTGCCAATGTATTGTTCTAACGAAAAATTATCTACGATTTCTTCTCCGTTAATTACCGCTGATGCCTTGAATAAAGGCGCTTTTTTACCTACTAATGCCATATAATTTTATTTTTTTAGTTTATTAAATTTTTGTGCAAAATTATCATTTACTTTGTTTAAACAGTTCTAAATTAAGATTGTTTAACTAACAATTAATAACCAGTTTACCACAGGTAAGCATAAAAACAAAATATATGGCAATTACAGTAGGACAAGCAGCTCCAGATTTTAAACTATTTAATACCGAAAAAAAAGAGATTTCTTTGTCAGATTACAAAGGAAAAAATTTAGTTATTTTATTTTTCCCTCTAGCATTTACAGGTGTGTGTACAGCTGAGTTATGTAACATTAGAGATAATTATAACATTTACACATCCTTAAATGCTGAAGTAGTAGGCATTTCGATTGACTCATTATTTAGCTTAGGTAAATTTAAAGCTGAACAAAGCTATAACTTCGATTTACTATCGGATTTTAATAAAATAACAGCTGAAGCTTATGATTCGTTATACAAAACATTTGGTTTTGGAATGATTGGCGTTACTATGCGTTCTGCGTTTGTTATTGATAAAAACGGTACTATTCAATATGCTGAAATTTTAGAAGATGCTGGTAAGCAGCCAAATTATGATGCGATTAAGGCTTGTTTGGAAGGATTGAATTAAAATCATAGAACGCTGATGACGCTGATTTAATATGATCAGATATGACTTTTATGATTTCGCTTAAAATAAACCTTTTAAAATAATATCTTACAATATCATAACCATCTGCGTTTATCTGCGTGCCATTAATTAAAAAGATGCTCAAATCTTACTTTGATAAAAATTTAATTGAAGCAGGTTGCGACGAAGCAGGGCGTGGTTGTTTGGCTGGCCCTGTTTATGCTGCTTCTGTTATCTTGCCTAAGAATTATAAAAATAAATGGTTAGATGATAGCAAAAAATTAAGTGATAAAGATAGGTATGAACTCCGTCCTGAAATAGAGGAAAAAGCGCTCACTTGGGCTGTTGGTGTAGTTGATAATGTAGAAATTGATAAGATTAATATTTTAAAAGCTTCTTTTTTGGCCATGCACCGAGCTATTGATCTGTTAAAACAAAAACCTGAGTTGCTATTGATTGACGGAAACCGATTTACACCTTACAAAAACATCAATCATCAATGTATTATTAAAGGAGATGCAAAATTTTTAAGTATTGCCGCGGCAAGTATTTTAGCCAAAACCTATCGAGATGATTTTATGAAAGATGCCGCTATTAAATATCCTCAATACAGTTGGGAACAAAATATGGGCTATCCTACCAAAAAACACCGTGAAGCAATAAGACAATTTGGAACAACCTCTTTACATAGACTAACGTTTCAGTTATTACCTAAACAATTAACTTTAGAATTATAATGGAATTCATCACTAAAGAACTCAGTGATTATTGTGAGAGCAATACATCTCCTGAAACAGATATATTAGCGCAACTAAATAGAGAAACGCATTTAAAAGTGGTTTCTCCGCGTATGCTAAGCGGGCATTTGCAGGGGCGTTTTTTAAGTTTTATATCAAAACTACAACAACCGAAATTAATTTTAGAAATAGGCACATATACTGGTTACTCGGCATTATGTTTAGCAGAAGGATTAGCAGAGAATGGAAAACTAATCAGTATTGATGTGAATGAAGAAACGTCTGCTTTCGCCAAATTGTTTATCGAAAAAACAGAATACGCAAACAAAATAGATTTGGTATTAGCTGATGCTAAAGATTACATTCCAACCATTAAAGAGTCAATAGATTTAGTATTTATTGATGCCGACAAAAAAAATTACATCAACTATTATCATTTAGTGATTGATAAATTAAATAAAGGTGGATTAATTATTGCCGACAATGTTTTATGGAGCGGCAAAATAACCATGCCCGAAAGTACTATGGATAAAGAAACTATAGCACTTCATCAGTTCAATCAATTTGTGCAACAAGATAATAGAGTTGAAAATATGTTGTTGCCGATAAGAGATGGATTAATGGTGGTTAGGAAGAAATAAGTGTCCCGCAGATTTCGCAGATTTTCGCTGACAAAAAACAAAAAAATAATCGCCAAATTTGTTTTACATTAGTTTTCTATTAAAAAACAATCATTTAGATATATGAAATCATTTTTTTCTTTTTTATTACTCTTTATCTTTTCTCTGTCTTTAAAGGCCCAAACCAACGAAGAACTATCAATCTCTTTTATTAAAAAATTAGAACGTCAGCGATTTGATAGTTGCTTTGCCATGTTTGACACGAGCATGGCTAATAAATTTAACGCAGGTATGTTAGAAGGTATGTGGGGACAAATACCAAAATATATGGGCGAATACAAGGGTTATTCTACCATTGAATCTAGTAAAAAAGATTCGATGGATATAGTGGCTGTAAGATGTGAATTTGCAAAAACAAAAATGGATTTGCAATTTGCATACAACAACGCTCAAAAAATAATGGGCATGTACTTTGTGCCGCCAAAAAGTAAAAATGCTTATGTAAGTCCTGATTATGCTCAGCAAAATAAATATTACGAAACTAAAATTGCTGTAAAAACAGGAACTATGTCGTTACCAGGAGCATTATGTGTTCCAAACAATACTAAAAATCCGCCAGTGGTAATTTTGTTAGCTGGCTCTGGACCAAATGATAAAGATGAATCTCTTGGTCCAAATAAAGCATTAAAGGATTTAGCCATTGGATTAGCTTCAAACGGTTTAGCAACATACAGATACGATAAACGCACCTTGGTGTATGGTAAGGACATGAAAAATGTTGATTTGAATTCGGAAGTAATTGAAGATGCTATTAGTGCGGTTGCGATGTTAAAAAAGAATCCCGATTTTAAAAATTCAAAAGTTTACATTATTGGGCATAGCCTTGGCGCTATGTGCGCACCATTAATTGCAAGTAAATCAAACCAAATAAACGGTATTATATTATTAGCCGGAAATGCCAGGCCATTAGAAGATGTTGTATTAGATCAGTATAATTACATATTTGGTCTTGATAGTTTGGATGCGGAAGAAAAAAAAGAAATTGCTGACTACACTATTAAAATGAAAACAGTAAAAAATCCGAAGGCATTAAAAACAGCTAAGGCCGACGATTTACCGCTAAATTTAGAATCGCATTACTGGCAATCCTTAGTTAAATACAATCAGGTGCAAGTAGCTAAAAAAATAAAACAACCCATTTTAGTTTTACAAGGCGAAAGAGATTATCAAGTAATTATGACTGATTATAATTTATGGAAACAACATTTAGGTAGCAATCCAAAAAATCAATTTATCTCCTACCCTAACTTAAATCATCTGTTTATGAATGGTGCAGGAAAATCGATGCCAAGCGAATATGATAAGCAAGGCAATGTGGAGGAAAAGGTGATTTTAGATATTGCCACTTGGATTAAGGAAAAAACCTCTTCAAAATAAATTATTGTACTTTATTGATTTTCATTATGTTAAAATTATTTTTAGAATAATTATTGTTCTACTGTAACTTTTAAAAGATCTGGTGCGTCCTATGTATAAAATCTGCAGAAAAGATTATTTATAATTAAACACCATAAAAAATGAACTATCCATTTTTCAAAACAGCAAAATTTAAAAATGATAAAATGGATAAAACATGTTACAATTTAAAAATCAATAAAACGCTCAACATGAAACCCATATTACTATGCTCTCTGTTTTTAATTAGTTCGTTAACTATTAAAGCACAAACCTCTCAAGTAAGAGAAACATCTCCCTTCAAAAAAATAGAAGTATCAGGCGCAGCCAATGTTGTATTTACACAAAGTGATACGTTAAACTTAAAAGTGGTTGCTGATGAAAAAGAAATCAATAACATCTTTACTACTTTCGAAAACGAAACTTTAGTGATAAAAGCAAAAGGGAGTTTTACTCATTCATATAAAATATATGTTAGTGGCAATAGCTTAAATCAAATCACTAGCAGCGGCGCTTCTAAATTTAGTTCAACTAACCCTATCACATCTGATAGTTTATCCATTGATGTGTCTGGCGCTAGTGATGTGATTTTAAAAGTTAACACAAAAGTGATTGATGTGATGTTAAGTGGCGCGTCTGGTGTTAATTTAGAAGGAAACACACAAACTTTATATAGTACTGTGAGCGGTGCTTCAGCCTTAAAAGCCTATAAACTCAGTACAGCAATAACCAATGTTACAGCATCTGGTGCTTCATCAGCCAAAGTGTTTGCTAACGATAAAATAAATGCCAATGCCACGGGTTCAAGTACTATTAAATTTAAAGGTGAGCCTAAAGAAGTAAGTGCCGAAGCATCAAGCTCTTCATCTATTGCCAAAGTTGTGGGCGATGATGTTGCTAAAAAAGCGGGCGATAAAAAAGATTCGACCACTATTAATTTTAGAAATAAAAAATATGTGATTATTAATAAAGACAAAAATTCTGATACTAATGTTCCTTCAAAAGATAATGATGATGATTTTCACCATTGGTCGGGATTTGGCATCGGTGTTAATGGATGGCTGTCTAATGGCAATACCTCAATACCAAAAGGGCAAGAATATATGAAATTGAACTATGGCAAGTCATTAAACTTTCAATTAAATCCTTTCGAAAAAGATTTTCACCTTTATAAAAATTACATCAATTTGGTTGTGGGTTTAGGATTTGAATGGAATCAATATGAATTTAGCAACAAAACAAAATTAAATCCAGATAGTAGTTATACATACGGCGTGATTGATTCTACAAATACTTTCAGCTACAAGAAAAATAGACTAAAAAGTACTTTTATAAATGTGCCCGTATTATTAGAATTAAACACTAACAAAGATCCAGACAAATCATTTCATTTAGCTTTTGGTGTCATTGGAGGATATAAATTAGGCTCTCGTACTCGCCAAATTATTGAGCAAAACGGAGAGACTATAAAATCAATTAAAAAAGATGATTATAACTTAAATCCATTTCGTGTAAATGCCCACGCTAGTGTTGGATACCGAGGAGTTACCATATTTGCAGATTACGCATTAACCCCTTTGTTTGAAAGCGGAAAAGGTCCGGAATTATACCCTTTTACCATCGGTGTAAAATTAATTTCATTTTAAAAGACCAATCATTACGAGCATTTTGATTAAACAACCATAAGCCGTTTCTCAAACAACCAAAACCCTTCTGATTGATAGCAGAAGGGTTTTTTACTTTTCAGTTAAATCGATTTTTGTCAAAAACGCTACACTTATCAGTTAGATGCCAGCACTTATTTATTTGCCATAAAAATGGATATCTATTGAGTTACTTTTACTCAGGTTTTAGTTCAATTTGCAAAAACGAGCGGTTTTTAATTATAGATAAACAAACCCGAGAAACGAAAAAGCCCTTCTGATTGATAGCGGAAGGGCTTTTTAAATTTACACTAATCCCAAAAAACCTACCACTTATCAAATGAAACCTACCACTTATTAGTTAGTGGTTTTTTATGGCAGGTTTAGGTATTAATTTTACACTACGTTCTTTTTCATAGGTTTTGTTTAGTTTAAACCAAAAAAATCAGGCTGCGGTGCTTTAAACGGGGATGGGCACAGCAGCCTTTTTTATGCCCAAAAATTTGGGATTTTTAAACTAGTTTAGCCTCTACCAGATATTCTGCTATCTGAACCGCGTTAGTAGCTGCTCCTTTACGTAAATTATCTGATACAATCCACATATTTAAAGTTTTTGGCTGTGTTTCATCTCTACGAATACGCCCTACAAACACTTCATCTTTATTATGAGCATTCATAGGCATTGGATAAATTTGATTCGCTATATCATCTTGTAAAACAACACCTTTTGTGTTATTCATCATCTCAAAAATATCTTTTACTTCAAATTCGTTCTCAAATTCAATGTTCACACTTTCGCTATGTCCGCCCATTACAGGAATACGAACAGTAGTGGCTGTTAAACGGATCGAATCATCGCCCATAATTTTCTTGGTTTCGTTTACCATTTTCATTTCTTCTTTGGTATAGCCATTATCTGTAAACACATCGATTTGAGGAATGACATTTAAATCAATTTTGTATTTATACGCCATTTCTCCTTCTCTTCCAGCACGCTCATTCATTAGTTGATCAACTGCCTTCACACCAGTACCAGTTACCGATTGGTAGGTAGAAACTACTACACGTTTGATTTTATATTTTTTGTGTAATGGATTTAACACCACTACCATTTGGATAGTAGAACAATTTGGATTCGCAATAATTTTATCGGTTGCTTTCAATTCGTGTGCATTAATCTCAGGCACAACTAATTTTTTAGTAGTGTCCATACGCCAAGCACTAGAGTTATCAATAACAGTAATTCCAGCCTCTGCAAATTTCGGAGCCCACTCTAAAGAAGTGCTTCCTCCCGCTGAAAATAAAGCAATTTCAGGTTTTGCCGCAATAGCATCTGTCATAGAGTGTACCTTATATTGCTTGCCCTTAAATGTAATTTCCTTTCCTACTGATCTTTCTGAAGCTACTGGAATTAAGTCTGTTAAAGGAAAGTTTCTTTCTGCTAATACTTCTAACATTTTTGTGCCTACTAAGCCAGTTGCTCCTACTACTGCAATTTTCATTTCTTTGGTATATTATATTAAAGTTAAATATTAGGGCTTAAAGTTGTTAAATTATTTGCTATCAAAAAAATTTCTTATTTTAGATTTCATTAATTTTTTCAGCATGTTTAGAACACTCTATATACTTTTAGCTTTTTTTATATTTAATACCGCTTACTCTCAAGTTTTTGATAATTTTAGTGATGGAGACTTTACAGCTAATCCAACATGGACATTAAGTTCGGCATCAGATTTTTCTGTAGGAACAGGTCAGTTAAAGTCTGCCAATACAACTACTAATTCGAGCTTTTACATCAGTACGACGAATACATTAACATCAAATTGCACTTGGGAATTTTGGGTAAATCTACAATTTGCTTCTTCGGGCTCTAACTATGTTGATGCCTATTTAATGTCAGATAACAGCAATTTATTAGCAACAAACATTAATGGCTATTTTGTAAGAATTGGAAATACAAGTGATGATATTTCATTATACAAAAGTACAGCTGGAATTCAAACTATCATCATAGATGGCGTAAACACTAGTGTAGCAAGTAGTAGTAATAATTTGATTAAAATAAAAGTCACGCGAACAAGTGCTAATCTATTTACATTGGAACGTGATATGACTGGAACAGGTAGTAGCTACTTTGCTGAAGGAAGCGTTACAGATGCAAGTTTTAGTTCTTCGAACGCATTTGGTTTTGCTATTAAACAATCAACAGCTAGTTTTTTTGGTAAGCATTTGTTTGATGACATTAATGTAGCTCCGATAGTAGTGGATGTTACAGCCCCAACTATAGTAAGCAATACCGTTATCTCTAATACACAATTAGATGTATTGTTTAACGAACCTTTGGAAATAGCTTCTGCGCAAAATACATCAAATTATTTAGCAAATAATAGTATAGGGAATCCTAATTCAACAACAAGAGACGCATCAAATTTTTCTTTAGTTCACTTGTCGTTTACAACACCTTTTACAAATGCTGCTCTTAATACATTAACCGTTTCTAACGTTCAAGATATTGCCTTAAATACGATTACTTCCGCTACAACAAATTTTACCTATTTGGCGCCTGTTACAGTTGGATATAAAGATATTGTAATTAACGAGTTATTTGCAGATCCATCGCCACTGATTAATTTAACCAATGCCGAGTTTGTTGAATTATACAACAGAAGCTCAAATACATTTAATTTAAATGGATTACGATTAGCCGACAGTTACACCGCAACAGGAGCAACATTAGGGAATTATGTCATGGCTCCAAATAGCTATGTTATCATTTGTCCGATTGTCGATACGGCACAATTTACATCCTTGGGTTACATGAATAAATTAGGCGTAAGTTCTTTTCCAACATTAAACAATAGTGGAGATAATATTTATTTGAAAACAAATGCAGGCGTATTTATTGACAGCGTTAATTACAAAGACACTTGGTACAAAGACGCTGTAAAAAAAGACGGTGGTTATACCTTAGAACAAATAAATCCAAATTTAAATCCTAGTTGTTCTCAAATAAATAATTGGATAGCCTCTACTGATGCAGACGGCGGAACACCAGGATTTGTAAATTCAGTTTACTCTTTAGCACCCGATGTTATTCCGCCAACAATTAACTCAGTAACTGTTTTGGATTCTTTGCACGTTTCGGTTTGTTTTGATGATGCGATTTCTACGTCCCAATTATCTCTTGCTTCAAATTATAGCATTACTGGAGTTGGTTCTCCTACATTAGCGACTGCCACATCGGGCAATATGTGTGTTACATTATCGCTGTCAAGTAAGTTAATTAATGCAACAAATTATACCATTACAGTTACTGGAATTAACGATTGTAGCGGAAATGTATTATCTCCAAACATAAAAGCTTTTTCATATTATAAAGCAAAGCCTTATGATGTGGTAATTAACGAACTAATGCCTGATCCCGATCCTTCTATTGCATTGCCAACAGAAGAATATGTTGAATTAAAAAATAGAACTAATTTCAGTATCAATTTAAAAAACTGGAGCTTTTCCTCTTCAAGTTCAATCAAACAATTACCAGATGTTACTATTGCACCTAACGGATATATGGTTTTAGGTGGCACTGGTGCTGACAATTTGTATTTTAATAACTTTGGAATTCACATTGCAGAGGTTGTCAGTTTTCCATCCTTATTAAACGATGGCACTACACTGACATTGCGCGATACAAATAATATTGTTATTAGTTCGATAACCTATTCTTCGTCTTGGTATAATGATGCCAATAAAAGTGATGGCGGCTGGAGTTTAGAACAAATAGATGCCAACAATCCTTGTGGTGGACAAAACAACTGGCGAGCAAGTACGCATCCTAACGGCGGTACTCCTGCTTATGCAAATTCGGTTGCTGGAACAAATCCTGATAATTCATCTCCAACATTAGATAGAGTAATAGTGATAACAGCTGACACGATTGCCCTTTTATTTACAGAACCTTTAGATAGTATCACTTTATCTAATCCTTTGAATTATTTATTTGATAATGGATTAACCTCTCCTACTTATGTAAAAGCCATTGCACCTCAATTTAAAAAAGTAATTTTAAAATTATCCTCGTCCATTCAATTAGGAACTATTTACAATGTAAGTGTTTTAAACGGCATTACCGATTGTGTTGGCAATGCATTAATAAATGGCTCTTTACCATTTGCTTTGCCCGAAGCGCCTGTTGCAAACGATGTAGTGATTAATGAAATTTTATTTGACCCCAATACAGGCGGTGTTGATTTTGTAGAATTATATAACCGTAGTAGTAAAACTATTAATTTAAAAGATTTACGACTTGGTTCAATGGACACCCTCACTTCTATTTTAAAAGACACTGAAATACTTACTGATGAAGGTTATTTATTGTTTCCTGAAAGTTATGTAGCAATTAGCGAAAACGGCGCCTCTGTAAAACAACAGTACTTAACTCCTAATCCAAAAGGATTTTTAGATGTGGTGGATTTACCAAGTATGAATACAGATGACGACGTAGTTACATTAAGCGATGCTAATTTTAATGTGATTGATAATTTTAAATACACAGCAAAAATGCACTTTCCGTTGTTAGTTACAACTAAAGGCGTGTCGCTAGAAAGAATTGATTATAATAGGCCGACCAACGACAAAACAAACTGGAATAGTGCTGCCGAAGCATTTGGTTTTGCTACTCCTGCTTATCGCAATTCCCAATATTTGCAAGCAGATGGTGGTAGTGGTGTTACAATTCCTAATCAATTGTTTTCTCCTGATAATGACGGCTACAATGATGTGTTAAACATTAGTTACAAATTAGATGAGCCGGGAAAAGCAGCTAACGTTTATATTTATGATAGTAAAGGAAGATTAATTCGTCATCTAATTCGTAATGAACAATTAGCGCAAGATGGCACCCTAAGCTGGAATGGCATAAATGATGATAACGAAAAAGCACCTATAGGAATTTACGTTGTATACGTTGAATTATTTAATTTATCAGGCAAAGTCAATAAGTATAAACTAAGTTGTACCCTTGCAGGCAAATTGTAAATGCTTGACGATTTTTTAGCACTCATTTATCCACGTATTTGCGTTAGTTGCGGCAACTCGTTGTTTAGACATGAAGAACAAGTTTGTAATTTCTGTTATTTAAATTTACCAAAAACCAATTTTCATAAACAACAACGTAACCCTGTTGATGCTTTGTTTTATGGACGAACACCTTTATTATTAGCCAGTAGTTTTTATTTGTTCACTAAAAAAGGAAACATTCAAAAAATACTACACGCTATAAAATACAAGCATAACAAGGATTTAGCCGTACTTGTTGGCAAATGGTATGCAGAAGATTTGAAAACAAATGATATCATTAGTAAAGCTGATTTTATTATTCCTGTCCCATTACACAGTAAAAAATTTAAAATACGCGGCTATAACCAAAGCGAAGAATTTGCTAGAGGTTTGGCAGAAGGCTTGAAAATTCCCTTAAATACAAGCGTTTTGATGCGTAAAGAATTTACTGAAACACAGACTAAAAAAAGTAAATACGAACGTTGGGAAAATGTAGAAGAGGTATTTGAATTAATAGTTCCAGATACCTTTATAAACAAACACGTTATTTTAGTAGATGATGTGATTACTACGGGCGCAACTATTGAAGCCTGTTGTCAGCTATTACAACAAATAGAAGATATACAAATAAGTGTGTTAAGTATTGCTTATGCTGACAAATAGTTTATTTTCTGTTGCTTTAATTTTGTCACTTCGAGCGTAGTCGAGAAGCGAATATTATAAAATTCTAAACGATGAGATTCTGAAACAAGTTCAGAATGACCTTTCGTTCTTTGCGGTTAAACCATATTACATCGCTTCACTCACAACCTCTTTCACAGCATCTGGCAACAAACGTTTTAGTAACGCTTCAATGCCGGCTTTTAAAGTCATGGTGCTACTTGGACAACCGCTGCAAGCACCGCGCATTTGCACAGTTACAACACCGTCTTTTAATTCTTTAAATGTAATCATGCCTCCATCCGACTCTACTGCTGGGCGAATGTACTGATCTAATATTTCAATAATTTTTGCTTCTACTTCATCTTTAGCAGCAACGTGTTGCGTGCTAATAATTTTCTTTTCGGTAAATGTATTGTCAACTGCTACTTCTTGCTGCGGTAAAGCTGTAACAATTAAATTGCCTTTGTTTAAATAATCGTTTAAAAAAATGCGTAGTTCCAAACTAATATCGTCCCACTCTACTGCATCAATTTTTGTAACTGTAATATAATTTGAAGCAATAAAAACAGTTTTCACAAATGGAAACTGAAATAATTGTTTCGCAATTGGTGCGGTCTGTGTTTCGCTAATGTTTTTGTATTCAGCAGTTGCGCCTTTTTCTTTTATTAAAACTTTATTAGCAACAAATTTCATTGAAGCAGGATTTGGTGTTGCTTCAATATATATAGTATAAGGTATTTCGATGTCGTTTTCCATGAGAATTTAATTATGATCACAAATGTCGGTAACAATTATGGTAAGTACAAAGATAGCTTTCATTTTAGTATAAATTAGCTCTGTTTGAGCTCAGGGTTTAAGAGTTTTATGGCGTGCCCAGCCTGAAAAAGGCTGGTCGGGCTGCCGCTGCAATCTTTTACTTCACTCCGTTGCGTAAAAGGATTTTCGCTTGCATCCCTCACGCAAACTTGCGCTGAACCGATGTTTAAGTTTCAATTTAGTGTAAGCTCCGCGTGAGGGATTGTAGTGGAAAGCCCACAGCCATGAGGGACGAATGGCGAGGACTTGGAACGAAAAGCCCGACCCGACGGCAGGAGGGACACGCCCGAATCATTCAAATATTAAAAATTCCCTTTTTAAAGCCCATTGATTTTATTATCTTCACATCCTCAAAATTTAGATTATGACAACTCGCACAAAAATTAAAGAAGTTTTAAAAGGAACACAAATCGACCAAACGGTAAACGTAAAAGGTTGGGTTCGTACATTTCGTAATAATTCATTTATTGCTATCAACGATGGTTCTAGCATCAATAATATTCAAGCGGTTGTTAATTTCGAAACCTTTAATGCAGAAACTTTAAAACGCTTAACTCCTGGTGCTTGTATTGGTGTTACTGGCAAATTAATCGCTTCGCAAGGAAAAGGACAATCTGTAGAAATTGTTGTGTCTGATATTGAAGTATATGGTGACGCTGAATCGGATATTGCAAAACCAAATCCATATCCATTACAACCTAAAGCACATAGCCTCGAATTTTTAAGAGAGATTGCTCACTTACGTTTTCGTACAGGTACGTTTGGCGCTATTTTCAGAGTACGTCATACATTAGCATACGCTATTCATAAATTTTTTAATGATAAAGGATTTGTTTATATGCACACGCCAATCATTACTAGCAGCGATGCCGAAGGTGCTGGCGAAATGTTTCGTGTATCCACTTTAGATCCTAAAAATCCACCATTAACAGAAACTGGTGAAATTGATTATAAGCAAGATTTCTTCGGTAAATCAACTAACTTAACCGTTTCGGGACAATTAGAAGGTGAATTAGCGGCTATGGCGTTTAGCGATGTATATACATTTGGTCCAACATTCAGAGCGGAGAATTCAAACACAACGCGTCACTTAGCGGAGTTTTGGATGATTGAACCCGAAATGGCTTTTTATAATTTACAAGACAACATGGCTTTAGCAGAAGAAATGTTGAAGTATGTAATTACTTATGCTTTAGATAAAAACAAAGAAGACATTGAATTCTTATCGCAACGTTTGTTAGACGAAGAAAAAAATAAACCTCAAACAGAACGCAGCGAATTAAATTTATTAGAAAAATTGAATTTCTGCTTAGGAAATGAATTCGCTAAAATAACTTATACTGAAGCGATAGACATTTTACGCGAATCCAACCATAACAAGAAAAAGAAATTTCAATATATCATTGATGGCTGGGGTGCTGATTTACAAAGCGAACACGAACGTTACTTAGTAGAAAAACATTTTAAAAAACCAGTTATTTTAACGGATTATCCAAAAGACATCAAATCGTTTTACATGCGTATGAATGATGATGGAAAAACAGTGGCGGCTATGGATATTTTGTTCCCTGGTATTGGCGAAATTATTGGTGGATCGCAACGTGAAGAGCGTTTAGAGAAATTAGAAGCTCGTATGAACGATATGCACATCCCAACAGAAGAAATGAGTTGGTATTTAGATACTCGCCGTTTTGGTGCTTGTCCGCATGCAGGTTTTGGATTAGGTTTTGAGCGTTTGGTATTATTTGTAACCGGTATGACAAATATCCGCGACGTGATTGCTTTCCCGAGAACGCCAAATAATTGTGAGTTTTAATTTTAATGGAACACAGATTACGCAGATGATTATGATAGTTATGATTTTATAAAACTAAAAGATCAGTATTCTAATCATAAAAAATCAGCGATATCAGCGTTCTATTTACTCAACACCCACTTCAATTCATTCAGCATCATTGCTGTTGCACCCCAAAGCACCTTACCTTGTACATCAAAGTAGGGTGTTTTTAATTTAAGTCCTGGTGTTGGCTCTATGGTTGTTTCTTTAATGATGTCTGGGTTTAATAAATGATCGATTTCCATTTCAATGAGTTCATTCACTTCATAAGCACTTGCCGTAAAATTTGGTTTTTCCTCAACATAAGAAACAAAAGGTTGAACCATAAATTTACTGACTGGAATATACACAGGTGTTAATTTACCAATAACAGTAGGTATTGCGTCCGAACCAGTTTCTTCAAAAAATTCGCGTAAAGCCGTTGCTTGTAAATCAATATCACCTGGTTCAACTTTACCGCCTGGAAAAGCTATTTGTCCACTATGGTGTCCGTTATAAGCCATGCGCTCAATCAATAAAACGGAAGTTTGATTTTGCTCATTAGGATATAGTAAAATCAATACAGCACTTGCCCGGTAATTTTTATATTCGGCAAATAAGTCTGCAAGTTTTTCTCTCTTTACATGAGCCATCTCAAACTGAGCTTCTTCGCCTGGTAATGGTTTTTGTAAATTAGTTTTTAAATTATCAATGAATAATTGAAACATTGCGCTGCTTTATTTGTCTTATAACAAAGATATAACATTATGAACTTCTATAGCATTAAGAGCACTCAACATTTACCTATTAGTTTAGAAGAAGCTTGGGATTTTTTTTCTTCCCCAAATAACTTACAAAAAATAACACCTCCCGAAATGGACTTTGTCATTACATCCGACAAAAAAGATGGCGAGAAAATGTATGCAGGACAGATTATTACATACATTCTTAGACCAATGCTAGGCATACCTGTGAAATGGATGACAGAAATTACACATGTAAAAGATGGAGAATATTTTATTGATGAACAACGCTTTGGTCCTTATAAATTATGGCATCATCGCCATTCATTTAAAAAAACATCTACGGGGGTTGAGATGCACGATGAAGTCAACTATGTGCTTCCCTTTGGAATTTTAGGAACTATCGCCCATAAATTATTTATAAGAAAACGGGTAGAAGAAATATTTACTTATAGAACAAAGGTTGTAGAAAAATTATTTCCTGGTAAAAACTAAGCACGTAAAAAAAGCTACAAGATCATTCGCCACAAACACAAGCTAAATCAAGTTCCTAGCACTTTTTACATTTTATTGTGTTTATAATTTAAAATAGACCAATTAAAGTAATTACTATTGCTTCCATAAAATAAGAATGTAAATTAACATAACATGGGTATCTTAGAAAACTTAAACTGGCGCTATGCCACCAAAAAAATGAATGGAACAATAGTTCCTCAAGATAAAGTAGACACAATTTTGGAAGCAGCGCGTTTAGCGCCTTCATCATCAGGCTTGCAGCCATACGAAATTATTGTAATTTCTAATAAAGAATTATTAGAAAAAATAAAACCAGTAGCTAATGGCCAAACTCAAATTACTGATTGTTCTCACCTTTTAGTATTTGCAGCTTGGGATACATATACGGAAGACCGCATTAATGAAGTATTTAAACGCCATAGCACTGAACGCAATATGCCCGAAAGTGTTTCTGACGCTTATAGATTGATGCTAATTGGCGCTTATCCTAAACGTCCGGTTGAAGAAAATTACATACATGCAGCTAAGCAAGCTTACATTTCATTAGGCATAGCTATGGCTGCCGCTGCCGAATTAAAAGTAGACGCAACACCAATGGAAGGTTTTGATTACAAAGCGTTGGATGAATTGTTAGGCCTAAAAGAAAAAGGTTTAAGAACTGCCGTGATTTTACCATTGGGATACAGAGATGAAGCAAATGATTGGTTATTAAATTTGAAAAAAGTGCGCACTCCGCAAGAAAAATTTATTACTGAAATAAAATAATCATCATAATTTATACAAAATAACCGCAGTTGCTTTAAATATAAGTAACGGCGGCTTTTTTATTTTAGGTAATTATTAAACTAAAAAGCCCAAATACTGTTCCTATAAGTACCATTAAATTCGTAAATTAGCGCCCCATGGAAACAATCAAATTAAATACCATCGAAGAAGCCATTGCTGATATTAAAGCAGGGAAAGTTATTATTGTTGTTGATGATGAAGATAGAGAAAACGAAGGCGATTTTTTAACGGCCGCGCAAAACGTAACTCCTGAAATTATCAACTTTATGGCAACTCACGGGCGTGGTTTAATTTGCGCGGCCGTTACTCAAGAAAAAGCGAAAGAGTTGAAACTAGAATTAATGGTTTCTTCAAATACGGCTTTGCACGAAACAGCCTTTACCGTTTCTATTGATTTATTAGGTTACGGTTGCTCAACAGGTATTTCTGCTTCAGATCGTTCAAAAACAGTTCAGGCATTAATTGACCCTAATATGAAGGCTTCTGATTTTGGAAGACCTGGCCATATATTTCCTTTAATTGCAAAAACAGGTGGCGTGTTACGTCGCACTGGACATACCGAAGCAACGATTGATTTTGCGCGTTTAGCGGGTTTTGAACCTTGCGGTGCTTTAGTAGAAATTATGAATGAAGATGGAACGATGGCTCGTTTACCAGATTTAGTTCAAATTGCAAAAAAACACGATTTAAAAATTGTGACAATTAAAGATTTAATTTCTTACCGTTTAAGTAAAGAAAGCATTGTGACTCGTCAGGTTGAAGTGGATATGCCAACTCAATGGGGCGATTTTAAATTAATTGCTTACAAAGTTGATACAAACGGAGAAGAACACATGGCCCTTATAAAAGGTGAATGGAATAAAGACGAACCTGTTTTAGTGCGAGTACATTCATCTTGTGTTACGGGTGATATTTTTGGTTCTTGCCGTTGTGATTGCGGTCCTCAATTACACAAAGCAATGGAATTGATTGAAAAAGAAGGTAAAGGTGCCATTGTTTATATGAACCAAGAAGGTAGAGGCATTGGCTTATTAAATAAATTAAAAGCTTATAAATTACAAGAACAAGGTCGCGATACAGTAGAAGCTAATTTAGAATTAGGTTTTAAAATGGACGAACGTGATTATGGAGTCGGTGCACAAATTATCAGAGATTTAGGAATTAGTAAAATGAAATTAATTTCTAACAACCCTGTTAAACGTGTTGGTTTAATTGGTTATGGATTAGAGGTTGTTGAGAATGTTCCTATCATTATTCAATCCAATCCGCATAACGAAAAGTATATGCAAACCAAGAAAGATAAAATGGGACATAGTTTTTAAACTATACTGATGGAACACGATTATCGCAGCGGCGAATTACTCCTCATTAATAAACCATACACTTGGTCGTCTTTTCAGGCTGTCAATAAATTAAAACATGCTTTAAAAAAACATCCTTCTTTATTATTGGATGATAAATTGGTTCATTTAAAAATTGGGCATGCCGGTACTTTAGATCCATTAGCAACAGGTTTATTAATTATTTGCACTGGTAAAAAAACAAAAGAGATTTCTTCTTTTCAAGATTTACCAAAAGAATACACGGGCACATTTTTTATTGGCGCCACTACGCCTTGCTTCGATAAAGAAAAAGAAGTAGATGCTACGTATCCAACAGAGCAAATTACTGAAGAATTAATTTACGAAACCGCTAAATCCTTTATTGGCAAGCAAGAACAGGTGCCTCCTATGTTTAGCGCCGTAAAAGTAGATGGAAAACGTCTCTACAAATTAGCGCGCATTGGCGAAGAAATAGAACTAAAAGCAAGACCAATTGAAATTTTAGAATTTGAAATAACGCGTTGCGAACTGCCTTTGGTTGATTTTAGAATTGCCTGCACAAAAGGAACATATATCAGAAGCATCGCCCGTGATTTTGGCTTAGCTTTAAATAGTGGCGCCTATTTAGATACTTTATGTCGCACAAAAATTGGACACTTCTCTATTGAAGACGCCAAAACACCCGAAGAATTTATCACTGAAAACCCTTACTAAAACCGTTAATCCGCACACCTCTAATTTACACGTTGTATCTTGGATATTGAAAAACATAATCGAAAAGCGTCTACTCTTAAAAAAGAGAACAGGATTTTTTTTGACAAACTCAAGCGGACCAAACCAAAAAATTTAGATCATCAATTTCATACTTTACATGAGGAAGTGTTTGCAGAAATAGATTGTCTCGCCTGCGCCAATTGCTGCAAAACTACTTCTCCCATTTTTTATAACCGAGATATTGAACGTTTAGCAAAACACTTTCGCATTAAGCCAGGAGAATTCATTGATAAATATTTACGCATTGATGAAGACAAAGATTATGTGTTACGTCAAGCACCTTGTCCTTTTTTAGGTTCTGATAATTACTGTTCTGTTTATGAATCAAGACCAAATGCCTGCCGTGAATATCCACATACGGATAGAAAACGTATGGAGCAAATTTTAGATCTGACTTACAGAAACACTCTGGTGTGTCCTGCTGTTTTGGAAATTACTGAAAGGTTGAAAAAGATTATTTAATATGATGCCATCACTTCTATCATACGTTAGTAATGGTGCGACGGGCTTTTGACAATTCAGTGCGAATCGCCATTCTGGGAAGCTTCTGCGGGGCAAATGGAGATTGGTGAATTGTCTTGAATTTTTGGTTCTTTTTTTTCAAGAAAAAAGAACATATAATAAATATTGTAAAATATTTATCGACGCTTACAACAACTTCACTTTATACTTCTCTGCCATTTTTTGCAACTGCTCTTCACTAACACCGTGTGTATTTTGTTTACCATGATAATTTTCAACTGTTACTACAAACAAAGCATAATTAAATTTGGAAGCCAATTTAAAATAGGGTTCTAATTCCCAATCCATTGTAAATGTATTATGTACAAATACCTTAGCAATGTTTTGTTTCATAGCATCTCTCGACAATTCTTCGCATTGCTTATAGGCTAAATGATTATCACTAAAATTAAATACATATTCGCCAGTAAGCTCATCTGTAAAAAAATCATCTACTGAAAAAATGGGATAGGTATTCTTCTCTGACAATACATATGCTAAAGTAGATTTACCTGCACCTGGCAAACCTCGTAATAAAATTAAAGAATTTTGAGTCAACATATTTTAGCAATAAATATACTAAAATATATAAGTGATTCTAATACATTGCTTTTGATCTTCGTTGATACAAGAAAGCTGTGGGAGTCATCATTCTTAAAGTAATTTCCGAACCACCTCTTCCACTACTCACATTTGCCAATTTTGAAACATTAATATCATAACTGTAACCAACTGCAAATCTTCCAAATTCTACCAATAATGTAGTAATAACAGCATCTCCTGTTCTGTAATTAGCTCCAACCCCAATAGACCAACGTTTAATATTACCAGTATATTTAGAATTGTCTTTTATATAATACTTCATCATTAAACCAGCCATAATTTCTTTTGAAGGTCCTTGCATTTGCACTAACCATGTTGGCGCAATTCCGATTAGGGTATTAGGAATGCCAAATAATAAGTTTCCATGAAACACGTACTTTCTATACATCCTGTCGCTTTCACCATTTAAAAAATTCTGCTGCGGACGCGTTAAATGGAATGCGCCAAAACCAACTTGTACATTAATTTGATCATTAGCCGTAACAGATCTTTCTCCACGATTAAAAGTATACGCTATTCCACTTGCAACATCACCGTACATAAAACTTTGTCTTGTGTAAGCTTCGCCTGATGGTAAGTTAACATCATAAGTATAACCGTTATATTGTTCCCCATAAATCAAACTAGATCCATTCATTTTACGTTGAACAAATCCTCCTTGTAATCCAAGCGAGATACTACTATTTGTATTAAGAGGAAAAAACATGGCATAGGTTAAATTAGTCGCGAATGTTCCAACTTTGGCCTCTCCAGAATTATCATTATAAATCGAAATTCCACCCGCCATTCTGTTTTTCGCTTTTTTGAATATCATTCCTCTTTTGGCATCCGCTTTTTCCCAATTACTTGCTTTAAATCTTGATTCAAAGGAAAGGCCATAAGAAGTATATGGTGTTGCAACCGCACTCCATTGAGTTCTATAAACAATCGATCCTCTCATAACATGGTTAGAACCTGCCAAAGCAGGGTTCATCAATAATGGATTTTCGTTATATTGAGAAAAATGGAAATCTTGTGAAGTTGCTGTTTGAAACAGCAAACATCCAACTACTAGTATAATAATTCTTGTCATCATTTCTCTTATTTAACTAATGTAATATTTCCTTTTCTTACAACTTCACCAATATCTTTTACGGTTGCTTTGATATAATAAACAAATACCGCAGAATTTAATGGATTGCCCTTAAATGTTCCGTCCCAACAAAAGCCTGGATCTTCCGATTCATATATTTTCTCTCCCCATCTGTTATAAATCCCAATGTAAAATGTAGTAACACATTCATTCCAACCTTTTAAACAAAACTCATCATTAATACCATCGTTATTAGGACTAAATGCTGTTGGTGTAGAATAATCTGTTTTACTCTCACAATCTACTTCTACTGTAATTAAAACACAAGATGTGTCGGCACATGAACCAATGGTTGTATAGGCACAATATTCTGTAGTAACAGTAGGTGAAGCAATAGTAGCAGAACATGTAGCACAGCTAAGCCCTGTTGACGGTGTCCAAATTACAGAAGCACCATTTGGCACAAATGCTATTATTTGAGTGCTTTCTCCATCATTAATTGTAACATCCGAAGACGTATTTACCGTTAATGAGCCTACTGAATTTACATTAGTAATAGCAGAGGCTGTACAACCTGTAGCATCAGTTACCAAAACGCTATAGGTTCCTGCTGATAAACCGGTAACTGTTGCACTATTGCTATTTACACTCCATAATGGTGTTAAAGAACCTGTACCTCCACTCATTATTACAGTTGCACTACCATCATAGTTTCCACAACTTGCCGTTGTATTAGTTACAGTAACAACAATAGCTGGCGGTTGTGTTATGTTTATTGTAATGGTACTTACACATAAAGCTGCATCAGCAACAAACACAGTATAAGTGCCACCTGATAACCCCGAAGACGTAGCTGAATTTCCACCAACTGGTGTCCAGCTATATGTAAACGGTCCTGTTCCGGTTGCAGAAATAGAAGCACCTGCGTTTGTAGATGAAGCGCATACAGCATTTGTTTGAGATGAAATTGATAATGCAGGTCCTGCTCCCGATGTACTAATCGATGTATTTAAAATTACTGAACAACCTTGCGCATCAGCCACAATAACCGAATAACTTCCAACACCTAATCCCGAAATGGAAGTTCCAGATCCTGGCGCTGGTCCCCAAGTATATGTATAGGCTGGCACACCACCACTAGCTGTTACTGTTGCGCTACCAATACTATTACCACAGCCTGTTGGCGTTGTAGTAATTGTTCCTGTTATTCCTGCGGTTGGCTGGGTAATAGAAATAGTTCCTGTTCCTGAACATAAATTCACATCTCTAACAGTTACCGTATAAACGCCCGCCGCTAAGGATGATTGACTTGCTCCAATTAAATTTCCAGGCGACCAAGTATATGTATAAGGCCCAGTTCCGCCAGCTGCAGTAACAGTAGCTGCACCGGTACTAGCACCTAAACAACTAACGCTTGTTTGCGAAACAACAGATAATGTTGGTCCACTAACAGAAGCTAATGATACTACAACTGATTGCGTACAACCTTTTGAATCGGTAATAGTTACTGTACTATTACCAGAAGATAAATTTGAAACAGAAGGCGTTGTTCCACCATTTGGACTCCAACTATAAGAATACGTTGGCGTGCCACCACTCGCAGTAACTGTAGCACTTCCAGTACTTGAACCACAACCAGGCGCTATTGTATTAGATATAACGCCACTTAAAGAGGCTGTTGGCTGAGTAATTAAAACCGTAGTAGATGAAGCACAAGAGTTTCCATCTAATGCATTGATAGTATAAGTTCCAGCAGCTAAACCTGTTTGACTTGTACCAGATAAATTTCCTGGAGACCAGGTATACGTAATTGGAGCTGTTCCACCTGTAGCATTAATTGTTGCGCTACCAGTGCTTGCGCCTAAACAATTCACATTTGTTTGAGATGTTACGGATAACGTTGGGCCTCCTGCTGTAGTAATATTTGCGACAGCAGATACCGTACAGCTATTTGCATCTATAACTACAACCGTGTTATTTCCTGCTCCTAAATTGGAAACTCCCGCTGTTGTTCCTCCACTAGGAACCCAAGCATATGTGTAACTTGGCGTTCCACCACTTGCTGTTACCGTAGCGCCTCCCGTGCTTGCACCACAACCTGCTCCTGTTGTAGCTGATATAACTGCACTAAGCGAACTAGTTGGTTGAGCAATAACTAACGTTCCAGAGCCTGCGCAAGAGTTAGCATCCATTAAATTAATAGTATATGTTCCTGCCGCTAAACTAGTTTGACTAGCACCACTCAAATTTCCTGGTGTCCAAGTATATGTATATGGACTAGTTCCACCAGAACCCGCTACTGTCGCAGTTCCAGTACTAGCGCCAAAACAAGTAACACTTGCTTGCGAAACGGTGGTAAGTGTTGGTCCGCCTGTTGAAGTAATATTTGCAACAGCAGTAGCTGTGCAACCTTTACTATCTGTTACCACAACCGTATTACTTCCTGCACTTAAATTTGAAACGCCTGCTGTTGTTCCTCCACTAGGAGACCATGCGTATGTATAACCTGCTGTGCCACCACTAGCAGTTACCGTTGCGCCACCAGTTCCTCCTGCTCCAGAACTTGCAGATAATGTAATATCATCAACTGCAAACGAAGGGTCAGATCCAGCGCCATCATCATTATTTACCCATCTGTATCCAACTTTCACATTTGCATTGTTATTGGCACTTGCAGGTAATACAATTGTTCTTGTTCCCCATTGCCCTTGACCACTGCCGCAAACAATTGTTTTTGGCATATTATCTATTTGAGTCCAAGTTGCTCCATCAAAATACCATAAAGTAGCATCATCAATGGTTGTTTGTCCGCCTTCTATGTAATTAAAATTAAGTGTAATATTTGATTGACCTGTACAATTAATCGTTGGAGATTCAGCTCGTTTATCTGCGGCTACATTATTTGCACCGATACCAGTATCATAAGCTGCGCCACAATCTCCTGTAGGACAAAACAAAAACGCCGCCGGAGAAGTAGATACATTGGCAACATGTAATGTTTTATTGGTAGTGCCTGCTCCCAAACAACCGTCTCCACAGTTTCCTGCTCCCATGCCGGATTCGGTAGCACTTACAAACCATTGACTTGCAGAAGGATTGTTTACACCAGTATTAGTTACTGCCCAAGCCCCATTGGTACCAGTATAAACAGATGCTAATGCTCCTTGATTTCAACCCACTCCAAAATTCTCTGTCCAAAATATTGCAGTAGTAGTACTACCTCCACAACTAGCTGGTGTAGTAGCTGAAATAACAGCGGTTAACGAAGAAGTTGGTTGCGTAATGGATATTGTTCCTGATCCTATACATGAAGACGCATCAGTTGTATTAATGGTATATACACCTGCACTCAGTGCAGTTTGACTTGCTCCATTTAAATTTCCAGGCGACCAAGTATACGTGTATGGGGCAACTCCGCCACTTGTACTAACGGTTGCCGTACCTGTATTTGCACCAAAACAATTAACATTAGTTTGTGAACTAACTGATAAAGTTAATGTTGGGCAAGATGTATTGGACGGTAAAATACAACAATTTCCTCCTGTTGAAATATTTAAAGTTTGATTTATCCAGCAGTTATATTGCGTTTGATGAAAAAGTAATGTCCCTGCCGTAGCTTGCTGAAAATAATAGACAATTTCATCTGGAGTATTAGTACCGCCGCCGTTAATAGTAGTGTCACAATTTCCAGCAGTTCCTATCATCAACCCTCCCCAAGGACCTGCACCATTGTTATGAACTGGAGTATATCCAACTAATGGCGGAGATAAAGGAGGGTTTATAGTTACAATACCTGCAGGAACTCCAGTAATTGAAGTTGGGAAATTTCCTAAGCCACAATTATTATTGTTTTGATTTGAATTAAATCCAGCATAGATTACTTGTGTTACATTTCCCACAAAAGGTCCTGTAAAATTAACTTGTATTGGTTCATAGGTACAGATGCCAACTTTCAGATTGGGAATATTTTGGTCAACATTTATTGTAAGAATACCCCCATCATAATTTGAAAAAATTGCCAAGTTTCCATTAGGTTGACAAAAATTAGAACAAGGAATAGTTGCAATAGCTGTAAAATTACATCCTTTAATGTCGGTTATAATTACAGTATTATTTCCAGTAGCTAAATTTGAAACGCCAGCAGTTGTTCCACCACTTGGTGCCCAACTGTATGTGTATCCAGGTGTGCCTCCATTTACCGTTACTGTTGCACCACCTGTGCTAGCGCTACAACTTGTTGCTGTTGTTGCTGTAATAGCTGCTGTTAATGAAGATGTTGGTTGCGTAATTATTACTGTGCCTGTTCCTGCACAAGAATTTGCATCTTTAATTGCTATGGTATAAGTTCCTGCTGCTAATCCTGTTTGACTTGCTCCAGTTAAACTTCCTGGCGACCAAGTATATGTATATGGTCCCGTTCCACCGCTTGTACTAACGTTTGCCGTACCTGTGCTGGCTCCAAAACAATTGACGTTTGTTTGAGAGGCAACAGACATAGTAAGTGTAGGACAAGCAGTTGTTGTGCAAGGAGGAATACCAGCTAATGTTGTGAATGTAAACGTTATTCCACTACCTAAATCTTTTACTTTTATAGGGAATACAGTTGCAGAAGGCGCGGCTACAGTCGTTCCAGAGGCAGTCCACGTTGGCACGGTTGTCCCCGCGCATATAAACGGAATGCAATTTCCTCCAGGACAGGCTGCGCAACTAACAGATGTTGTTGTGCTTGACCAAGTATAAGTACTTGCCCCTCCTATGACAGATAATGAACCAGAATTAATACAAAGAGAGACGCTTCCGCAAGCCGTAACATTTATAGTAGTTGAACCAACACCGCAAGCTAAACTATAAGTAACAACATGTGTTCCAATGCCAGCTGTGCTTGGATTTAAAGTTCCAGTAGTAGCATTTGTAATACCTGGTCCGCTCCATGTGCCTCCAGCTGTTGCTGCCTGCAAATTAAATGGCGCATTAGTTGAACATTGATTAGGTACTTGGCAAATATTTACATCGCAACACGTTAATGTAATGGTTGCACAAGCTCCTGCATTAATGTGTTCTAGAGTTCCAGATCGAGAGCCAGTTGCTGATGTTCCAGTTGAACCGCAAGCAATAATATTACCGCCAGTAGTTACATGTACATCATAAACATTATAAGTTGTTGGGTATGATGCTAACTGATTTAAATTTGCGTCAAATTTAATAACCGCGTTTTTAGAACCAACATAAACGTTTCCGCAATCATCAATGTCAATTCCACTATTTTGAACCGCATTGCCTCCAAAACCTCCTGCGAAACCACCACCTGGTATAACAACTGAACTTATAATAGCACTTGTATTTAAATTACGTTTATCTAATCGATTCCCTCTGTTTACGTATACAAATGAAGTGTTGGCTTTAATTGCCATAATACCAGTATTATCATATCTAAAGTTTTCGCATTTATAACCAAAGCTATACGTATTTGTCGCTTTATAAATAGCAGCATTTGGGTTTGAACAAGCGTTAAAATTTTGATTGATATATCCAATCGTATCATGAGTTAAAAAATAATATCGACCATTGCCACAAGGGGCAATAGATCGAACTTCTTGTGTTGGAATTAAAGCGCCTGGCGTAACTTGCAAGCTACTGATTACATTTCCATTAGCCATATTCATTTCATAGATATATGGCAGTGGTGGCAAAAAGCCTCCTGTACCACCAATCACTAATTTCGTTTGATCACAGTTAAATGTAATGTTCCAAAACTCTGTTGAACCAAAAATTCCACCAGGACTTGTATTATTCCATACCACAGCACCTGCTGTTGACACTCTAACAATTTCAGCAACCGAACCTTGTGTTACATAAGAGTTACCTGCATTATCTGTTGCAAATGTTCCAAGCCAAGCTGTTGTATCGTAAGGAGTATTGTAAGTCCACTGTATAGCTCCAGCTGCATTGTATTTAATTAATTGCATTGGGCTAACGCCTCCAATTAAATAAACATTTCCAGCACCATCTTTTTCACATTCCCACACGCAATCCCAGTTGGTTGCAAAAGCAGGTGTTTGTGTCCAAGGATCAATCACAACCGTTTTGGTGTTGTCATAATTTGCTAATTGAAAAGAAACTGTTTTTCCTGTTTTTGTATAGCTAGAGGCAATAACCGATGCGTTATTGTTTTGATAAAAAGTTAAAGGTGCATGGTCAATAATATCTCCAAACTTTGTGCTAATTCTAATTTCTCCAGCATTGTTTAAGTCAACATGGCTATCATATACCATTTTTACTTGGGAAGGATCAGCGCCAGGATGAAGCGTTAACGAATATTCTAAGCCACCTTTTTCATGAAACACATAGTCGATATCGATATTGGGATAAATACCTTTATACGTAATCTTTCTAAAACCTCTGATATAACATACGTTTTTATACTGTGTGTTTGCTTGTTTAAAATAATAACTATGATAATCATCTGTCACTCCACTTGCTTCAATCTTTACATTTGGATTGGCATTTTGCCATAACATCGTAACTTGATCAGTTTTTGTTTTTATTTTGCGCTCTTCTTTTTCATGACGCTCGTGTGCCTCTGCATCAAGGATTACTTCATTTCTTTCTCTTTCCAACTCTTTCTCATCTTTCGGCTTTTTCCACATTTCTAAAAAAGTATAGGTAATCCCTTTTTTAGTAAAGTAAATTTTAGTTCCGCCATCATCAACAGCAAATAATACCTCACTAGGGTTTCCAAAAGAATTTGGTATGGTGAATTGTCCTTTATTTTCAATAAAGGATTTTTGACGCTCTAGTTTTTTTGACCAAGAACCCGCTGGTCTGTTTTGCGCATGCAAATTTGTGAATGCAAAAACTAGCAAATAAATAGTAATCGAAAAATAATAAAGTAAACGTGTTTTCATGTATGTAGGTTGAAAGTTTGTATTATTTGGGTATCAAACAAATATCAAAAAAATACAACTTTTAAGTTAGGGGGGTAGCCCCTCAATAGAGTAATTATCCTATAAGCTAAAACGATAAAGCCACCCAATTTTAACAAATTTGGGTGGCTTCAGCTATAGTCACTATTTAAAACTTATATCGTAAACTCACAATAACATTTCTGCCAGGCGCGTTTATACCACTAGCAAATGTGCGGTAACGATTGTTTGTCAAATTTTCACAAGCAACATTTAATCGTAAACTTTTAGTAATATTAACTCCGGCCCTTATATTTAATGTAAACCATGCAGGCATATATCCATTTGTCTTATCAGCAGAATACGCCTCATTATCTTCTTTTAAAACCGCATAATCGTTAGATGCTTTTTTACCATTATAACGTACAAAAAACTCTCCGTCAATATTTTTTGTTTTGTAAATCAAACTGGTTTGTCCAAATAACGGTGCAATATGATCTAATGGAATAACAGTATCAATTCTCGTATCCGTTACTCTGCCATAGGTATAATTCAACACACTTTTAAAAGAAACGTGCTCATTAAAATCAAGTGTAATGCCGCCGTTTATTCCAAGAATATAGGCATTGTTTCCATTTTGCATGGCTTGCACTTTGCTTTTTACTCCTTGATATACGGCGGAATCGTTCCCATTAAATGTAAAATCACGAACCACTAAAACATTGGTTAAGCTGGTATAATAGCCTGTGATATCAAATTTATATTTTCCTTGTATCACTTTGCTAATACCTAGTTCAATATTATAAGAGTACTCAGGTTTTAAATCGGGGTTTGGAACAATAATAACTCCTGATGGCGACTCAAATACTTTTGTCATATCGTCTACATTTGGAGATCGAAAGCCAGTATTAGCTAATAAACTTACTTTATAGTCATTATCCGATTTCCAAGTAAAACCTAAGGCTCCCGTCACTGCCTGATTATTTTGTTTAGCAGATTTAAATGGAAATTTAAAAAACGTAGTGTCTGCAAAGTTAGCCGTTAAGCTTGTGTTTGTGTAACGAATACCATCTGTGACGACAAAATTTTCATTTACCTCCCAAGCATGGGATAAGTATACAGCGAAGGTATTCATTTGACTTCCTCCATCAGGGTAACGCGTTTGTGCTTTTCCTTGGCCACCTGCTACTATGTTTGTACTATCTGCCGCTGACTTTACATCATTATTCGTAAATTCTAAACCATAACGTAACTCATGATCTTCTTTAATTACTTTATTAGCATCTACATTGGCAGATAGAACAGCTACATCTTCTCGCTGCGAAATTCTCGCTGTTTTTTGCCATCTTCTTGTGAATCTATCCTGATCAATTTTTTGATAGGCTAAAATTACTTTAACGTTATCTGTTAAAACAGTTTTTCTATCGAAGTTAAAGGTATAGGCCGCTAACAAGCGCTTTTGTGGACCATACCCATTTTCTGCCCATCTAAATTTGCCTCCAGCATAATCTCCATTTAAACGATCGTAGCGAGGTAGATAACTTGAAGTAGCATATTGGAAATTTAAATTATGAGTGCTGTGACTTCCTGTTTTAATATTAAATCTTTGCATTAAATCCATTTGTGTATATCCACTTCCTTTCTGCAGATTATTGTCATTATTTACAGTCATAGTATCTCTATCATTTACTCTCTCCTGAAAATAATTTCTATCCCATGCATTTGAATAACCGTTAAGTTTTGTAGAGCCACTCATCACATCCCCAAAATCAGAAAAAGTAATATTAGTAAGTGATGCAAATTTCTTTCCACCTAAGTTAAAATCTAAATGCCCTGTTTTTTCTTGATTAACAGAAGCGTAACGCACCATAGCATTCACTTTCACTAGTAGTTTATCATCAGAACTAAATTGAGCATTTTTTGTATAAAAATTCATCACACCTCCTAAAGCATCACTACCATACATGGTAGATGAAGGACCAAAAATCACTTCTGTTCTTTCTAACATATTAGGATCAATAGTCATAACGTCCTGCAAATGTCCGCCACGGTAAATGGCATTATTCATTCGTACACCATCAATCACTAATAATACTTTGTTGGCTTCAAAACCTCTCATACTAGGGCTTCCACCTCCCGCCTGACTTCTTTGAATAAACACTTGACCTGTATTTTGTAATAAATCGCCACTCGTAGCAGGATTTGTAAATTCGATATCTTTTTGTTTGATGATTTCCATTTGATATGGAACATCCATTTTAGATTCTTCTTTACGATTTGCCGAAAATACAATTTCATCTAAGTTGACAGATTTAGCAGATAAATCAACCGCTATATACATATCTTTTGACAGCATGACTTTTTTAGTGGCATAACCAAATTGATACACAAAAGCAGAATCACCTTTTAACAAAGTAGAAACATCTGCTTTTCCTTTGATATTTGTTTTTACTTGAACATTGTTTTTATCTTGAATAACAACATTCTCCAATGGTTCTCGCGAAGACTGATCTCGCACAGTAATTGTTTGAGCATATGAAGATGCGCATATACCAGACAATAAAATAAGTAGTTTATTTTTTTGCATAGATAATTATTTAGTGAAAATTACAACACACACAACCGCACTCATTTATAAAAACAGTGCGTTATGCATAAACTTAGACGATGCAAAAAGCACCACACAAAATTATATTGCAAAAAATTGGGGAGGAGGTGTATCTAAATTAATTACTGGTGAATTAACTTGAATGCTTTTAAATGAAGCTAAATTATCAAGACTAAAAACACAATTGTTAAAACAGAAATCAGAGTTAGCGGCTAAATATTTAAGAGCCATAAAGTTTTTTAATAAATCAAAAGGGCCTTTCGTTTTTTGATTCGAGCTAACATCAAACAAAGAAGCGAATTCTTTTTTAAGTTTCATTTCCTGATGATCGGAAACAACAATTAACTCAACTGTTAAACCTTTACCATTAACCTTTAAAACATCATACAAAACACCATTATAAATTACTTCCTTGAACTCATCCTCCCAAGTAATAGTTTTAGAATTAGCATATAGCTCACTCGGGTTGATAGTAATTGTTGAAAAAGCGGATTGCTCCTTATATTTCGAAATGTAGGCTTTGAACTCTTTTTTGTAACTTTTTAAATATAGTTGATGCAGGAAATAACTTCCTGCTGAAAAAACAGTAATTAGTATAAAAGAAAATATGATAGTTGCTTTTTTCAAATAATTGGTATACACTAATCCTTATAAATGTAATTGAAATAACGCTAAAATAGGAAAATATTTTCAATTAAAATTGGAGGGCTAAGCCCTTTTATTTTTATGGCATATATGTTATAATATTATATTTGTTTCATCATGTTGCTAAGCAAGTATATTAAAACCAATACGCTAATACACTTACTACTTATAGTAGCAAGTGTTTTGCGCCTTTATAATTTATTTGATTTACAATATACCTATGATGAATTAAGTGCGGTTGATCGATTGCGTTTTGATTCTTTTGGAGAATTAATCAGGAAGGGTGTGATGATTGATGCACATCCTGCTTTGGTGCAAGTTTGGATGTATTACTATTCTTTAATTTTTAGTAATACCGAATGGTTAATGAAATTGCCATTTATTTTTATGGGCATTGCATCAGTTTACCTTATTTATACAATTGGAAAACGTTGGTTTAGCGAAACAACGGGGCTTTTAGCAGCAACGGTATTAACTTGCGCTCAATATTTTGTGTTTTATAGCGTAACCGCGAGACCATATGTGAGTGGGTTATTTTTGTGTTTATTTGTTTTAAAATATTGGTTAGAGATTTTGTTTAACGATTCTGCCAAACTAAAACACTATTTATGGTTTGCTGTATTTGCCGCATTAGCAGCTCTTAACCATCATTTTAGTATGATGTTTGCAGCACTGTGTGGATTGCTAGGGTTATTCTTTTTAACTAAAACAAATCTCAAAAATTATTTAGTGGTTTGTGTTGGAGCCGTTGTTTTATACGCTCCCCATTTCCCTATTTTGTTTGCTCAATTAAAAATTGGCGGTATTGGTGCCGCAAACGGAGGTTGGTTAAATCCGCCTGAAAACGATTTTATACTTCAATTTATATTCTATCTGTTTCATTACTCGTGGCTATTTTTAATTGCATGTATAGGTGTCATTGTATTCGCCTATTTTTCTGCAGAAAAAAATAATACTTCCTTAAAAAACAAAATTCGTGCTCTATTATTTTCCTTATTTTCTTTATCTTTTTTAATTGGGTTTTTCTATTCATTAAAAGTAAATCCGGTTATTCAATTTTCAACACTCATTTTTGCAACTCCTTGCCTGCTTTTGTTTATCGCTTCTTTTGCTGGAGAGTTCTCTCTCAAATTAAAATGGGCTTCTGTTGTTTTACTATTAGGGATTGGCATGAGTACTTTAGTTTTTAAAAGGCATTATTACCAATTAGTATTCAACCAATCCTTTGACACTTATATCAAAACAACCGACGAGTTGATTAAAGAAAAAGGAAACGAAAACGTATATGCTTTATATAAAGGTGAACCTTGGTTTTTAAATTTTTATAAAGAAAAATATGGATCCAGCGCGCGTTTTGAAGTAATTGAAAATGAAGCAAAAACCATTAACGATTATAAAACTATTTACGATACTTTATCTGCAAAATACTTGGTGTTAGGTGATTTTAACCCATCACAATTATTACAAGCTTCCAACTATTTTCCATACGTACATAAAAAAATAGTTGGCTATGGATTTGAATTATATGTGTTAAGTAAAGAACCTAGCAAAGAAAATTTAGAAGTTGAAAAAATCAATCGCCTTCAACTTGACTTTAAAAATCCATCATCATTATTCAATATCAATAAAGATTTGGTTGTTTCAAATAACGAAGGAACTTATTATCGCATTGATAGTTTAAATGAATACCCTCTTTCTTTTAAAATTAAAAATAGCGAACTACATTGCCATGAAGGACAAAGCCTTGTAGCAGAAATTAAATACCAATCAGATTCGATCATAAAAGGATTGCTGAGTAGCAGCCAAGACGCCTTAAAACAAAATATACATTTTACTGCGTCTGATTTTTCTGCATTTTATCAGCCATCTCAAAAAACTCAAACTGCCTATGTATCTGTTTATGTAGATGTGAAATTTAATAATCCAGATAACGAACTCACTCTTTTTGTTTGGAACAACAATAAAGAGAAATTTCGTATTACAGGCTTTTCAGTTTATACTTGGGATAATAATCCATATCGTTACGGGTTGTTATCTGATATTAAATAATGGAACGCAGATAACTTCGACTCCGCTCAGCTACCGGCGTTGTATAAAATCAAAAAGTCTTACTCTTCGATATAACCAAACTTACCCATGTTATAATCTTCAATAGCCTGAATAATTTCGGCGCGAGTATTCATTACAAAAGGTCCTTGAGCGGCAATCGGCTCATTAATGGGTTCTCCACTTAACACTAATACAATGGCATCTTCAGAGGCTTCAATTATAAAATCCTCCGCGTTATTTTGAAACACCACAAAATTATTAGTTGGTACTACCTCAGTTTCATTAATTTTAACGTTTCCCTCAATTACTACCAGTGCGGTATTATAATGAGCAGGAAAAGAAAAATTTGCTATCGCCCCTTTGTTTAACTTTACATTTAATAAATTAACATCTGTAAATGTAGAAGCCGAACCTTTTACATCTTGATATTGCCCAGCAATAACTTCAACAACGCCTCCATTATTTGGTAATTGAAACTTATTGATTTGTTCATTCGTCAATCCCTGATATTTTGGTTTCGACATTTTATCTTTAGCAGGTAGGTTTACCCACAACTGCACCATTTGGAAATCACCACCTGTTTTACTAAAATTTTCTTCATGAAATTCTTTATGCAAAATTCCAGAAGCGGCCGTCATCCATTGCACATCGCCTTCGGCAATTACTCCACTATTGCCTGCACTATCGTTATGGGCTACTTTTCCTTTATAAGCAATGGTTACGGTTTCAAATCCACGGTGCGGATGCACGCCTACTCCACGTGGTTTATCCGTTGGTGGAAAATAAAATTTTGAGCCATAATCCATCATAATAAAGGGGCTCATGCGCTGCATATCAGCTTTGTACGGAATAAAATTATGTACTCTAAATCCATCGCCTACAAAATGAGGCGATGGTGGCGTTATGACTGATTCTATGTTTCTTGTTTTCATAATACTTAGTTTTAATTACACATCAAAGGTAAATTGGTTTATGAACTAAAACATTGATGTATGATATGAAATTAAAAAATAAGAACCATTAACCATATTAGGAACATAGAAAATAATTTAGTGAGAAAAGGATGCTATAGAAAACAGGTTTTTTCACATAGTTGTATGTGAGAAGTGAAGTTTCCTAGATTTTACTTTTTCTAACAAAAACCTATGTCTCTATGTGGCTAAAAAACTAGTGAGTTTAAAATGTTTTTTTGCCAATTCCTTTCTTACTCTGCTTAAACTTTCTGGTGTAATGCCTAAATACGAAGCAATCATCCACTGAGGAACGCGTAACATTAAATCGGGATACAATTTGATAAAATCCATATAGCGTTGTTCGGCTGTAGCACCTAATAACAAACTAACACGTTTTTGAATATGACGAATGTGATTGTGTAAAGCTCTTTCGGTAAAGCCTCTATAATTAGCACTTACTTCATAAGCCTTTACCATAAAGGTTTTATCTAGATATACTATTTCCGAATCTTCAATGGCATCAATAAAAAAATCGGAAGTTTGATTAAAGTAGGCGCTGCTTCTATCACTCACAATCCAGTTTTCGGGCGCAAACTGAATCACGTGTTCTTTACCAGCATCGTCCATAGTATACGACCGCAATAAACCTTTCTCAACAAAAAAGGAATGTCCGCATATTTCTCCGGGATGTAAAAGAATAGTGTGCTTTTTTATCTTTTGTGCCTTAAGGTATTTTGATAAAACTTCAAATTGCTTATCATCTACCTCAGCATTTTTTTGAAGATATGTTTTAAATTTTTCTAGCATGTTTACTCCCAATAAAGATAAAATAATTTGTTCAATGTTATCTTTTAAAGATTCTGGAGAAATAATTGAAGAAATGATCAAATAAAAAAAGCCTCAGTAAACTGAGGCTTTAGGTGGTGGAACCAAACGGGGAAAATGCGAACAAATTCAATGAACATTTAGAGCTAATTTTAGATTTTATGGGCGTATTAGAGCATGAGCCAGAGTTATGGGACAAACTAAATTCCTTGTGATCTAAAAGAATATTTATTGTAAATGACACTAATTGACGCTAATTTTAAGGTTACTTTTTAATTTTTTCATTTATCAGTTTCTTGTATTTTACCCGTTTTTGCCATTCTTTGTTCTTATAATCTAAAACGTTGTCTTTCATTTCTCGTTTTAGCTTATCAGCCTCAAATTGCTCTTTGAGGCCATACTTTTCTAAATATTCATTAAACATTTTATCCTTAAAAACAAGAATTTCTGAAGTTGGGGTTTCTGAGTAATATTCCTTGAATACCTCATTTGGATTTGGCATAAACATTAACTCTGTTCGCATTTCATTTGTACTGGTGTTATAGGTATACCCAGTCCAAGCCTCCAATGCTTTCACGTAATAGGTTACAGCTCCTTCAATAATAACATAATAAACTTTACCATTAAAAACTCTCATTAACATTCCTTGATTATTACAAAACCATGTATAAGGGATTTTGGAGTCTTTATATTCCTCAGTTTTTCCGTTTTTTTCAATTTTTACAGTTGACCCATACTGTGACATTTCTTTTAATTTCACATCATCAATAGGTTTATTTTGCTTATAATCTTCATACGAATTGAAGAACATAGTAGCACGCTTATCCCCAAAAGTATTTTGAGAAAAACTTTTTAAGGTTAAAAAGACTAAAAATAATAATGTCAAATTTTTCATAGAATTTATTGCTTGATAATTTTATTTACAATTCTTATTTGTACTGATTTCTTTTTGAATAAGTTTATAGTATAGATATTCATCATTTGAGTTCGAGATTTTTTTTGAGTATTTCGACCAATCAATTAAAAAATCACATTTTTTATCTATAGCCCTATTCTTAAGGGTAAATATATTTATCACATTATTATTCCCAGTTAAAGAAGGTTTGTCAGCAGTTACGATATACTTTTTTTCAAAATCATAAAAAGCAAGTTCCGTATATGAAACATTATTTTTATCTATATTAATTGGTTTAACTATCAACTGATCGTTTAATTCAACAACTTCATAAATACCAAAGAAATAAAATTTATCCAATAATGAAAATATGATTTGATTTGAGTCAGCAATAAATTCGCCTGACGATTGAAAATTTCCAAAAGACTTACTTGTTAAAAACAAGGCTTCTTTTCCAATTGTTTTCTTAACATCAAAAGATTTTAGAGGAGTAAAGGTTGTTTTTAATTTCCCCCAATTAATTGCTATCTGTTTATTGGTAGTATCATAACAAATGTTTAACGATTTACTGTTAACGACAGTATCAACAATTAAATAGTGGCATGAATCAATTTCTTTCGGCTCAATATCTTTTTTTACATGAGTATAATTTTCTTCATTGTTATTACATCCTAAAAGGTATAATACTCCAAAAAGAAAAAAGCTATTTCTGAATTTTATCATATGCATCACTTAATTCTTTTTTCTCAGTTTCTAGTTTAAATACACTATTTGTTAACTTTTATCATTGTGAAAGAAGATAATACATCATTTTGTTTTGCTTCATACTTATATTTATCGCCTAATATCTGAATTATTTTAACGTAAATTTTTGACCCATTTAATTTAGCTACAGCGATATTATTAGACCAAAATTGCGTAAGCACATATTCACAATCTGAAATCCAATCGATATTATATTTAACAATTAATCCTGAAATCAACTCATGCTCAACTTGTTCTTCAGTATTTCTAGTTACAATTACAGATTTGTAACTTGCTTCTTGATATGTATATTTTCCACTTCTAAATTTTTTGCAATCCAAAATAATTGTCTCTTCCTGAGAAAATGTTGAAGTAAAACTGAAAAACAATATACAGGAAACTATTTGTTTAATTTTTTGATACATTTTCAGATTCATTAAAAAGTTTAACTATTTCATCCATTTTAGAATTTGTCCATTCCCCGATTTCGAATTGTTTTAAAAGGATATTGTTTTTATAGTATATAGCTAAGTAAAAAGTGGGAGTTTTATTTAATGCGGTTTCTTTCTTTAATTTGAAATCTGAACATTTACCAATAGTCGTCTTCAATTCTTTTTCATCATAATAACTGATATGAAAATCAGAATTTTCAATTTTTATTTTTTTTATAAAAAATCTATCCCATCTTCTGGATTTAGAGAATTGAATAACAAAAATAAAAAGTCCGATAACAATTCCGTATTTCCAACTGGTAGAAGAACTTACAATTAGGAAGACTAATACAGAAATCATTACGATTACAATTACTGATTTATTGTTTCTGTTATTAAATTTTTCCGGCTCATTGAAAATTAGTTCCATTGATTGTGATTATCCTTTTTTTGTACTTGAAGTTTTTTTATCGGTTGTTGTTGTCTTTTTTGAATCATCTTTTTTCGTGGAAGCATTTTTGCTTTCCTTTTTTTTCTCTGCTTCTTTGATTTGAGCAGGAGTAGGAAGATTTGCTGGAGCTGGAATTTGTAAATTATCTTTCTGATAATAATTATCTTGACTTGGTTTTACTGCTGATTGATCGGATGTTAACAGACCTTTTAGGTTCTCGGGAATGCTTGTAGCATCTATTGTTAATGTTACAACCCCTATTCCTTCCACAGTTGCTTTTTTTATGTCAGGGTTTTTTAAGTTTTTCAAATCTAAAGTAAGTACTCCTTCAACAAATTCTGCTGTTGCAATAAATTTTTCGCTAAAAACTTTATCCCCTGATACATAATTTGCGGTTACCATTACTGCACCAGAAACCGTAGTCGGAATCTGATCTGCGGTTTCATAATCGCCTTTTGCATCAAAATAGAATTTTGCAGAACCACCACCTGCCGCAACGGCTCCAAATACGATTGGTGCCGCTGCACCTCCTGAACCAACAATAGCTAAGACTCCACCTGTAACAACTAAAGCGTCTTGAGATAATCTTGCTGCCTTTTCAATTGTTTTGACTGTTTCTATTTCAATTTGTTTAGCTGTAGTTGAAGTGATTCCAGCTTGACCAAATAAATATGTAGAAAGGTTAGGAATACCTTCTAGACCATCATAATCTATGTTTAAGATAGGGCTATTACTCGCATATTGGTAAGGTGCTAACATCGGAAATTTTCCAGAAATGGGATCAATTGAAGGGAATATTCTTTCCATTGGGTTATAAATTCTCATGCCATAATCTTGAAAATTTAAGCCTTCTAAATCTCTTTTACCATTAAATGAATTCGGATACCCCCCTTTATTAAATGTTCTTTCAGTCAATAGACTTCCATATGGAGCATAGTCATTAGATGAGCTAACCATAGGCAAATAATAATCAACAATATTATCACTATTATGATCAACTTGGAGCTTTTTATCCGTAAACGACACTAATACATTGCCTAAATGATTATCTCCAGTATAATTCTTACTACCTAGCAAATGAATACTTACAGGCTGATTTAATAAAAAGCTTGAACCAATCATTTGTTTTTCTGTCCTATCAATTCCAATTAATCCACTACCATAAATATGACTTTCTGTTTTGGAATAGGATATTGAATTGCTAATAATTTGCTTTTCGTAGACATTCATCAAATTCCCTTGCGCATCCCTAATATAATATTCACTACTTATCCATGTTGTGTCGTCAGATTTAAAGAGATGTTTAGAAAGAGTATTCCCTTGTGGGTCATATCTAAATTTGACATTCATTTTTGCACACCCTGGAGTTCTTTTAACCTCTTTGATTTTACCATATGTAGTCCAAATTATCAAGTCAATGCTATCTTGTTTATCACTTTTTCTTTCTCCAATTTCTGTAAAACTGTAGTTATTATTCGTATTAATTGTAGCATCATTGTTATCAAATGGAATTTGATTTAATAAATCATTTCCACTAGTTAGAGTTGCTAAATCAGTAATTGAATACGTTCTATTTCTAACCTTTTTCCCTGCGAGGGTTTGCTGATGATAAGTTTGGTCATCTATAGTCTGTCCCGATTGATTTTTAGCTAAAACAGTTAAGATGTTTCCATTGGCATCATATGAGAACTTGTTATTGTACATCCCATTATAAGTTAATCCCGTTCCCCAAGTATTGTTGGTGCTGTTTAAATTTTGCCAAGCTTTCATTTCAACCAATCGGTTCAACTGGTCATATTTATACGCAGTTCCCTGTGGCAGTGGAACAAATTGCATAGTGTCTCCGGGTGTAATGGTTGGTTTTACAATGGTGGTAACCATGCTACTGATGTTTCCATTATGCAAGTCATGTCTTGAAGCCATTAAATCACTTCCTGTTGTTACTGCTTCAAAACGATTGGTTGCATTGTTCCAACGAACCTGACTGATTGCTTTATAATCTCCTTTAAAATAGTTTAAAGAATAACCAAATGCATCCTGTGCGAAGTTTGCATGCAGTTGTGGGTTACTTGGATCGTAAATGGAAGTGTCTTTTCCATCCTGTCCCATATCTCTTTTTTTATCAAGGGTGTTGGAGTTTACTCCTTTTATCAATCCTTGCAGCGTATAGGCATAATCAATCCCCTGTACTTTATCGTTACCTATTTCTCTTCTTGCCAGTGGGCCATGTGCGTAATAAAAATACTTGGCATCTACATCCCATACTACATTATCACTACTGGTTGTATGTAGTCAAACCAATCTGTACTTTTAAGCATAAACAACTTAGGACATTTTCTTTTTAAAATTAGTTAATTTTTTTGGTTTTGGTTTGCAGGCGTAAAATTATTTCCGACTTCGGACTTTTGC